>Ga0136846_1223516_pt1 | contig 16240 bp, 16 predicted proteins | sample HopSoiMetagenom2_FD_96841 | JGI IMG/M metagenome (GOLD analysis project Ga0136846, IMG submission 96841) | Grasslands soil microbial communities from Hopland, California, USA - 2 Assembly 2016 (version 4) | ecosystem: Environmental > Terrestrial > Soil > Grasslands | place: USA: Hopland... | reverse complement strand
GGTCCGACGAGGAAGGCGGACGCGTGTACCGGCACGACGTGCGCGCGCTGCAGGCCTATCGCGCCGGGGCACAGGGTAGCCTCGACCAATGGACGCACTGGGCGCGCGTGAAGTGCCCGGTGCTGCTCATCCACGGCATGCTGTCGGACGCGCTGCTCGAGCCCACCATCCGCCGCATGAAGGAAAACCCGCGGGTCACCGTCATGCACGTGCCCGACACGGGCCACACGCCGGTGCTCTCCGACCGCAACCAGAACTGGTTCATCCACGAATGGCTGTGCGGCCGCACCGATGCGCGCGAGTGGACGGTGCTGCACGCGAAGCTGCGCGACACAGGCGACGAGGTCGCGCCGAAGGCGAAGCGAAGGAAGAAGCGGGTGGCCGAGCCGGCCTAGCCCTGGTGCGGGCGGGCCACGCGCAGCACCTGCGCGCCTTGGTCGCGGGCGACCGCGAACTCCACGATCTCCCCGTTGCCGATCTGCATGCGCTCCGTGCCCCCGAGCAGCGCATTGAGCACACGACCCACGCCCTTGCTGCTGACCAGCAGCGGGCGCCGATCCAGGTGGGGCCGCAGGTTGTCGAGCCCCGCGGAAACGCGCCGGGTGAAGTCGTCCTCGGCCTCGCCGCCGGGAGGCGTCACGCGCGCCTTGAGCAGCTCCTCCGTCTCGGCGATCGGTCGGTTGTTCCACTGCCCCAGGCGGCGCTCGTTGAAGAGCGGCTCGATCTCGATGGGCACGTTGGCGAGCACGCCGCTGATGATCGACGCGGTCTGGCGCGTACGAATGAGCGAGCCGGTGACGATGACCCCGATGCGCAGGTTCATCTTCTCGATCTGCTTGGCGAGGAGATAGGCCTGGTCGCAACCGATGTCCATCAGGGGCAGGTCCAGGTCGCCGCCGCAGCGATAGCCACGGAAGTTCGGCTCCGTCACGCCGTGGCGGACGAAGTAGAGCGTGAAAGGGCGATCGGCCTGGTACGTCATTTCCGCGTCAGATTAGCACCGCCGCGGAAAGGGTCAAATTTCAGGGGTAACCGCCTGTGAGCGCTTCCTTACCCCCTCGTCCACGCCTGTAGAATCGCGTTCCCATGCGCGCATTCCGCTTCCTCCGCATCGTCCATACCGTGGGCACGTACCGGCTCGATGAATTCCTGCCCTCGGCGGGCTTGCGCGCGTTCTTCTCGGTCTTCTATTCGTGGGCGGGCCGCGCGCGGCCCCGCGGCGAGCGGTTGCGCTTGGCCCTCGAGTCGCTCGGCCCGGTGTTCGTGAAGTTCGGCCAGCTGCTGTCGGTGCGCCCGGACCTCATCCCCGAGGATGTCGCGCTCGAGCTCGCGAGGCTGCAGGACAATGTGCCGCCCTTTGCGTGGCCGCAGGTGGCGGCGAAGCTCGACCGCGCCTACGGCCGTCCGCACGCGCAGGTGTTCCGCGCGATCGACAGCGTGCCGGTGGCGAGCGCCTCGGTCGCGCAGGTCCATTTCGCCGTGCTGCCCGATGGGCGCGAAGCCGCGGTGAAGGTGCTGCGCCCGGGGATCCGCGAGGTGATCGCCAAGGACGTGGCGCTCCTCTATGCGATGGCCGACCTGGTCGGCCGCAATTCCGAGGGCCGCAGGCTCCGCCCACGCGAGGTCGTGGCGGAATTCGAGAAGACCATCGGCGACGAGCTGGACCTGCTTCGCGAGGCCGGCAACGCGAGCCAGCTGCGCCGCAACTTCGGCGACGGGCGGCTGCTCATCGTCCCCGAGGTCTACTGGGACTGGTGCAATCGCGAGGTGATGGTGATGGAGCGCATCGACGGAATCCCCGTCAATGCGGCCGCGCGCCTTCGCGAGGCGGGCATCGACATCCCCAAGCTCGCGCGGGACGGCGTGGAGATATTCTTCACCCAGGTCTTCCGCGACGGCTTCTTCCACGCGGACATGCATCCCGGGAATATCTTCGTCGCACGCGACGGGCGCTATTGCGGCGTGGACTTCGGCATCATGGGAACGCTCTCGGAGGAAGACAAGAACTACCTCGCCACCAATTTCATGGCGTTCTTCCACCGCGATTACCACCGCGTCGCGATGGCGCACATCGAGGCGGGCTGGGTGCCGGCCGACGCGCGCCCCGACGAGCTCGAAGCCGCGGTGCGTTCGGTGTGCGAGCCGATCTTCGACCGGCCGCTGAAGGACATCTACTTCGGCACACTGCTGCTGCGGCTCTTCGAGGTGTCGCGGCGCTTCCGCATGGAGGTGCAACCGCAGCTCGTGCTCCTGCAGAAGACGCTGCTCCAGGTCGAGGGGCTCGGCCGGCAGCTCGATCCCGACCTCGATTTGCGCCGCACCGCCCAGCCGATCCTCGAGCGCTGGATGAACGAGCAGGTCGGGCTGCGCGGGCTGGCGAAGAGCCTGCGCGACGAGGCGCCCGCCTGGGCGCGGACGCTGCCGCAGCTGCCGAGGCTCGTGCACCGGTTGCTCACCGATGTCACGCTGCGCCGCCTCGAGGACAACATCGAGCGCCTTGCCGATGCGCAACGCCTGCAGACGCGCGTGCTCGCCGCCATCGCCGCGGTGCTCTCGCTGATGGTGATCGGCTTTTTCCTGCGATAGCTCCGCGACCGGCGTTCGCGCCGTAGGAATCCGCCGACTCGATAAGCGGACGGCGCCCCCAAACTTTCGGCTTCCTGCGGTTCTCCAAGTGCAGCAATACCCCAACTCAAACCTGGAGAGACATTTCATGAAACGCATCCTGATCGCAGCGCTCGTCGCTTCCGTCCCCTTCGCCGCCTCCGCGGCCAACGGCACCTTCAAGGACGCCTGCAGCATGAAGGCCGAGAAGACCGCCAAGAAATCCGACCTGATCGCGATGGCCAGGGTGAAACCCGAAGAGGCCAAGAAGATCGCGATGGACGAAGTGAAGGGCGGCAAGATCAACAAGGGCGGCATCGAGACCGAAGACGGCTGCCTGCTGTACTCGTACCACGTCGCCGACGGCAGCGGCCAGACCGAGGTCTTCATCGACGCGGGCAACGGCAAGGTCCTCGGCACCGAGAAAGAGGGCAAGGTGCGCACCGCCCTCGAGAAGCCGGTCGACAAGACCAAGGAGTTGGCGGGCAGGGGCAAGGAAGAGCTGACCGGCAAGCCCTCCACCAACCAGGCGATGGGCAAGTAACGCGCGCGGTCGATGGATGGAAGGAAAGGCCGCCTGCGGGCGGCTTTTTTTTTGGTGATACGATTCAGCCCAGCAACGCCATCGGGATCGCAGCGTCCCGGTGTTCCAAAGACGGTGTCCCGTCCAACGCCTGCACCCACCGAAACTTCGGGAGGAACGGACATGGACACCACAGTCGATTTCGATCTCATGAGCACCGGCGTCGCGCCTTCGGGCTGGGTATGCGGCGTCACGGGCAAGGGCTCCCCGCGCTGGACGGTCGAGGCGGACGCGAGCGCCCCCAGCGCGCCCAACGTCCTGCGCCAATCGGGCAGCGGCACCTTCCCGTGGTGCGTGCTTCCCGATGCGGCCGTCGAGAACGGCTTCATCGAGGTCCGGGTGAAGCCGCTTTCCGGGCGCGAGGACCAGGCCGCCGGCGTCGTCTGGCGCTGGAAGGACCGCGACAACTACTACGTCGCGCGCGCCAATGCGCTGGAGAACAACGTCTCCCTCTACTACACGGAGAAGGGGTCGCGGAAGACCCTCGAGTACGTGGATGCACCGGTGGCACAGGGGAAATGGCAGCTGCTGCGCGTCGAGTTCCAGGGCGCGAAGATCCGCGTCCTCCTCGACGGCGTGGTCCGCATCGAGATGGAAGACCGGCACATCGCCGGCGCGGGCGCGGTCGGCGTCTGGACCAAGGCCGACAGCGTCACGTCGTTCGACGATTTCCGCTGGGGATCCCGATGAACGCGTCCGTGCGGCGCGTGCTCCTCGCGAAGGGGCTGCGGGCGTTCGGCGATGGCTACGTGAGCCTGCTGCTCCCCGCGTACCTCCTCGCCCTGGGCTACTCGCCGCTCGAAGTCGGGATCATCGCGACCGCCACGCTGGTGGGCTCCGGCGTCATGACGCTGGGCGTCGGCCTTCACGCCTATCGCTTCCACATCCGCACCTTGCTACTCGCGGCGGCGATCCTGATGGCGGGCACGGGAGTGGCATTCGCCACCATCACCTCGTTCTGGCCGCTGCTGCTGGTGGCGATCGCGGGGACGCTGAACCCCTCGAGCGGCGACGTGAGCGTGTTTCTTCCACTCGAGCATGCGTTGCTCTCGCGCGTGGTGCCCGACCGCGACCGCACCGCGGTCTTCGCGCGCTACAGCCTGGTCGGCGCGCTCGTGGGTGCGATCGGAGCGCTCGCGGCCGCGGTTCCGGCGTGGCTCGCCACGCGCTGGGGCGTGGCCGCGGTCGCCGCCATGCAATGGATGTTCGTCCTGTACGCGGCGCTCGCGGCCTCGACGGCGCTCGTGTATCGCGGGCTGCCGAAGGCGCTGGACGCGCAGGCGAGGCGCGCGCCGGCGCCGCTCACCCGCTCCCGGGGCCGGGTCTACGCGCTCGCCGCGCTCTTCAGCGTCGATGCCTTCGCCGGCGGCCTCATCGCGCAGTCGATGATCGCGCTCTGGCTCTACCAGCGCCACGGCCTCGATCCCGCGGAAGCCGGCGTGATCTTCTTCTTCACCAGCCTGCTGTCCGCGATCTCGTTCCTCATCGCGGTGCGCATCGCCGAGCGCGTGGGACTGGTGAACACCATGGTGTTCACGCACATCCCGGCGAACCTCTGCCTCCTCGCCGTGCCGTTCGTGGATAGCCTGGGCGTGGCGGTGGCGCTGCTGTTGGTGCGCGGACTGCTGTCGCAAATGGATGTGCCGACCCGCAGCTCCTACGTGATGGCCATCGTGTTGCCCGAGGAGCGGCCTGCCGCGGCAAGCATCACGACGGTGCCCAGGAGCCTCGCCGCGTCCGCGGGACCGGTCATCGCGGGCGTCATGCTCGGCGCATCGCCATTCGGTTGGCCGCTCGTCGCGGCGGCGGCAATCAAGATCGCGTACGACCTGGCGCTCCTCGCGACCTTCCGCGCGGTGAAGCCGCCCGAGGAAGACGGGTCTAGCGCTTGCGCGCGAGCGTGACGCCGTCGCCGAGCGGCAGCAACGCGATGTCCACGCGCTCGTCCCGGTGCAGGGCGTCGTTCAGCGCCCGCAGCGCCACTGTGTCGGGCTTGGTGTTCGAGGGCTCGGCCACGTCCCCGGACCACAGCGTGTTGTCCAGCGCGATGAGCCCGTTCGGGCGCAGCAGCCGCAGGCAGCGCTCGTAGTATTCGAGGTAGTTTGCCTTGTCCGCGTCGATGAAGGCGAAGTCGTAGCGGCCTTCGCCTGCCTCGGCGAGGAGCCGGTCGAGCGTGGCGGTCGCCGGGCCCAGTCGCAGGTCCACCTTGGCGGCCACGCCCGCCTTCTGCCAGTAGCGACGTGCGATGGCGGTCCATTCCTCGCTCACGTCGCACGCGACGATGCGGCCATCTGCGGGCAATGCGAGCGCCACGGCGAGCGAGCTGTAGCCGGTGAAGACGCCCACCTCGATGCACTTGCGCGCGCCGGTGAGCCGCGCGAGCAGCGCCATGAATTGCCCCTGGTCGGGACCGATCTGCATGCCGGCGTGCGGCAGCTTCGCCGTTTCCGCGCGGAGCTCGGCGAGCACGGGGTGCTCGCGCACCGAATGGTCCACGAGGTACTGGTAGAGCTTGTCGGTGAGCTGGACGTTGCGTGCCATGTCAGCGATCGTCCAGCTCGAGCAGCACCGGTTGATGGTCCGAATCCCGCGTCTCGAGGTTGGCCGAGATGGCGCGCACTCGCGCAGCGAGCGACGCGCTCACGAACACGAAGTCGCAGCAATACGGCTCCTTCGCGTACCCGTGGTCGTGCAGGCAGAAGGTCGGCGGATGCGGCGCATGCTCGTGTGCGAGCGCCCATGCGTCGCGGTATGCGGGACCGTGGCCGGAGAGCGGATTCTGGATCTCGCCGTAGGCGGGGTTCTCGGGCGGGAAGTTGAAATCGCCGCTCAAGATGGCGTCCATCGTCTGCGGGGTGGGATCGAAAGTCACGTTGCTCTCCTCGTTTTCCCATCGGGGTTGCAGGGCCGCACGCTGGCAGGCCTCGTCGTGGATGTTGCGCAGCCTGCGCGCCTGCGCGCGCCGTTGCGTGTCCGAGTAGTACTCGAGGTGCGTGGTGGTGATGCGCAAGGGCCCCATGGGCGCCTGCACCGTCGCCTCGACGGCGACGCGCGCCATGGTCTTCCTGCCGGGATCCGCGGGCCAGGGCAACGCGTGGCGCCGCGCGGAGAGCACCGAGTAGCGCGAGAAGATCGCGTTGCCGAAGCGCCGCCGCCGGCCACCCTCGCCGCCGACGTCGATGCCATAGCCCGCGACGCGCGTGTAGCCCGGCAGCAGCGAGGCGAGCTGCGCGAACTGGTCGGCGTCGTCGAGGCCCGCGAGGCCGGCAAAGTTGTCGGCGACCTCCTGGAAGCAGATCACGTCGAAGTCCGCCATGGCGCGCGCCGTGCGGACCATGCGGGCGAGGTCCACGCGGCCATCGAGTCCGCGGCCCCACTGGATGTTCCAGGTGACGAGCTTCATGCCGGAATTTTTCGGGAGATCGCCAGAATTTTGCCAGAATCGGCCGCCATCCTCGCAGCATGGACCGACTCCCCTCTTCGCTGCTGATGCTCTTCGCGAGCCTCGGCGCCTCCGCCGCCGACACCCTCGCGCGGCCCGACTGGCAGAAGCACTTCGACGGACGCGGCGTGAAGGGCACCATCGTCGTGTACGAGCCGGCGCTCGACCGCTACTCGGTGTTCAACGAGGCGCGTGCGAAGCAGCGCTTCCTGCCCGCGTCCACCTTCAAGATCCCCAACGCGATCATCGGCCTGGACGAGGGCTCCATCACCGACGAGAAGGAGGTCTTCGCCTGGGACGGGAAACCCAAGCCGGTCGCGGACTGGGAGCGCGACCACACCCTGGACAGCGGCATGCGCTACAGCGTGGTGTGGATGTTCCAGGAGATCGCCCGCCGCACGGGCAAGGCCCGGATGCGCGAATGGCTCGACCGCCTCGACTACGGCAACCGCGACATCTCGGGCGGCATCGACCTCTTCTGGCTCCAGGGCGGCTTGCGCGTGAGCGCCATGGAGCAGGTGGAATTCCTGCACAAGCTCGCCGAAGGCCGCCTGCCCGCCACGCAGCGCGCGCAGCGGCTGGTACGCACCGCCCTGGTGGCCGAGAAGACGCGCGACTACACGCTCTACGCGAAAACGGGCAGCCAGCCCACGGGCGCGAACGCGATCAACTGGTGGGTGGGCTGGGTCGAGCGCAAGGGGCGGCCGGTCGCGTATTTCGCGATGAACCTCGCGCCAAACTCCAGGACCGTGTTCGCCGATCGCATGGCCATCGGCCGCGCGATCCTGTCCGGCATGAAGGTCCTGCCTACCGAATCCCAGCCCGCATGAAGGACTGCACGAACTGGCGCTGGAAGAGCAGGAACGCCACCAGCAACGGCGCCGAGGTCATGACGGTCGCGGCGGTGATGATCGACCAGTCGATTCCCTGGTCGCCCGACGAGAACACCTGCAGCCCCACGGTCACCGGGCGCGAGGTGACCGAGTTGGTGACGATGAGCGGCCACAGGAAATTGTTCCAGTGATAGCTCACGCTCACCAGCCCGAAGGCGAGGTACACCGGGCGCGCGAGCGGCACGTACACCTTCCACAGGACCTGCAGTGCCGTGGCACCCTCCACGCGCGCCGCCTCGTCGAGCTCGCGCGGCACGGTCTTGAAGGTCTGGCGTAGCAGGAAGATGCCGAATGCGGAGGCCATGTACGGCAGGCCGATCGCGGGAATCGAGTCGAGGATGCCCAGGCGCGCCATGGTCCGGTAGTTCTCCACGATCAGCACGTCCGGCATGATCATGAGCTGCACCAGCACGAGCACGAAGGCGATTTCCTTGCCCGGAAAGTCGAAGCGCGCGAAGGCGTAGCCCGCGAGCGTGCACAGCACGAGCTGCGCTGACAGGACCATCGTCACCAGCATGAAGCTGTTCAGGAAGTAGCGCGCGAAGGGCGCCGCCTCCCAGGCGCGGCGGAAGTTGTCGAGCGTGAGGGGTGCGAGGAGCTGGAAGCGCGTGGAGAACTCGCCCGGGTGGAACGCCGTCCAGAAGGCGTAGGCGAGCGGCAGGATCCAGAGGAGCCCCAGGATCCATGCGGCGAGCGTCTCCAGGCGCCTCACTGGTAATGCACCCGCTTGTCGAGGAACACGAACTGCCCGATGGCGATCGCCGCGAGCACCACCAGCAGCACGATGGTGAGCGCCGCCGCGTAACCCGTGTCCCAGAAATTGAAGCCCACCTGGTACACGTGGAAGAGCAGCAGGGAAGTCGCGTTGTTCGGCCCGCCCCGGGTCATCACGAAGATGTGGTCCACGAGCCGCACCGAGTTGATCACCGCATTGATCATCACGAAGAGCGTGGTCGGCATGAGCAGGGGGAAGACCACGCGACGGAAGTAGTAGGTGCGCGAGGCACCCTCGATCGCGGCGGCCTCGGCGAGCGAGGGCGGGATGGACTGCAGCGCCGCGAGGTAGAAGATCATGAAGAAGCCGGCTTCCTTCCAGATCGCCACGATCGTCACGCACGCGAGCGCCGTGTCGGGGCTGCCCAGCCAGTTGCGCCCGGCGATGCCGAAGAGCCGCGTGAACTGCTCGAGCAACCCGTACTGGGGCGTGTAGAAGAAGAGCCAGATGTTCGCCACCGCGATCATCGGCAGGATCGTCGGCGTGAAGAATGCCATGCGCAGCCACGTGCGCCCGCGCATGGCGGAGTTCACCCAGAGGGCCATCAGGATCGCGAGCGCGATGGAGATGGGCACCGTGCCCAGCGCATACCAGAGGTTGTTCCAGAGCGAGCGCCAGAACACCTCGTCGGCCGCCATCACCCGATAATTCTCGAGGCCGACCCAGGGAGCCGGCCTCGATCCCTTCGGCGTCGCGTGGAAGCTGTCCCAGATCGTGCCGACCACGGGCCAGTGCGTGAAGAGCGCGAGCAGTACAAAGGCCGGCAGGAGCAGGAGCCAGCCGTGGACCGTCGAGCGCTTCACGCGCAGGGCCCTGACATCACTGCTCGATCACTTGTACGAGCGCAGGATCCTGGAGGCCTCCGCCTGCGCGTCCTTCATGGCTTGCGCCGGCTCCTTTGCGCCCGTGAGCGCGGCCTGGATGCCGTCGTTGAGCGCCTTGGTCACGCGCTGGTTGTCATGCGTGGATAGCTCCGCCACCGAGTACTGCAGCTGGTCGCGCGCGACGGCGGCGACCGGGAAGCCCTTCACGTAGTCCTGCATCTTCGGCGTCTGCCACGCATCGGCGCGCACCGCGACGTAGCCGGTGTCGATCCCCCATTGGGCAGCGCGCTCGGGCGTCGTCATCCACTGGGCGAACTTCCGCGCGGCGGCCTGCTGCTCGGGCGTGGCCTTCTTGAAGACATAGAAGTTTCCGCCCCCGGTGGGCGAGCCGCGGCGCTTCTTCTCCGGCAGCATCGCCACGCCGAAGTCGAATTTCGCGTTGTTCTTCACGTTCGTGAGGTTGCCGGTGGTGGTCCAGATCATCGCGACCTTGCGCTCGAAGAAATCCTTCGGCGTCGTGCCCCACTCGACCACGCCGGTCGGATGCACCTTGTGCTTGCGGCCGAGGTCCACCCAGTACTGCAGCGCCTCGATCACCTCCGGCTTGTCGAAATAAGTCTCGGTGCCCGCGGCGTTCATGAGCTCCACGCCGTTCGGGGTGGTGAGGCCCTGGAAGAGCCAGTAGGGAAACCCCGAGGACGGGATCTGCACGCCCCACTGCGTGACGTTGCCCGAAGCGTCGTGCTTCGTGAGCTTCTGCGCGTACTGCAACATCTCGCCCCAATTGGCGGGCGCGCGATTCGGGTCCAGGCCCGCTTCCTTGAAGAGCTCCTTGTTCCAGTACAGGACGATGGTCGAGCGCTGGAACGGGATGCCCCACGTCTTCCCGCCCGTCTGGCTGTTGGCCATGAAGGCCTTGTAGTAGGCCCCCGTGTCCACGCCGTCGAACGGCGCGATCGCGTCTTCGTCGATGAGCGTGAACATGTCGGTGGAGAGCAGGATCGCCGTGGTCGGCGGCTGGCCGCTCTTGTGCGCGGTGAGGGCCTTCACGATCGACTCCTGGTAAGTGCCCGTGTACACCGGCTTCACCCGGATGCCCGCGTTCTCCTTCTCGAAGTCGGCTGCCATCTGGTCCACGATCTTCGTGATCGGGCCACCCACGGCGACCGGGTAATAGAAGGTGATCTCCGTGTCGGCGAGCGCCGCCATCGTCCATGCCGCGAACGCCGCGGCCGCGACCTGCCAGGTTTTTCTCATGGTTTTCTTCCTCCGGTTTGTGCGTCGAAATGATGTTCGGCGGCCGCATCCCACGCGATCCGCACCTCCTCGCCCGCCCGCGCCGAGGCCTTGCCCGGCACGCGCACGAGGATGGATTGGCCCTGCGACGAGGCGGCCACGAGCGAGTCGGCCCCGAGGTACTCGATCGATTCCACCCGGGCGGGCATGCCGTCGGCAGCGAGGCGCATGTCCTCGGGCCGCACCCCCGTGAGCGCCGAGCCGCCGTTGAGCTTCATGAGGTTCATGGGGGGCGCGCCGATGAAGCTCGCCGTGAATGCGGTTGCGGGCCGCGTGTAGAGGTCGTCCGGCGAGCCCACCTGCTCGATGCGCCCGGCGCGCAGCAGCACGATGCGGTCGGCCATCGTCATGGCCTCGGTCTGGTCGTGCGTCACGTAGACCATGGTGATCGCCAGGCGCTGCTGCAGCGCGCGGATCTCGCGGCGCATCTCGCCGCGCAGCTGCGCATCGAGGTTCGAGAGCGGCTCGTCCATGAGGCACACCGGCGCCTCGGCGACGATCGCGCGCCCCAGCGCCACGCGCTGCTGCTGGCCGCCCGACAACTGCGATGGCTTGCGGCCGAGGAGCTTTTCCAGCCCGAGGAGGGAAGCGACCTTCGCGAGCTTCGCCTCGCGGTCGGCAACCTTGCGCACCCGCAGGCCGAACACGATGTTCTCCGCCACGGTGAGGTGCGGGAAGAGCGCGTACGACTGGAAGACCATCGAGATGCCGCGGGCCGCCGGCGGAAGCCGCGTCACGTCGCGGCCGCCGATGCGGATCACGCCCGCCGTCGGGACATCGAGGCCCGCGATGAGGCGCAGCGTCGTGGACTTGCCGCAGCCCGAGGGTCCGAGGAGCACCACGAAGGTCCCCGGCTCGACCTGGAAGGTGATGCCTTCGAGGGCGCGGGACTCCCCCCAGTGCCTGGAGACGTTGTCGAGCTGGATGGACGACACCGCGGCATTCTCGCCTAAAATGGCGCCTCATCCCACGCCCGTCCCCGGAAAGCCTCGTCATGCTGCTGTGGTTCGTCATCATCTACTGGATCATCTCGGTCGCCATCGGCATCTACGCCGCCAGGTGGGTGCACAACTCCAGGGATTTCGCGGTCGCGGGCCGGCGCATGCCGATGTACATCGTGACCGCCACCGTGTTCGCCACGTGGTTCGGCTCCGAGACGGTGCTGGGCATCCCGGCCACCTTCATCAAGGACGGTTTCTCGGGAATCGTGGCCGACCCGTTCGGCTCGTCGCTCTGCCTCATCCTCGTGGGACTCTTCTTCGCCCGGCCGCTCTACCGGATGAACCTGCTCACGATCGGCGACTACTACCGCAAGCGCTACAGCCGCACGGTCGAGATGCTGACCACGCTGTGCATCGTGATCTCCTACCTCGGCTGGGTGGGCGCGCAGATCAAGGCGCTGGGCCTCGTCTTCAACGTGGTGTCCGACGGTGCGGTGACCCAGCAGTGGGGAATGGTCATCGGCGCCTCGACGGTCCTCGTGTACACGTTGCTGGGAGGGATGTTCTCGGTGGCGATCACCGACTTCATCCAGATGATCATCATCGTGCTCGGCATGCTCTACATCGGCTGGGCGGTGAGCGGCCTCGTGCCGGGCGGCGCCGAGGCCGTGATCGCGCACGCGGCCTCCAACGACAAGTTCCGGCTGCTGCCCCCGCCCGAGCTGAAGGACATCCTGTGGTTCTTCGCCGCCTGGATCACCATGATGCTGGGGTCGATCCCGCAGCAGGACGTGTTCCAGCGGGTGCAGTCCGCCAAGGACGAGAACACCGCGGCGAACTCTTCCATCCTGGGCGGCGCGCTCTACTTCTGCTTCGCCTTCATCCCGATGTTCCTCGCGTATTCGGCGAGCCTCATCCAGCCGGAGATGGTGGCTGGCGCGATGAAGGAAGGCGGCGACACGCAGCTCATCCTGCCGAACCTGATCCTCTCGCCGATCATCCCGGTCTTCGCGCAGATCATGTTCTTCGGCGCGCTGCTCTCGGCGATCAAGAGCTGCGCGTCGGCAACCCTGCTGGCGCCGTCGGTGAGCTTCAGCGAGAACGTGGTGCGGCCGTTCTTCCCGCGCATGAACGACCACCAGTTCCTGAGGATGATGCGCGTGGTGCTGGTCGGCTTCACGTGCCTCGTCACGTTCTTCTCGCTCAATTCCGACGCGTCGATCTACAAGATGGTGGAGAACGCATACAAGGTGACCCTCGTGGGCGCCTTCGTCCCGCTGGCGATGGGCCTGTACTGGAAGCGCGCGACGAATCTCGGCGGCGTGCTCGCGGTCACGTTCGGCCTCATCGTCTGGATCGGCTACGAGCTTTACATGCCCGACGGGCTGGTACCGCCGCAGCTCGCGGGCGTCGGCGCGTCGTTCTTCGGGATGATCGTGGGCTCCCTCGCGTTCCGGGAGTTGCAGAAGCCCGCGCCGGCCTGATTTGCTGGCCGGCTTCATCCTCCTCTACCTCGCCGCGTCGATCGCGGTAGGGCTTTACGCGGCCACGCGCGTGAAGGGCGCCGCGGATTTCGCGCTCGCCGGCAGACGCTTCGGCACGCCAGTGGTCATGGCCACGGTGTTCGCGACCTGGTTCGGCGCGGAAACGGTGCTCGGCATTCCCGCGACTTTCTGGAAGGAAGGCTTGCGGGGGCTCGCGGCCGACCCCTTCGCGGCGATGGGCTGCCTCGTGCTCGTGGGCTTGGTCTTCGCGCGGCCCTTCCACCGCATGGACGTGCTCACGCTCGGCGACTACTTCCACGATCGCTACGGCCGCGGCGTGGGCGTGGTGCTCTCGCTCTGCATCGCCTTCTCGTACCTGGGATGGATCGCCGCGCAGTTCGTGGCGGTCGGGCTCGCGTTCAACGTGCTGTCGCATGGCGCCATCGACACGCGAACCGGCATCGTGATCGGCGCGGCCGCGGTCCTCCTCTACACGATGGCGGGCGGCATGTGGTCGGTGGCGCTCACGGATTTCTTCCAGGGCCTCGTGATCGTCGCCGGCATGGCCTATGTCGCGTGGGTCGTGTCGAGCCTCGCCGGTGGCGCGGGCCGCGTGGTCGAAGCCGCCATCGCTTCGGGTCGCATGCGCTTCCTGCCCGAGTCGGACGCGCGGTCGATCCTCGCGTGGATCTCGGCGGCCCTCATCGTGCTGTTCGGCTCCGTCCCGCAGCAGGACGTGTTGCAGCGCGTGAAGAGCGCCAGCAGCGAGGGCGTGGCGATGCGCGGCTCGATCCTGGGCGGCGTCCTTTACTTCGCGGTCGCCTCGCTGCCCATCTTCCTCATCTGCGCCGCGTCTGTCATCGACCCGGCGCTCATCGCGCGCTTCGTCGACAAGGACCCGCAGCTCATCCTTCCCACCCTCATCCTCGAGTGCACGCCGCTCGCGGTGCAGGTGCTGTTCTTCGGTGCATTGCTGTCCGCGATCCTGTCCACCGCGGGCGGCGCGCTGCTGGCGCCATCCGTCCTCGTCGCGGAGAACCTCGTGCGCCCCCTCATGGAACGCCGCGGGCCGCTCGGCGATGGCGCGCGGGTGTGGCTGATGCGCGGCGCCGTGCTCGCGCTCGGCATCGTGGTTCTCGCAATGGCGCTCGCTTCGAACCAGTCGATCTACGAGCTCGTCAACAGCTCCGGCAAGGTCGTCCTGGTCGCGGCGTTCGTGCCGCTCACCGCCGGCATCTTCTGGCATCGCGCGAGCCTGCGGGGCGCCCAGCTCTCCATCGCGTTGGGCCTCGCGACATGGATCGCCATGGAAGCGACATCGGACGATGCGATGCTGCCGCCCGCGCTCGCGGGCCTGGCGGCGAGCGCCCTCGGCATGGTTCTCGGAAGCCGCGCCACCCCGCGCCGCCCCGGCTAGGCCGCGTTTCACCCCGCCTTTTCCGCATTTCGTCGCTTTGACCTTTTCCGGTCATGGGCCGATGCCTAAAGTGCGTCCATGTTCATGCGAACGAACCCCGAGGTGAAGAAAATGAGCGCGTACCGATTCTCAGTCCTGCCCAGCAATTCGTCCGTCGCCGCCACCGTGACGCTGCTCGTGACCGGCTGGTTCGCCCTCGCCGGGTGCGCCATCCTCACCGACAACCATTCGGCCGCGAACATCGCCGCGGCGCGCGCCACGCCGGTGACGACCGCGGTGTACGACATTCCCGCCGAGGCGAAGCTCACCATCGTCGTCGAGGCGCGCCGCTCCGCCGCCACGCTCTAGCCAGGTTTGCGCCTTACTCCTCCCCCAGCGAGTGCTTCGCCCGGCCCCGGCCGGGCGTTTTTTTTTGGCGCCGTCCGGCCCCCGGAAAGCGCGTTTCGTCGCAACCGCTTTGCCACGCCCGGCCACATTTGGGTAACGTGGCATGGCGTGAATGCCTATCTCCACCTCCTCGAGGGCCTGACCGTCAAGCGGGTCGCCTGGGTGACCGCCATCTGCGCGGCCGCCACGGCGACCGTCATCTGGCTCTTCCTCAACACCTACTTCGACCTCTTCGTGACCGCCCTTTGCGTGGGCTACACGAGCATGCTGCTCTTCACCGTGGCGGGGAACATCCGCCAGGCGCGCATGCCGCGAGAGGCGGCGCAGGTGCTCGCGGTCGTCGTGGGCTCCGTCGTGGGCACGATCCTCGCGGGCTTGGTCAAGGGCCGCGACATCAGCCAGATGTTCAACGAGCGCCTCGCCGGCGTGGCGATCAGCATGGGCCTGGGCATCGGCTTCGGCTGCATCATCGTCGCCGCGATGATCCTGCGCGAGAAGCACGCGCGCGACCAGGCGCGCATCGCCCAGGCGGAGGCCGAACGCCACCAGCTCGAGAAGAACGTGCTCGAGGCCCAGTTGCAGATCATGCAGGCGCAGGTGGAGCCGCATTTCCTCTTCAACACGCTCGCCAACGTGCAGCACCTGGTCGAGACCGATGCGCAATCCGCCTCGCGCGTCCTCGAAAGCCTCATCCAGTACCTGCGCGCGGCGCTGCCGCAGATGCGCGAGGGAGCCACCAACCTCGGGCGCGAGGTGGACATGGCGCGCGCCTTCCTCGAGATCCACCGCGTGCGCATGGGCTCGCGCCTGGAGTTCGCCATCGACGTCCCCGAGGAACTCAAGTGCCGCGCCTTCCCGCCAATGATGCTCATCTCGCTGGTGGAAAACGCGATCAAGCACGGGGTGGACCCTTGCTGCGAGTGCGGCCTGGTCACCATCCGGGCGCAGGAAGGCGAGGGCCGGCTGCGCGTCTCCGTCGCCGACACCGGCGAGGGCGTGCAGCCCAAGCAGGGCGGCGGCGTGGGGCTCACCAACATCCGCGAGCGCCTGAAAGCCCTCTACGGCTCGTCGGCGCGGCTCGTTATGGAGGAGAATGCGCCGCGAGGCGTCGTTGCCTCCATCGAGGTTCCGGCCACGAGCTGATGGGTTTCACCGCAGTCATCGCCGACGACGAGCCCCTGCTGCGCGCGATGCTGCGCACGCGGCTGGCGAAGCTGTGGCCCGAGCTCGCCGTCGTCCACGAGATGGAGAACGGCCGCGGCATCGAGGAAGTCATCGCCGCGCACGAGCCGGACCTCTTCTTCCTCGACATCCACATGCCGGGCGCGAACGGGCTGGAGGCGGCACGGGCCATCGCCGGGCGCGCGCACCTGGTGTTCGTGACCGCATACGATCAATACGCCGTGCAGGCGTTCGAGCGCGGCGCCGTGGACTACCTGCTGAAGCCCTTCAACGAGGAGCGCCTGGCCATGACGGTCGAGCGGCTGCGCGAGCGGCTGGAGACCAAGCCCGCCTCGGTGGACGCCCTCGTCGAGCAGCTCGCGGGTCGCCTGGGCGCGCGGCCCGTCGACCACCTGCGATGGATCAAGGCGTC
>Ga0136846_1222950_pt1 | contig 16247 bp, 5 predicted proteins | sample HopSoiMetagenom2_FD_96841 | JGI IMG/M metagenome (GOLD analysis project Ga0136846, IMG submission 96841) | Grasslands soil microbial communities from Hopland, California, USA - 2 Assembly 2016 (version 4) | ecosystem: Environmental > Terrestrial > Soil > Grasslands | place: USA: Hopland... | reverse complement strand
GCTCGGTCAAGCCCTGGCGACGCGTAGCGACCTCACTGACCTCACCGACGTACGTCCCGACCTGGCGGCGCGGTTCACCGAACTCCGCGATCTTCTCGACCGGCCGGATGCGCCGCCCGACCAGAGAGCAATCGAGCGCCGCTTCCTGGCTGCCGAATTCTCCGCTCTGCTCGCGACGATCCGTTCCGTGCGCGGGTTCGGCTCCTTCGCGCTCCCACCGGAACTACCCGACCTGCTCGGACAGGCGGCCTCGGGAACGTTGGTGGTCCTGAACGTCAGCCGCTACCGAAGCGATGCCCTTTTGGTGACCATCAGCGGCGTCTCCGCCCTGCCGCTGCCCCGTCTCGACTTCCAGACCGTCCTCGAGAAGGTCGACGTTTTCCGCCGCGCTCTTTCTGACTGCATCGACACAGACGCCGACCGTCTCGCGGCGCAGGGCGCCCTACGGGAAATTCTGCGATGGCTCTGGGACTCGACGGCCGAACCCATCTTGCGCGCACTCGACCACACCGGCGCCCCCTCACCCGGTCAAGCCTGGCCGCACATCTGGTGGATCACTGGCGGCCTGCTGTCCTTCCTTCCCTTTCACGCGGCAGGACACCCCACTCCCGCCCAGCACCCTTTCCACCGAACCGTCATGGACAGGGTTGTCTCGTCCTACAGTCCCAGCGTCACCGCTCTGCGCTACGCCCGTCACCGTCTGCGGCCGCAAGCACGGCCAGCCCGGTCGTTGATCGTCGCGATGCAGACAACTCCGGGGTTGCCCGATGGCGGAAGACTCCACCATGTCGTCACGGAAGCCGGCTTGCTACGGGGCATTTTGCCTGATCCGATACTTTTCGATCAGGATCCGCCGACCACGACAGGCGTCCTGCGGCATCTGCCCGACTGCACGTTCGCGCACTTCGCATGTCATGGACTCAGCGATCCGGACGACCCCTCACAGAGCCGGCTGCTGCTACAAGACCATCAGCACAATCCGCTCACCGTCGCTGGCCTCGCCTCACTCGACCTGCCCCACGCTCGCTTGGCCTACCTGTCGTCCTGCCGGACCGCCCTCGGCCAAGCAAGAGGGCTGCTGGACGAAACCATCCACCTGGCCTCAGCATTTCAGCTCATCGGCTTCTCCCACGTGATCGGCACGCTATGGGAAGTCGATGACGAGCAGGCAGCCGTAGTCGCCGCATCGTTCTACCGAACCCTGGCGACAAGCACCGGCGACCTCGACGCCAGCCGATCCGCCCTCTCCCTACACCAGGCCGTTCGAACCGCACGTGCCGCCGTCCCCCACACGCCGTCGCTCTGGGCTGGGATCATCCATGTGGGGGCATAGCCGGAGCGCTTCAGCATCTGCGCCGCCCACGACGCCTGCGGGATCCCTCACCACCGCAACAAAGACACGACTGCTGATCGCCGAACGCGTCAGAGCTGTCGGCGCTCACATAATGGGACATCGGGCGTTCGTCGTCCCCCAGGGGACGACGGACGGATTCGTTCGTCGTCTGCATGCCGGGTGCAGCGAGCGTGTGGTGGAAAACCTGCACCTGGGAGGAGCCAGGCGGAACCACAGCGCGCCTGCCTCCGCGCTTTCGCCTGTGGGCCCTCGTGGACCTGGAGGACTGGGGGACGACGAGCCTATGTCGGAGGAATTGCATGAGCGTCCACAGAGAGATTGATCAGCGTCCTAGAGGCCTCCCTACCGTCCAGATCGGAGCGGCACGCGTCAATAGCGCAACGGCCGAATCACGCCCCATCGCCCCTGCTGAGCAGGGTAGTCCTTCCCCAGCAACCATCCCAGTCACGCTGCGAACCGTTATGAGGAGACGTGATGAGCGAACCAGATGCTCTGGCGGCTGACCTGGAGGCGTACCTACGCCGGGCCACGCACCGCAACGACAAGAGGTTGCTGCTAGAGCCAGAGGTAACCGCCCTTGCAGCGCGTCTCGACCAGGCTCTTGTTGACGACGATGGGGACGTAGCGAACCGGCTGCTGCTGGGCTGGGTGCTCTGGTTCCGGCACGAGGCGCGCAAGAGCCAGGACATCTCCGCTGATCTCGAGGCGGCCGCTCGGCTGCTCACTCCGTGCTACCTGGAACTCGATGATGAACACGTACCGAAGCCTCTATTGCCGTTCCTGGCAGCGTTCGCGGCCCCCGCCGGCGAGGCGCTGTTGACCAAGGCACTGCTTAGTACCGATCCAGAGGTCCTGGAGTCGGCTACGCGGCTGTGGCGGCGGATCGTCGCCCACACCTCCCGGTTCTTCCCGAGCCGCCCCGCCTATCTGATCAACCTGGCCTCCTGCCTACGGTCCAGGTTCGAACGCTTTCACACCGAGGATGATCTCAGTACCGCTGTTGATCTCTGTCGGGAAGCGTTGGACCTGGCTTCCCCCGATCACCGCGACCGGGCGCGATACCTTAACGCGCTGGGTAACGCCCTACAGAGCAGGTTTGGGCTCTCAGGCCAGGAGGCGGATCTGGATGCGGCCGTCCGTGTCATGCAGGAAGCCGTCGCCACACTGGCTCTCCATGACCCGGCCCGTGCCGGGATTCTTAGCAACCTTGGAAGCGCACTACGTCTCCGCTTCAACCTTCGACGGGTACTAACCGATATTGACGCCGCCGTCAGCGCGTGCCAGAAAGCAGCCGATCTCACTCCTCCGGATAGCCCCCACCGGTCCGAAATCTTCGCCAACCTCGCCGCTGCGCTGAGTACGAGGTTCGAGCACTCGCGCGCGTCGCCTGACGCCGACCGTGTCGCCCGCAGCGCCGAGCTCGCAGCTAGTGATGCGCTCGCTGATGATCCAAGACTCATATGGATGCTCCGCAGCCACGCCGAAGCCCGGGCAAACCGTTACGCGCACACAGTCGTGCAGACCGATCTAGACGCCGCAGTCATCGCCCTTGAAGAAGTGGTCGCCCTGACCCCAATCGACGGCCCTGATCTCGCCGAGCATCTGTACAATCTGGGTAGCCTCCTTCAAACCCGCTATGAGCGGGCCGGGTGGGCCGACGATCTGGCCGCGGCGATCAGGAATTACGAATCTGCTGTCGCTGCGACGCCCGCGCAAAACCCTGATCGGCCTGCCCGGTTGAGTAGCCTGGGCAGTGCTCTGTACCTGCAATTCGAACAATCACACGCGCGGGCCGATGCGGACGCGGCTGTCCAGGTCTGCCAGCAAGCTATCGACACGGCAGCCGACGATCATCCCGAGCGTGCTGACTTCCTCAACAACTTGAGCCTGATCTTGCGGGCCAGGTTCGAGCGTTCCCGGGACCCGGCAGATCTCGACACTGCAGTGCAAGCCAGTCGAGGCGCACTCAAAGCCCTCCCTGCCGACGCCAAAGATCGCCCCGCGGTCCTGAACAATCTCGGACACGCGCTGCTGAGCCGATCACGCGCGGATGAACCCGAGGCGCTGGACGAGGCGATAGCCGTGTGGCGGGAAGCGCTCACCTTCCGGTTGTCCGACGATGACCGTGCGATGTGCCTGACTGGTCTGGGCACCGCTCTCCTGGCACGCAGCGAACGCCCTCAAGCCGAACTTCCTCAGGCCGAAGACGACCTGGACGCGGCGGTCCTGGCATGCCAGGACGCCATCGATACACTCCCGGCCGACCATCCCGGCCTCCCTCGATACCAGGCCAACCTCGGCAGTGCGCTCCGCGCCCGGTACAGGCACAGTGGGTCGCCCACCGACTCGACCGCAGCAGCTGCCATCTTGACAGCCGTCATGCGATCCGGCATGGCCAACCCATGGCTACGTGTGCACGCCGGCCGTGCCGCATCCCAGCTGGCAGCCGCCAATAGCGATCTCCATCAGGCGGCGGCCCTGCTGGGCGAGGCCGTCCTGCTCCTGCCTCAGGTTGCTCCCTGGGGGCTGAACCGAGCTGATCAGCAGCAGCTGATCAGCGAATTCGCCGGGCTGACGAGCGAAGCAGCCGCCCTGACCCTCAGCGATCCCGCGCTACCGGCAGACCAGCGGCCCGGGCAAGCGCTGCGGCTCCTAGAAGCCGGCCGAACCGTTCTGCTGGCGCAGACCCTGCCGAACCGCACGGAGCTCACCGAACTCCGTGCCCGCCATCCCGAACTGGCCGACGACTTCGTACGGCTACGCGGCCTCCTCAACCAACCCGAGTCCCACCGCCCAGGTCCCTCAGGTGCTCGCCCGCCAGATCATACGAGCGAACTGAACCGGCGCCGCGGCCTGGGACGCCGCCAACTCGCGGCGGAGTTTACCAGCCTGCTCGCAAGGATCCGCGGACTGGCAGGCTTCTCGGCGTTCGCCTTGCCGCCCAGCATCGCCCAGCTGCAAGCCGAAGCGGCCCAAGGCCCGATCGTAACGTTCAACGTCAACGACCAGCGCAGCGACGCACTAATCCTCACCACAAGCGGTGTCACCACTGTCCGCCTGCCAGAGGTGACGCCCCAGGCTCTGGTCCTGCAGGTGACCACCTTCTACCAAGCTTTGGCGGTAGCCTCGGGCCCCAACGAGCGACACTTCGCCCGCGCTGCGGCACAAGAGCAGGTTCACCGCACCTTGATCTGGCTGTGGGACGCAGTGGCCGAACCGGTTCTGGATGCCCTAGCTCTCACTCGGACTCCCCCCGACGGTACGAACTGGCCCCGAGTGTGGTGGGCGCCGTCAGATCTGCTCGGCCTTCTGCCGATCCACGCTGCCGGGCATCACGATCCGGCTGGCGTCTCCGCCGTGAACCGAACGGTCATGGACCGCGTCATCTCCTCCTACACGCCCACAGCAGGCGCCCTTCGCCGGGCACGCGCACAGACGACGGCGTCACGTCCACACGACCGCGCCGTGATCGTCGCCATGGGCACGACGCCTGATGCGCCCGACCTGCCCAATGCTGCCCGCGAAGCTTTCCTGGTCCGCGAGCAACTCCCCAACGCCGCTCTGCTGGCCTCAGCCAATCTGGCTCCCAATCTGGCCACACCAGCACAGACACCTACAAAGAGGAGCGTGATTGAGCATCTGAGCCAGTGCGCAGTCGCCCACTTCGCCTGCCACGGTCGCAACGACCTAGACCCCTCCCTCAGTACTCTGCTTCTCCAGGACCACGAACACGATCCACTCACCGTTGCCAGCCTCGCCAACCTCGACCTCCAGCATGCACGCCTCGCCTACCTGTCCGCCTGCTCAACGGCGGTGACCCGCGATACCCGATTCATAGACGAGGCACTCCACCTCACCTCAGCGTTTCAACTCGCCGGCTTCCCGCACGTCATCGGCACGCTCTGGCAAATCAACGACCACTTCTCCACCGATGTCGCCCACGCCTTTTACACCGCCCTGGGCACCCGTGCCGGTCTGGATATCGACCATGCTTCCCGCGCCTTGCATACCACCATTCGCCACTTCCGCGACAGACTCCTTCGTACCCCGTCTCTCTGGGCTGCGTACCTACATACCGGCGTATAAGCTTCCTTCCCAGCTGACACAAGGTCAGCGCAGGTCAAGTGTCCGTCGAAAGAAGCTCAAGTTCAGGCGGGAAGCGCTCGTGTGTCGGAGTCCTGACCATCGCCGCGTTGACCACGGCGCCGAGCGTCGGCACGCATCTGAGGTGAGACCGGCGGCTACACGCTGAAAGCCCGGGGAAACTCCAGTGAGGCTCCTTGGAATGTCGGCCAAATGCTGCTCCTCCTCGGCGGTACCGGATCCGGTACCGCTTCATTCGTCGCTTGAGGCTGACGATCGATAGGATGTCAACGGCCATGAGGAAGTCGGGGTGGGCGGTCGGTGATGTCTGGGTTGGCGGACATCAGAAATGGTTCTGGCGCTGATCTTGTGATCGGCTGGTTCGTGATCTTCCGTGTTCTCTGCGAGGATCGCGTGGTGCGTATCACAGTGTTCTGATGATCTGCTTCCGCATCTTGCCGGTCTCGTCGTGGAGCGTGTCGAGCGGGAGAGCGGGTCGGTAGTGTTCACCGCCCATGCCCGCACCGACTGCGCGGCTTGCTCCAGCTGCGGCGATGTCGCGTGGCGGGTCCACGGCCGGTATATGCGCAAGCTGCGGGATGTCGCGGTCGGCGGCGCCGGAGCCGTGATCCGTCTGACCATCCGGCGGTTCCGCTGCGAGAACCCGGTGTGCGCGGCCGTCACCTTCGCCGAGCAGATACCGGGGTTGACCAGCCCGCATTCCCGGTTCACGCCGTTGCTGCTCGGTGAGTTCGACGCGATCGGGTTGGCGCTGGCCGGCCGTGCCGGAGCGCGGCTGTCCGCGAAGCTCGGTATCGGGGTGAGCAGGCACACCCTGCTGCGGCGGGTCCGCGCACTGCCCGAGAACCAGTCGGCGGCCGGGCCGCAGGTTCTGGGGATCGACGACTTCGCCCTGCGCAAGGGCCACGTCTACGGCACGGTGCTGATCGACATGACGACCCGTCGGCCGGTCGAGCTGCTGCCCGAGCGCACCGCGGACCCGGTCGCGCAGTGGCTGCGATCCCATCCCGGCGTCGAGGTCGTCTGCCGCGACCGGGCCGGCGCCTACGCCGAGGCCGCCCGGCTCGGCGCCCCCGACGCACTGCAAGTGGCTGATCGCTGGCACCTGTGGAACAACTTGTGCGAGGCCGTGGAGAAAACGGTCGCCCGGCACCGCGGCTGCCTGCGCGAACCGGTCACCGAACCCGCCGCCCCGGCGCTGGACCTGGCCGCGACCGAGGCAACCACCTCGCCGCTGGCCGTCCGCACCATCGAACGGCACCACATGGTCCACGAGCTACTGGAGCAGGGCGCGACCCTGACGAAGATCCAGCGCAGGCTCGGCTGGGACGCCAAGACCGTGCGCCGCTACGCCGACGCCGACGACCCGGCCCAGCTCATGGGCGGCGTCACCCGGCCCAGCGTGCTGGACGACTTCAAGCCCTACGTCATCGACCGTTGGAACGCCGGCATCACCGACGCCGTCGTCATCACCGCCGAGCTGCGCGACCTGGGCTATGAGGCCACCGACCGCACCGTGCGCCGGTTCCTGGCGCCCTACCGCAAACAGGCCGCGAAGATCCCGGCGATCCCGGTGCCGCCGACGGTCCGAGACACCACCGGCTGGCTGACCCGCCACCCCGAAGGCCTATCCGCCGACGAACAGCAGCGGCCCAAAGGGGTCCTGGCCCGCTGCCCGGAACTGGACGACCTGTCCGGGCTGGTCACCGACTTCGCCAAGATGATGGTCAACCTCGACGGACACCTGCTCGACGTCTGGATCGCCGAGGTCCGCGTCGCCGAGCTCCCCGATCTGATCCCGTTCACCAACGGCATCATCCACGACCACGCCGCCGTCACCGCCGGCCTGACCCTGCCGTTCAGCTCCGGCGTCGTCGAAGGCCACGTCAACCGCATCTAAGCTGGTCAAGCGGCAGATGTACGGCCGGGCGAAGTTCGACCTGCTACCTGTTGACTGAACTAAGTCTTGTGTTCTTGCAGGTCAGTGACCTATTGATCTTCAGCTCGTTGTGTTGTCCGTGAACCTGGAACCTGAGCTCGACTGCGCCATCGACGCGATGGTTGTCCCGGCTGTGGGACGGCTGGTTGCCACAGGAGACCGGCGGGACCCCTACCGGTTGTTCGACGCGGTGGGCTGTCCGGTCGTCCCGGTCACGTCGTTCTTCCGGGAGTTGCAGGCCGCCGGTCGGTCGGAGGCGACGATGCGGTCCTATGGGATGGATCTGCTGCGCTGGTTCCGGTTCTTGTGGGCGATCGATGTGGCCTGGGATCGGGCGACGAGGATCGAGGCGCGGGACTTCTGCCGCTGGATGCTCGTGGCCGGCAAGGCCGGCTCGGACAGGCTGGCGTATTCGACGGCGACGCGAGCGCACAGCGAGAGCGTGCTGCGCGCGTTCTACGCCTTCCACCTGGAGACCGGGTCCGGACCGATCCTCAACCCGTTCCCACTGGACCGGTCGCGGAACGGCGGGCGGGCCCACGCCCACCACAATCCGATGGAGCCGTTCCACAACGAGCGTTCGGGCCTTTACCGGCCGCGGGTGCCGGTGCGGATCCCGCGCAGCGTCCCGGATGAGGAGTTCAACGACATCTTCGCCCGGCTGCCCTCCCACCGCGATCGGGCGCTGGTGGCGTTCTACGTCTCGACCGGTGCCCGGGCCTCGGAGTTGCTGTCGGTCACCCAAGACGGCGTCGATCCCGGGCGGGGCCTGATCTCCGTGATCCGCAAGGGCGACGGCCGGGTCCAGGAGCTGCCAGCGTCCTCCGACGCTTTCGTTTGGCTGCGGTTGTATCAGCTGGAATCCGAACGCGACGTCCCGGCCGGGCGGCGGATGCCGCTGTGGTGGACGCTTCGGCATCCGGTCCGCCCGCTGACCTACCATGCGGTCCACCGCATGTTCGAGCGCGTCAACGCGAAAGCCGGGACCACCGCGACGCTCCACGCGCTGCGGCACACCGCCGCCTACCGGATGGCCGAGGACCCGCTGCTGCCGCTGACCGACGTGCAGTTCGTCCTGGGTCACGCCCAGCTCACGACCACTCAGATCTACTTGACTCCCCGCAAGGAGGACGTGATCCGCCGGGTGCTGGCCCACCACGCCGAGCAGACCCGGCAAGCCGCCGCCCGAGCGAAGCCGACGCCCGCGCCGGGCTACCGGCCCGAATCCTTGGGCGTGCTGTTCGGGACGGCGGCACCGTGACCGCGACGACGTTGGCCGCCGCGCCGGCGACGCGGTCGGTGGGCCCGGCGTTGAGCCGCGAGGCGATGCGCTCCCGGTTCCCGGCCCGGCAAGCCTCCACAGGCTGGCCGACCGAGCGGTGCGACCGCGATGAGGCAATGCGTCTGGCGACCGCGCCGCCGTTCGTGATCCCCAGCGCGACCGTCCAGGCCAAGCGTGTGCGAGGGCTGACCCACGTGCTGGACTGGCTCCAGGCCCAATCCGGCGACACCTGGCAGCAGCGGTGGACCAACAGCGGCGCGGAGGACCTCGGCGCGGACTGGCGACGGGTGCCGCTGGCGTGGCTGGAGCCGCGGGGACGACGGTCCCAATGGCTGCCCTCGGAGTTGTCGTCGGCGATGCGCGTGCTGATCTGCGCCGACGTACTGCGGCCCTCGCTGGGCTGGCTGGTCTCGGCCCCGTCGATCAAGTCCGAGCTAGCCGCCGGCCTGGCCCTGGACCGCGATCCGGCCGGGTTCGGCCGCCTGCGCGAACACTGCCGGACCGCATCCGGGATCAGCGGGCCGGCCGCGCGGCTGGCGGCCGGACGGGCCGCGGTGATCGTCGCGGCCAAAGGCGGCGGGCTGGCCGACATCACCGTCGGCGACGTGCTGGAGCTGCTGGACACCGAGACCGCGACCTTCCTCGCCTGGCCGCGCGACGTCCCGGTGTTCTACCAGATCCTGCGCGACCTGGGATTCCTCGGCGATCAGGCACCGCTGCGGTTTCGGCAGCTGCGCACCGGCGGCCAACTGACTCCCGAGCAGCTCATCGACCGCTACGACCTCCAATGCCGCCCCATCCGGGACCTGCTGGTGGACTATCTGCGCGAACGCCAGCCGAGTCTGGACTACAACAGTCTGCGAGACCTGTCCTACTACCTCGGTCGGCGCTTCTGGAAAGACCTCGAACTGCACCATCCCGGCATCGACCGGCTGCACCTGCCTCTGGAGATCGCCACCGCATGGCGACAACGGCTCCAGGAGAAACCCCGCGCCGCCGGCTCGACCGGCGATGTCGTCGTCGGCACGGTGCCGCGCATCGCCTACCGCGAGGCCCTGGTCAAGGTCCGCTCCTTCTATCTGGACCTGTCACAGTGGGCGTTGGAAGACCCCGCGCGCTGGGCGGTCTGGGTCGCGCCCTGCCCGGTGGGCCGGGCCGACGCCGAACAGCGCAAGTTCAAACGCCATCGCAAAGCCCGCATGGACGCCCGGACCCGGGAACGACTGCCGGTCCTGCCGGTGCTGATCGCCACGGTGGAGCGGCGAAAAGTCGCTGCGGCCTCCATGCTGGAGGCCGTGCTGCCCATCGAAGCCGGGCGTCGCGTCACCGTCAACGGGGAGCACCTGACCCGCACCGGAGCCTCGACGGGGAAGCTGCTGGTCATGGACTCCACCGGCCGTCGACGCGACGTCCGGTGCGAGGACGAGTACGCGTTCTGGGCATGGGCGGCGGTCAACGTGCTGCGCCTGACCGGGATCCGCATCGAGGAACTGATGGAGATCAGCCATCACAGCCTGATCCAATACCGGCTTCCCACGACCGGCGAGATCGTTCCACTGCTGCAGATCGCCCCGTCCAAGACCGACGCCGAACGGTTGCTGGTGGTCAGCCCCGAGCTGGCCGAGGTGTTGTCCACCGTCATCATCCGGATCCGCGACGCCTCCGGCGTCGTCCCGCTGGTCCCCGCCTACGACTGGCACGAGTGTCTGTGGAACCCGCCGGCCCCGCTGCTGTTCCAACGCCGGTTCGGCGCGGAATCCAGGGCGATCAGCCACGGCACGATCCGCAAGATGATCCAGGCGGCGCTGGCCGACACCGGCCTGACCGACTCCGCCGACGGCAGCCCGCTCAACTACACGCCCCACGACTTCCGCAGGCTCTTTATCACCGACGCCATCCTCAACGGGATGCCGCCGCACATCGCCCAGGTGATCGCCGGGCACCGCGACATCAACGTCACCTTGGGCTACAAGGCCGTCTATCCCGAGGAGGCCATCCAGGCACACCTGTCCTTCCTGGCCCGCCGCCGCGGCCTGCGGCCCAGCGAGGAGTATCGCGTCCCGACGGACATCGAGTGGCAGGAATTCCTTGGCCACTTCGAGCGACGCAAGGTATCCACCGGCATCTGCGCCAGGGCATTCTCAACCCCTTGCGTTCACGAGCATGCCTGCCTGCGATGTTCCATGCACTGGCCGGATCCCGCACAGCGATCGCGCATCGTCGACATCCGCGACAACCTCATCGACCGCATTGCCGAAGCCGAGCGCGAAGGATGGCTCGGCGAAGTCGAAGGACTCGCACTCAGCCTTGCCGGAGCCAACGACAAACTCCTCCAGATCGACCGGCAACCCGCCACGGCCATCGACCTCGGCATGCCCACCCGAGCTCCCAGCCAGCCGAACAAACATCAGCACCGTTAGTTCAGAGAATCCGTAAACGAGTGATCTACGCATAAAGATCACGGACCCGGCCGATCACAAGATCAGCGCCAGAACCACTTCTGGTGTCCGCAGAACCAGACTCTGCTGTCCGCCCAACAAGACTTTGACACGTCCGCCGTCAATAGGAGCCGGATCCTGCTGTACAAGTCGAACGGGACGGCATCCTTCCCGATGCCGTCGCGGGCGCCGTCGAGGCGGGCCGTTGTCGGGATACCACTTCGCCATACCGGAAAACCTGTTCCGACAGGAGACACCCACCGTACGCTCGCACTCATGAAGTCAGAAGGTACAGCGGCATCCGGTATGTCGCATGGTGCTGGCCAGGTGTACACATGAGTGGCACAAGCAAGGCGAAGAAGGCTGTGCGCGTCCGCCCGCCGGTGCGTTTCACGCCCATGCTGAACGGCGTGGACTACCTCGAGTCCGTCGTCGACAACCTCACCTACAAGCGTCCGCGGGCCAAGACGGTGAATCCAAGGCCCGAGCACCTCAAGTACGCGGTTCTCCACCTCCAGGCCGCCACCGAGGTTCTACTGAAAGCGCGCCTGGCTCACGAGCACTGGAGCCTGGTGTTCAAGGACCTCGCCAAAGCCGACCGCGCCAAGCTAGAAACCGGCGACTTCATCAGTTGCGGGCTCGACGAGACCATCGTCCGCCTCAAGGGGATCGCGGGCATCGACGTCGGGCTCGCCGCCAAGACGGCCTATCGAGAGCTGGCGGATTCCCGCAACGCTCTGCAGCACTACGGGTTGACCACGCCTGCCGAGGCGATCGAGGCCCGCGCCGCGCTAGTGCTGGACTGCCTGCTGGACTTCATCGATCAGCACATGGTCCCGGTTCGGGAAGCCATGGACGACGACGACCGTTTCACAGTCCTGTTCGGCCTTGACAGGGTCCGCGAGGCGATGACCGAGATCAGAGAGTTCGTGAAGGTCCGGATGGACCGCCTACTGAACGCCGAGCTGAGAGGGCTCAAGTCCAGCACAGTGCAATGCCCGGCGTGCGAGCAGTGGGCGCTGATCATCGATGGCCGCACGCCCCGCTGCCTGCTGTGCACCCGAGAATGGGAGGCCGACGACGGCCTTCCGTCGTGGTACGCCTCAGCCACTCTCGGCATCACCTGGCGGCGGGCGGACCCGGATCCGTTCGAAGCGTGTCCACAGTGCGGCGAGGAAGCGCTCATCGCTTGCGCGCTGCTGGCCGATGCACCGGGAAAGCCGCGCCGGCTGTGCTTCCACTGCGGATTCCAGGACCGCAATCTCACCGTGTGAGAAGCGCCCGCCGGGCTTGGTGCCAGCTTCCGGGCAGTCCTGCAGGGGGCCTACGGGTCCACCGCCGCGATAATCTCGATCCTGATGAGGACGACTGGCTGCGCTCGCCAGGCAGCCAGGGATCGATGCCGAGCCCGTCGTACGGCGGTGAGGGCAAGACCTTCGTCTGGGATCGAAGAACTGGCGCGGCGTGTCGTTCGTGGCCTGGTGCATGCCATGCAATAACGTTGAACGGCACAGGTTTCGACCTCGCGATCACTGGAGGAAGCGACGGACCAGCCCTTCGGCCCCTTCTCGGTCGAGCCTCATCAGATTTCGCGGCTCGGCTTAGCCTTCTCGGACTTCGTCAGCGAGCTGTTGCGCATGGAGGTGGCCGTCGCCGGCCTCGACGGTGGACAGCTGACGACCACCCGCTTGGTTAACCTTGCTGATGGAGGAGTTGATGCTGGCCTTCATCGAGCCGCCGCGACGAAGCACATTCCAGCCGGAGACAGTGCTTGGCAGTTCAAGGCCGGTGACCTGGGTCCCGCAGCGTGCCGCACTGAGCTCCGCGACGCGACAGAGGCACAGGACGTACTGCGTGGCGGGGGCTTCTATCGGCTAGTGCTTGGAGCGGACCTGACGCCGGCGAAGGTGAAGCGCCGTCGGCAGGCATTGGAGGAAGAGGCCGTCTCTCTTGGTATCGCGACGCACGACGGCATGTTCGCGGTACTTAATGCCAGCGACCTCGCTGCCTGGACCGCAGAGTATCCCTCGCTGGCAGTATCCCCGCTGTTGCGCGGTATCGGGAACGTCGCTCAACCGTTCGCCGTGTGGTCGTCACAATACGGAGCGACAGGTCCATGGGTGGATACAGACTCCCGCAGCGTCGCGATCAACAACATCAGAGAGCATTGCGACACCTCCACGGCTTTTGACCTTCACGTAGAGGGGGTGAGTGGCGTCGGAAAGACGCGGGTCGTTCTTGAGGCAATCCGAGGCGAGAGTATCGAGCCACTTGTCGCCTATGTCTACGCCGCGGACGCCCTTCCTCCGGCTCTAATTCACCATCTTCAGGCCCAAGCTCGGCACACGATTCTGATCGTTGATGAATGCGACGCCAAACACCATGAGACTTTAGCCAGACAGCTGCGCACCGTCTCAACAGTCAAGCTGATTACAATCGGCGAGCCGACAGGCTATCGCGGACTTGCAACCACGCTGGAGATCGGCCCACTGGAAGACGAGGCGCTACGGCGCGCCGTACACAACGGCGAACCGGGGCTACAAGCCGAACATGCTCGGTTCGTGGTCGACGCCTCCGCAGGCAACGTGCGACTGGCGCAGATCCTGGCTCGGCAAATCGTTCAGCAGCCAGAGATCACGCCGAGCAAGCTGATCGACAAGAACATCATTGGCACCTACGTCAGCCAAACCCTACCGACCGGCAGGGAACTCCAGGCCTGCTGCGCTCTAGCGTTGCTGCCGAACTTTGGCTACGACAACGAGCCGTCCATGGAACTGGGACTCCTCGCTGAAGTGGCCGAGCTAACGACAGGAGACCTGCGCTCAGCCGCCCGAACTCTCGCCGAGGCCGGACTCCTCAACCAGCAAGGTCGCTACCGCAGCGTGGCACCCCATCCGTTGGCCATCTATCTCGCCACGCGAGCCTGGGAGGACTTCCACGGCCGCATCGTCGAAACACTCATCCCGAACGTCGACGAATCCACAGCCGAGCGTCTGTTCCAACGAGCTGCCGACTGCGGCGACCACCTTGCCACGAAGCAAGCCGCCGAGCGGCTACTCGCACCGGGAGGCTCGTACGAATACACTGACGTATGGAACACCGGCAGTGAGGGCGCTCTGCTCCAGCACCTAACCGCCCTAGCCCCGGCGGCAGTCCTTCGCCGGATCGAGATTGCGCTCACAGCCATGTCAGACGACGAGCTGCGCGAGCATTCTCGCAATCGGCACTCCGTCCGATGGGCTTTGGAGCGACTCGCCTGGCGAACCATAACCTTCCGCCGGGCAGCAGACATACTGTTACGCATCGCCGCCGTCACTCCCGACCTCGGATCGACCCGCGACGCCACGGTCCGCGGCTGGACCGATTTGTTCGGAACGATGCTTCCGACCACGGCGACACCACCCGCGGCCCGCGCAAGCTATCTTCGCGAGGTTGCTGCATCGGCGAACCGTCGCCACCGTCTCCTCGCCGTGCTCGCGTCGGCACGGGCACTCGCACCGTACGAGCAAGCCCTCGTTTCCGCTGAAGTTCAAGGTGGGGCACTCCTAGAGCAACGCGGCCGACCGGCAACGTGGGATGACTCCTACGACTACCGAGAATCGGCGATGGACGTGCTCGGGGCTCTCGCGAAGGATCCCGAGCACGAGATCGCCGATCTTGCAATCACAAAGCTGGTTGAAGCGATCCATCCACTGCTGGATGTAGGACGGCTACGAAGCCGCCTCGCTCGTGTCATCGCGGACCTACCAGAGAGCGGGATGTCAGCTGCGCGAACCAAGATTACTCACCTTGCCGGGCTGTTCGAACGTGTTGATGACGAGGCCTCGGCGGAGAACTTGGCGATGTTCTCAGCAGACTTGCCGACGCCGACGCCGGAGCAGACGTTAGAGTTCCTCGCGGATGTGCGGTCTTGGGATCTCGACGATGCTGATTTTCAGCAGCGGCTCGGTGCAGCTCTAGACATGCTGCCCATAGGGGACCGCGTACAGAAGCTCCTGCGTGTCTTGGACCGTCAGCCGGCAGCGTCGCAGGTCATTGGCCGCACTCTGGCTCGAGTAGCACCAAACGACAGCGCCGTTCGGCAGCACCTACTCGGATTGGCCGCCGCCAATCCCGCTTCCCTGGTCGGCTATCTGCTTGTACTGGTCGATCAAGGAGATAGTGCCGCGTTCGATCGGCTTCTCGACTCCGCGTCAGCAGACGTGCTTCCCGATCCGACTCGGCTATGGCTGTCTACATGCGGTCCGACATCCGATGCCGGGTGGGCCCGCGTGACCATGCTGATCCAACGCATCAGCCCCGCCGAAGGAGCGCGTAACCTGCGCGGCTGGCACGCCTACACGGACCTATGCCGGCTGCGCGACCTCACTGCCTCCTGGTTGGCTCGCATCGAAAGCGATGACGACTACAACGCGGTCGTCGAGTTCGTCATGATGTGTCTGCACGACGCTCCCGAGTGGAACGACGCGGTGGACCCCCTCATCGCCGAACTTGTCGCACGACGTGTCCGTCACAGCCGACGTAGCCAGGTGGACGAACTGGAGTGGCGGCAACTTGCGCGCCGCCAACTCGCCGTGCAGCCCTTTGAACTGCTGGTGACCTTGCTGGATATCGCGGATGCTGACGGAGACAATCCATTTCTGGAACCCGAGGGCCCGGAGCTCTTGCGGGGCGCTGTTACTGCCGCTGGTTCCAACGGCTGGCGTGAAATGATGATGCGAGTTCACATCGGGTCGTGGCGGGTGCGACATGTTGCTGGGAACTGGTTCGGTAACTCAACTAACGTGGATACCGTTAATGCCTGGGTGAACGGTGACGTCGAGCGAGCACGGTCCGTTGCAAGATGTACAGCCCTAGGCGACGAGCACCTCCACCCGGTTGCTCGGTTCCTGATCGCCGAATACGGATTAGACAAGGAAGTGTCTCGGTCGCTCCGCAATGGATTGACTTCGCGGGCGATGTGGGGGTCAGAATCTGACCTATTCATGCACCAAATGCAGCGCGTTCGGGCCTGGCGCGAGGCGGTCACCCCAGATGACTTGCCCGCAATCAGCACTTGGCTCGACGACACGTTGCAGCAGCTTCAGGCTTCATACGAGAGGGCGCGCGAGCACGAGACGGAAAACCCTG
>Ga0136846_1229038_pt1 | contig 16248 bp, 15 predicted proteins | sample HopSoiMetagenom2_FD_96841 | JGI IMG/M metagenome (GOLD analysis project Ga0136846, IMG submission 96841) | Grasslands soil microbial communities from Hopland, California, USA - 2 Assembly 2016 (version 4) | ecosystem: Environmental > Terrestrial > Soil > Grasslands | place: USA: Hopland... | reverse complement strand
GCAGCGACGGCGGTTTCCGCAGCCCTTACGGCGGCGGCGGTAGCGGCGGTGGCCGTTCCGGCGGCGGCGGTGGTGGACGCGGCGGCTACTAAGCCCTGCTGAACCCGCTCTTCAGCCCCGGCTGAAGAGCAATTTAAAAGGCTTCAAAGCTTCGGTTTTGAAGCCTTTTTGCTTTCCAGCCCAGGAACCACCTGGGCAGCCAGCTACTGTTTTGATAGCAAAGACAGGCTACGCCTTGAAAACCGTCGGGCTATCAGCGCTCACCCTGGCGGTGCTTGCGCGCGCGGCCCGACAAAGCCTTGTCGAACACCGCATTGGGCAACAGGCGCAGCAACTTGGCCACCACGCCCATTTGCCAGGGAATCACCCGGTAACTGGTCCCTGCCTGAATGGCGGCAAATGCTTTTTCAGCAAACACGTCGGCCTTCATCAGGAAGGGCATGGCGTAGCGGTTTTCCTGGGTTAGCGGCGTGTCGATATAGCCTGGGCAGATCGTCACCACCTTCACACCGCTGGGTCGCAGCTCGCCGCGCAGGCTTTCGCAGTAGGCGATCACGGCGGCCTTGCTGGCGCAATAGGCGCCATGGCCCGGAAGGCCGCGTATGCCGGCCACACTGCCGATCCCCACCAAGGTGCCAGAGCCCCGCGCCGCCATGCCCGCCATAAAGGGATGAAACGTGGCGGCCACGCCGATGTTGTTGGTGGCGAAGGTCTGCGCCATGACGTCCAGGTCCGAACGCACCGCCGTATCCATACCGATGCTGATGCCCGCGTTGGCGATCACCACATCAGGCACTCCCTGCGCCGCAACACAGGCCTGGCCTGCCGCCACGATGCTGTCGATGTCGGACACGTCGGCGCTGTAGACCTGAAAGCGGCCGGCGCTGATGGCGTTTGCCTCGGCCCAGGCCTGAACTTCCGCGGTCCGGCGGGCGGCCAGGGCCAGGCGGTAGCCGGCCGAATAAAACCGCATGGCCAATGCCTGGCCTATGCCGCTGGACGCACCGGTGATGAATACGAGTCTGGACATGGCGGGCTGCTCAGGTTGAAAGGCCGGCGGCGCGTTAGCGGGCTGCCGCATCGCCGCCGGCCGGTTTGGCCGCAGGGCTTGCGGGCGCCGGCAAGGTCAACGTCGGAAGACCGGCCGCGCCGGCGGAGGCGCGGGGCACCAAAATCCCCCGGACGCGGCCTTTCAGGTCAGCCACCTGGTCCAGGTTGTCATAGGCGAAGGTGTCGCCGGTGAACTGGTCGGTGCCGCGAATCAGCAGCACGGGTTTGTGGGACTTGACGCGTTCGTCATTCAAAAAGGCATGCAGGAACTCGCCGCGAAACTCCATGCGCGGCGTTTCCTTTCCGCTGGCGTCCTTGCTGGCTTCTCTGATCACCACGGCATTGCCCGTCAGCTGCACTTCCGAGCCGTCGCCGTTGGTGTAAGCGCGATTGGCCGTGGCGGTGGTGATGCGCCCTTCAATACTGATGCTGCGGATACGCGCTTGGTCGATCTCCAGAATATCGGTGTCGGGAAAATGCCTGGCTTCAATGCCATAGATTTCGCTCTTGAGCTGTCCGCCTTCGTCGAACGTTTTCACGGTGAACTTGCGCATGAAGTAGTCGATGTCGTGGCTCGCCTCTTTGGCTGCTTCGGGCGTGCTGAAGATGGGCGTGTTGCGCACCAGCCAATAGGTGCCCAGCGCCAGCGCGCCCATCATCAGCAGCGGCATGTAGATGGCCATGCTGTCCCATACGCGCAGAAAACGCCGCCAGGTGTTTTTCAGCTGCAAGGCGGCACTCATAGTTTGTACTCCTGCAGCAGCCCGGCGTAGCGCCCACTGGCGACCAGCAGCACATCGCAAAATTCGCGCGCGGCGCCATGGCCGCCCGTTGCCTGCGTGACATGGTGGGCGCAGGCGCGGACTTCCGCATGCGCATTGGCCGGCGCGCAGCTCAGCGCCACGCGGGCCATCACGGGCAGGTCGGGCCAGTCGTCGCCCATCGCCGCGGCGGCAGACCAATCCAGCCCCAGGGCCTGCAAGGTGATTTCAGCGGCCGGGCGCTTGTCTTCGGTGCCGAAATGCGCATGAGTGATGCCCAGCGCCTGCAGGCGGGCACGCAGCACGTGGCTGTCGCGCCCCGTGATGACCGCCGGGGTGATACCGGCCTTTTGCAGCAGCTTCAGGCCGTGGCCGTCCAGGGTGTTGAATCGCTTGATGATCTCGCCGGCGGCGCGGTATCCGCCGGGGGCCAGGGCCAGCTCATGGCCATCGGGGTATTCGGAAAAGTACAGGCCGCCGTCCGTCAGCACGCCGTCCACATCAAAAAAGGCGACTTTGACGCCCTGCGCGCGAAGCAGCAGCTCCGGTGCAAAGTTCAGTACGGGAAGGGAGGGCACGGGGCCGGATTGAAGCGCCATCAGATGACTTTGGCACGCATCAGGTCGTGGGTGTTGAGTGCGCCACACAGCACACCGCTTTCATCTACAACCAGCACACTGTTGATGCGGTATTGCTCCATCAGCGCAACGGCCTCGACCGCCAATTCATCCGGCCGTACGGTGCGGGGGTTGGCACGCATCACATCGCCAGCCTTGCTGCTGCGCAAGTCCACGCCTTTTTCAAGCAGGCGGCGCAGGTCGCCATCGGTGAAGATCCCCAGCACCCGCTGCGCGCCGTCAACCACGGCCGACGCACCAAGCCCCTTGCCGCTCATCTCGCGCATGAGGTCTGAAAAGGACGTGTCCGGGCGTACCTTCGGCACGTCATCGCCACTGCGCATCACGTCGCTCACATGCGTCAGCAGCTTGCGGCCCAGTGCGCCGCCCGGGTGCGAACGGGCAAAGTCTTCTTCCTTGAAGCCGCGCACTTCCAGCAACGCCACCGCCAGCGCATCGCCCAAGGCAAGTTGCGCCGTGGTGCTGGCGGTTGGTGCCAGATTGAGCGGGCAGGCCTCTTGCGCGACGCTGCTGTCCAGCGCGACACGGGCATGCCGGGCCAGCGCGGACTGCATGCCGCCGGTGATGGCTACCATCGGCACGCCCTGGCGGCTCAGCACCGGCAAGATGGATGTCAGCTCTTCGCTTTCGCCGCTGTTGGAGATCGCCAGCACCACGTCCTGGCCGGTGATCATGCCCAGGTCGCCGTGGCTGGCCTCGGCCGGGTGCACAAACATGGCGGGCGTTCCGGTCGAAGCCAGGGTGGCGGCTATCTTGCGGCCGATGTGGCCGCTTTTGCCCATGCCCATGACCACCACACGGCCCTGGCACGCCAGCATCAACTTGACGGCCTCGGCAAACTCAGGGCCCACGCGGCCGGCCAAACCCTGAACAGCCGCAGCCTCTATCTCAAAGGTCTTCCGGGCAAGTTCAAGCACCTGCCCGGTGTCAAATTTCACTGCGTCAAGGCTCATGGCTGCATTCTATAGAGGCGGGCAAAGGCCTACGCGGGCCAAGGCGGCCCGCGAGCGCCGCCGGGCACGGCCTTTCCCCTGTGGAAACCGTCAAGGCGGGCGCAACTTCCTCGGCTACTATCGAAGAATGAGTGCGCTTGAACTGACCCTTCTGTACCTGCTGGCCGCCGTGCTCGGCGTGGTGGCATGCCGCTCACTCAAGCTGCCGCCGATGCTCGGCTATCTCGCCGTAGGCGTGGCCATCGGGCCCAATGCGCTGGCGCTGGCGGAAAACTCCGACGGCATCCGGCACCTCGGTGAATTCGGCGTAGTGTTCCTGATGTTTGTCATCGGCCTTGAGTTCAATCTCCCCAAGCTGCGCTCCATGCGGCGCCACGTGTTTGGGCTGGGCCTGCTGCAGGTCGTCCTCACCATCGTGCTGGCCACGGTGGGCTCGCTCTTTCTGGCCAGCCTGGCGCCCACCCTCTGGAAGATGGGCTGGCAAACTGCGCTGGCCTTGTCGGGCGCGATTGCCATGAGCAGCACCGCCATCGTCGTGAAGTTGCTGTCAGAGCGGCTGGAGCTGGAGTCCGAGCATGGCAAGCGCATCATGGGCGTGTTGCTCTTCCAGGATTTGGCCGTGGTGCCGCTGCTGGTGCTGATCCCCGCGCTGGGCGCGCCGGCCGACGCTCTTTTGATGGCGCTCGCAATCGCCGGGCTCAAGGCCGCCGTGCTGGTCGGCCTGCTGCTCACCGGCGGCCAGCGCATCATGCGCTGGTGGCTCACCATCGTGGCCCGCCGCAGGAGCGAAGAGCTGTTTGTTCTCAATCTGTTGCTGGTCACGCTGGCCCTGGCCTGGCTGACGGAGCGGGCCGGGCTGAGCCTGGCGCTGGGCGCCTTCATCGCCGGTATGCTGATTTCAGAGACGGAATACAAGCACCAGGTCGAAACCGATATCCGCCCGTTTCACGACGTCCTGCTGGGCCTTTTCTTCATCAGTATCGGCATGCTGCTGGACTGGCGGCTGGTGCTCGAGCGCTGGCCGCTGGTGCTGCTGCTGATGACGCTCCCGGTGCTGTTCAAGCTGGTGCTGGTCACGGCACTGGCCCGTGGACTCGGCGGAACCGCCGGCGTCTCACTGCGCACGGGCCTGTATCTCGCGCAGGCTGGGGAGTTCGGCTTTGTGCTGCTCACGCTGGCGCAACAAAACAGCCTGGTGCCGCCGGCCCTGCTGAACCCCATCCTGGCCAGCATGGTGCTGTCGATGCTGGCCACGCCTTTCATCATCATGTACAGCAACCGTATCGTGATGAAGCTGGTTTCCAGCGAATGGCTGCAACAGTCCTTGCAGATGACCACCATCGCGCGCAAATCCATCAACGCCAACAAGCACGTGATCATCTGCGGCTACGGCCGCTGCGGCCAGAACCTGGGCCACATGCTGGAGCGCGAAGGCATCCAGTACATGGCGCTGGACCTGGACCCCGACCGGGTGCGGCAAGCCGCCGCCGCCGGTGATTCGGTGGTGTTTGGCGATGCGGTGCGGCTGCAGGCCCTGATGGCGGCGGGCCTGGCCCGCGCCAGCGCGGTGGTCATCACCTACCTGGACACATCCAGCGCCCTTAAGGTGCTGGCCAACACGCGCGCCCACGCCCCCACGGTGCCGGTAATTGTCCGCACCGTGGACGACCACGATCTCGAAAAGCTGCAGGCGGCCGGCGCCACAGAGGTGGTGCCGGAGGCCATCGAGGGCAGCCTGATGCTGGCCAGCCATGCGCTCGCGCTGGTGGGCGTACCCATGCGCCGGGTGATCCGCGTGGTGCAAGACCAGCGCGATGCCCGCTACAACCTGCTGCGCGGCTACTTCCGCGGCGCGGACGACGACACGGTCAATGAGCTCGAACAGGAACGGCTCTCCAATGTGACGCTTCCACTGGGCATCAAGTCCCTGGGCAAGCCCCTGAGCGCCATGGCGCTGGAGGCGGGCGGCGTCCGCGTGGTGAGCATGCGCCGCGGCAACGGCAAGGCGGTAACGGCCCTCGAAGACGCCCTGCTGGAGGGGGGCGACACGCTGGTGTTGTCAGGCCGGCCCGAGGCCTTGGCCAAGGCCGAAGAAAAATTGTTGCGCGGACGCCCGGCCTGATTTCGTCTCACCGGTGAAAACCCCAGCAAAGGGTGACGCTTTAAGTCTGGACGCGGCGGCACAATACGGGCGCGCACCCACTTTGGATACACCATGCCCGACCTGCACAGCCTCAATCACCAGACCGTCAGCCAGTACCTCAAGAACCATATCCGCACCGTTCCTGACTGGCCGGCGCCGGGTGTGCAGTTTCGCGACATCACGCCCTTGCTGCAGAACCCGAAGGTATTTCGCGTGTTGATCGACGCCTTTGTCCACCGCTACATGGACCCGGCGCTGCGGCCTGATGTGGTCGCCGGGCTGGATGCCCGCGGGTTTATTTTGGGCGCCGTTGTGGCCTATGAGCTCAATGTCGGTTTTGTGCCGATTCGCAAAAAAGGCAAGCTGCCTTTCACAACCGTGCAGGAGACTTACGAGCTGGAGTACGGCAGCGCCACGGTGGAATTGCACACCGACGCGGTGAAGCCGGGCGACAGGGTGCTGTTGATCGACGACCTGATCGCCACAGGCGGCACCATGATGGCGGGAAAGAAGCTGCTCGAAAAGCTGGGCGCAACCGTGACCGAGGGCGCTGCGATTGTGGATTTGCCTGAACTGGGTGGATCAGTCAAATTGCGCGAGGCCGGCTTGCCTTTATTCACCTTGATTGACTTTGCCGGGCATTGAGCGGCTCTGGCGCCCGTATCTTTTGCTATAAAAACAGGAGCTGCTCGCCCATGTATTTATTGGGCCAGAAGCCTTTTTTACTTAAATTCGACACGGCCGAAGCTTATATCAAATCGCCGTATTGCGTGCTGCTGAGCGCCGGCGACGAGTTCGATTCAGGCATTTCGGTGTCTTCAAAACCCGTCAGCAGGGTGTATGAACGCGGTGAACGCGGGCCGCTCTTGACCTTGACGCCCTTCTCGGCCGGGACAACAGGACCTTCGGCAGAGGCTGCCAGCAGTGCCTGTTTGAAAGCGGCGACTTCGTCGGCCTGGATGGGCTCATAACGGGGAGCGGGCGGCTTGACCGGCGCGGGAGCCGCTGCGGCATTTCCGTTCAACGCAGGCGGTTGCACGGCGTCCTGGGCGCTCAAAGGCGCTGGCTTGCTCACGATCGCCATTTCATCCATGCGCCAATAGACCGCGGGAACCGTGATCTCAAAACGTGCTTTGGCGTGCTGGATGATCAGGGATTCAATTTGGCCAAGCTGCTCGGGCTGGCCGTTGAACGCCTTGGCCAGGTCCACCATCACGATGAATTCGTTGCCGCGCTGGTCGAGCGAGAGCACTTTGAACTTGTAGCTTGCAGACAGAACGCCGGAGCGGGTCATGGCCTCGCGGATGGCCACATACAGCTGTTCGCGGCGGGCGTGGCGCTTGAGTTTGCCGGCTTCGGCCGGGGTTGCTGCCTCTGCGGACAGCCGCTGCGGAACCGAGGCGGGAGACGAGGGCTTGTCACGCCCCGTGGGTCCGGCGCGCCTTTGCCCTTCGTTGGCGGCAGATTTTGGGGTCTGGCTGGACTTGCCAGAAAACCAGTTTAAAAAAGACATGTGCGTTCTCGTGATGTTTTCGCATTTTCTACCAATGCGCTGAATGATGTCTGTAAGCAATACAGCAAATTGATCCCCGCTGTTGTTTCCAGCGGATTTCATTTGCAGATGACTTTATCGAATCATGCGCGCGGCTGTCAGGTAAAAAATCACGGCCAGCACGGGTTTGGCGCTAATTAAACGCCACGGCCTGAGAGTCAAGGCCCCGGTATTCTGTTGTCTGATGACCGGGGCGGCCCGGCCACGCAGTGTTTCAGGTCACAGCGACCCGCTTGGGACGGTTGTAGAGGCGTTTAGCCATCACCGAGCCCATGGCCATAGTCAACTCCAATGCAATCGGGCTGTGACGGTTGGCCAGTTCCAGGAAGCGCATCGGTGTCAGGCACCAGAGCTTGCAAGGCGTAGAGGCATGCACCGTCGCGCTCCGCGGCATATGCGAGAAAAATGCACCTTCGCCCAGCACGGTGCCGGCGCCGACCAGCGCCATCCGGACACGCGCTTTTTCGTCTTCATAGTGAACGCTGAGCGTGCCGCTTTCGACGAAGTAGAGCGTTCGGTCGAGCGCCCCTTGTTCCATCAGCACCTGGCCGCTGTTCAGGGCAAACGGCTGCATGTAGCTGGCCAGGATGTCCCAGTGCGGCTGGTTGAATTGACAGCGCAACGCGTCACTGGCGTGGCAGTGCAGGATGGCCTGGGCCAGGCCCTGGATGTCAAAACGGATGGCGGCGGGGAGTGGAGCGTTCATAGTGGAACGGACGATACCTTTGCACTACATGCCTCGCAAGGGACGTTAACTGCCGCTTACACCTGATACAGCACGCTCCGGATTTGTAATTTGCGCGCTTTTTTCCTTCGCGACCTGCTTCCAGACCGCTCATCCTTGCACGCCTTCCGTCCGTCGGCATTTGGGGTTCTGGACGGCTACAAAAGCACCTATCTGCGCGCCACTGCCGTTCTGAAAGTAATCGACCAGCGCAAGCCGGGCGTGGGCGGAACACTGTGCTGCCAAGCCCAGCGCGCGGCCCCGCTCAGCCGGTAAATCGAGCGGGGCGCAACGGGGAGGTGAACGATATCGGCACGCTTGGGGGATTGTGGTGGGTAAGGCCGGAATCGCAGTACGGCCGCGCTGCCCAGCGAGATGCCCGCGACCTCTTCAAAGTCGGGCACATCGCGATGCCAACCCAAGGGCGTGCCGGGTTTGTATTCAGCCACCAAGGCATGGACCAGCGCACCCGGCGCAACGTCAAGCCAACGGGCGACCCGATCGCGCAACGGCTCCAGCTCTCTGATCAGCGGCTGCGCGGGCCGCAATTTGTTGGCGTCGTAATCAAAACTGCCGCCGTAGCTGAGCACCCTTCGCCGGGCGGTGTAGTCCTTGTAGCGAGCATTTTCCAGGGGGAGTTGGCCGATGAGCGCTATCAGGGCAGCTTCTTCCGAATCACTCAGAAAATCCTCTTCATAAATCAGGCCAGGCGGAAGCGGCTTCAGCGGAGGCGGCGCCTCAAACAATTCGCGCTGGAGATGCCCGGCCGCCGCCAGGCTGCGGCCGGAACGTTTTTCAGGCATCTCCGACATTGACCTGAACGACGCCGCTTCCTTTGCAACTTGCACAGACGGTTCCGTCGTGAAGCCCGGTGCCGCCGCAACGGGCACAGGTGTTTTCAGCGCTGCCGGGCGTGCCTTGCGCCACTTCGTCGCCAGGCGAGGCGGGGGAAGCGTTTGATGCGTCAACTGTGATGGTCGGTTGCCTTGGCATAGCAACCATTGTGAAGACCGCGGTCTTCACAAGCGTAGGACGACGCCGAATAGGCCGTAGCGCTATTTACCGATGCAAAACCGCGAGAAGATTTCACCCAGCAGGTCATCGGCGGTGAACTGCCCCGTGATTTCCCCCAAGTGGAGCTGCGCCTGCCGCAGATCTTCGGCCAGCAGGTCAAGCGCTGGTTGTACCGAGCGAATTTGCTCACTGGCTTTGTCCAGCTGCTGCGCCACCTGATGCAGCGCGCGCACGTGGCGCTCGCGGGCCATGAAGACACCCTCAGGCGCGGCTTGCCAGCCCACGACCTGCAACAGCTGTTGACGCAGGTCCTGCAGGCCGGCGCCGGTCTTGGCCGAGATAAATACGCCGCCCGGCCTGGTCTTCCGTGCGGCCTCGGGCGCCAGGTCTGATTTGTTCCAGACATCGATAACGGTTGTGCTTTGTGGCAGTTTTTGGCCCAAAGCCCCCGCAATTCGTGCATCAGCAGCTATGTAATTGATAGCATCCGCGTTGTCCACCGAGCTTTCCTGCCGCGTCAGGTCATGCAGAAACAGCACGGCATCGGCGCTTTCAATTTCGGCCCATGCGCGTTCGACCCCGATTTTTTCCACCTCGTCCAGCGCCTCGCGCAGGCCGGCGGTGTCCACCACGTGAAGGGGCACGCCTTCGATCTGGATCAGCTGCGACACCTTGTCGCGTGTGGTGCCGGCGATGGGTGTGACGATGGCCAGTTCGGCGCCTGCCAGGGCATTGAGCAGAGAGCTCTTGCCGGCATTTGGCTGGCCTGCGATGACCACCTTGATGCCTTCGCGCAGGATGGCGCCTTGCGTGGCGCGTCGCATCACGTTCGCGAGCGTCGTCTGCAAGCGCTCAAGCTGGCCGCGCGCGTCGGCTTTCTGGAGGAAATCGATGTCTTCCTCAGGGAAGTCCAGCGTGGCTTCAACCAGCATGCGCAGATGAATCAATTGCTCCAGCAGTGTGTTGATCGCCAGCGAGAATTCGCCCGACATGGAGCGGGCGGCCGAACGCGCCGCGGTTTCGGTGCTGGCGTCGATCAGGTCGGCAATGGCCTCGGCCTGCGCCAGATCGATCTTGTCGTTGAGGAAAGCGCGCTCGGTGAATTCACCCGGCTGCGCCACACGCAGTTGCGGCATGGCCTCCAGGCAGCGTGCCAGCAGCAGTTGCAAGACGACCGGCCCACCATGGGCCTGCAATTCCAGCACGTCTTCGCCGGTGTAGGAATTCGGTGCGGGGAAATGGATCGCCAGGCCCTGGTCGATCACCTGGGCTTGCGCGTCGCGAAAGGGCAGGTAAGTCGCCTGGCGCGCTTGCAGGGGCCGGCCGCAGATGGCCGCGATCACAGGCGCAACGTCCTTGCCGGAGACACGCACGATGCCCACGGCCCCACGGCCGGGCGCGGTGGCAATCGCAACAATGGGGTCGTGGTGTCGGGCCAGCATGGTGATAGATGTTAAGGGTTGGCTGCTGAGGCGGTATCCAGGTGGAATTGCCTCGCGCCGGATGTTGGCTTCCCAAGAAAAAGGGCCGCGAAGCGGCCCAATTTTTATTTCACACCTGCCTTATCTGAATTTAGGCAGATTGAACTGGGGTGGTACGCCCATGCGGGTATTGATGATCCACTGCTGGGTGATGGACAGGATGTTGTTGGTAATCCAGTACAGCACCAGGCCGGCCGGGAAGAAGAAGAACATCACGCTGAAGATCAGCGGCATGAACCACATCAGCTTGGCTTGCATCGGATCCGGCGGGGCGGGGTTCAGCGCCGTTTGCAGCATTGTGGTCAAGGTCATCAGCACAGGCAGGATAAAGAAGGGATCCGGTGCCGAGAGGTCATGGATCCACAAAATCCATGGCGCATTGCGCATCTCAACGCTGGACAGCAGCACCCAATACAGCGCGATGAACACCGGGATCTGGATCATGATGGGGAAGCAGCCACCCATCGGGTTGACCTTTTCTTCCTTGTAGATCTTCATCATCGCCTGCTGCATTTCCTGCGGCTTGTCTTTCAGGCGCTCGCGCATTTCCATGATCTTCGGGTTGATCGCCTTCATCTTGGCCATGCTGGCGTAAGCCTTGGCATTCAACCAATAAAACGCGATCTTCAGCAACAGCACCAGCGCCACGATAGACCAGCCCCAGTTCTGGAGGAAGCCGTGCAGCTTGTCGAGCAGCCAGTACAGCGGCTTGGCGAGGATGGTGAGCCAGCCGTAGTCCTTGACCAGTTCCAGGCCGGGGGCAATGGCTTCAAGCGTTTTTTCTTCTTGCGGGCCGACAAAGAATTTTGAGTCCACCGATTTGGTGGTGCCGGCTGCGATGGTTTCCAGCGGCGTGATCATGCCGACTGCATACAGGTTGGTGTCAACCTTGCGCAGGAAGAGGTCGCGTTTGAGGCCGTCCGGCAGGATCCAGGCGCTGGCAAAGTAATGCTGGACCATGGCGACATAGCCATTGCTTGCCTGCTTCTCAACGTCCACCTTGTTGTTTTCGATGTCCTTGAATTCCACCTTCTGGTACTTCTTGGCTTCGGTATAGATCGCCGGGCCGGTAAAGGTGGAATAGAAGGAAGATTCTCCAGGCGGCTTGTTGCCGTCACGCACTAGCTGGAGGTACAGCTGCGGCGTTACTGCGGCCGTGCCGGTGTTCACGATGTCGTGGCGCACGGCGATGTCATAGGCGCCGCGCTTGAGCGTATAGGTTTTGACCAGCTTCACACCGCCGACATCCGCCGACTCGAACTTGACCTGGAGCTCGTCCTGGCCGTCTTTCAGCGTGCGGTCACCAGGAACCACCGTCATCGGGGTTTTGTGGGTCGGCAAGGCCGCGTTGCCGATCAGGCCGGTTTGCGCAACATAGACACGGTTGGCGCTTTCGTCCAGAAGCACAAAGCCTTCGTCCTTCTTGGCCTCTGCCTTGTACTTGCTGAAAGCCGAATGCACCAGCGTGCCGCCTTCACTGTCAAAGGTCAGCGTGAGCACATCGGTGCTCACCACCACGCGTTCGCGGGTTGCCGCAGCGGCCACAGACGGCGCGCCCACAGGCACGGCGCCAGGCGCGGCCGGCGACGCATTGGCCGCCTGGGGTGCAGGCACCGAAGAGGCAGCAGCCCCGGCGACCGGCGCAGATGCTGACGCGCCAGCTGCGGGCGCCTTCGCGCTCTGCGTGGCCGACGGGAAGAAGGTCGCCTTGTGGCCGTTATAAACCTGCCACTGGTCCCACAAAAGGACCATGGAAAAACCAAAAATCACCCACAAGATGGTGCGGCGGATGTCGTTCATGACGGCGTCTTTTTAGAAGGGGTAGGGGCCACAGGGGTGACCAGGCGGGAGAAAAGTGAAAAGGAGACAGGGGGCACCGGGTCGTGCCCGCCTTCGCACCATGGCTGGCAGCGAGCGAGGCGATACAAGGTGAGGTAGCTGCCCTTGGCGGCGCCATGCTGCTGCAGCGCTTCAAGAGAATAGGCAGAGCATGTCGGCTCAAAGCGGCAAGCGGAGCCCAGCCAGGGGCTGAGCAACAGGCGATAGCCTTTGACGATGCCGATCAAAACGGTTTGCGGCAAACGGACGACTGCGGCGATCACGCGATTCATGACGCCCTGGCCCCGGCCTGCATGAGCGCGATGACTTCGGCGCGAACAGCCTGCTTGAGCTGCTCGGACGTTGCGCTGATGTATTCTTGACGGGAAAAATCACGCCGCAAGCGGACCACATAAGCGGCCTTGGGGTACTGATGCGAAAAATCAGCGCTCACGGTGTAGATTTGTCGTTTGATGGCGTTGCGCGTCACGGCCCGTTTGGCCCAGCGCTTGGGGACCATCGCCCCGAGCCAGACATCCTGGACGGGGAACAGAGGCCTTGCCCTGGAAGTATCAACAAGCTCGCCGGATTCGGCTTGCACGGGCTTTGCGTCCAGCGCATTGCGGTGCAATGCGAAGTGCGTTGTTTTTGCAACAATGGCGCCGGCAAGGACTGCCTGGAACTGTGGCCGGGTTTGAAGCCGCTGCACGAGCGCCAGGCGTCAGTTCAAAGAAACTGCGGTGGCCAGCAAAAACAGGCTTATACAGCCAGGCGCTTGCGGCCTTTGGCGCGGCGGGCAGCAATTACTGCGCGGCCGCCGCGCGTTTTCATGCGCGTGAGGAAGCCGTGCGTACGGGCGCGTTTGACTTTGGAAGGTTGGTATGTGCGTTTCATGATTGAGTCCTACTAGCCGGTTAGCTACAAAGCTCCCTTTGCCTTATTGCTTTGCCTTACTTGCTTCCTTAGCTGGCTGCTTGATTGGGTTAATCAAGGCTCACTATTGAAATGAGGCAAATTCCGTGGGGCGATTCAAATGATCTTGGTGGCCGTACAACACAACCAACTCTGCAAGTCTTTCAAAAGCGGGCGAACCCGCTGCGAATCAGGGAAACCCATGATTATCGCAGATTTCCCAACGCTGGCAACAAGTTAGCCTGCCCATTTGGGGTAAAGGCTGAGATGCGCCCGGGTGAGCTTTCAAATGCCTCCCAGTTGCCCTCCAACTACCAGAAAACGGGGCCGAAAATAGGTTGAAACCCGAAGCATTTATTTTGTGGATAACTCCCCGCCCAGACTACAATTGCCGGTGCTCAAAATTAACAATATCCACAAGCAGCAAGCTGCTGCCTGGCGCCTCTTGCCAGGCCAGCCACCCGGTCAAAACCACCCATGAGCGAGGCCTCCGTCCAACACCTGAGCCAGGATTTGTGGCAAAGCTGCGTCGACCATCTGGCCCAGGAACTGCCCGAACAACAGTTCAATACCTGGATCCGGCCCCTGGTCGTTGACGTCGCCCCTGACCTCTCCAAGGTCACGGTTCTGGTGGGCAACCGCTTCAAACTGGACTGGGTCCGCGCCCAATATGCCGGCCGGATCTCTGCCCTGCTAGAGAAGGTTTCCGGCCAAAGCATCCCCCTTGAGTTAGCGCTCGCTCCTCGGGAAGCCACCGCGAAGCCATCATCCCTGGTTCGCAACTTTGAAGGTATTGGCGTTCCTGAGCCCGTCGGCCTGGGCGTTCCCGAAGAAGCCGCCGGCGCGCCGTTTAAAAATCGCCTCAACAGCGCACTGACCTTCGACACCCTGATTGAAGGCACCGCCAACCGCATGGGCCGGGCCGCGGCCTTACATGTTTCCAGCAGCCTGGGGCAGCTTTACAACCCGCTGTTTATATATGGCGGCGTCGGTCTGGGCAAAACCCACCTGATGCACGCCATCGGCAATAAATTGCTGTCAGACAACCCGGCCGCCAAAGTTCTCTACATCCATGCTGAACAATTTGTTTCAGATGTGGTTAAAGCTTACCAACGCAAGACTTTTGACGAATTCAAAGAGCGTTACCACTCGCTCGATTTGCTGCTGATTGACGACGTCCAGTTCTTTGCCAACAAGGACCGCACCCAGGAAGAGTTTTTCAACGCTTTCGAGGCCTTGCTGACCAAAAAGTCGCACATTGTGATGACCAGCGACACTTATCCCAAGGGCCTGACGGATATCCACGAACGCCTGGTCTCGCGCTTCGATTCCGGCCTTACTGTCGCCATCGAGCCCCCTGAGCTCGAAATGCGCGTCGCCATCCTGATCCGCAAGGCCGAGGCCGAAGGCGCGTCCATGCCCGAAGAAGTCGCCTTCTTTGTCGCCAAAAACGTCCGCTCCAACGTGCGCGAGCTCGAAGGCGCCCTGCGCAAGATCCTGGCGTACTCCCGTTTCAACCTGAAGGAAATCTCCATCCAGCTGGCCCGGGAGGCCCTGCGCGACCTCCTGTCCATCCAGAACCGGCAGATTTCCGTCGAGAACATCCAGAAGACCGTCGCCGACTATTACAAGATCAAGGTCGCCGACATGTATTCCAAGAAGCGGCCCGCCAGCATTGCCCGGCCGCGGCAGATCGCCATGTACCTGGCCAAAGAACTGACCCAGAAGAGCCTGCCAGAGATCGGTGAGCTCTTTGGCGGCCGTGACCACACCACGGTGCTGCACGCCGTGCGCAAGATGTCTGCAGAGCGCCAGCAGATGACCGAGCTCAACCAGCAGCTGCACGTGCTCGAACAAACCCTGAAGGGCTAAAAGCAGTTCACATGCCTCAAATGAATCCTTTAGCGCTCATATCACCCTGTTTTCGGGGCGATATGCAAGGCCAAACCAGCTCAGCAATAAGTTTGGGGACAACTTTTGAACAACCCATGGCTTATCCACAGAAGCAGATGACAATCGAAAGTTGTTCATGTCCGGCACGGTACTTCAAGGGCGTCTGAACACATGGTTAAACAAACGCCAAGTGGTTGATCAAAAAGGGGAAAATGGCGCTATCCACAGATTGGCGCTGCCCTTATCTACTACTACTAATTTGAATTAAAGAATTAAAGATATATACAGAGGAAGTCATGATCGTTCTGAAAGCTACCCAGGATAAAGTTTTGTCGGTGCTGCAATCCGTGGCCGGCATCGTGGAGCGCCGCCACACCTTGCCGATTCTGGCCAACGTGCTGATCCGCAAAACCGGCGCACAGCTGCAGCTCACCACGAGCGATCTTGAAATCCAGATACGCACCACGGCCGAGCTCGACGGCGACGCCGGCAACTTCACCACCACCGTGGGCGCCCGCAAACTCATCGACATCTTGCGTTCCATGCCCAGCGACCAGACCGTGTCGCTCGAGTCCTCGCAAAACAAGCTGATCCTCAAGGGCGGCAAAAGCCGCTTCACGCTGCAGACCCTGCCGGCTGAAGACTTCCCGCTGGTGCAAGAAGCCGCCAACTTCGGCCCCGGCTTCTCGGTGCCACAAAAGGTGCTCAAGGAGCTGCTCAACCAGGTCTCCTTCGCCATGGCGGTGCACGACATCCGCTACTACCTCAACGGCATCCTGTTCGTCGCTGAAGGCAAGCAGCTCAGCCTGGTCGCCACCGACGGCCACCGTCTGGCGTTCTCGTCGGCCATGCTCGACGTCGAAGTGCCCAAGCAGGAAGTCATCCTGCCGCGCAAGACGGTGCTTGAGATGCAGCGCCTCCTCAGCGACAAAGAGGGCGCCATCGAGATGCAATTTGCCGGCAACCAGGCCAAGTTCAGCTTTGAAGGCATGGAATTCGTCACCAAGCTGGTCGAAGGCAAGTTCCCCGACTACAACCGCGTGATCCCCAAGAACCACAAAAACATCATCACCCTGGGCCGCGTGCCCCTGCTGGCCAGCCTGCAGCGCACCGCGATTTTGACCAGCGAGAAGTTCAAGGGCGTGCGCCTGAACATCGAGCCCGGCACCCTGCGCGTGGCCTCCAACAATGCCGAGCAGGAAGAAGCCGTCGACGAGCTCGACATCGACTACGGCGGTGACGCCATTGAAATCGGCTTCAACGTGACCTACCTGATCGACGCGCTGGCCAACATGGACCAGGACATGGT
>Ga0136846_1220224_pt1 | contig 16248 bp, 17 predicted proteins | sample HopSoiMetagenom2_FD_96841 | JGI IMG/M metagenome (GOLD analysis project Ga0136846, IMG submission 96841) | Grasslands soil microbial communities from Hopland, California, USA - 2 Assembly 2016 (version 4) | ecosystem: Environmental > Terrestrial > Soil > Grasslands | place: USA: Hopland... | reverse complement strand
GGCAAGCACCCGGTGGTCCGCGCCGTCGACGGCATCGGCTTCACGATCGGCGAGGGCGAGAGCGTCGGCCTCCTCGGCGAGTCCGGCTGCGGCAAGACGACGACCGGGCGCCTGCTCCTGAAGCTCGTCAAGCCGAGCGCCGGCGCCATCCTCTTCGAGGGCGAGCCGCTCGGCGCGCTCGCCGGGCTCCGTCTGCGCGCCTTTCGCCAGAAGGCGCAGCTCGTCTTCCAGAACCCCTTCGACGCCATCAATCCGCGCTTCACGATCGAGCGCGCGCTCGCCGAGCCGCTCGCCAACGCCGGCCTGCCCGGCGTCTAGCATCGCGAGCGGATCGAGACGGCGCTCGCCCGGGTGCGGCTGCCGGGGCTGTCGCAGCTGCGCGGCCGCTACCCGCATCAACCCTCGGGCGGCCAGCTGCAGCGCGTCGTGCTCGCGCGCGCGCTCGTGCTCGAGCCTTCGTTCCTGGTCGCCGACGAGCCCGTCTCGATGCTCGACGTCAGCGTCCGGGCCGGCGTCCTCAACGTCATGCGCGACGTGCGCCGCGAGCTCGGGCTCTCGGCGCTGTACATCTCGCACGACCTCGCGCTCGTCCGCTACGTCTGCTCGCGCACGCTCGTGATGTATCTCGGCCGCATCGTCGAGGAAGGACCGACCGAGGCGCTCCTCAGGGAGGCGCTGCACCCCTACACCCGCGCGCTCGTCAAGGCGGTGCCGAAGCCGAGGGTCGATCAATCGCGCGAGCCGCTGCCGATCAGCGGCAACGTCCCCGATGCCCGCGAGCCGCCGTCGGGATGCCGCTTTCGCGACCGCTGTCCCCTTGCGGCGCCGATATGCGCCGAGCAGGATCCGCCGCTCCGCGAAGTCGGACCGGGCCGGCGCTCCGCCTGCCATTTCAGCTGACGCCCCTTCACGCCCGCCCCCAGGAAAACAGCCATGGATAGCCCGCGCAGCGCCCTCCTCGACGAGGTCGATCTCAAGGCGCCCTGGGAGCTCGTCGAAGCCTTCTCGCGGCAACCGCGCTGGCGGCCGGAAGACGTGAACAGAGGCGCCGACATGATCGTCGCGCGCCTTACAGCACTCGGTGTTCCGGTTACCGTCCACGAGCCCGAAATCTACCTGTCGATCCCGTTCGAGGCCGAAGTGCGGGCCGCCGGGCGGGTGATCCGCGCGAAGCCCCCGGCCTATTCGGCAAGCGCGCCTCAGGGCGTCACCGGGGAGATCGCCTACGCACCGGCCGAATATTCCAAATCGATCGGCACCTTGTTCGACAAGAACGCCAAGGCGGTCGCGCCGGAACAGCTGCGCGGCAGGATCGTGGCCTCCGAGGGCTTTGCCTTCCCGCACAAGGTCCGCGAGCTCGAGGCACTCGGCGCGATCGGGGTCATCGCCGTCAATCCCGGCGTCGACATCCATTGGGGCATCTGCACCTCGATCTGGGGCACGCCCGACCTCGACGACCTGCCGCGAAAGCCCACCATCCCGGTCGCGGCCGTGAACAACCCGGACGGGCGCGAGCTGATCGCTCTTGCCGGCAGCGGCGCGCAGGTCACGTTGGCAACGCGTCTCGAAGAGGGGTGGTATCGCCAGAAGCTTCCGGTCGTCGAGATCGAGGGCGGCACCGAGCCGGAGAAGTTCGTGCTCCTGCACGGCCATTACGATTCGTGGGACGTCGGCGTCGGCGACAACGCGACCGGAAACGCGACGCTCCTCGAGATCGCGCGCGTGCTCGCGCGTCACCGCAAGCGGCTGCGGCGTTCGGTGCGGATCGCCTGGTGGCCGGGGCACTCGACCGGCCGCTACGCCGGCTCGACCTGGTACGCCGACGCGTTCGCGATCGACCTCGACGAGAACTGCGTCGCCCAAATCAATTGCGATTCTCCGGGCTGCCGGTGGGCGACGCAGTTCAAGGACGTGTCCTGGATGAAGGAGACCGAGGCCTTCGCGCAGCGGACGATCAAAGCCGTAACCGGCCTCGATGCGCACGGCGAGCGCCCGCACCGGGCGGGCGACTACTCTTTCAACAACATCGGCATCTCGAGCCTCATGATGCTGTCCTCGACCATGCCGGACGCGCTGCGCGACGAGAAGGGTTACTACGCCGTCGGCGGCTGCGGCGGGAACATCGCCTGGCATACCGAGAACGACACGGTCGAGATCGCCGATCGCGGCATCATGCTCCGGGACATCAAGGTCTATCTCGAGATCGCCGGCGGGATCGCCGACGCCGAAATCCTCCCTTTCGATTGGCGGCGCAGCTCGACGAGTTCGTCGAAACGGTCGACGCCTACCAGCAGGCGGCCGGCACCGCCTTCGATCTCGACCCGACGAAAGCAGCCTGCCTTTCGCTTGGTCGCGCGCTTGCCGGCTTCTATGCTGACGTCGAAGCCGGCCGCGTCCAGCCCCGATCGGCAAATGACGTGATCCAGCGCCTGGCGCGGATCCTGGTGCCGATCAACTATACCGGCGTCTCCCGATTCCGGCACGACCGCGATCCCGATCCCGCCGCTGCCGACGATCGCGCTCGCGGCGGAGCTGGAGCGCCAAGCGCCCGACAAGCTCGGCTTCGCCAAGGTGCAGCTGACCCGCGGCCAGAACCGCCTCGTCGCGGCGCTGCGCGACGCCGAGCGCCTTGTCGCTGCGACCGGCTGACGCGAGCGCAGCGCTTCATCTCTCAACGTTCGGCCTTGGCCTCGCCGACGAAGCGCATCTCCACCCCGCCCTCCTCCAGGATCACGCGCGAGCGCAGGAAGGATTCGCCCCAGACCGGGTCGCGCAGGTCGGGCTCGGGCGTATCGAGGCAGGCGATCCCCGCAAGCACGATCGCGCGGGCGCAGTCGATGCAGGGAAAGAAGGTCGTGGTGAGATGGGCGCCCGCGGTCGCGACCCCGCGCCGGGCGGCCTCGAAGATCGCGGCGCGCTCGGCATGCTCCATCCAGACGAAGCGGCCGTCGCCCGCATGCCGCTCCTCCTCGTCGCGAACGCCCGGAGGGAAGGTGTTGCAGGCAGCGATGACGGTGCCCTCGCCCGCGACAAGGACCGCGCCGACCTGCCGAACGCGGTTCGGGCTGCCCCGCGACGCACGCAACGCCGCCTCAACGTTCGCGCCGATCTCTATCCGGCGCCGCTCGGTTTCGGCCATGGCCATTCTCATCCTGCCTCTCGCATCGCTTCAACTTGAGGTGTGCCAGGTGCGTGCCGAGGCGTCGCGAAGCGCCGGATGGCCACAGCCCGCCCCCCAACTCTCCGCTTTGTGGAAGGCAACGCCTGTGTTTCACTCCCGGGACGAGCGGACGGCCTTCGTTCGAGGCCGTCCTGTGGCCGGGGGAGATTGTCATGGCCCAGATCAGTCGGCGTCAAATCCTCCAGGCGATGGCCGCGGCCGCGGGGGCCGGCCCGCTCGTCGCGATCGAGGCCGGCGCGCAGGGCCGGCCCGTCGTCAATCTGCAACTCGGCTGGCTGCTCTCGGGAAACCAGATCGGCGAGGTCTGCGCCAAGGCGATGGGGTTCTACGAGCAGGAAGGCATCGAGCTGAAATTCCAGGCCGGCGGTCCGAACATCGACGGCGTCGCCGTGGTCGCCGCCGGGCGCTTCGAGATCGGGCAGGTGTCGTCGAGCCCGTCGCTCATGCTCGCCGCTTCGCAGGACATTCCGGTCGTGTGCTTCGCGGCCGGAGCGCAGGAGCACCCCTACACGTTCTTCTCGTCGACGAAGAAGCCGGTTCGCGAGCCGAAGGACATGGTCGGCAAGAAGGTCGGCATCCAGGCGACCGGCGTCATCCTGCTGCGCGCGCTCCTGGCGAAGAACAAGATTCCCGAGAAGGACGTGACCATCGTCACGATCGGCGCCGACATGTCGCCCTTGCTCACCGGCCAAGTCGACGTGGTGACCGGCTGGCTGACGAACACCACGGCGCTGAAGGTGCTCGGCGAGCGCGTCGAGCTCCGGCTCTGGGACGCCGGCGTCAGGCTCTATGCGCTGCCCTATTACGCCACCCAGCAGACCATCAAGACGAAGGCTGACATCCTGCAGAAATTCGTGCGCGCGAGCGGCAAGGGCTGGGCCTTCGCGCACGCCAATCGCGACAAGGCGGTGGCGTTCCTGGTCAAGGAGTTTCCGAACCTCGTCGCGGCGGACGAGCGCGAGGCATTGGACGTGATGCTCCGCTATGCCTTCTCGAGTCGCACCGCAGCCGAGGGCTGGGGGACCATGGACCCGAAGGTCTGGCAGGATCAGATCGACCTGTATGCCGAGCTCGGACAGTTCTCGAAGCGGACCCCGAAGCTCGACGAGGTGATGACCCTCGAGATCCTGAAGTCGACGGCCGACGGTCGTCCGAAGATCGGCTGACCCAGTGGCGGCGGCGAGCCTCGCAGCGGCCGGAGCTTCGCCGTCGGCCGCGCCGCTCGGCGTGGCGGAGCCGGCCGCCGTTTCCTGCCGCAACGTGACCGTTCGCTTCGTGACCGACCGCCGCACCGTCACGGCGCTGGAGAACGTCTCCTTCACGATCGAGCGCGGCGGCTTCCTGAGCCTGCTCGGTCCGTCGGGGTGCGGCAAGTCGACCTTGCTCAGGGTCGTCGCCGACCTCGTGCCGGCGACCCATGGCGGCGTCGCGGTGTTCGGCATGAAGCCGCAGGAGGCGCGGCTCAAGCGTCTGCTCGGCTTCGTGTTCCAGGACCCGGCGCTGCTGCCGTGGCGCACGGCGCTGCAGAACGTCGAGCTGCCGCTCGAGGTCGGCGGAGCGAAGGCCCTTCCGGCCGGGAGCCCGACGCCGCGCGAGCTTCTCGGGCTCGTCGGGCTCGACGGATGGGAAGCCAGCTTCCCGCACGAGCTTTCGGGCGGCATGCGGCAGCGCGTGTCGATCGCCCGCGCGCTTCTCGGCGGACCGCGCCTGCTCCTGATGGACGAGCCGTTCGGCGCGCTCGACGAGATCACGCGCGACCGCCTCAACGAGGAGCTGCGCCGGATCTGGGTCGAGACCGGCACCACGATCGTCTTCGTCACCCACTCGGTGTACGAGGCGCTGTTCCTCGGCGAGCAGGTGCTCGTGCTCGCCGCCAATCCCGGCCGCGTCACCGAGCTCGTCGCGGTCGATCTTCCGGCCGACCGGAGCCTCGCCATCCGGGAGACCGAGCCCTTCGTGAAGCTCGCGGCGCGGCTGCGCGACGCGCTCGGGAGAGGAGCATGAACGCGGCAACCGACGTCGCGGCCGAATTGCTGCCGGACGCCGCGGCGGCCGAAGCCGAATTCCTGCGGCGCAAGCAGCGCGAGACCTGGCGCCGCCGCCTGCTTCCGGCCGCCGGCATCCTGTGCGCGCTCGGCGTCTGGGCCGGGCTCGTCTACATCCTCAAGGTGCCGCCCTTCATCGCGCCCTCCCCGGCCGCCGTCGGCGCGACGCTGTGGGCGAAGTCCGGCCTGCTGCTCGCCAATCTCTGGCCGACTGCCGTCGAGGCGATCTGCGGCTTCCTGCTCGGCAACTTCGCCGCCATCGTCATCGCGACCACCTTCGTCCACAAGAAGGGGCTGGAGGAGACGTTCTTCCCGCTCGTCGTGATCATCAACACCATCCCGGTGGTTGCGAAGGCGCCGATCCTGGTGCTTCTGCTCGGCAACGGCATGGAGCCGAAGATCGCGATCGCGGCGCTGATCTGCTTCTTCCCGACGCTCGTCAACATGGTGCGCGGCCTCGAATCGGTGAACCCGCAGGCGATGGAGCTGATGCGCGTCCTGTCCGCCTCGAAGACCGAGGTGTTCTTCAAGCTGCGCCTGTTCAACTCGCTGCCCTACCTGTTCTCGGCGCTCAAGATCTCGGCTTCGACCTCGGTCATCGGCGCGATCGTCGGCGAGTGGATCGGCTCGACGACCGGCATCGGCGCGCTCATCATCCAGGCGACCTACGCCTTCGACTCGGCGCTGCTCTACGCGACCGTGATCGTCGGCTCGTGCTTCTCGATGCTGTTCTTCCTGGCGATCACGCTGGCGGAGCGCGTCGTGGTGCGCTGGCAGGCGCCGGTCCTGCACTGAACCCGGATTTCCCCAAGGAGACGCGATGACACCGACAGATCGCATCGAGGAAGCGCCGGGGCAGGCCCGAATCGTCGCGCGCAGCGATGTCGTGGTGGTTGGCGGCGGTCCGTCGGGGCTCGCGGCGGCGATCGCCGCGCGCCGCGAAGGCTGCTCCGTCACCCTTATCGAGCGCTACCCCTACCTCGGCGGCCTCGCCTCCGGCGGCATGGTGCTGGTTCTCGACGACATGCACAACGGCGACGAGGTCACCGTGCAGGGCATCTGCATGGAGATGATCGAGCGCATGGCGAGCGTCGGGGCTGCCGTCTATCCGCCGCCCGAGGACCGGCGCCAGGGCTGGGACGTCTACGACAAATGGGCGCGGTGGGGCGCCTTCGACTTCCGCTCGCACCTCAAGCCGGCGCCGATCGTCATGGCGGCGGCCTTCGATCCGGATGGCTGGAAGCGCATCTCGAACGAGATGCTGGCGGAGGCGGACGTCGACGTGCGGCTGCACTCCTGGTTCTCGCGCGCGATCGTCAAGGACGGGCGCATCCGCGGCGTGATCTGCGAGACCAAGGCCGGCCGCGAGGCGATGCTCGGCGGCGTGGTGATCGACACCACCGGCGATCTCGACGTCGCCGCCGCTGCCGGCGCGAAGTTCAAGGAAGGCAGGTACATCGTCTCGACCGTCTTCCGCCTCGGCGGCGTCGACACCGACGAGGCCGAGCGCTTCCGCGAAGAGGAGCCGGAGGCCTACGCGCAGATCGACCGCCAGGCGAAGCGCGTCATCGGCGGATCGTGGAACTACTGGTGGCTGAAGACGCCGCTGCCCGGCGTCGTCTGGTGCAACTGCCCGCACATGACGGGCTTCGACGCCCTGAAGGTGGAGGACCTCACGCGGGCCGACTTCGAGGGCCGCAAACGCATCTATGCGTTCGTCGATTTCGTGCGGGCGAACCTTCCCGGCTTCCAGAACACCTTCCTCGTCGACGTCGCGCCGCAGCTCGGCGTGCGCACGAGCCGGCTGCTCCGAGGCGAGTACGTCGTCACCAAGGAGGACGTGCTCGAGCGCGTCCATTTCCCCGACACCGTGGCGCGCGGGCGCGACTACTACACGCCCTACGGGGCGATGCTGCCGAAGGAGGTCGACGGTCTGCTTGTCGCCGGCCGGCACTATTCGGCGACCGAGTCGGCGCAGAAGCAATCGCGCGAGATCCCGCCTTGCATGTCGATGGGCCAATCGGCGGGCGTTGCGGCGGCGCTCGCGCTTGCCGGCGACATACCGGTGAGGCGCGTCGATCCACGCGCGATCTGCGCCCGGGTGCGCGCCCAGGGCGGCGATCCGGGGGACATCCCATCCGCCAACGCCAAGGTCATGGAGAATGCCGCGTGACCGCCCCAACCGAGCTGCCGCTTGCCGGCGTCAAGGTCGTCGACTTCACCCAGGTGATGATGGGCCCGGTCGCGACCCAGGTCCTCGGCGATTTCGGCGCCGACGTGATCAAGATCGAGCGGCCGCCGACCGGCGATCTTTCGCGCACCTCGTTCCCGAACGACCCCGCCGGGCTCACCGGGCCGGTCTACTGCTCGCTCAACCGCAACAAGCGCTCGATCGTGCTCGACACGCGCAAGGACGCCGACAAGGACGCGGTGCTGCGCCTCCTCGACGCGGCCGACGTGGTGGTGAACAATTTCCGCGCCGGCGTCATGGAGCGCATGGGCTTCGGCTACGACCTGCTGTCGAAGCGCAATCCGCGGCTGATCTATGCGGTCGGGACCGGCTTCGGCCTCACAGGGCCCTACGCGCATAAGGGCGGGCAGGACGTGCTCGCGCAGGCGATGTCGGGCGTGATGGCCCGGCGCTCCGATGCCGCCCTGCCGCTTTCCGTCTACTCGACGACCTTTGCCGACTATTCGGCGGGCATGCACCTCGTGCAAGGCGTGCTGCTCGCGCTCCTGCAGCGGCAGAAGACCGGGCGCGGCCAGCTGGTGAGCGTCTCGCTTCTCGACTCCATGCTCGCGGCCCAGACCCAGGAGGCGGCGGCGTTCATGATGCGCGGGCGCGAGGTGAACTGGGGCGCGATGCCGCTCACCGGCGTCTTCGAGACCCTCGACGGGGCGCTCGTGATGGTCGGGGCGTTCAAGGCCGATCCGCTGCGCGACATCGGCGCCGCGCTCGATCTGCCGGCGCTGCACGAGGACGGGCGCTTCCGCGATCACGCCGCCCAGGTCGCCAACAAGGCGGCGCTGCACGCGATCTTCCGCGAGCGCTTCCGGGCCGGGACGACGGCGCATTGGATCGCCCGGCTCGAGGCGCAGGACCTGCTCTGCGCGCCGGTGCGCACGCTCGGCGAGGCGCTCGGCGACGAGCAGACGCGCGTCAACGGCATGATCCTCGAAACCGCGAACCGGGTCGAGACGGTGCGCGTCGTCGGGTCCCCGGTGCACCTGTCCGATGCCGTGGTCAGCGTCAGGATCCCGCCGGCCGAGCTCGGCCAGCACACCGCCGAGGTGCTGGCCGAGATCGGCGGCGCCCGGATCGAAAAGGTCGCTTGATGCCGATCCTCTTTGCGGTCGACGGCGGCATCGCCCGGGTGACGATCGACCGCCCCGAGGTGCTGAACGCCATCGACGCGACGGCCGAGCGCGAGCTTCAGGAGGTGTGGGAGACGATCGAGCGCGACCGCGACATCCGCGCGGTGGTGCTGACGGGCACCGGCGAGCGCGCCTTCTCGACCGGCGCCGACATGAGCGGCGGCAGCGGCCCCGGCGGGCTCGACTATTGGGCGATGCCGCGGCCCGGCGGCTTCGGCGGCATCGCGCTGCGCCAGACGCTGGACGTGCCGGTCATCGCCCGCGTCAACGGACACGCCGTCGGCGGCGGCTTCGAGATGGTGCTTGGCTGCGACATCGTGATTGCCGTCGACGCGGCGACCTTCGGCCTGCCGGAGGCGCGGGTCGGGCGCCTGCCGCTCGACGGCGGCATGACCCTCCTGCAGCGCCAGGTGCCCTTCCGGCAGGCCATGGGCATGCTCCTGACGGGGCGGCGGATCGCGGCCGCCGAGGCCTACCGGATGGGCCTCGTCAACGCCGTCGTTCCTCGCGGCGAGCTCGAGGCCGAGGTCGGCCGCTGGCTCGACGACATCCTCGCCTGCGCGCCGCTCTCGGTCCGTGCGATCAAGCAGGTGGTGCGCCGCACCGCTCATCTCACTGCGGCGGAAGCGCAGGCCCAGCGCCTGCCGGCCCTCGTCGAGGCGCTCGCATCCGAGGATTCGCAGGAGGGCGTGCGGGCCTTCAGGGAGAAGCGAAAGCCGGTCTGGAAGGGACGCTGACGCGCTGTGAACGGCATCGGGTGTGTCCCTTGACCGGGCGCGCGCGCCGGCACGGAGACCTTGGCGTCGGCTGCCGATTCTGCTATCATAGTGATAGCAGGAGGTGGCCTTGGGACAGGTACTGGTCCGGAAGCTCGAGGACGACGTGATCAGGCGGCTGAAGGCCAAGGCCAAGGCGAGCGGCCGCTCGCTCGAGGACCTCGCCCGCAGCGCGCTGCGTGAAGCCGCGAAGCCGTCCCCCGAGGAAGTCTGGGCCGAGATCGACCGGATTCGCGAGATGAATGGGCCGTCGGATTTCAACAGCACGGCTGCGATTCGCGAGATGCGGGACCGTGGCTGGCGTCGTGATGGAGAGGGCTGAATATGGTGGATATCCTCGTCCGGAACGTCGAAGACGACGTGGCTCGCCGCCTGAAGGAGAAGGCCGCGACCGCGGGCACCTCACTGAACGAAGTCGCACGGGAGGCGCTTCGGAAGGACGTGCAGCCATCGAAGGCGGAGGTGCTGGCCGAGATGGACCGCCTCCGGGCAATGAGCCCGTATTCGCCGGTCGATTCAACCGCGTTGATCCGCGAGGACCGGGACAACGATGAGCCTTATCGTTGATGCATCCGTCGCGGTGAAGTGGGTCGCTGAGGAGCCCGGATCGGCGAAGGCGCGCGACCTGATCGGAAGCGGGCAGCGGCTGCTTGCTCCCGACCTCGTGCTCGTTGAAGCTGGAAATGCATTGCGCAAGAAGCTGGCGCGCGGGGTGATCGACCGTGTTCAGGCCTTGAGCGGCGTCCAAATGGTCGAGCGCGCATTCGACGAGTTGTTTCCGGCACGGCCGCTTGTGCATGCGGCCATCCGGCTCGCGTTGGATCTCCGGCATCCCGTTTACGACTGCGTCTATCTCGCCCTTGCGGCGCGAGAGAGCCTGGCGGTGTTCACTGCGGACGAGCGCCTGTTCCGCGTGGCACGCGGCGCCGGGGTCGAAGCGCGTCTTCTGTAAGCCACCTACCCCTATCCCTTCACGAGCTCGACCCGGCAGTTCTTCGCGCGGCCCTCGCTCGTGCCGTTGTCGGCGAGCGGCTTTGCTGGACCGTGGCCGGTGCTCGACAGGCGGGCGCGGGCGATGCCGCCGGCGGCGATCGCCTCGAGGACCGCGGCGGCGCGGTCGCGTGAGAGCTTCTCGTTTAACGGCCGCGGCCCGACATCGTCGGTGTGGCCCTCGATCGAGAGCTTGAGCGTCGGGTTCTCCTTCAGAAGCTTGACGATTTCGGCGACGGTCTTTGCCGCCTCGGGCTTCAGCGCCGCCTTGGCGCCGTCGAAGCCGACGTAGAGGGCGACGCGGCCTTCCCTGTCGAGCGCGCTCTTCAGCGCCGCGGCTTGGGGCGGCGGCAGCGTCGCCGGGAACGGCTTCTCCTCGATCGCCCGGACCTCGATCTCGCCGTCCTGGCTGTAGACGCGGACCCAGATCGTTTGGCCGTTCTGCTCGAGCCGCGCCACGGTGGTGCGCGGGTCGGTGTAGAGCAGCGCGGCGGCGAGGAGGCCGAGCGCGGCGCGGTAGTTCTCCTGGATTTCGGCGTCGCTCGCCGCCTCTGCGCCGGGCTTGAGGCTATAGGCGACGACGTATTTCGCGCCCTGCGCCGGGATCTCGGTCACCTCCTCCTCGCCGCGAACGGCGAAGCCGAGCTCGTCGAAGGCCTTCTTCTCCGGCGTGCCGGCGGCGTAATTCGGCATGTGCCCGAGGAGGCGGTAGTCGGGGCCGGAGGGCGGCGTCAGCGTCAGCTTCAGCGCCTGCTTCACGACCGTCACGACGTCGATGTCGGTCTCCTGGCTGTAGACCTTGAGCCAGGTCTCCTCGGGCCCGCGCGCGAGCTTTGCGACCGTGTTGCGCTCGTCGGTGTAGAGGATCTGCGCCCCGAGCTTGCGCAGCTCTTCGCGGTAGCGCGATTGGATGTCGAGATCGCTCGCGGTCTGGGCACCCTCCTTTGCCGCGTAAGACTGACGGCAGGTTCGCCCCTTGATCTCGACGCTCTCGATCTCGTCGGCCTTGCGCAGCGAGAACTCGGCAACGTCGTAAGGCCGCACCTCCGCCTCGGCGGCGGCGGCATAGTTCGGCATCGCGCCGAGCGGCGGGCAATCGGTCGCCGCGAAGGCGGCCGAGGCGAGAGCGAGGTGGAAAAACGCCCCGGAAAGAAGTGCAGCCTTAAAGCTCATTTCGCGCGCTGTCCGCTGACGAGAGAGAGAGCGAGCGCACGGGCCCCTACGGGCATCGCGCACTCCCGGCCTCTATCGAGGTGAGCCGGAGGATGACGCCGCCGCGGGGCAGGAGCAAGCGCCGCCTCGCTCCGCCTTGCAAGGGCGGCGTTGGGGGTGAGAGTCGCATGCAGCCCTGTCAGATATGGCACAGATCGGCGACGCCTTCCGGCGCTCGACTCCCGCTCCGGCTTTCGGGCAATGAACCTCATCGGCATCCCATTCTTTTCGCTCTCCTCCACCCCCACCCCTACCCTTGCAAAGGGAGGGGGTAGGCGTGCGTCAACGTTCTCGCGGTCCTTTCGGCCCGAGCTATGGTTCGGAAGGGTCGAGGGGGTGCGCGGGGCGCGACGGCTCGATCCTAATTTATAGACGGGAGCCTATCGGCGCCCCGCGCGCGGTGTTCTGCGCCAACGCCGGGGCCGGGCTGTGCCCGGCGGCGATCGGACGAGTGACTGAGCCGCTGACGGCTCTCCTGGCCCGTGCCGCGTGTTCCCCGTGTGGCGCCCGGACCAGGGCATGCGTTCCCCGGCGCGGCACCGGTCCCATCCCACGTCACGACGCCTCGCGATTCGCGCCCCTCGGGTGGACAGGACGGGCACAAGCAAGCACATTAGGAATATATTGTCAAGGACTATTTTCTAAGGAAGACTCTTCGCGCGTCATGCCCGGGCTCGGCCCGGGCATCCACGCCTTTTGCCGGGAGAGGCCATGCTCTTCCAGAATCGAGCACCGTCGCGCCGGCTGAGCGCGGCTTGCGCCGCGCGGCGCGCCTTCGATGCGCAAGTCGTGGATGGCCGGGCCAAGCCCGGCCATGACGCAGAGGGGAGAGCCGCGCAAGGAAGCGCCGGCTCGGAGATCATCTTCCGCGCTGTCCTTTCAGCATCCTCGCCACGCTCAGGTCTTCGTCGATGTCCGGCCAATGGATGCCGAGCGGCGAAATTTCGTAGTTCTCGCGCTGCGCCCCAGAGGCCTTCGCGAGCCGCGGGTACCATTCGAGCGGGGTGGCAATTCGCCGGCCGTCGGCGAGCGCGACAACCAGCTCGGTGGGGGTGAACGCAACCGAGGCGGCACGCAGATCCCCGATCTCAATTTCCAAAATGCTCATTCCAGCGTTCCATAAACTCGTCGCGATGTTCTCTCAGGTGCCGAATGATAGGACCAAGCTCGTGGTCCCGGAAGCCCGCATTGATCGCCAGGCCAAGACCATGCAGCCAGAACTTTGCTTCCTTGTCGCCGCCTTGACGTGAACGTGCGCAGGTTCGTCACCCTCATTCGAGTAAAAGAAGGCGCGGTGCGCGCCCAGCGAAGAACGACCGGCAATCCGACCCTCGGCCCTACAACGGTATATTGTCGTGCTTCTTCCACGGCTGCTCGACCGCCTTCTCGCGCAGCATCGCGAGCGCCCGCGCGACGCGGCGGCGCGTCGAATGCGGCATGATGACCTCGTCGATGTAGCCGCGCTCCGCCGCCACGAAGGGTGACATGAAGCGGTCCTCGTATTCCTTGGTGCGGGCGGCGATCGTCTCGGCGTCGCCGCCGCGGAAGATGATCTCGACGGCGCCCTTCGCGCCCATGACGGCGATCTGCGCCGTCGGCCAGGCGTAGTTGACGTCGCCGCCGATATGCTTCGAGGCCATGACGTCGTAGGCGCCGCCGAACGCCTTGCGGGTGATGATGGTGACGAGCGGCACGGTCGCCTGCGAGTAGGCGAAGAGCAGCTTCGCGCCGTGCTTGATGAGGCCGCCATATTCCTGCGCCGTGCCGGGCAGGAACCCCGGCACGTCGACGAGGGTCACGATCGGGATCGAGAACGCGTCGCAGAAGCGCACGAAGCGCGCGCCCTTGCGCGAGGCGTCGGCGTCCAGCACCCCGGCGAGCACCATCGGCTGCTGCGCCACGATGCCGATGGTGCGGCCCTCGATGCGGGCAAAGCCGGTGACGATGTTCCGGGCGTAGGCCTCCTGGATCTCGAAGAAGTCGCGCTCGTCGGCGATCTTCAGGATCAGCTCCTTGATGTCGTAGGGCTTGTTCGGGTTGTCCGGCACGAGCGTGTCGAGCGACATCTCGACCCGGTCCGGATCGTCGAAGGACGGCCACTCCGGCACGCCGTCGGCGTTGTTCGCGGGCAGGAAGTCCATCAGCCGGCGGATCTGCAAGAGCGCCTCGACGTCGTTGTCGTAGGCGCCGTCGGCGATCGACGACTTCGTCGTGTGGACCTTGGCGCCGCCGAGCTCTTCCGCCGTGACGATCTCGTTCGTCACCGTCTTTACGACCTCGGGGCCGGTGACGAACATGTAGCTCGTGTCGCGCACCATGAAGATGAAATCGGTCATCGCCGGCGAGTACACGTCGCCGCCGGCGCACGGTCCCATGATCACCGAGATCTGCGGGATGACGCCGGACGCGACGACGTTGCGCCGGAACACCTCGCCGTATCCGCCGAGCGCCGCGACGCCCTCCTGGATGCGCGCCCCGCCGGCGTCGAACAGGCCGATGATCGGCGCGCGGGCCTTGAGCGCCATGTCCTGGATCTTGGTGATCTTCTGCGCGTGCGTCTCCGACAGCGAGCCGCCGAACACCGTGAAGTCCTTCGAGAACACGAACACGGCGCGGCCGTTGATCGTGCCCCAGCCGGTGACGACGCCGTCGCCCGGGATCTTCGACGTCTCCATGCCGAAGTCGGTCGCCCGGTGCTGGACGAACATGTCGAGCTCCTCGAAGGAGCCGTGGTCCATCAGGAGCTCGATTCGCTCGCGCGCCGTGAGCTTGCCGCGGGCATGCTGCGCCGCGATGCGGCGCTCGCCGCCGCCGAGACGGGCTTCCTTGCGCCGCTCTTCGAGCCTCTCGAGGATGTGCTTCATGCGCTCCCGCCCGCCAGATCATCCGGCGGAGGGCATAGCATGAGCCATTGGGTGCGTCATTCCGGACGCCCCAGGGGCTAAGCGCGGGATCGGATCAGACCGCCGGCCGCAGGGGTGCCGGCTTGTTCAAGGACCGCAGCGCGAAGGCGGCGGCGATCATCAGGATGCCGCCGGCGAGCACGCTGAAGGCATTCGGTCCGAGGATCGAGAACCACTGCGTGTAGAAGTGGATGCCGGCGAACACCGCGGCGACATTCACCACCCAGCGCCGGTTCGAGCGCACCCCCCAGACGCCGACCGCGATCAGCGCCAGCGCCCACGCGATGGAGAACACGCCGGACGGGATCATGGCGCCGCCGCGGCGCATCATGCCGACCGTGTCCTCGTTCAGGGATACGGCACGCACCAGACGCAGGTTGTCGCCCCAAAGCGAGCCGATCCAGAACCCGAAATTCACCAGCACCACCGACATGCGGGCGGCCGCGATCGCGATGCGCTCGTAATCGGCGCGCACCCGCAGCGACACGAGATAGAGCGCCAGCGCCAGACCTGAGAACAGCACGATGGTGACGGTCGGCTCCTGGATCGAGAGCGAATACATCGCATGCACGTACCCGGTTCGGGCCCCGAGGCAGCCGGCAAGCGACACGACCGAAAGCGCCGCCATCAGGCTCGATCGCGTCAGCACGGCCGTCGCGGCGAAGGCCGCCGTGATGACGAGCGCGGCGCGGAGCGAGCCGTTCTCCAGCACCAGCAGCCCGCCCGCCCCGGTGAGCGCGCCGACGATGATCAGGGTCTGCGACAGGAGACTCCAGAGATCGCCGGGCCGGAATCGGAGCAGCAGCCCGACAGCGAAGACGATGCCGCCGATCGCCGCCGCCGCCGAGGCGCTGAAGTTGAACGCCGTCAGCATGACGGCGACCGCGCCGACGCTCGCGGCGATGACGCCGAAGCCGGTCAGGATGGTGAGGCCGAGATTGCCGGTGTCGTGCGCGGCGAGCGCCTTCAGGCGCTCGGCATCGGCCAACGTGAGGCGGCCCTCTTCAACGAGCTTCGACAGGTCGAGCGTGATCTTCATGGCTCATGCCCACACGAGCCGGAATGTTGTGGCGCAATTCCGTGACGCCGGCCGGCCGTTCATTGCGCAATTCTCGGCGAAAATTGTCAACGAAAGCGGAATCAATCCGAATGCCGGCCTCAACCCAGGCTTACGGCCTTGCGCCGTCTACTCCCGTCTCGCCTCAGCTCGGGAGAAGCTGTCATGGACGAGAGACGAGAGAGCCAGCGCCACCGGACCTTCCTGGCCGGCAAGGTCATCTTCGGCGCCAACCGGTTCCAGATCGATTGCTCGGTCCGGGACCTCTCGAGCGGCGGCGCGCGGCTGTCGCTTGCCGATCCGCTCGCCGTCCCGAGCGTCTTCGAGCTCCACCTGCCGGCCCGCGGCACCGTGGTGCGGGCCGAGGTCAGGTGGCGCAAGGGCCGCGAGATCGGCGTCATGTTCCGGGCCGTGCTGCGCCGGCCGAGCGCCGAGCCGCTCCGCCTCGCCGAAGCTGTCTAGCGCGCCCTCCTCTCCCCGCTTGCGGGGAGAGGGCTTCGCGGCGAGGCCGCGAAGCTAGCCCCGAAGGGGCGAGGGTGAGGGGCTATCGACGTTTGTGCTCGAGCGTCGACATCCCCTCACCCGCTCGGGCTTTCGCCCGAGTCGGCCTCTCCCCGCAAGCGAGGCGAGGAGGTTACCCGCTGAGCGCGTAGATCGTCGCGGCGGCCCGGAACTCCGCCTCGCGGGCGGCGCGCCGGCGCATCGCCTC
>Ga0136846_1209921_pt1 | contig 16251 bp, 14 predicted proteins | sample HopSoiMetagenom2_FD_96841 | JGI IMG/M metagenome (GOLD analysis project Ga0136846, IMG submission 96841) | Grasslands soil microbial communities from Hopland, California, USA - 2 Assembly 2016 (version 4) | ecosystem: Environmental > Terrestrial > Soil > Grasslands | place: USA: Hopland... | reverse complement strand
GTGGTGGGCCTGGGCGGCATCCTCCACGGACGGATCGAGAACTTCCGGCCCCTGTTCCCGATCGGCGTCCGCCCCGTGCTCCAGGCCGCCATCCCCGCCTTCTACTCGTACAGCGGGTTCAGCGCGGTCGTCGCCCTCGGGGGGGAGATCGAGCGGCCGCGGCGCAACATCCCGCTCGTGCTCCTCGTCAGCTTCCCGGCCATCGTGGCCGTGTACACGCTGGTCACGCTCGCCGTGCCCGCGGTCGTGCCCTGGCGGACGCTGGCCGCGGGCGACGCCACCCTGAGCCGGGTCGCCCTCGAATGCTTCCCGCCCGGTGTGGGCGCCTTCGTGGCGGTGGCCGCAGCCTGCGCCATCGCGACCACCATCAACGGCCTCGTGCTCTCGAAGAGCCGCGACATCTTCTCGCTGGCCGTGGACCGCGTCCTGCCGCGGAGGCTGGCCGGCATCGGCCCCTTCGGCGAGCCGCGGAGCGCGCTCCTGTTCATGGGCGCGGTCGCCATCGCCGGCGTCTCCCTCCGCCGCAGCTTCACGGAGTACGCGGCGATGTCGGTGCTGTGCGTGATGGTCGTGCACGTCCTGCAGGGCGTGGTCGTGATCACGCTGCCGCGGCGGCGTCCGCAGCACTTCGACGCTGCCGGGTACCGCCTGGGGGCGGCCGGACGCGCCGTCTGGGGCGCGGGCCTCATCGTGTGTGCGTGCGGGTTCATCCTGGCCGGCCTCGCCACCGACCACGTGGGCGGCGTCGTCTACCTCGCCGCCTGCGGGCTGGGCGCGATCTGGTACGCCGTCCGCCGGGCGCGCCTCCTCCGCCAGGGGGAGAAGATCGAGGACCTCATGCTGGCCCATGCCCTCCACGTCGTGCGACCGCCGGGTGAGGCGGTGCGGGCGTGATTGGCGGGGACGGCCGCCGCGGCGAGGCCGGCTGATGCCCGTCCGTGGCGAGGCGCTTGGCGCCGAGCTGCCGCCGGCGACGGTGGAGGTCACCGCGCGCATGACCCTGGCCTACGCGGCCGGCATCGGCGACGTCGGGCCACGGACCTTCGACGATGCGGGCGCGGAGCCGCTGGTGGCGCCGCCCCCGTTCTGCGTCCGCCTGGAATGGGCGGTGTTGCTGGCCAGCCGGACGGCCCGCCTCGGCCTGGACGCGCAAGAGCGGCTGCGCGTCGTGCACGTCGAGCAGGACTCGATGTTCCACCGGCCCATCCGGCCTGGAGACGCCCTGGTGACCCGCGGGCGCATCGTGGCCGTGCGGCTCACCCGGGCGGGTGCGCTCGTCCAGACGCGCCTGACCACCGTGCACGCCGACACGGAGGATCCGGTGGCAACGTCCTGGCATTCCTCGATCTATCGAGGCGTCGGCCTCGACGGAGAGCAGGGACGGGAGGAGGAGCCGCCCGGCTTCCCCGCTCCTCCGGGCCCGCTCGGCACGCGCGTGCGCATCCCGATCGCGCGCGAGGCCGCTCACGTCTACACGGAGTGCTCGGGGATCTGGAACCCCATCCACACCGAGCGCCGCGTGGCGCGGGAGACGGGACTGCCCGACGTGATCCTCCACGGCAGCGTGGCCTGGGCCATGGCCGGACGGGAGATCGTCCAGGCCTACGCGGAGGGCGATCCCACCCGCCTGCGGCGCCTGCGCGCGAGGTTCCGGGCGCCGATCGTCCCCGGCGGCGCGATCGAGCTCCGGCACGCCCGCGGTCACGGCGGCGGAGTCCATTTCGCCGTCATCAACGACGCCGGCGAGACGTCGCTCGCGGACGGGTTCGCGGAGATCGCGAGCTAGGCATGCCCGCGCCCACCGCCCTCCCCGTCCCGCGCCTCCACCCTTTCCTCGGCCTGGACGTGCCCTGGCTGCTGCGCGAGCGGGCGCGCACCCAGGCGGAGAGACCCTATCTGGTATGGGACCCGTTCGAGGGCGAGGGCCGGTCGTATTCGTACCGGGAGTTCGCGCGAGCGGTGGACCGGTTCGCGGCCGGGCTCGCCGCCCGCGGGGTGGCCAAGGGCGACTTCGTCCTCATCCACCTCGACAACTGCCCGGAGTTCCTGGTGTGCTGGCATGCCTGCTCGCGCCTGGGCGCGGTCGCCGTCACCACGAACACGCGGTCGTCGCCGGAGGAGCTCGCGTACTACGCGGCCCACTGCGCGGCCAGCGTCGCCCTGACCCAGCCCGCGCTCGTGGACCTCGTGGCCACCTGCGCGCCTCGCCTGCGCTGGATCGCCGCGACCGCCACCGACCAGGGCGCGCCCGCCGCCGTCTTCGCGACGCGCGGCGTCGTGCCCTTCCCGGAGATCGACGCCGAGCCCGAGGGCCTCCCCACCACCTCGCACGATCCGCTCGCCTTCAACAGCGTCCAGTACACCTCCGGCACCACCGCCCGCCCCAAGGGCGTGGTCTGGACCCACGCCAATGTCCTCTGGGGTGCGCGCATGACCGCCACCCATCTCCACCTGACCCCGAGCGACGTCGGGCTCGTGTTCTTCCCCCTCTTCCACACGAATGCCCTGATGTACTCGTCGCTGGGCACGCTGTGGGGCGGGGGGTCGATCGTGGTCCTGCCCCGGTACTCCGCGAGCCGCTTCTGGGACAAGGCCGTGGGCAACGGCTGCACCTGGACCTGCAGCTCGCCCTTCATGATGAAGACGCTCACGCAGAATCCGGTGCCCGAGCGCCACCAGTTCCGGTTCTGGGGCTCGGGCACGACCGACCCGCCGCTCGCGCGCGAGCGGTTCCGCGTCCAGGGGCTTGGCTGGTTCGGGATGACGGAGACGATCACGTTCCCGACCATCGGCGATCTCGATCTGCCCAACCGCCCGCTCGGCATGGGGCGGCCCGCCCCCGGCTACGAGGTCGAGGTGCGTCGAGACGACGGGAGGCCCGTGGATCTCGGCGAGACGGGCGAGCTGATGATCCGCGGCATCCCCGGCCTCTCGCTCTTCCAGGAGTACCTCGGCGACCCCGAGGCCACCGCCGCTGCCTTCGACGCCGAGGGCTGGATGGCGACGGGCGATCAGGTCACGCCCTACCCGGACGGGCATCTCCGCTTCGAGGGGCGGGGCAAGGACATGCTGCGCGTCGGCGGCGAGAACGTGGCCGCGGCCGAGATCGAGCGTGTGGTGCAGACGGTGGAGGGCGTGTTCGAGGTGGCGGTGGTGTCGATGCCGCACGACACCCTGGGCGAGGTCCCCGCCGCCTTCGTGATCCCGGCCGGCTCGCCGCCCGACCTCTCCGAGCGTATCCTCTCCGCCTGCCGCGAGCGCCTGGCCGACTTCAAGGTCCCGCGGCAGGTGATCCTGGTCGAGGAGCTGCCACGCTCCACGCTGAACAAGGTGTCCAAGAAGGACCTGCGCGCGCGCCTGAGGTGAGCACGAGATGAAACTCGAGACCTTCGAGATGGAGCGGTTCCAGTCGGTGTGGGAGAACCGCGTCACCCACAACCTCTCCGAGAGCGGCGTACACCCGATGTCGCTCGAGGAGCTGCTCGATCCGGACGAGGTCGCGGACGTCCTCCGCCAGCGCCTCGTCTACGTGCAGACCAACGGCTCGCCCGCCCTGCGCGAGGCCATCGCCGCCCTCTACCCGGGCGCCACCGCCGACAACATCGTGGTCGGCAACGGCACCGCGGAGGCGAACTACATCTCGGCCTGGCGGCTGGTGGAGCCGGGGGACGAGGTCGTGCTGATGCTCCCGAACTACATGCAGCTCTGGGGCGTCGTGCGCGGGCAGGGCGCGACCGTCGTTCCCTGGCCTCTGCGCGAGGAGAGAGGCTGGGCCCCCGACCTCGACGAGCTGCGCTCGCTGGTCACGCCACGCACGCGTCTGATCGCCGTCTGCAACCCGAACAACCCGACGGGTGCCGTGCTCGTCGAGGACGCCATCCGCGCGGTGGTGGAGGTGGCCCAGCGCCATGGCACATGGCTGCTGGCGGACGAGGTGTACCGCGGGGCCGAGCTCGACGGCGCGGAGACGCCGAGCTTCTGGGGGCGCTACGAGCGCGCCATCGTCTGCGCGGGACTGAGCAAGGCCTACGGCCTGCCCGGACTGCGCATCGGATGGGCGGCGGGCCCGGCCCCGACCATCGCCGAGCTGTGGGCGCGCAAGGACTACCTGAGCATCGCGCCCAGCGCGCTGAGCGACCTCCTCGCGCGCAAGGCGCTGCGGCCGGCGGTGCGGCCGCGCATCCTGGCCCGCACGCGCGGGATCGTCAACGCGAACCTGGCCGTCCTCCAGGAGTGGATGGGCCGCCACCGGTCGGCCTTCCGGCTGGTGCCGCCGCGCGCGGGCGCCATCGCCTATCCGCGGTACTCGTGGCCGATCGGCTCCACCCGCCTCATGGAGCGCCTGCGCGACGAGCAGAGCGTCCTCGTGGTTCCCGGAGACCATTTCGGCATGGACGGCTACCTGCGCATCGGGCTCGGCAACGAGCCTCACGACGTCAAGGGGGGACTGGAACGGATGGATCGCGTCTTCGAGTCCCTCGGCGCCGCGCCCGCCTTCGATGGAGTCGCCGCCCGATGAGGAAGCGCCCGCGGCCCGCGGCCACGGCCGTCCTCGCCTTTGGCGGCGGCCTCGTCCTCTTCACCGGAGGCGCGGTCGCGCAGTCGCCGGCGCCCGCCGTTTCGCCTTCGCCGTCCCCCTCCTCCGCGCCGTCCCCTCCGCTGGGTCCGCCGCAGTTCGGGCCGGCCCGGGGCACGCTCGTCATCGTGGGCGGAGGGCTGAAGAGCGAGGCCATCCTCAAGCGCTTCGTGGACCTCGCGGGCGGTCCCGACTCCAGCATCGTGATGATCCCGACCGCGGGCGAGAGCGACGAGATGGCCGACTACGCGGAGGACCTTCGCGATCTCGCCGACGCGGGGGCGCGCCACGTGCGGATGATCCACACGCGCGACCGCAAGACGGCGGACTCGGCCGCCTTCGTCGCTCCCTTGCGTGAAGCCAGCGGCGTCTGGTTCTCGGGCGGGCGCCAGTGGCGGCTGGCCGACGCCTACCTCGACACGAAGACGCACGACGAGCTGCGGGCGGTGCTGGCCCGCGGGGGCGTCGTCGGCGGCACCTCCGCCGGCGCCACCATCCTGGGCGCGTTCATGGTCCGCGGCGACACCAGCGGCAACACGGTCATGGTCGGCGATCACGTGGTCGGCCTGGGCTTCGTCAAGGGCGTGACCATCGACCAGCACCTGCTCAAGCGCAACCGCCAGTTCGACCTCGTGCCCGTCATCGAGAGCCATCCCGACCTGCTCGGCATCGGCCTCGACGAGGACACCGCGATCGTGGTGCGCGGCGACCGCTTCGAGGTGATGGGCAGCGGCTACGTGGCCATCTACGACCACAACCGGAGGCTGGACTCGGGCGGGCCCTTCTACCTGCTCACCGCCGGCGACCGCTACGACCTCAAGACGCGCGACGCGCAGCGGCCGCAGATGCGCGGCACCCCCGTGGAGCGCGTGGTCAAGGAGCCGTGGACGAAGTGAGTATGGAAGGCCGGTGGACGTCCGCGTCCTGAGGGAGGGCGAGGTCCGCCGTCTGATCTCGCCGGCGGCCGCCCTCGGCGCCGTCCGCGAGGCCTTCGTGAAGCTCGCGCGCGGGCAGGCCACCCTGCCGGGTGTGCTCGGGCTCGACCTGCCCGCCCATCACGGAGAAGTGCACGTCAAGGGCGCGCACCTCCACGGCTCGCCCTTCTACTCGATCAAGGAGGCGACCGGCTTCTACGACAATCCCGCCCGCGGCCTGCCCGTGACGAGCGGGCTCGTGCTCGTGTTCGACGCCACCACCGGCTTCCTGAAGGTCCTGCTCCTCGACAACGGCTACCTCACCGAGCTGCGCACGGGCGCCGCCGGGGCCCTGGCCGCGCTTCTCCTCGCGCGACGCGAGGTGGAGACGGTCGGGATCATCGGGTCAGGCAGCCAGGCGCGCTACCAGATCGAAGCCCTGCTCGGCGTCCGCCGGCCGCGGCGGGTGATCGTCCACGGGCGTTCGGCCGCCTCCGCCGCCGCCTACGCGCGCGAGATGGGCGGCCGTCTCGGGCTCGCCGTTACCGCGGTGGCGACCGCGCGCGAGGCGGTGATCGAGAGCGACGTCGTGATCACCACCACGCCCTCTCGCGAGCCCATCGTGCGCGCGGAGTGGCTCCGCCCGGGGACGCACGTCACCGCGATGGGTTCCGACGGCCCGGACAAGCGCGAGCTGGAAGGCGCGGTGCTCGCGCGGGCGGACAAGGTCGTGGCCGACCGTCTCGATCAGTGCCTGCGCCTGGGCGAGATCCATCACGCCGTGGCCGAGGGCGCCATCACCGCGAAGGACGTGCACGCCGAGCTGGGCGAGATCGCGGCGGGCCTGAGGCCGGGCCGCACGTCCGACGACGAGATCACCGTCGCCGACCTCACCGGCGTCGGCGTCCAGGACGCGGCGGTGGCCGATGTGGTCACCGCGGCCGCGCTCGCCGCGGGGATCGGCGAGACGATCGAGGTCTAGGGCTGGGCGAGGGCCAAGGCGAGCAGCAGCGCGCGCTGGGTGCCCTTCCAGGAGTCGGTCGAGTCGAACACCTCGCCCGGCGAGTGCCCACCGGATCCGCTGCCGCCGCCGTCGATGGTGACGGCGGGAATGCCCATCGACATCGGGACATTGGAATCGGTGGTCCCCGGGAAGACGGGAACCCGGAGGCCGAGGGCCTGGCTGACGGAGAGAGTCGCCCGCACGATGGGAGCCTCGGCTGGCGTCACTCCGGAGAGCCGCTCGGCCAGGAGCTCCCAGGCGGCGGCCACCGGGGCGCGTCCCTCCCAGCGCGCGTTCTCCTCCTGCACGGCCTCCGCGACCGCGCCATGGATGCGCTGGTCGATGGCGGCGAGCGCGGCCGGATCATGGGAGCGCATGTCCAGCTCCATCCAGGCCTCGGTGGCGATGGAGTTGATCGACGTGCCGCCCCCGATGCGGCCGACGTTGAACGTCGTGCGCGGGTCCTTCGGCACCTCGAGGGCGTCGATCTTCGCCATGGCGCGGCCCAGGGCATGAATGGGGTTCGCGTTCCCGAACGCGTAGTAGCTGTGGCCGCCCGGACCCTTGAAGGTCACCCGGTATCGATGCGCGCCCACCCCGACGTGGGTGAAGCCGGTGCCGGAGCCGTCGATGGATACGAAGCGGTCGATGCGGCCCTTGAGCTCGGCCTCGAACAGGTGGAGCACGCCCTTCGAGTTCCCGAGGCCCTCCTCCCCCGTGTTGGCCACGAACGTGATCGTCCCCTGCGTGGCCACCGGCGCCTCCGCCAGCGCCCGGATCATCCCGATGAGCGTGGCCAGGCCGCGGCAGTTGTCGCCGATGCCCGCCCCCTTCAGGAGCGCGCCCTCGCGCTTGACCGTGAGGTCCGTGCCTTCCGGGAACACGGTATCGAGATGAGCGGCCATCACCACCGCCGGGCGGGGCTCCCGGCCCGGCCGCTCGCCGATGACGTTGCCGGCGGCGTCGATGCGCACGTTGCGGAGGCCGAGCGACTCGAATACCGTGCGCATGGCGGCCGCCCGCCGCTCCTCGTGGAAGGTGGGGGCCGGGATCTCGCAGAAGCGCACCTGCTCCTCGAGCACCTCCGGCTCATTCGCCCGCACGCGCTCGAGGGCGGCCTGGACGGCGGCGTCGGCGCTGAGCCGCGCGCCCGCCTGGTCGGCGGACTCCTGCGCGGTCGCGACCACGGACAGCGCGAGGGCCGCGCACAGCGCGGGAAGCGCGAACGCTCCGTGCACCCGTCTCATGCCTTCTCCCGCGCGCGCGGCTCGCGACCGGCGGCGGCGATGGCCGCCCGGGCCAGGATGAGCACGACGTCGAAGAGGGGGACGGACATGTCGCGGGCGGACACGACGAGCGGCAGCTCCGTGCACCCGAGCACGATGCCCTCCGCGCCCGCCTTCACGAGCCGTTCCCCGACGCCGGCCACGCTCCGCCGCGCCTCCTCGCGGGCGGCCTCCGCGCCCGCGCCCTTGATCGAGTAGATGGCGGACATCACGCGATGCTGGTCCTGACGATCCGGCACCACCGTGGCGACGCCGGCGGCGGCGAGCGTCCGCTGGAACCGGCCCGACTCGACGGTGCCGGTGGTGCCCAGCAGTCCGACCGTCCGCAGGGCGGGCCGATGACGGGCGACCTCCTCCGCCGCGACGTCGAGCACGGAGAGGACGGGCAGACGCGTGTGGGCGCGCAGCTCGTCGAGGAAGCCGTGCGCGGAGACGCAGGGGATGACGACGAAGTCGGCCCCCGCCCGCTCCAGGGCCTCCAGGCCCGCCGCCATCATCGGCAGCGGCGACTCGCCTTCGCCGAGGAGGGCGGCCGTGCGGTCCGGCACCTTGGGGTTGGAATCGATGACCACGCGGAGGTGGTCCTGGTCACGCTGGGCGGGCGTGTTGGCGAGGAGCTTGCCGTAGAAGGAGAGGGTCGCCTCCGGGCCCATGCCGCCCAGGACGCCGACCACCTTCTCCGTCAACTACTCGTAGCTCTCGATGGCGGGGCAGGAGCACATCAGGTTCCGGTCGCCGTAGGTGTTGTCGATGCGGGCGACCGCGGGCCAGAACTTGTGCGCGCGCACCCAGGGCGCGGGGAAGGCCGCCTGCTCCCGGCCGTAGGGATGCGTCCACCGGTCGGCGGTGACGTCGCGCGCGGTGTGGGGCGCGTTCTTGAGCGGGTTGTCCGCCCGGTCGGCTCGCCCCTCCTCGATGTCGCGGATCTCCTCGCGGATCGCGATCATCGCGTCGCAGAAACGGTCCAGCTCCGCCTTGGGCTCGCTCTCCGTCGGCTCGATCATGAGGGTGCCCGCCACCGGGAACGACATCGTGGGGGCGTGGAACCCGTAGTCCATCAGGCGCTTGGCGATGTCGTCCACCTCCACGTCCGCCGTCTTCTTGAAGGGACGCACGTCCACGATGAACTCGTGGGCGACGCGGCCGCTGCTGCCCGTGAACACGACCGGGAAATGGCCCTCCAGCCTCCCCGCCATGTAGTTCGCATTGAGGATCGCGGCCTCGGTGGCGTGCTGGAGGCCGTCCGCTCCCATCAGCGCGATGTACATCCAGGGGATCACGAGGATGCTGGGACTGCCGTAGGGCGCGGCCGCCACCGCGCCGATCGTCTGCGCGGTCCCGAGGCCGGTGACGGGATGACCGGGCAGGAACGGAGCCAGGTGCGAGGCCACTCCGATCGGCCCCATGCCCGGTCCGCCGCCCCCGTGCGGGATGCAGAAGGTCTTGTGCAGGTTGAGGTGGCAGACGTCGGCGCCGATGTCGGCGGGGCGCGTCAGCCCGACCTGCGCGTTCATGTTCGCGCCATCCATGTAGACCTGCCCGCCGTGCTCGTGGACGATCTGGCAGACCTCGCGGATCGTCTCCTCGAAAACGCCGTAGGTGGACGGATAGGTGACCATGAGCGCGCCCAGGCGGTCGCGGTGCTCGGCCGCCTTCCGGCGCAGGTCCTCCACGTCGATGTTGCCCTTCTCGTCGCAGGCCACCACCACCACCCTGAAGCCGGCGGTGACCGCGCTGGCGGGGTTGGTGCCGTGGGCGCTGACCGGGATGAGACAGACGTCGCGCCCGGTCTGGCCGCGCGAGTGGTGGAACGCGCGGATGACGAGCAGCCCCGCGTACTCGCCCTGGGAGCCGGCGTTGGGCTGGAGCGACACCGCGCTGAACCCGGTGATCTCCGCGAGCCAGGCCTCGAGCTGCGCGAAGAGCTCGGCGTAGCCCCGCGCCTGCTCGGCGGGCGCGAACGGGTGCAGGGCCGAGAACGCGCGCCAGGTGACGGGCAGCATCTCGGCCGTCGCGTTGAGCTTCATCGTGCAGGAGCCGAGCGGGATCATCGAGGTGGTGAGCGAAAGGTCCCGCGACTCCAGGCGGCGGACGTAGCGCAGCATCTCGTGCTCGGAATGGTGCCGGTTGAACACCTCGTGCTCGAGGAAGGCGCTCGTGCGGGCCAGGGGGACGGCGTACCCTTCGGCCGCGCCCTCGAGGAGATCCTCGACCGTGAAGCCCACTTCCCGGCCGAGGGCAAAGGCTTCCCACAGCGCCCACAGGTCGCGCTCGAGCGTCGTCTCGTCCAGGCTGATGCCGAGGGAGCCGTCGCCATAGTCGCGCAGGTTCATGCGCTGGCCGCGAGCCGCGGAGAGGACGTCGGCGGCGCGCGCGCCCACGCGCACGCGCAGGGTGTCGAAGAAGGGCACGCGGCCGGGATCGAAGCCGAGGCGGCGGAGGCCCGCGGCCAGGACCACGGCCAGCCGATGCACGCGGCGGGCGATGGCGACGAGTCCCTCCGGTCCGTGGTAGACGGCGTACATGCTGGCCATCACCGCCAGCAGCACCTGCGCGGTGCAGATGTTGCTCGTGGCCTTGTCCCGCCGGATGTGCTGCTCGCGCGTCTGCAGGGCCAGGCGCAGGGCGGGATGGCCGTGCCGGTCCTTGGACACGCCCACGAGCCGGCCCGGCATCTGCCGCTTGTGCTCGTCGCGCGTGGAGAGGAAGGCGGCGTGCGGCCCTCCGAAGCCCATCGGGACCCCGAAGCGCTGGCTGGACCCGATGCAGATGTCCGCCCCGAACTCGCCGGGTGGGCGCAGCAGGGTGAGGGCGAGCAGGTCGGCCGCCACCACGAAGAGGGCGCCGCCGGCGTGCACGCGCTCGGCGAGGGCAGCGTAGTCCTCGACGCGGCCGTCCGTGGTCGGGTACTGCACGAGCACGCCGAACAGGTCCGCGGGAGCGGCATCGAGCGAGGAGACGGCGCCGACCTCGAGGTGGATGCCGATCGAGCGCGCGCGCGTGCGCACGACCGCGATCGTCTGCGGGTGGCAGTCCTCGGAGACGAAGAAGGTCCCCCGGTCGCGCACGAGGTTGTGGCACATCCCCATGGCCTCGGCGGCGGCGGTGGCCTCGTCGAGCAGGGACGCGTTGGCCAGGGGCAGCGCGGTCAGGTCCGCGACCATGGTCTGGAAGTTGAGGAGCGCCTCCAGCCGCCCCTGCGCGATCTCCGCCTGGTAGGGCGTGTACTGCGTGTACCAGCCGGGGTTCTCGAGCACGTTGCGCTGGATGACGGGCGGGGTGATGCAGTCCGAGTACCCCATGCCCAGGAAGGAGCGGAACACCTCGTTGCGCCCGGCCATGCCCCGCAGCTCGTCGAGCAGCTCGTGCTCGCCGCGCGGCTCCGGCAGCCGAAGCCGCCGGCGCAGCCGGATGCCCTCCGGGATGGTGGCCGCGACCAGCTCCTCGATCGAGGAGTAGCCGAGGGCGCGCAGCATCTCCGCCGCCTCCGCCTCGTCGGGGCCGATGTGCCGGCGCGGGAAGGTGTCGAGGGGGGCGAGGGCGGACTTGCTCGTCCGTCCGGAGACGGGAGCGGAACGGGTGGTCATGAAGGACGCGACCTCACTTCGCTTCGCTGGCGACGAACTTGCCGTAGGCGGCGGCGTCCATGAGCGCCGCGAGGGCCTTGGGGTCGGAGAGGCGCACCTTGATCATCCAGGCCTTGCCGTAGGGATCGGCGTTGATCGCCTCCGGCGAGGCCACGAGCGCGGTATTGGTCTCGACCACCTCGCCCGTCACCGGGGAGAACAGCTCGGAGACGGCCTTGACCGACTCCACGGTGCCGAAACTGTCGTGCTCGGAGAGCTTGCGGCCCTTCTCGGGGAGCTCGACGTAAACGACGTCCCCGAGCTGCTTCTGCGCGTAGTCCGTGATGCCGACGGTCCCCTTGTCCCCCTCGACGCGCACCCACTCGTGGTCCTTCGTGTACTTGAGGTCGCTCGGGTCCATGTCGCTCCTCAGATGGTGGCGGTCGCGGCGGGGGCCGGGGCCGCCTTGTCCGGCCTCTTGTAGAACGGGGTGGGCACGATCCGCGCCGACACCTTGCGCTCGCGGATGTCGATGGCGAGCTCGGTGCCCAGGGCCGCGCGCGAGGCCGGAACGTAGCAGAGGCCGATGTTCTTCTGGAGGAACGGAGCGTAGGTGCCGGAGGTCACTTCGCCCACCCGCTCGTCCTGCGCGAGGACGGGGTATCCGTGGCGAGCGATGCCGCGACCGGTCACCTCGAATCCGACGAGCTTGCGCGGAGGGCCACTCTTCTTCTGCTCGGCCAGCAGCGCTCGGCCGGGATAGTCGCCCTTGGCCTCGTCGGTGGAGACGATCCAGCCCAGGCCGGCCTCGACGAGCGTGGTCGTCTCGTCCATGTCCTGGCCGTAGAGGCACATCCTCGCCTCCAGGCGCAGCGTGTCGCGCGCCCCGAGGCCGACGGGCACCAGGCCCTTGTCCGCGCCCGCCTCCAGGAGCCGCTTCCAGAGCGCTTCCCCATCGGCGGGGGCGACGAAGATCTCGAAGCCGTCCTCGCCCGTGTAGCCGGTACGGGAGATGGTGACGGCGCGGCCGTCCACCTGCGTCTCCGCGAAGTGGTAGTAGCGCAGCGCGGGGACGTCGAGCGAGGTCAGCGGCTGGAGGATCCCCTGCGCGCGCGGGCCCTGGAGGGCGAGCAGCGCGTAGTCGTCGCTGACGTTGCGCAGGTCGCATCCGGTCGGCCCCTGCTCCTGCAGCCAGCGGAAGTCCTTCTCGATGTTGCCGGCGTTCACCACCACGAGATAGCGGTCGGCGGCGCGGCGGAAGACGGTCACGTCGTCCACGGGCGCTCCATTGGGCATCGGAAACGCCGAGTACTGGACCTGCCCGTCCACGAGGCGGGCGACATTGTTGGTGGTCACGCGCTGCAGGAAGGCGAGCGCGCCCGGACCTTCCACCTCGAACTCGCCCATGTGGGAGACGTCGAAGAGGCCGGCGGCCTTGCGCACGGCCATGTGCTCGCTGATGAGTCCGGAGTACTCGACGGGCATGTCCCATCCGCCGAAAGGGACCATCTTCGCGCCGCTGGCCCGATGCACGGCATTGAGGGGGGTCTTGCGCATGCCTGTGGCGGTCTCCAGGTGGGTCGTCGCCTCCTGCAGGGGAACGAATCCCCACGCTACCACACGCCGGAGGGCTCGAGCAACGATTGCCTTGAACCAGAAGGGTTTATCAAATAGCATCTGAATGCGTGATCCCACGTCGGGGCGCGCCGGCCGAGCCCTACACCGTCACGTGCTGGAACTGCCTGGGCGAGTTCGATGCCCAGGGCGCGGTGTGGTGCTCGGACGACCCCAAGAACCCCACCAAGCTCTGCCCGTTCTGCTTCCGCTGCTTCTGCGGCGCGAGCGACACCTACAAGCAGGAGTTCTGGGCCAACGCTCCCGAGCGGCTCAAGGAGGAGCTGGACACGCTCGCGCGCAGCCGCGACCGCCTGGGCGACATCCTGATCCGCACCCGGAAGATCACCACCAGCCAGCTCCTCGACGCCTTGCAGGAGCAGCGGCGCACGGGGTTCAAGCTCGGGGAGGTCCTGGTCGGCAGCGGCCTCGTCACCCGCGACGACGTGGCGGCCGCCCTGCGCATGCAGGGCGCGAACCCGCTGATGGACTCGCTCGGAGTCGCCTACTCGGCCCGGCCGATCTGGGAGCAGGGGGAGCCGGACACGATCCTCACCTACGTGCTGGCCCTGGCCGCGCGCAAGGGCGCCTCCGACGTGCGCGTCGAGCCGAAGGAGGACGCCGTCGGCATCCGCTATCGCATCGACGACTTCTTCTTCCGGCTGGAGCCGATCCCGAAGCGGTTCCAGGACGCGATGACGCGGAAGATGCTCGACCTGCTCCACCTCGAGGCGGCGAAGGCCGCCCGTCCGCAGACGAGCCGGACGACGGCGACCCTGGAGGGAGCCGAGTACGAGCTGGTCGGGCAGACGCTGCCCACCCCTTACGGGCTCAGCGCGACGATCAAGCTCGTCAACCGCGCGACCTTCCTGAAGGACCTGCCCAGCCTGGGCATGGAGATCGAGGACCGCGTGCGCCTGTTGAGCCACCTGCAGGGCTCCGGTCTCGTCCTGGTGTCCGGGCCGCCCTACAACGGCGCCCACACCACGACGTACTCGCTGATGAGCTTCCTCGTGCGCGGGGGCCGCGACGTGCTCTCCCTCGAGGCCCCGCGGCAGTGGCCGCTGGAAGGCGCCCGGCAGGTGGAGCTGGAGAACGTGTCGCAGATGGCGGAGACGCTGCGCGCGATGGCAGCCGTGCGCGCGGAGGCGATGGTGCTCTTCGCCATGCCCGACCTGGAGACGGCGAGCATTTCATCGCGCCTGGCTGCGAGCGTGCTCGTGCTGGCGGTGGTGGCGGCGCAGTCCGCGTCCCAGGCCGCCCTCAACCTGGCCCAGCTCGGCGTGCCCCCGGCCCTCCTGGCCAGCGCGCTGAGCGCCATCGCCTGCCAGCGGCTGGTGCGGCAGATCTGCGCGGTGTGCCGCGAGCCGGCGGAGCCGCCGGGGGCCCAGACGCTCGCCCTGCACGGGTTGGGACCGGAGCAGGCGGCGGCGCTCCAGTTCTTCCGCGGCAAGGGCTGCGCGGCCTGCAACAAGGTCGGCTATCGCGGCCGGCGCGCGATCTTCGAGGTCCTGACCGTCTCCCCGGAGGTGAAGGAGGCGATCGAGGCCGGCCTCTCCGCGGAGGAGCTCGAGGGCGTGGCCGTGGGGTCGGGGATGGTGCCGCTGCGCGAGCGGTGCCTCGCGCTGGTCGCGGAGGGTGCGACCACCTTCGACGAGCTGGTGCGGCTGAAGCTCTAGAGGCCGCGGTCCGGCATCACGAAGACGGCGCGCGCACGGTCCGACCAAAGTGTCTCCGGCCGGTAGTAGCGCGTCTCCAGGACGGACGGCCGCCAGGCCAAGAGGTCGGGGTTGCGGCGGGCGAAGGCAGGCCAGTCTTCGGCAATGCCATCCGCGCCGCTCGCGGCGGCCGCGCGCCGCTCGGCCACGAGCAGGACGTAGGCCCAGGTGATCGTCTCGTGGTACAGGCCGGGCTTTCCCGCCCTCGCCGCGATGCGACGCAGGCCGGCCGCGAAGCGCGCGAGCACCTCCAGCGCCGGCCGGCGGCCGAGGTACGCCCACACCACGCGCACGTGCTGCGGGTGGTGGAAGGCGGAGGGGTCGAACCCCTCCGACTCGAACGCGGTCAGGAGCGCCTCGTCATCGAGGAGGTCGAGCGCAGAGCGCGCGCTCGGGGACTCGGCGGGGGAACCGGAGAGGGCGGGCACCGGGGCCGGGCCGGAGGCCGCGCTCACCGCCGCCTCCTCGTGGCCGCCGCCGGCTTCGGCGGGCGCCCCTTCTCGACGAGCTGGTGGCTGTCCGAGGCGTCGAGATCGAGGCCGTAGATCTTCTCGAGCTCCGCGATGCGGGCCCGCGAGGCCTCGTCGAACGGCGCCTTGCCTTCGAAGGCGTGGAGGACGATGCCCTCGAGCAGGTCGCCCAGCGAGAGGTCGTAGAGCTCGGCCAGGGCCTTGAGGACCTTGAGGAGCCGCTTCTCCATGCGGACGCCCGTCTGCACGCGCTCGATGAGCCGGCGGGTGGCCGCGTCCCCGTTCACCCTGACCATGGTACATATGTACCACGGTACCAGAACAAGATCTAGCCGCCCTGGACGGCCCTGAGCGCGGCCTCCACCGCGGCCAGCATGCGGCGCACCACCTCGTCCAGGCCGAGCTCGGTCGTGTCCAGGTGGATGGCGTCGGCGGCGCGGGTGAGGGGCGAGTCCGCGCGGGTGGAGTCGGCATGGTCGCGGGCGCGGATCTCCTTCTCGATGTCGTCGAGGTCGGAGGCCACCCCGCGCTGGGCCAGTTCCTCGTGGCGGCGGGTGGCGCGCTGGCGGGGATGCGCGTCCACGTAGAACTTCACGTCCGCGTCGGGGAACACCGCCGTCCCGATGTCGCGGCCGTCCATCACCACCCCGCCCTCCCGGCCCATCTCGCGCTGGCGGGCCACCATGTGGCGGCGCACGCGCGGGTGCACGGAGACGCGGGAGGCGGCCGCCCCCACTTCCTGGCTACGCAGGACACCCGAGACGTCGCGGCCCTCCAGGATCACCGCCCCCCCCGGCTCCAGCACGAGAGAGACGCGCTCGGCCAGGGCGGCCACCGCCGCCTCCTCCTCCAGCGGGACGCCGCCCTCCAGGGCGGCCAGGGCGAGCGCGCGGTACATGGCGCCGGTATCGAGGAATACGTAGCCGAGCCGCTCCGCCACCGCGCGCCCGGCCGTGGACTTCCCTGCTCCGGACGGGCCGTCGATCGCGATGACGAGGCCGCGCGGCCTCACCGCGGCCGCCGGCCGCCGCGCGCGCTGCCACGTCGCTCATGGCTTCGGCCACTTCCGCCCGTCCGGCTGCCGCGTCCAGCGTGCCCTTGTCC
>Ga0136846_1229962_pt1 | contig 16252 bp, 17 predicted proteins | sample HopSoiMetagenom2_FD_96841 | JGI IMG/M metagenome (GOLD analysis project Ga0136846, IMG submission 96841) | Grasslands soil microbial communities from Hopland, California, USA - 2 Assembly 2016 (version 4) | ecosystem: Environmental > Terrestrial > Soil > Grasslands | place: USA: Hopland... | reverse complement strand
CAAAAAGGGGTCAGCGCCGGCGAGCGCAATCACTTCATGCGCGCCTGCCTCAAAGGCGCCAACGGCAATGGGCACAAGCTCACTGCGCATCAGCAGCGCAGCCAGGCCTGCACCGACGAAGCCCGAGCCAAAAAGCTGCAGGGTGCCGAGCGGCGCGGCTTCATGAGCGAATGCCAGAACCCGCCGGTCAAGCAGCGCATGGCCGAGGACCAGCGGATGAAGGAATGCGAGAAGCGCGCCGACGGCCGCCGGCTCGAAGGCGAAGACCGCAACCGCTATCTAGACGGCTGCCGGAACGCCGTGAAGGCCGCCGCCAGCGCGCAATAACCGATTCAGGTTTTCTGGCCGCCGTGCACCTCGCCGCGCCAGCCGCCGGTTTCACTGCCCCGCCGCTCGATGAACTCCTTGAACTGCTTCACCGTCTTCTCGACGCGGCCGCTCATCACGCCCAGCGAATCGCCGGCCTTCTCAATCGCGCCCTGCGGCTCGTACTCCATGGTGAGATTGACCCGCGTGCGATCGGCGCCGAGCGGCTCGAAGCGCACGGTGCCGGCATTGGGCGCGTCGGGTGTGGTGCTGCGCCACGCGATGCGCTGGTCGGGTACCTGTTCGACGATCTCCGCATCCCACTCCTTGTCCTTGCCCCAGACCTCCGCGCGCCAGTGCACGTGCGTGTCGTCGATCTGGCGCACTTCCTTCACGCCGGTCATGAATTTGGGGAAGTCTTCGAACTGCGTCCACTGGTTATAGACGCTATGCACGGGACAACGCACTTCGATGCTTTTCTCGATCCGTTCCATGGGTGGCCTTTCGAAGGAAAACAAAAAGGCGGTCGCAACGCGCGTGCCCGGAATGGAACTTGCGCCTCCCCCGGCGAATGAATCCGGCCGTGAGCGTCGTCGTTCCCACCTGCGGCCGCCCCGAGCTTCTGCGGCGCTGCATTGCCGCGCTCGAAGCGCAGACGCTTGCAGAGAGCGAGTTCGAGATCATCGTCGTCGACGACACGCACAGCCGGCTTGGGCCGGCGAGCGCGCGCAACCGCGGCTGGCGTCGCGCGAAAAGCGACCTCATCGCCTTCACCGACGACGACACGGTGCCCGATGCGCGGTGGCTCGAGCGCGGTCTCGCCGCTTTCCGGCCGGGCGTGGATGCGGTCTGCGGCCGCATCGTGATGCCGATCCCGCCGACGCCGACCGACTACGAGCGCAACGAAAGCGGCCTGCAGCGCGCCGAGTTCGTCACCGCCAACTGTTTCGTGAGGAAGGAAATCCTTGAGCGAGTAGGCGGCTTCGACGAGAACTTCCGCCTACCATGGCGCGAGGACTCCGATCTGCAATTCCGGCTGCTGAAGGCCGGCTGCGCCATCGTGCGCGCCGACGACGCGGTGGTGGTCCATCCGGTGCGGCCGGCGCCCTGGGGCGTCAGCGTCAAGCAGCAGAAGAAGGTGATGTTCGATGCGCTCCTCTTCCGCAAGCACCCGGAGCTCTATCGCAGTCGCATTCGCCGCGCGCCGCGATGGGATTACTACTTGGTGGTCGGCAGTTTCCTGCTCGGCTTCGCGTGGCCGTGGGCCTTCGCGCTCTGGGCACTGCTGACCGCTCGCTTTTGTGTGCACCGGCTGCGCGGCACCTCCAAGTCGCCGCGGCACATCGCCGAGATGGTGGTCACGTCGATCCTCATCCCGCCGCTCTCCGTATTCTGGCGCTTGGTGGGCGCGCTGAAATTCCGCACCGCGTTCATATGAACCTGCCGGATTTCGTGCAGATCGAGCCGGTGGGCCAATGCAACCTCGCCTGCCGCATGTGCCCGGTGACGTACCGCGACGCAGGCGGCAAGCCGCCGGCGTTCATGAGCTTCGACGCCTTCTGCCGCGTGCTGGGCGAATTCCCCGCCATCAAGCATCTGCAGCTGCAGGGCATGGGCGAGCCCCTCCTGCACCCCCGGTTCCTCGACATGGTGCGCCACGCCGCGGCGCGCGGCATCGCGGTGACGACGAACACCAACCTGACTGCCCTGTCGCCGCGGCGGGCCGAGGAGCTCGTGGCGAGCGGCCTTGCCAAGCTGCATGTATCGATCGATGCGGCCGACGCCGCGGTTTACGAATATATCCGCGTCGGCTCGCGACTCTCGCGTGTGCTGCGCAACCTCGAGCTCGTGCAGGAGGCGAAAAAGCGTCCGGCGCGTCGCGGCCGCAGATCATCCTGGTCGCCGTCGCCATGCGGCGCAATCTAGAAGAGCTGCCGCGGCTCGTGCGCCTTGCCGCCGAGTACGGCGTGCGCACCCTGTCGGTCCAGCACCTCGCCCACGACTTCACCGAGGAGTCGCTGCCGGAGCAGTACCGCACGATGCGACGGTTCGTGGAGGACGAGACACTCATGAACGAAGACCCGGCGAGAGTCGCGCGCTGCTTCGATGAGGCGCGTGCCTTGGCCGGCGAGCTCGATATCGACCTAAGGCTGCCGAACCTGCGCAAAAAGGTCGGGACGCGCGGCTGCGACTGGCCGTGGCGCGGCGCCTACATCGCCTACTCCGGGGAAGCCATGCCCTGCTGCATGGTGGCGACGCCCGACCGGGCGAATTTCGGCAACGTGGCGAAGGAGGGCGTGGTGCGGGTCTGGAATAACGAGGCGTACAACACGTTTCGCAGCCGTCTTGCCTCCGACGACCCTCCCGACATCTGCAAAGGTTGCGCGGTTTACAACGGCCACTTCTAATAGCGGCCGATGATCCCGGCTCAGGAAGCGCTCGCGCGGCTCAAGGAAGGCAACCGCCGCTTCGTCGTCGGAGAGCGGCGCCTCGACACCGGGCAGTCGCATACGGAGCGTGCCGCCGCGGCCCGTAATCTGGCGCCGTTCGCCATCGTCCTCGGCTGCTCCGACGCGCGCGTGCCCGCCGAGGTGGTGTTCGACCAGGGGCTGGGCGATCTCTTCGTGATCCGCGTCGCCGGCAACATCGTGTCGCCCTCCCAGGTCGGCTCGGTGGAGTTCGCGGCGCAGCGCTTCGGCACCCAGCTCGTCGTCGTCCTCGGCCACACCCAATGCGGCGCCATCCTCGCCACCCTGGAAGCGGTGCGCGACCAGGCCGACCATCCGGAGAACGTGCTCACCATCGTCGAGCGCATCCGGCCGTCGGTGCAGACGCTTCTCGAGCTACGCCCGCGCGCGAGCGAGGAAGAGCTCGTCCACCACGCCGTGCGTGCCAACGTGCGCGCCTCGGTCGACCATCTGCGCCACGGCTCGTCGCTCCTCGAGACCCTGATCCGCAAGGGTCGGCTCAGTGTGGTGGGGGCGGAATATTCTCTGGAGACGGGGCAGGTGGAGTTTTTCGAGACTCGCTGACCGCCTCGGGCCCGTCAATGACGGCGACCGTGATGGTCTTCGCCAGCAAGGAATCGAAATAATCGATGGTGCGCGCGAGCCCTTCGCGCAGCGGTACCTTGGGCTGCCAGCCGAGCATCGCTTTAGCGAGCGTGATGTCGGGGCAGCGCCGCGCCGGGTCGTCGGCCGGCAAGGGGTCGAATACGATCTTCGAACGCGAGCCGGTCATCTCGACGATCAGCTCGGCCAGCTCGAGCACCGTGCTCTCATGCGGATTGCCGAGGTTCACCGGGCCGGTGAATTCGTCGTCGCTCGCCATCAGCTTCAGGAAGCCGTCGATCAAGTCGGACACGTAGCAGAAGGAGCGCGTCTGCCGTCCCTTGCCGTAGACCGTTATCGGCGCCCCCTTCAGCGCCTGCACGATGAAGTTCGACACCACGCGGCCATCGTTCGGATGCATCCGCGGCCCGTAGGTGTTGAAGATGCGCGCCACCTTGATCGGTAGCTCGTGCTGCCGGCGGTAGTCGAAGAAGAGGGTCTCGGCGCATCGCTTGCCCTCGTCGTAGCACGAGCGGCTGCCGACCGGATTGACGTGGCCCCAATAATTCTCCTTCTGCGGATGCACCGTCGGGTCGCCGTAGACCTCGCTCGTCGACGCCTGGAAGATCTTCGCCTTGACGCGCTTGGCGAGGCCCAGCATGTTGATCGCGCCGTGCACGCTCGTCTTGGTCGTCTGCACCGGATCGAACTGGTAATGCACGGGCGACGCGGGGCAGGCGAGGTTATAGATCTCGTCCACCTCGACGTAGAGAGGAAAAGTGACGTCGTGGCGCAGGAGCTCGAAGTGCGGATGCGTCAGCACGCCGAGCAAGTTGTCCTTCGTGCCGGTGTAGAAGTTATCGACGCAAAGCACGTCGTGGCCCTGCGCAAGCAATGCCTGGCATAGATGCGAGCCGAGGAATCCGGCGCCGCCGGTCACCAGCACTCTCTTACGCTGCGAATCTCTCACGCTTGGCTCCGGTTACTTCTGCAAAGACATCGTTCCAATCGCGTACGAAGCGCTCGATGTTGAAGCGCTCCATCGCCGTGCGGCGGGCGTTCTCGCCCAAATGCGCGGCGAGCGCGCGGTCCTTGAGCAACACCTGCATGAGGTCGACCAGTCGATCGAGGTCCGTGTCGATGAAGCCGTTGTGCCCATCGCGGATCACCGTGGTCATCTCGGTCGTGGCGAGCGCGACGATCGGCAGGCCCACCATCATGGCCTCGATCACGGCGAGCCCCATGCTCGTGTAGCGGATGGGATTGAAGAGGAACCGGTAGCGCGCGGCGAAGCCCGGCAGCTCGTGGTGCAGCACTTCGCCGATGCCACCGGCCTGCTCGGCGCCCATGCCGACGAGGTCGAGCGGCACGCGCTTCCTCGCTTCCTGGAACAGGTCGCCCCCCAGCCGGCGGCCGCGGCTCGCAATATTGTTGACCACGACCAGCCCGCGCTCGAGCTCGCCCGTGTACTCGGCCTGCGGTGCGATGACTCCATGATCGATGACGCGCGTCGGCGCGAGGGTGTGCCACATCAGCCGGTTGAAGTGCGTGCAGTGCACGACCATCACGTCGCGGTCGGTGACGATGTGCTTCTCTTCCGTCGGGTTCTGCCGTGGCGGATCGTGCTCGACGTAGATCTTCGGCAGGCGCCTTTGCGCCGCGGAGAGATAGCGCTGCTGGTCCTCGAGATACTGGTGGTCGTCCTGGAACACGATGCAATCGAAGTCGGCTGCAGCGGCTTCCTCGACCGCCAAGTCGTGCACGTTCGGGCCGAACGGCATGTGCCCGCCGCGGCCGCCGTAGCCCGGCGGGCGTCCCTGCTTCATCATGACGTAGAAGTCGTGCGGCGCCTGCGTGAGGTAGAGCAGATAGCTGCCGTGCGTGTGCCAGGTCAGGATCTTCAAGCGGCGCATGCGAGCCTCGTCGTTTCGCGGATCACGTCGCGCGCCGGGACGCCGAGCGCGCAGGGATGGCCGATGGGACATTCGCGGTGCGCGCAAGGCCGGCATGGCACGTCGTGGTAGAGCACGCGGTGCAGATTGCGGTTGAGCGGGGCCCAGCGCTTCGGGTCCGAGCCGCAGGCGACCACCACGCTCGGCGTCTTCATCGCGGCGGCGATGTGCGAGACGCCGGTGTCATTGCACACGAGGAGCCGCGCGCGCGCGATCACCGCCGCGAGGCCGCCCAGCGTCGTGCGGCCGGCGAGGTCGAGGGCGGGCTCGCGCATGCGCTGTCGCACCTCCTGAGTGAGAGGTTGCTCACCGACCGTGCCGGTCAATACGACCTTCAGGCCGTCGGCGGCCAGCGCGTCGCCGACTGCGGCAAAGCGCTCGGGTGGCCAGCGGCGCGAACGCAATTGCGAACCGGCGTGAATCACCGCATAGTGCTGCAGGTGCAGCGAGCGGAACGCTTGCCAGTCTTGCTCGCGTAGCGGGAATTCGAGCTGCGCGCCGCGAGGCGTGACGCCGACGAGCTCCATCAGGCGCAACCAGCGCAGGACCTCATGCTCGGTCTCGCGCCACTCGAAAAACGATGTCGGGTCGGGGCAGTAATTTCCCGCCCGGTAATAGCCCACGTTGCGCTTTGCGCCCATCAAAACCGTTAGCGGATTGCTGAGCTCCCCGCTGCCATGCAGCTGGATGGCGAGGTCGAAGTGCCTTTGCCTCATGGAGGAGAAGAAGGCGGGGATAGCTGCCAGGTCGGGCGTGCGCTCCGGCATGCACGGGAAGCCGGGGAATTCGACGAACTCGTCTATATAAGGCAGGCGTTGCGCCAGCTCCCGCGCCCAGGGAAGGGCAATCAGCGAGATGTGCGCGTCCGGGTATGCGGCGTCGAGCGCCCGCAGCGCGGGTATGGCGCACAGGAGGTCGCCAAGCTGCAGCGCGCGGAACACCGCAATCTTCATTTCTGCAGCAGGAACGAGCCGATGGCAAGGGCGTCGATCGGCGAAGTCCAGAAGCACTCCACCGCGTCGCGCGGCGTGCAGACCACCGGCTCGCTTCGCGTGTTGAACGAGGTATTCACCAGGACTGGAACCCCGGTGCGGCGCTGGAATGCCTTTAGCAGGTTGTAGTAGCGCGGGTTCTGGCGCTCGTTCACCGTTTGGATGCGCGCCGTGCCGTCGACGTGCCGCACCGCCGGGATGCGCGAGGCCTTGTCCGGCGCCACTTCATGCACGAACAGCATGAAAGGCGACACGTCGGCGCCGATGAACCAGCGCCCGGCTTCCTCCTCGAGCACCACAGGAGCGACCGGCCGGAAGTCCTCGCGGTCCTTGATCTCGTTCAGCCGCGCTTGCATGTCGGCGTTCAACGGCGAGGCGAGGATCGAGCGCGCGCCGAGCGCACGCGGACCGAATTCCATGCGGCCTTGGAACCAACCGACGATCTTGTCCTGCGCCAGCACCGCCGCCACTTCCTCGGCCACGTTCGCCATGCGCCGGTATTTCAGCTTGCCCCGCTGCAGGAAGGACTCGATCTCGTCGTCGCTGTATTCGGGGCCGAAATACGCGTGGTCCATATGCCACGTGCGAGCGCGGCCGCGGGCTTGCCAGTCGGTCCAGAGGCCCGCACCTAGGGCCGTGCCGGCGTCGCCCGCGGCCGGTTGCACCCACACCTTCTTGAATTGCCCGGCGTCCCGGATGCGCGCGTTCATCACGCAATTGAGCGCCACCCCGCCCGCCATGCAGAGGTTGTCGGCGTTCGTCTGCTGCCGCAGCCAGCGCGCGAGCTCGACGGCGGATTCTTCGAGCACGAGCTGCAAGGAGCGTGCGATGTCGAAGTGCTCGCGCCTGAGCTCGCCGCCGCGCTCGCGCGCCGGGCCGAAAAGCTCCACCAGATTTGCCCGGTCGATCGTGTAGTGGCCGCCGTCGATGTGGATCAGGCGGCGAAACTGCGAAGCGAAGCGCGGCTCGCCGTAGGAGGCTAGCGCCATCACCTTGTACTCGTCCGACGAACGCAGGAAGACGAGATAGTTCGTCACCTGCTCATACAGAAGGCCCAGCGAATGCGGCATCTGCACCTGCGCGATGCGGTCGTAGCGCTGGCCGGTGAAATGCCCGTAGCTCGTCGTCGCCATCTCGCCGCGCCCGTCGAGCGTCATGACGGCGCTTTCTTCGAAGGGTGCGGCGAGAAAGGCGCTCGCCTCGTGCGCCAAGTGGTGCTCGACGAAGTGCCATTGCCAATGGCGCCTTTTTTTTGCACCGCCGAACCGTTTTCGGATGTGGTGAGGCGCACCATCCACCAGCTGGCGCTCCGCGTTCACCACATAGGCGAGAGCGAGCGGCTCCCAGGGGGACGTCCATGACTGCTTGGTCGTGAACGTGCTGGGCTCGAGCGGCAGCTGAAGCGGGAAGCTGTGGTTCTTGAGCAGCGGCGCGGGATCGTACGAGTACGCGACGTGATCGACGTCGGCAAGCTCGATGCCCGCCGTCTCGAGGCAGAAATCGATCGCGTGGTAAGGCAGCTCCCATACGGTGAAGGGGAGCGGTCGCTTGCCGTGCTTGATGCGCGTGAAGCGCTCTTCCTCGGCGGCGGCGATGACGGCGCCGTCCTTGACGAGGCAGGCCGAGGAATCGTGGAAGGCGGCGTTGAGGCCCAGCGTGATCATGCAGTGATTTCCAATAGTTCTTGCGCAGCGGCGGCTACCGTCTCGGGCGCCACCTTGCGCAGGCAATCGTGATGGCCCGCCGGGCAAACGCTCTTGTAGCAATTGCGGCAGGGCACGTCGTGGTTGAGCACCCGGCTCGGCACGAGCCAAGGCGTGTGCTGCGGATTGGTGAGCGCGTAGAGGTCGACCAGCGGCGTACCGACCGCCGCCGCGATGTGCGCCGGGCCGGTGTTGTTGGATACCAGCAAGTCCGCCTCGCCGATCAGTGCGCCGAGCTCGGCGAGCCCGAGCTCGCCGACCAGAGATCGAGCCGGGAACCGCATCTCGGCCCTGACCTGGTCGACGAGCCCGAGCTCGTGGGCGTCGCCGGTGAACACGGCGTCGCAGCGGGTTTGCTGGATGAGGAGATCGATGGCGCGCGCGTACTGCTCGGGCGGATAGCGCCGAGACGCGGCGGTGGCGCCCGGGTGCACCACGACAAGCGGCCGGCGCTCGATCAGCGGTTGCACGCGGGCATGCGCACCGGGCGGCACCCTGAAGGACAACCTTTGGTTTTGGGTTTGGCAACCGACGCCACCGACGAGATCGAGCTGGCGCTGCACCTCGTGACGGACGGTCGAGGCCGGTTCCGGATCGGCCACCCAATCCGTGAGCAGGGCGTACGGGTTCTCGTTGCAATGCGCGAGGCGCCGCGGGATGTCGGCGAGATAGCACAAGTAGGCCGCCGGCAACGGGTTTTGGCTATAGACGGTGAAGATCACCGCCGCATCGAATGCGCCGGCCGCAAGGCGCGCGATCATCTCCGCGTCGTGCGTAGAGCCGCCCGTCGCCTTCATCCACGGCGCCGCAAAGACCAGCGTTTCGTCGATCTCCGGCACGAGCGGCGCCACCGCCGCGCCGGCCGCCGAGGTAAGAAGCGTGATGTGGCAGCCGAGGGTCTCGCGCAGCGCGCGGATCGCTGGCGTGGTCATGAGGACGTCGCCTATCGAATCGAGGCGCACACACAGCACCCGCCGCACGCCGTGCCAGCGGTCGTTCATGCGGCGAGGAGCGAGTCGTCGAGGATCTGCGCTGCCGCTTGCGCCACGTGCCGGGCTACGAAGTGCGGCACGCGCGCCGCGTTGACCTCCCATTCGGTCTCGTTGCCGTTGTCGAGGAGCACGGTGCGGCAGCCGGCACGGCGCCCGGCCTCGATGTCGTCGAGGATGTCACCCACCATCCAGCACTCCGAGAGGCGCAGGCGGTGCTCGAGCGCGGCGCGGATCAGCATCGCCGGCGAAGGCTTGCGGCACGCGCACCCGGCCTCCGCGCGGTGCGGGCAGTAATAGAAGCCGTCGATCGGCAACAGCTCGCGCAAGCGCGCTTCCACGGCGGCGAGCGCGCTCGCCGGGAATAGGCCGAGGCCGATGCCCGGCTGGTTCGACACCACGATGATGCGATAGCCGCGCGCCTTCAGCTGCCGGACGCCGAGGGCCGCGCCGGGCGTGAGCGCGATGCGATCCGGGTCGACGTTGTAGGGCACGTTTTCGACCAGCGTGCCGTCCTTGTCGATGAAGACCGCTCTCATGGCCAGCTGCCCTCGCGCATCGGAATGACCATCACCTCCGGGATCACGCTTTCGCCCGGCACGGTTAGCAGCCAGCGCACGGTCTTCGCCACGTTTGCCGGGTCCTGCAGGACGCCCGGGTCGATGTCCGGAAAGCGGTCGAGCAGGAACGGGGTGCGCATTCCGCCCGCGACGACCGCGCTCACCTTGATCTTGTGCGGCCGCAGCTCCGCGTGCAGCGCGTGCGAGAGGCCCATCAGGCCCCACTTGCTTGCGTGGTACGCCGAGGCGTTCGGCCACGTGCGCTTCGCGGCGGTGGAGGCAATGTTGACGATGTGGCCGCCGCCCTGGCGCTTCATGATCTTCGCCGCCTGCTGGGAGAGTAGGAACGGCGCGCGCAAATTGACGCCGATCACCGCGTCCCACTGGTTGGCCGACAGCTCGTCGATCGGCAGGGTGTAGTCCACGCCGGCGTTGTTGACGAGCACATCGAGCCGTCCCAGCCGCGAAAACGCCTTCGCGACATCCTCCTCGCGAGTGATGTCGATTTCGAGCCCGCCGCGCGGCGGCTTCAGGTCGGCCGCCACGACCTCGTAGCCCGCCTCCGCGAGCTCCTTGCAGATGGCAGCGCCGAGGCCGCGACCGCCCCCGGTGACGAAAGCGATCCTGCTCATGCAGCCACCGCAACACGCACAGGACGGCGCGGCATGCGAACGCCAAGGACGCGCTCATAAAAGGCCGAGATCGCGCGCGCCACCTTCGGCCAGGTGAACTGCGCCTGCACGCGCTGGACGCCGGCACGTCCCATCTCGCGCATGCGTGCGGGATCGGCGAGGAGCTCCGCCGCGCGCGCGGCCAGCGCGTCGGGATCGTTCGGCGGCACGAGGAAGCCGCTGACGCCGTCGGCGACGCTGAAGCGGATGCCGCCGACGTCGGAGCCGATGACCGGGGTGCCGCACGCCATGGCTTCGAGCGGGGTAATGCCGAAGGGCTCGTACCAGGGCGTAGTGCAGAAGATGTCGGCCGCGCTGTAGTAGAGCTTGAGGAACTCGCGGCTGCGCCTTCCGGTGAAGACGACCTGGCGCGCAACGCCTTCTTCCTCGGCGATCGCCTGCAGGCGCGCGATCTCCGGCGTGAGCGCCGGATCGGGCAGGTCAGAATTGCCGCCGACCAAGACGAGTCTCGCGTTCATCTCGTGCCGGTGCGTTAGTCGCCCGAGGCCGCGGATCAGGTTGTCGAGGCCTTTGCGCGGCGCGAGCCGGCCGACGTTCACCAGTAAAGGCTCCTGAGTGTTAAAGCCGAGGGCGCGCCGTGCGAACGGCTTGGTGATGGGCCAGAACTCGCCGCGATCGAAGCCGCACGGGATGACGGCGATGCGGTGCTCATCGGCGCGATAGAGCGTGGTCAGGTCGCGGTGATCCTGCGGGCATTCCGCCACGATGCCGTCGGCGCGCGCGATGGTCTCGTCCTCGATCGCCATGCGCGCTGCGGGGAATTGGTCGGCTTCGCGTTGGTGCTGACGGCGGACGCGGCCGAGCGCGTGAAACGTAACGACGTAAGGAACGCTCAAGCACTCCTTGAGCTTGAGCGATGCGAGCCCGGACATGAAGAAGTTGGCGTGCGAGAGGAGGTAGCCACCTTTGCGACGCGCGAAATCACAAACGTAGTCACAGAACTCGTCCATCAGCGGCAGCATCTCTTCCTTACGCACATAGGCCGCCGGACCCGCCGGCACGTTGATCACGCGCACACCGGGCGCATAGTCGACCACCTGCGGAAGCCGCTCGCTGTCGCGTCGCGTGAAGACATCGACGTCGTAGCCCAGACGACCCAGCTCGCGCGCCACCTGCGCCACATAGATATTTTGTCCGCCGGCGTCGATGCCGCCGACGGCGGCGAGCGGCGATGCGTGTTCGCTGATCAATGCAATCGATCGATTCAAATGGATGCCTCCGCGTTGAATGCGGAAACAGCAAAGCTTGTTCCAGTTTTTTATGACGCGCGCAAAACCGGCCGCGCTCCATTCGTGTGATGAGCGCGCGCCGCACTTATCGCGCGCTGCGCGAAGCGACTTGTCGCGCAGTAAGAAGTGCTGCGATGGTTGTATGCTTTACCGATGAAACTTCGCCGACTGAAATTCAAGAAAGGTTTTCGTGTCATGCGTGGCAACACGCGCTCGCAGGCCGCAGAGATGGTGCTCGCGCCGGGCGAGAGCGAAGGCGACGAGCGCAACCGTCATCGCGGCGCGGATCAATGGCTGTTCGTGGTGGACGGGAGCGGTGAGGCGCTTGTCAAGAATCGCCGCTACAAACTCGTCCCGGGCAGCTTGATCCTCATCGAGCGCGGGGAGCGACATGAGATCCGCAGCAGCGGGCGAAAGCTTCTTCGCACGCTCAACTTCTACGTCCCGCCGGCGTACACGAAGAGCGGCGACGAGCTGCCGCGCGGCAAGCGCTAAATGAGGCGAGGTCGCTGTCTCGTCGACCCCAGCCTCGCACGCCGCGCGGCAGACTCGCGCCGGTGCTGCGGCGAGAATGGCGCCTTCTTCCTTCCCGTTATTGCGAGAGCGCCATGAGCCAGCCACGGTTTCTGATCACTGCCTTCCTGCTTCTTTGTCTGATTGCCTTGGTGCGCAACGTGGCCGCTCAGGACGCGAAGCTGGACAAGCGCGACATGCAGGCGCTCTCGCGCATGGCACAGGCCGACCTGGCGGAGATTGCCACCGGCAAGCTCGCCGGCGAAAAGGGCACCAATCCGGAAGTGAAGAAGTTCGGCCAGCACATGGTCGACGAGCATTCGAAGATGCTCGACGAAGGAAAGAAGCTCGCGCAGTCGAAGGGCGTGAAGCCGCCTGCCGATACCGACAAGAAGCACCAGGCGGCGCTCAAGAAGCTGCAAGGCCTCTCCGGCGCGGACTTCGATCGCCAGTACATGGACCAGATGGTGCGAGACCACCAGGAAGTCCTGCAGCTCGCGCAGAAGACCGCTAAGGGGAGCAAGGATCCGCAAATCAAGGCCCACGCGCAAAAAGGCGCGCCGCATATCCAGGAGCACCTGGACCAGGCGAAGAAAATCCAGAGCTCTCTTAAATGAATTAGCGGGGCTTGAGCCGCCGGTCGCGCAGGCGGCCGAGGGGCATCACCAGCACGCCCTTCAGGCCGTCCAGCGACGACAGCTGGGATAACGAGCGGGTCGCCTCGGCGACGAACTGCTGGATCACCACGCGCTCGCTGTGCTCATGGCCTTCTTTGATGCGCGACAGCGCGTGCAGCACGTACCAGCCGAAAAGAAAGGAGATGCCGAAGAGAAATTCCCAGTGGCGGAATTTCATTACGACGATCTCGCGCGCCGCGGCGGGCGCGGTCCACTGCACGACGACGCTCAGCCCGCGCGTCGAAAACCAGTCGGCCAGTGCGCCGCCCGCCATCGCTGCCAGGCCGGCCGCCGCTGCTCCGGCGAGTCCGACCGCGCCCAGATAAGCGGTACCGCGGCCCTGCGGCGCGAGCTTGAGGCCCAGGTTTCCAGTGGCGAGCGTAATGCCGCCCGCTGCCGCTCCCATCGCTATATGGATGAAGTAAAGAAGCGGCAGTGTCAGCGTGTGCACCTCCGGGATCGCCGCGAACGGTAGTCCGACCACGCAGCCGAGATACACCGGCAGCGCGACCGAGAGAATCGCCTTGTTCGAAAGCTGGTCCGACAGCCGCCCCCAGAGATACATGGTCATCGCATTGGCGACTTGGCTCGCGATCCAGAGCGTCGTCACGGTGCCCATGCCGTATTCGAGCTGCTTCAGGAGGTAGACCGTGACGAACGGCGCCGCGAGGTTGGACGCGAAGTTCCAGGACGCCATGAACAAGATCACCGGCCGGAAGGCTGCATCTTCGAACGGTGCGCGTAGCATGGCGAAAAGCGGCGTCGCGGGTCCCGTGCGATGCATTGCCGGCTCCGGCACCTGCAGCAGGTAGTAGATGCTGATGAAGCCGACCAAACCCGCGGCGGCGAAGCTGAGCGCGTAAGCGTGCAGCCGCTCCTCGCTCGGCCAGTGCTGGACGGCGTACCCGGCCACTAGCGCGCCGAGCGAAGCCAATACGGTCGACCAGAACAGGCGTCGCGAGAAGAGTTCGCCAAGGCCTTGCGCGGCGAGCAGCTGGTGCAACCACGAGTTCACCGCGCAGCCGGCGAGCGAGCCGAGCAGCGTGATACCGACCTGCGCTGCGAGAAGCGTGTAAAGCGCCGTCTTCGGGTCGGGGATTATCGCCACCACGGCGAGGAACGAAATGGCGACGCGCGACACGCTTACGGCGGCGAAGGCGATCTTCTTGCGCTGCCGGATGCGCTCGACGAGCGCAATGGCGGGAAGCTGGGCGACCTGCGCGAGGAAGGGAATCGCTGCGAGCAGGCCGATGTGCCACGGCGTGGCGCCCAATTCGAGCGCAAAGCCAACCAGGATCACGCCGCCGTAGAGCGCGCCCACCATGCTCGCCCACGCGGCGTCCTTGACGAGAGCATGCTTGCCTCGCGCCAGTTCTTCCGGGGTGACGGTGGGGGTGGGACTTAGCCGCATCCGCGATGCCAAACTGACAAGGCGCGAAGCAAGGCCCGCGCCGCCGGTACGTCACGGAACGCGTTACGTTCCGCGCGGTCGTAATTCCATGCGCACGACTAAAGTAAGCCAGGCGGCCCTCCTTCTCGGCTTCGGCCTGGGCGCCTTCTTCGAGGGCATCCTTCTGCACAGCGTCACAGGCTTCTTTTATCTCGGGGCCTGGGCCATCATCCTCGGCGGCCTAGTGCTGCTGTGGTCCGCCATGCGCGGGCCGGGGCCGCTGCCGTCCGGCCGCACATTCGTCGGCAGCTATGCGATCGGCTGGGGCGTGTTCAACATCGTCGAGGCGCTCGCGCGGCACGATATCCGCGAGGACTGGCTGCTTTTCGGCACCGGCGTCGGGTTCGTGCTGCTGGGGGTCGTCCTGCGCAAGATGCAGGAGCATTCGTTCATCGACCGGCGCTCCGGATTAGATCGGCGCTCGGCTTCGCCGCTGCGCTGAGGCCCGCTCTAGTGGAGCGTGGCGCCGTTACGCTCCTCGATCACCCGTTCCAAGGTCGAAGGGTCGACCGGCTTCACCAGATGCACGTCGAAGCCGGCTTCCTTCGCCCGCTGCCGATCAGCCTCCTGCCCCCAGCCGGTGATGGCGACGATGCGGAAGCTGGACCCGCGCGGGCCGGCGCGCAGCCGTCGCGCGACCTCGAAGCCGTCCATTCCGCCGGGCAGGCCGATGTCGAGCAGCACGATGTCGGGCCGGAAATCCGCTGCTGCGCGTAACGCCGAGACACCGTCGTGGACCATCTCGGTCACGTGACCGAGCGAGCGCAGCAGATGGCCGAGGGTGATGGCGGAATCGACGTTGTCGTCCACGATCAGGATCCGCTTCAACGTCGACGCGCTCGGCGCCGCCTCCTCCGCCGGCACGGGGGAACGCGCCGTGGAAACGGTCAGCGGCAGCTCGAGGGTGAACACGCTGCCACGGCCCCTGCCTTCGCTCGCCGCGCTGAGCCGCCCGCCGTGCAGCTCGGCGATGCGGCGTGCTAGGGCGAGGCCGATGCCGAGGCCGCTGCCGACTCGGTCCACCGGGTCGCGGCCTTGCACGAACATGCCGAAGATGCGCTCCAGCATGTCCGCCTCGATGCCGCGTCCGCTGTCGCGCACGCGCACCACTGCGCAGCCGGCTTCCGCGCGGGCCTCGACCAGGATCGTGCCGCCGGCGGGCGTATAGCGCGCCGCGTTGTTGAGGAGATTGGACAGCGCTTGCGTGAGACGCTGCGCGTCGCCGATCACGCGCAGCTCGCCCGCCACGTCGACCTGCAGGTGGTGGCGGGAAATCTCGATCAGCGGCGCTGCAGTCTCGATCGCCATGCGTACCACTTCGGCCACGTCGACCGGTTCGCTCTTCAGGGCGAGCTGGCCGCGCGTGACTCGCGTGATGTCGAGCAGGTCGTCGACCAGCCGCATGAGCTGCGTCGTCTGCCGCTCGATGGTCTGGCGCATCGCCTCGTGCACTGGATCGCCGGGCGGGTGCTTCGCCATCACTTCGGTCGCGAGGCGGATTGGGGCGAGAGGGTTGCGCAGCTCGTGCGCGAGCATGCCGAGGAACTCGTTGACATTGTTCGCCGCCTTTTCCAGATCCTGCGTGTGGCGGCGCTGCGTGAGGTCCTGCGTCACCTTGGCGAAGCCGTGCAGGCGGCCTTCGTCGTCGTAAACCGGCGAGACGACGAACCGGGCCCAGAACCGCGAGCCGTCCTTTCGGATGCGCCAGCCTTCGCCTTCGGCGTGCCCCTCGCGCCGTGCGCGGGCAAGCTCTTCCCAAGGCTTGCCGGAGTCGATGTCGATTTGCTCGTAGAAGCGCGAGAAGTGGTGGCCGAGGACGTCCTCGCGGGCGTAGCCCTTGATCCGCTCCGCGCCGGTGTTCCAGCTGGTGATCATCCCCTCCGGGTCGAGCATGTAGATGGCGTAGTCCTGCACGCTCTCGATCATCAGGCGCAAGCGCTCTTCGCTCTGGCGCAGCGCGTCCTCCTGCCGGCGCCGCTCGCTGAGGTCGCGTGTGATCTTGGAAAAGCCGATGAGCTTGCCGTTCTCGTCGCGCAACGCCGTGATCACCACGTTCGCCCAGAAGCGCGAGAAGTGGTGGCCGAGGACGTCCTCGCGGGCGTAGCCCTTGATCCGCTCCGCGCCGGTGTTCCAGCTGGT
>Ga0136846_1231406_pt1 | contig 16253 bp, 13 predicted proteins | sample HopSoiMetagenom2_FD_96841 | JGI IMG/M metagenome (GOLD analysis project Ga0136846, IMG submission 96841) | Grasslands soil microbial communities from Hopland, California, USA - 2 Assembly 2016 (version 4) | ecosystem: Environmental > Terrestrial > Soil > Grasslands | place: USA: Hopland... | reverse complement strand
TCAGCCATCAGCCATCAGCTATCAGCTATCAGCTATCAGCTATCAGCTTGACTTCGCTCGAGCGGCGGTGGTGGAGTCGATTTGCGATGCAGTTTCGTTCCGGGCAATGAGCGCTCCGCCGCGGTTGCCGATACGCGTTCGATCGAGGCCAGCATTCGGCGGACTTCCGACAGCGCGTCCTGCAGCTCGTCGCGTCGAGTGACTGAGGTGTAGTCGAGGTCGTGGGCAAGAATCAGGTAGTACGACAGCTCGCTCCCAGATCCCATCGATAGCCGCGCGTGCTTCGCGAGCTCGGCATCGCTGTTCTTGCCACAGCCTTCCGCAATGTTTGCCGGAACCGATACCGCGGCGCGACGCGTTTGAGACGTTAGGCCGTAGAGCTCCTGCTTCGGCCAGGTCGACGTTTCTTTGTATACGTCCAGCGCCAGCTCGTGCGCTTTTTTCCAAACAGCAAGCTTCCTGAAGTCTCCCATACTGGCCTCGAAATCGAACCGAGGCCAATGTGGAGTCACAGAGAGTGTTGTGCGCAACCGATCCGCCGCCGTGACGCGCAGTCTATCGCAGTCTTAGCTGATGGCTGATGGCTGATGGCTGATGGCAGCCGGCCGGGGGTCGGCCAACGCCGCCTGCGCAGCGGCCAGACGGGCAATGGGAACCCGGAATGGAGAGCACGACACGTAGTCCAGCCCCAGCTCGTGGCAGAGGTTCACGGACCTTGGCTCTCCACCGTGCTCGCCGCAGATCCCGACCTTGAGATCCGGACGCACGCGTCGGCCGTCCTGGACCGCCATCCGCACCAGCTTTCCGACGCCCGAAGCGTCGAGCACGCGGAACGGATCATCCGCAAGAATGCCCTTCTCGACATAGAACGGCAGGAACCGGCCTGCGTCGTCGCGACTCAGGCCGAACGTGGTCTGCGTGAGGTCGTTCGTGCCGAACGAGAAGAACTGTGCGGTCTTGGCGATCTCGTCGGCGGTGAGGGCAGCGCGTGGCAGCTCGATCATCGTGCCCACGAGGTAGTCCACATGCTCGCCCATCGCGCCCAGCACCTGCCGCGCCACGTCCTCAATGATGGCGTGCTGGTTGTCGAACTCTCGCGCCGTCGCGACCAGGGGCACCATGATCTCCGGCTGCACATCGATCCCTCGACGGGATGCGCGTACCGCCGCCTCGAAGATCGCGCGCGCCTGCATCTCGGTGATCTCCGGGTACGTGATGCCGAGCCGGCATCCCCGATGACCCAGCATCGGGTTCGTCTCGCGCAACGATTCCACGATCCGGTTCAGCTCATCGCGCGCCATGCCTAACGTGCGGGCCAGGAGCTTGGATTCCTCACCGCCGTGCGGGAGGAATTCGTGCAGCGGGGGATCGAGGAGGCGAATGGTCACCGGACAGCCGGCCATGGCCTCGAAGATCCCTTCGAAGTCGGCACGCTGCATCGGCAACAGCTTCGCCAGCGCACGACGCCGCCCCGACTCGTCGCGCGCGACGATCATCTCGCGCATCGACGTGATGCGATCGCCCTCGAAGAACATGTGCTCCGTCCGACACAGCCCGATCCCTTCGGCGCCGAACTGCCGGGCAACGCGCGCGTCCCTCGGAGTATCGGCGTTGGCTCGGACGCGAAGACGACGGACTTCGTCAGCCCAGCCCAGGACGTGCGAGAACGCCTGATACATCGGCGCGCGGGAAGCAGGGAGGCTTCCGTTCGTGACGCGCACGATCTCGCTCGGGATCGTCGGCAGGTCACCGACGAACACTCGGCCGGTGGCGCCGTCGAGCGTGATCCAGTCGCCTTCCGAGACCGTCGTCCCGTGGACGCTGAACGTGTGCTTCTCGGGATCGATCGCGATGTCCTTGCATCCGACCACCGCGCACTTGCCCATTCCGCGCGCGACGACGGCGGCGTGACTCGTCATTCCACCACGCGCCGTGAGCACCGCGCGCGCAGCCACGATGCCGTGGAAGTCCTCGGGCGTGGTCTCTTCGCGGACAAGGATCACCGCCTCGCCCTTCGCGTTGCGCCGCTCCGCACCGTCGGGATCGAACACCGCAATGCCGCTCGCCGCGCCGGGGCTCGCCGGCAGTCCCTGACACAGTGGCTCAGCACGCGCCTGCGGATCGATGATCGGGTGCAGGAGCTGGTCGAGCTGGTCGGCGACGATACGGTTGACGGCTTCCTCACGCGAGATGACGCCCTCCTCGACCATCTCGCGCGCGATCCTCACGGCGGCGGCAGCGGTGCGTTTTCCCGTGCGCGTTTGGAGGAGAAACAGCTTGCCGCGCTCCACGGTGAACTCGAGGTCCTGCATGTCGCGGAAGTGCTGCTCGAGGCGATCCTTCGTCTCCAGCAGTTCCTCGTACGGACCGGGAAGTCGATTCGCCATCTCCTCGATGTCGAACGGCGTCCGAATCCCCGCGACCACATCCTCGCCCTGCGCGTTCACCAGGAACTCGCCGTAGAACTTGCGCTCGCCGGTCGATGGGTTTCGCGTGAACGCCACGCCGGTGCCCGAATCGTCACCAAGGTTGCCGAACACCATGGCCACGACGTTGACGGCCGTGCCTAACGTTTCGGAGATGCCGTTCACCCTGCGGTAGTCGACGGCCTTCTTGAGCGTCCACGACTTCCACACCGCCTCGATCGCGCCCCAGAGCTGAACATCCGGATCCATCGGGAACGTCTGCCCGGTGACGTTTCGGACGACCGCCTTGTACTCCTCGACCAGATTGCGCAGCGCGTCCTCTGCGAGCTCGGCGTCCGTCTCGACGCCCTCCGTCATGCGCTTCGCCCGGAGCAGGTGCTCGAAGTTGTGGATCGGCACGCCCAGCACGACGTCCGCGTACATCTGGATGAACCGCCGGTACGAATCGTAGGCGAAGCGCGCGCTGCCGCTCTGACGCGCGAGCGCCAGGACCGTGCGATCGTTCAGGCCGAGGTTGAGGATCGTCTCCATCATCCCCGGCATGGATACCGGCGCACCGGAGCGGACCGAGACGAGCAGGGGGTTCGTCGTGTCGCCGAGCCCACGACCCGTCGCGGCCTCGAGTCGCGTGATGGCCTTGGCGACTTCGCCGCGCAGCGACTCCGGGAAGGTGCCGACGCGCAGGTAGTCGACGCAGACGGAACACGCGATCGTGAACCCCGGCGGAACCGGCACGCCGAGGTTCGTCATCTCGGCCAGGTTGGCGCCCTTGCCGCCGAGCAACGCGCGCATCTCGCGCGTGCCTTCGGCCTTCCCATTGCCGAAGAAATACACGAGCATGGGCTGCGGCGCCTCGTCGGGCGCTACGGTCGGTTCGCGGTCAGCATCCGCAGCCGAACCGGAGCTTGTCGGGGTCTGTGGGGGGCGGTGTTGGGTAGTCACCAGAGAAGCAGGCGTGGCAGAAGCCGCGAGGGCCGTCGGGCACGGACTCGAGCATCCCATCGAGCGACAGATAGCCGAGCGAATCGACGCCGATGTGTACGGCGATCTGCTCGGTGGTCATATTCGCCGCGATGAGCTCTTCGCGGTTCGGCGTGTCGATCCCATAGTAACACGGACCGGTGATTGGCGCCGACGATACGCGCATATGCACTTCTCGCGCCCCGGCAGCCCGTACCATCGCGACCAGTCCGCGCGTGGTCGTACCTCGCACAATGGAATCATCCACCATGACCACGCTCTTACCGTCGAGCACCTCGCGGACGGCGTTGTACTTGACCTTCACCTTCGCATCACGCCCAGCCTGCGTCGGCTGAATGAACGTCCGCCCGACGTAGTGATTCCGGATCAGCGCGAGCTCGAGCGGAAGCCCGGATTGCTCGGCGAAGCCTAACGCGGCGGAGTTCGACGAGTCCGGAACACTGAACACGAGCTCGGCGCTCGGTGCAGGGCATTCGGTCGCGAGTCGTCGCCCGAGCGCGCGCCGCGCTCGATCGACCGAGCCACCGAATACGCGGCTGTCGGGACGCGAGAAGTAGACGTACTCGAAGACGCAGCGACGCGATTCCTTGCGATCGAGTGGCTTCAGCGACCTGATGCCGGTGCCATCGAACGCGACGATCTCGCCCGGCTCGACCTCGCGCACAACGCTTGCGCTGACGATGTCGAGCGCACACGTCTCGGATGCCGCGACGTACGCGCCGTCAGGGGTCCGACCAATGACGAGCGGTCGCCATCCACGCGGATCGCGCGTGGCAAGCAGCGTGTTGCCGATGACGACGAGCAGTGAATACGCGCCCTCGACGCCCTGCAGCGCCTCGGCAAGCTTGGTCGCGGGCGCCTCGGCCGACGACTTGGCGAGCCGATGGACCAGCACCTCGGAGTCCATCGTCGACGAGAAGATGGAGCCTTCGTTCTCGAGCTCGTGTCGGAGCTCGGTCGCGTTCGTCAGGTTGCCGTTGTGCGCGAGCGCGATGTGTCCGCCACGGAAGCGCACGAGCACCGGTTGCGCGTTGTCGATGGTCGACGAGCCCGCCGTGCTATACCGTGTGTGCCCGATCGCCAACGATCCGTCGAGCGATCCGACGGTGGCTCCGTCGAAGCCATCGGATACGAGGCCCATCTTCCGGGCGACTCGCGCAGTCCCGTCGTCATCGATCGCAACGATGCCGGCGGATTCCTGTCCGCGATGCTGCAATGAATAGAGGCCCAGGTGTACAATCGATGCCGCGCCCGGGACACCCTGAACGCCGAATATGCCACACATGTGTCAGCTGCCCACGGTCGAAGGAGCGTCAGCGGCCAGTGCATCATCCGCAACGGCCACGCGCGTCATGATTGAGGGAATTGCGTTGTGGTAGGCGCTCGCAAGCTGCTCCAGCGGAGCGACGAGCTGCCCGCCTGCATACTCGATTCGAAACGGCCGATCGGCTGCCTCGACGATACCGATCCGCCGCACCGGGACGCCGCGTGCCGCGGCAATCCGCTCGACTCGAGCCGGCGAATCCGTCGACACGACAACGCGACCCTGCGCCTCGCCGAAGAGCATGGCGCGCTTCGAAATTCCGGACCACGACGAGAGGTCCACCGTGGCGCTGAATCGCTGCTCGCGGTCGGCCATCGCGCATTCCGCGAGCGCCACGGCAAGGCCGCCATCGCTGCAGTCGTGCGCGGACGACACCACTCCGGCCTGGATGGCCTCGAGCAAAAGGTCGATGAGGCGTCGCTCGACCTGCAGGTCGCACCGCGGCGGTGCGCCCGCGGTGACGTTGTGAACTCGCGCGAGGTACTCCGACGCGCCCAGCTCGGACGTCGGCTCGCCCAGCAGCACGATCGTATCGCCGGCCTGCTGGAACGTGGCGCGGGTCACGTGGTCGACATCGTCCGCGAGACCAACCATCCCGATTACCGGCGTCGGGAAAACGGCGCCATTCGGGCTCTCGTTGTATAGCGAAACGTTGCCGCCAGTCACGGGCGTGCCTAACGTCTCACACGCCTCGGCCATGCCGCCGACGGCCTCCCGGAACTGGAAGAAAACCTCCGGCCGTTTTGGATTGCCAAAGTTGAGACAGTTCGTAATCGCCATCGGTCTCGCGCCCGTGCAGGCGACGTTGCGCGCCGCTTCGGCCACCGCGATCCGCCCGCCGACACGCGGCTCGAGGTAGACGTAGCGTCCATTGCAGTCGGTCTTCACGGCGAGCGCCTTCCGCGTACCGCGCAGTCGGAGCACTGCCGCGTCGCCGCCCGGCCCAAGCATGGTGTTCGTGCGAACCGACGTGTCGTACTGGCGGTAGACCCAGGCCTTGCTCGCGATCGTGGGCGACGAGAGCAGCTCACGCAGGGTCCACGCGGCGTCGCGCTCCTCGGGACGCTCGCGAATCGCGTCGACGTCGCGCGCCCTGAGCGCGGCGATCGTATCGCTTTCGCGCGCATCGGGATGGTAGACCGGACAATCCGTTACGAGACGCGAGCCGGGGAATTCCGCGACGACACGATCGCCTTCGGTCACGCGATACACCGGCTCCGCGATGACCTCGCCGATCACCTCGGCCGAGAGGTCCCACTTGGCAAGGATCTCCTTGACCTGCGCCTCGTGTCCGCGTTTCGCGACCACGAGCATTCGCTCCTGTGACTCGCTGAGCAGGATCTCGTAAGGCGTCATGCCTTCTTCGCGCACGGGCATCTTCGTCACGTCGATCGTGACGCCGACGTCACCGCGTGCCGCCATCTCCGCAGATGACGACGTTAGGCCTGCCGCGCCCATGTCCTGAATCGCCACGATGTGCCCGCTCTTGATCAGCTCGAGCGACGCTTCCAGCAGCAGCTTCTCCGTGAACGGATCGCCGACCTGGACGCGAGGACGCTTTGCGTCGCTCTCGTGGGAGAGATCCTCCGACGCGAACGACGCGCCGTGAATGCCGTCCCGACCCGTGCGAGCGCCGACCGCGATGATCGGGTTGCCGACACCTTCGGCCTTTGCCCGAATGAGATCGCGCTCGTGCATGACGCCAACACACATCGCGTTGACGAGCGGGTTCGTCTCGTACGCCGGGTCGAATACGACTTCGCCACCAATCGTCGGCACGCCGACCGAGTTGCCGTAATCGCCGATGCCCTTCACGACGCCGGCGAACAGATATCGCACGCGCGGGTGGTCGAGCGACCCGAAACGGAGCGAGTTGAGCATCGCGATCGGGCGCGCGCCCATCGTGAAGACGTCGCGCAGAATGCCGCCCACGCCGGTCGCCGCGCCCTGATAGGGCTCGACGGCGCTCGGATGATTATGCGACTCGATCTTGAATGCGACCGCGAGCCCGTCACCGACCGCGATGACGCCGGCGTTCTCGCCAGGCCCCTGTAGCACGTAGGGCGCCTTGGTGGGCAGCGTCCGCAGCAAGGGACGCGAGTGCTTGTAAGAACAGTGCTCGCTCCACAGCGCACTCACTACGCCGAGCTCGGTGAACGTCGGCGTGCGGCCGAGCATGTCGACCAGGCGCTGGTACTCGTCAGGCGTTAGGCCGTGTTCGGCGACGAGCGCGGGCGTGATGACCGGATCGCCGGGGCGCGGAAGTACGGTCACGATCAGACCCCGACCTGGGCGAGCAGCGACTCGAACAACGCAACGCCATCCGCGGAGCCGACGATCGCTTCGGCGGCGCGCTCGGGATGCGGCATGAGACCAAGCACGTTGCCGCGTTCGTTCACAATGCCGGCGATCCCCCGCATTGATCCGTTCGGATCGGCCGATGGGTCTGTCTCTCCCTTCGCATTGACGTACCGGAACACGACCTGGCCGTTCTGCTCGAGGCGATCGAGTGTGGCGTCATCGGCGGTGTAGCGGCCGTCGCCGTGCGCGATCGGTAGGCGGAGAATCTGACCGGGCGCGTACTGGTTCGAGAAGCGCGTCTCCGTCGTCTCCACGCGCACGCGGCAAAGCTCGCTCACGAACTGCAGGCTGGCGTTCCGCAACAGCGCCCCGGGAAGGAGTCCCGCCTCGCACGCGATCTGGAAGCCGTTGCAGATGCCCACAACAGGTCCGCCACGATCGGCGTGAGCAACCACCTCGCGCATGATGGGTGAGAAGCGCGCGATCGCGCCGGCGCGCAGGTAGTCACCGTAACTGAAGCCGCCCGGCAGAATCACCACGTCCACGCCGCGAAGGTCGTGGTCCTTGTGCCACAGCTTCACGCCTTCCTGGCCGAGCACGTCGGTGATGGCGAGAAACGCGTCCTCGTCCGAGTTGGAGCCAGGGAAGGTGATGACGCCGAATTTCATGCCTGCTCCACGTTGGCGATTTCGAAGTCCTCGGTCACCGGATTGGCGAGCAGCTTCGCGCACATGTCGCGAACCACGCGCTCCGCCGATTGTGGCTCGGGCGCGTCTGCATCGATGACGAGATGGCGGCCGACACGGACATCACGCACGCCGTTGAACCCGAGCGAGTGCAGGGCGTCAGCGACCGCCTTGCCCTGCGGATCGAGCAGCCCGCGCCGGGGCACGATGTGAACGGCGACGCGATATCGACTCATGTTCCGCGATCCTCGTGCTTGGGATGACTGGGAGGCGGATTGGGACGCTCGCCGCGGTGACGGCGACGCCGACGCCGCCGTCGGTTCGTCGGCTCCTGGACTTCCCCTGCCTCACCGTTGAGCGACCCAGTCGGCATGACTTCCCGCATCGTCGCCGCTTCGTGTTCGGGGAGGTTGTCAGCGAGCGTTGGATCGACATCGGCTTCTTCCTCGAGAAACACCGACCGACGGTCGGGGACGATATCGAGGAAGCCGAGAGCCGCCCACTTCACCGCACCGAACAGCACGTAGGCTACCAATGCGGGAAAGATAAACTCGCGGGGAAGGAAGATGAGCCCGAGAACGCTCCCGACGACGATGGACGTCCCAACGATCTGGCGCGCCGAGCGGTAGCCGACCGTTGGCACCGCCGGGTAGGGCACGTCGCTGATCATGAAGTACGCGAGACCGACCATGAGCCATCGGAGAATCGTGTGCCACGGCAGCTCGGCTATGGTGCGATCGTGGGTGAAGAAGATGACCGTATCCGTGTACAGCGGCGTCTGGCTGAACCAGTAATACGTCGCCAGCGTCATCCCCGCGGCGGGACTCGGGAGCCCGTGAAAGTGCGTCTTGGGGCGGCCCGCCTGCTCGACGTTGAACCGCGCAAGGCGGATGACGGCGCACGAGGCGAAGATGAAGACGTAGATCCAGTCGTTGCCGTCGGTCTTGAGCGCGGCGAAGAACATGATGAGCGCCGGCGCAAGCCCGAACGAGATCGCGTCGACGAGTGAGTCGAGCTCTTCGCCGAACCGACTGCCGGTGCCCGTCGCCCGGGCAATGCGTCCATCGAGTGAGTCGGCGACGCCGCCAAGGACGACGAAGAACGCAGCGGTGCCGAACCTGCCACGGGACGCCAGCACGATGGCGTAGATGCCGCAGAACAGGTTGAACAGCGTGAAGCCGTTAGGCAGCAGCACCACCGCCCGGCGGACTTCAGGACGGCGAAAGCGCACGCGCTTCATTTCGCTGGCAACTCCGCGAGGACGGTTGTTCCTGCAACCGTGATCTGCCCGACCTTCACCCGCACACTCGACGAAGGGGGCACGAACACGTCGACCCTGGACCCGAACCGGATGATTCCCATCCGCTCGCCCTGTTCGACGCGCTCGCCTTCACGGCTGTAGGTGTGAATGCGGCGCGCGATCAGGCCGGCGATCTGGCGAATCAGAATCCGCTGGCCGCTCGCCTCGAGCCCCACCGACGTCTGCTCGTTCTCGAGGCTCGATTCCTCCGCGGCGGCGTTGAGAAACTTGCCCGGGCTCCGGTGGACGTATTTCACGGTGCCCGACACCGGGTACCGGTTCACGTGCACGTTGAACACGTTCATGAAGATCGACACGCGCGTCGCTCGGCCATGCACGAACGTCGGCTCATCGACTTCCGTGACCATCACGACTTTCCCGTCGGCCGGCGCGATGATCAGCTGGTCGCCGCGGGAGCCGGTGCGCTCCGGATCGCGGAAGAAATAGGCGACCCACAGCGCGACGAGCGTGAGCACGAACGCGAGCAGCCACAACGGCCACGAACGTCTCGTTAGGGCCGCCGCGTACGCCGCGGCGGCGATCAGGGCCGCGATGATGATGAACGCGAGACCTTCGCGGGCAAAGTTCATGAGAGCTCGGTCACGTTCAGGTCTGATCCCGTGATGCGCCGGAATGCGTCGAGGTACCGCGTGCTCGTCGCCTGTACGACCGCGTCGGGCAGCGGCGGAGGTGGATAATTGCCTGACCAGCGGCCTGCAACGCGCTCGCGGTCCAGGTAGTCTCGCAGCGGCTGCTTGTCGAAGCTCGGCTGCGACCGGCCCGGCGCGTACTCGCTCGCCGGCCAGAATCTGGAGCTGTCCGGCGTCAGGACCTCGTCCACGATGATGATGCGGCCGTGGCGCACGCCGAACTCGAACTTCGTGTCGGCGATGATGATGCCGCGGGGCTCGGCGATCGTTAGGCCGCGCGCGTACACTGTCCGGGTGAGCCGCTCGAGGTCTCGGGTTTCGGCCTCGCCGACGATGCTCGCCATGCGGGCGATCGTGATGTTTTCATCATGCCCGGTCTCCGCTTTCGTGGCCGGGCTGAAGATCGGCGGCTCGAGGCGGTCGCTTTCCCGCAGACTCGCCGGCAGCGCTTCACCGGCCAGTGTGCCGTGCGTGCGGTATTCCTTCCATGCTGAACCGGCGATGTAACCTCGGATTACGCACTCCACGGGAAACACGTCGGCCCGCCACGCGAGCATGGCGCGGCCGCGGAGCAGGTCGCGGTGGGGCTCGAGCGCGGGAACCTCGCGAATGATCTCGTCGGCATCGGCGGCGATCATGTGGTGCGGTACTTCGGACGCGAACTGCCGAAGCCACCACGCGGTGAGCTGCGTGAGCACCGCGCCCTTGTACGGCACCGTTTCCCGCATGACGACGTCAAACGCGCTGACGCGATCCGTCGCCACCACGAGCAGGCGATCCGCGTCAACTTCGTAGACGTCGCGGACTTTCCCTCGCCGGAGCACGCCGAGCGGCAGCGTGGTCGTCGCAACGCCGGTCATACTCGCACCTCCGCCACGTCTCGCACATCCACGGCCGGTGTCCCCGCGAGCAGGGGATCCACGATCTCGTCGAGAAACTCGTCCACCTGCTCGGCGGCACGGCCGATGAAGCGCCGCGGGTCGAGCGCCTCACGAAGGTCGCCGATCGGCACTCCGTACTCGGGGTCCGCGGCCAATCGCTCGAGCATGTCGTTGGGCTTGCCGTCGTCCTTCATGGCACGCGCAGCCGCGACGCTATGTCGACGAATCACCTCGTGCGCGGCCTGACGATCGCCGCCCGAGCGCACCGCCCGGACGATCAGGTCCTCCGTCGCCATGAACGGCAGCTCATCGCGCACGCGTTGCCGAATTCGCGCGGGATGCACTTCGAGCCCGCTCGCGACGTTCACCATGAGAATTAGAATAGCGTCGGTGGCCAGGAACGACTCGGGGATCACCAGGCGCCGGTTGGCGCTGTCGTCGAGCGTCCGCTCGAAGTACTGGACGCCATGCGTCTGATTGGCGTTAGGCTCGAGCGAGCCCACGAACCGTGCGAGCGACGCAATGCGCTCGGATCGCATCGGGTTGCGCTTGTACGCCATTGCCGACGACCCGATCTGCTCCGTCTCGAACGGCTCCTCGATCTCGCCGAACGCCTGCAGCATGCGGATATCGCTACTGAACTTCGCCGCCGAAGCGGCGACACCCGAAACGATGCCAAGCACCTGTGCGTCGAGCTTTCTCGTGTAGGTCTGACCGGTGACGCTCAGCGAATGGGTGAAATCCATCGCCGACGTCACGCGACGATCGAGCTCGCGAACGCGCTCGTGGTCGCCATCGAATAGCTGAAGGAAGGTCGCCTGGGTGCCCGTCGTCCCTTTCACGCCGCGAAACGGCAGCGTGGCGCGACGGTAGTCGAGATCCATCAGGTCGAGTACGAGATCCTGCATCCAGAGCGTTGCGCGCTTGCCGACGGTCGTGAGCTGCGCTGGCTGCAGATGCGTGTAGCCCAGTGTGGGCTCGTCCCGCCACTGTCGCGCAAACGCGGCCAGCGCACGGAGCGCGGTGATCAGCCGCCCCCGCAGCAGGTCGAGGCCGCGCCGCATGAGAATCAGGTCCGCGTTGTCGGTGACGAACGCGCTGGTCGCGCCGAGGTGGATGAATGGCTTCGCCGCTGGCGCCACGTCGCCAAACGCGTGCACGTGCGCCATGACATCGTGGCGGAACCGGCGCTCATACGTAGCGACGGCCTCGAAATCGATGTCATCGAGGTGGCGACGCATCTGCGCGAGGGCATCGTCAGGAATCGGAACGCCGAGTGCTTGCTCGGATTCGGCGAGCGCAAGCCAGAGCTGACGCCACAGACCGTGTCGCGTCGCCGGCGACCACAGACGGAGCATCTCCGCCGACGCATACCGCTCGGCGAGTGGGGAACTGTATTGTGTGAGCCGATGTTCGGCGTTGTTCGTCACTGGATCACGATGTCGTTGTAGTAGATGCGGCCCTCACGCTCCCACACCACGCGCATCGCCGAGCGGCCCGCGTACGTGTCTAGCGCGCTCTTCACGTCGTCGGCGGTGTTGATCGGAATGCGATTGATCCGCACGATTACATCGCCCTTCTGAATTCCAACCTCGTTGGAGATACGATCACTGACGTTGTAGACCACCGCGCCTTTCGACGATCGTATTCCTCGCTCGGCGCGAATGGCTGGGGTGAGGGTCACGAGCTCGAGCTCCTTCACCACAGCGACCTTCGGCGCGCTCACCTCCGGCAGGTCGGACACCTGGACGTTCATGTTGATCTCTCGACTGCTGCGCCGGATCACCATGGGTAGTTGTTCGCCCACTCGCAGATCGAGACGCTCCGCTTCCCAGTCGAATGCGTTCTTCAACGTGCGCGTTCCGGCGCGCACGATCTGATCTCCCGCCTCGATGCCAGCCTTCGCTGCGGGCGACCCCGGCACAACCGAGGTCACAATGACGCCAGCGTTGAGCGACGCGCGCGGGTCTCTGCCGCTTGGCTGCTGCACCTTGACGCCAATCCACGGCTGCCGCAGCCGGCCGTGCGCCACGAGGTCTTCCGCCACACGCTTGGCGCGGTTGATCGGGATCGCGAACCCGAGTCCCACCGACCCGCCGCTTGGCGAGTAGATCGACGCATTGACTCCGATCACGACGCCGTCGGCGTTCACGAGCGGCCCGCCCGAGTTGCCGGGGTTGATCGACGCGTCCGTCTGGATCATGTCGACGTAGGCCCCACCGCCTTCCGCCTGACCAATCAGGTTCCGGCCTGTCGCGCTGATCACACCGGCCGTGACGCTCGGCTCGCTGTTTCCGAGGAGGAAGCCATACGGGTTACCAATGGCGATCGCCCATTCGCCGATGATGATATCGTCCGAGTTGCCTAACGGTGCAGTGGGCAGCGCTTTCCCGTCGACCTTGAGCACCGCCAGGTCGTTCTGCTCGTCGACGCCGAGCACCTTGGCCGGGAACGTCTTGCCATCGCGCATCGCGACCGAGACGCGTGTCGCTCCAGCGACGACGTGCGCGTTCGTGATGATCGTCCCGTTAGGGTCGGTGATGAAGCCGGACCCGAGTCCGGCACCGACTCGCTCGCCCGACTGCCGTCCAAACAGCATGTCGAACGGGTCGATCGGCACTCGCTCTACGACCTCGGTTTGCACAGTGACGACCGCCGGGGCGACTCGCGCGACCGCCTCGGTGATCGCCGTGCGGCGTGAAGCCGATACGGCTTGCGGCGGAGCTGCCGTCGTCTTGGGTACCGACTGCGCGAGCGAGTCCGCCGGACTCGCTCCCTGACATCCGATCAGTGACGCGGCAGCGAACGCCGACGCGATGAAGGGCTTCACGAACATCACTTGACTCTCGTGCGATGAGTTCGGCTGAGATCGGTGAGGAATTGGTCGATTCCCCGATCCGTCAAGGGATGCAAGAGCAGGGCGCGCAATACCTCGGGCGATACCGCGATGGCATCGGCGCCGGCGAGCGCACATCCCGTAAACTGCGCGGCGTTGCGCGGCATCGCGGCGAGGACGTCGCACTCCACACCGTGCATCTGGAACACGCGGTGGATCCCGGCGATCGTCTCGACGCCGTCCTGTCCCTGCGCGTCGATCTGATCGATGTGCACGCACACGGTGCCGGCCCCCGCCTTCGCCGCCAGCAGCGCCTGCGCGGCGTTGAACACGAGCGTCGCCGTCACACGAATACCTTCGGAGCTCAGCCGTCGAATCGCCTCGATCGCGTCCTCGACGAACGGGATCTGGACGATGATCGAATCGGACAGCTTGGCCAGCTCGCGGGCGTCGCGGTATACGTCGCTCGCATTGACCGCGCCAACCGTTGCCGCGACGGGGAACGCCGCGAGCCCACAGATCGCCGCGAGGAGGTCGCTCGCGCCGGCGGGGTGGACCTCTGCCGTCAACAACGTTGGCGTCGTGAGCACACCATCGACTAGTCCATGCGAGTGCGCCCATCGGATGTCGTCGAGCTTCGCCGTCGCGATGAAGATCTTCATTCGGTCTGCAGGTACAGTTCGGGGGGATACGTCACGCGATCGAGAAACAACCCGTGAGGCGGCGCTGGCGGAGAGACTTCGCCGTTGGCCGACGCGACGAGCAATCGGTGCACACTGTCGTCGTCGCGCTTGCCGGATGCCACCTCGAGGAGCGTCCCAACGAGAAACCGCACCATGTGGTGAAGAAAGCGATTCGCCTCGACCTCGAAGACGAGACCACCCACTCGATCTCTCCAATCGGCCGAACGAACGGTGCATCGATGGTCATCACGTTCGGGTGCAGTGCCTCGCACCGCGAATGCGACGAAGCAATGGTCTCCGATGAGGATCGCCGTCGTGCGATCGAGCAGGGCGCGGTCGAGCGCGCGGCCGTACGGCCATTCTGTATGGCGGCGAAACGGCGAGCGGGCCTCTTCGTCGGTTCCAACGTAGTAACTGTATCGGCGGGAAAGAGCGCTGTACCGTGCGTGGAATTCAGGCCGCATGTCGTACGCCGCGCTGACCCAGATGTCGCGCGGCAGCAGTGCGTTCAGTGCGCGTCTCAAGCTCGCGGCGGACCATCGTTCGCTCACCCGAACACCGACTGCCTGGCCGCGGGCGTGCACGCCCGCATCGGTCCGACCCGCACCAAGAGCCGCGACGTGACCGCCCGAAAGGCGCGTCAACGCTCGCTCCAGTTCGCCCTGCACAGTGCGCTCGTTCGGCTGACGCTGCCATCCCGCGAAGGCAGAGCCGTTGTAGTGCAGCACGAGCTGCACGGTGCGCACTGTCATCGCTCGGAAACTAGCCCGACCCACCCCTCTGTCAAGCAACGCGCGCGCGTCGAGCCCAAGGGCGGAAGCGATTGACTTTGCGAGACGTACGCCTCAACATTCGCGTCGCCGATCGAAGCGAATTCGCGCCCGCCGACGGCTCCCCACTTCATGTCTTCGCGGAACCTTCCCTCGCTCGCGCACGCCCTGAGCGTCGCGCCCGACTACGATGCTGCCCTGGTGGCGCTCGGCGAAGGTCTCGCTGACGTCGACCGCACCGCGCACCTGGGATTGCTGCGCTACGATGCTCGGCGTGAGATGCTCCGCGAGCGGCTCACGCCAAACGGCGGCCGAGTCGTGAAGACGCCGGTCGAGACCACGTTCGACCACCTCTCGGCGACGATTCGGACGCAGGTCGCCGCCGGCGGCCAGTTCGTCGACCTCGGTGATCGGTCTCCCGACTATGCGCGCATGTTCGGTTTCCCGGTATTCACCGACGGCGGGATCCTATCGCTCCGCGGCGTGCTCGTGGATGGCTGCCTCGCCGCGGTAGTCGCGCTCTACGAACAGAAAAAGATGTTCGGCACACGGTCGATCGAACGCTTCGCTCCGTTCGTTGCATTGTTCGAGCTTGGCTACACGCGATTGGCCGAACGCGAAGCTCGCGAAGAGGCGGTGCGCACACTCGAGGATGTCACCCAGCGAGTTCACGGCGAATACGTACGCCGCCTCGCCGAGCTCGAACACGAGCTGATTCGAGCAAAGGACGAAGCTCGCGCGCCAACCACGGAAGAAGTGTCCGCCCGTATCGTCTCGCTCGAGCGCGAGCTCGCGAAGGCGAACGAGCAGGCGCGGAAGGCGAAGCGTCATTCCGACGAGATCGAAGGGCATGTCACCGCCGCCGTGAGCCAGCTCGAGCAAGCGCACGTGGAGCTGCATCGTCGCAGTGAGTCGCTGCGCCAGCGGACGCGCACGCTCTACCTCATAGAGCGCGTGCTCAAGCTCGACGCGACCGTCGCGGATCCGCGGCAGCTCGTGGACGGCCTGCTCGCCCTGGTTGGCGACGACATGCAGGCGCAGCGCTGCTCGCTCATGCTCGTTGCCCCCGAGCCTGGCTACATCTTCCTCGCAGCGTCGCGCGGCCTCGCGCCGTTCATCGCCGAGGGATCGCGGATCAGAATCGGGCAGGGCGTGGCCGGCCGCGTGGCGCAGGCGCGCGAGCCGCTGCTCGTGCAGGACGTGAGGCACGCGACCACGCACCCGTTGCTGCTCGACCAGCATTTCACCACCGGATCGTTCATCAGCTTTCCGCTGGTCTACCAGGGCGATCTGGTTGGCGTCGTGAACCTCACGAACCGCGCGCAGTATGGCGTGTTCGTCGACGAAGATCTGGAGCGGGTGCAGGTGTTGGCACTGGTCATCGCGCTCGTCGCCACGAACGCGTCGCTCGCGAC
>Ga0136846_1224933_pt1 | contig 16255 bp, 15 predicted proteins | sample HopSoiMetagenom2_FD_96841 | JGI IMG/M metagenome (GOLD analysis project Ga0136846, IMG submission 96841) | Grasslands soil microbial communities from Hopland, California, USA - 2 Assembly 2016 (version 4) | ecosystem: Environmental > Terrestrial > Soil > Grasslands | place: USA: Hopland... | reverse complement strand
GTGAGGATCACGTCGCGGCCGTGGAGGATGTGGAACGACTCCTCCCAGCAGATCTTCTTCATGATCCGCGCGTACGGGGCGTACGAGCACTTGAGGAGCGCCTTCTGCGAGATGATCGCTGCCGCGTCGACGAGCCACGCGATCACGCCGACGTCACCCCACGTCTTCGTGGGGTAGTGGAAGACGTTGTGGAACTTCGCCTTGCCCGAGACGAGATCGGCGAGCATCTGCTCGCGTGGCTTGCCGAGGTCCTCGGCGACGCGGTAGATCAGCTGCGCATGCCCGACCTCGTCCTGCACCTTCGCGGTCAGCGCGAGCTTCCGTTGCAGCGTCGGCGCGCGGAGGATCCACTCGCGCTCGGGAAGCACGCCCATCAGCTCGGAGTTGCCGTGCATCTCGATGAACTTGATCAGCTTCTGCCGGTACTCCTCCGGCAGCCAGTCCGTCGCCTCGACCTGTCCGCCCCCCTGGACGTAGGCGACAAATGCTTCCGTGCGCGCGTCCATCGAATCCTCCCTACCTACCGATCGTTAGGCTACGAACTATAGATGTCCTCCAGGCGTGAGGAGCTAACGCGGATCGCTGCCCGCCTCTTCGCCGAGCAGGGCTACCAGGGCACGTCCCTGGCCGACCTCGCCGAGGAGCTCGGCGTCCAGAAGCCGTCGCTCTACCACCACATCGCCTCCAAGGAGGACCTGCTCTGGGAGGTCGCCTTCGAGGGCGCACGTGCCTTCCACGAGGCGCTCGACGCGGTCCCGGCGGACGCGCCCGCGGCCGAGCGGATCCGGCTCGCCCTGCGCGCGCACCTCGCCGTCGTCTCGGGCCAGCTCGACGTCGCGACCGTGTTCGTCCGCGAGTGGCGCTACCTCGGGGGCGAGCGGCACGAGCGCTTCGTCGCCGAGCGCCGGCGCTACGAGGAGCGGATCCGCGAGCTCTTCCGCGAAGGGGTCGAGAGGAGCGAGCTGCGCACGGACCTCGACGCCTCGACCGCCGCGCTCCTCTTCCTGAGCGCCGCCAACTGGGCCTACACCTGGCTGCGCGCGGGGGCGGACACCGACGAGCTCGCCGACAGGCTGTACGCGGCGCTGCTCGAAGGCATGCGCGGCTACGCCACCCGGTAGAAGCGCCACCCCCGAGACGCGGCCGAAGCCCCGCCTGACCGCTCGGCCGGGCTGACCGATCCGTCAGTCAACCGTTCCGGTTTTCGACCGGGGAAAAACGGTGATATCGGCCTCGAGGACGCGCCTTTGCGGCCGGCGGGGCCACCGCCGGCGTGACCCGAGGAGGATTCATGCCCAGTAGTTCCCGCCTGCGCGGACGGGCGTTCGCCCGCGCAGGTCTCGTCGCTGTCGTGACGGCCGTGGCGGCGGTCGCCGTCGGCGCGCTGCACGGTGGAGCGGCGACTCCGCAGACCCAGAGCGTGGCCGTGCCCGGCAAGGTCGGGCAGACCGTGCGCGTGAGCTGGAGGGGGACGATCCCCGCCGCCAGCCCGCACCCGACGAACGACTGCAACGGCGCCGGCGTGGGCGTCGACGACGCGGCCGTCAGCCTGACCGTGCCCCGCAAGGGCTACGACAAGTTCGATGCCGTCTTCACGTTCCAGATCGCCTGGACACCGAGCAACCCGTCCGGAGACGAGACGCTGAACGACGAGGTGCTGACCGTGAACTCGGCCGACAACGCCGACCCCGGCGACACCGAGGGGAGCGAGGTCGGCTCGAGCGACGGCGGCACGACGCAGGAGACCGTCGTCGCACACAACCTTGCGCCCGGCACCTACCACGCGCTCGCGTGCGGCTTCGTCAACTCGACGCCGCAGGACTACAGCGGCACGCTGACCGTTCAAACGGTCCCGCGCGCCGCGACGCAGTCGCTGACGTCCGCGGCGGCGCAGGGCCTCCAGTTCTCGGCGGCGACGACCGCCGACCCGCAGCGCGACGAGGCGGAGCCCCTGATCGAGATCGCCCGTGACGGCCACATCTACACCTGCGGCCCGACCGGCTTCTCGAACGCCTCCGACTACGCGCAGGTCTCGACCGACGGCGGCGACCAGTTCCACATCCTCGGCACGCCGCCGCGCGGCCAACAGGGCGCAGGCGGCGGCGGTGACTGCGCGCTCGCGACGGGCGTCACGCCGAACTCGTCCGGCAACTACCAGTACGCGTACGCCGGCCTCGGCGCGCTGAGTGGGTTCACGACGTCGACGTCGCACAACAACGGCCACAGCCTCGCGACCGCCGGCGCCGACGCCAACGGCGGGATCACGTCGAACGGCGTGCTCGCCGACCGTCAGTGGATGACGTTCACCGACGACCACACCGTGCTGCTCTCGTGGAACCAGCAGGAGCCGCGCAACGTCGTCGTCCAGAAGTCGACCGACGGCGGGTTGACGTACTCGCCGATCACGTCGGTCGCCGCGCCGGATGCGGAGTTCCCCGGCCCGATGCGCTTCATCACCTCGCAGAACGTCGTCTACATGCCGTGGACGAAGGGCGAGCAGGTGAACCTCGCCGTCTCGCACGACGGCGGCGACACGTGGACGGACTGCAAGGTCGCGAGCGGCGCGACCGTGACCGGTGGAACCGCAGGCTTCGCGGTCGCCGACCACGACTCGGCCGGCAACGTCTACGTCGTGTGGGCGGACTCCTCCGACTACCACACGTGGCTGAGCGTGCTCACCGCGGACAAGCTCGCGGCGTGCAACCAGCCGGTCTCCGACGTCGCGGCGACCGACGACGGCGAGCCGACGGTCGACGCGGGCTTCTCGACGCCGCTGCAGGTCGATCGCGACGCCGTGCGCACGACCGTCTTCCCGTGGGTCGCGGCGGGCGGCGCGCCGGGGCGCGTCGCCGTCACGTTCTACGGGACGACCTCGGACGGTGACCCGAACTCCGGCGACTTCAAGGCGGCGTGGAACGTCTACGTCAACCAGTCGCTGGACGCACTCGCTGCGACGCGCACCGTCAGCCAGGTGCAGGCGACGACGCACCCGTTCCACTACGACTCGATCTGCCTCAACGGGCTCGGCTGTGACCTCGCGGTGCCGGCGGGCGACCGCACGCTCGCAGACTTCTTCGCGATCGGTTACAACCCCGCGAACGGACGGCTGTCGGTCGTTTTCGACCGGGACAACAAGAAGCCGGACGAAGCGGCCGGGCACATCGCGACGCCGATGGTGGTCACGCAGATCGCAGGGCCGTCGAACAACGGTGGCACCGTCAGCGTCGCGGGGCACGCCGTCGTCCGGACGTCGTCGACCGACCCGGCGGGTGACGCGCTCTCGAGCTACTCGCTCACCGCGCCCGCGGTCGAGCCGCCCGACCCGCCGACGAAGAACGAGGCGGCGGCGGACTTCACGTCCGCGTCGGTCGGGCCCGACGCTGCGACCGGCGGCTTCACCGTATCGCTCGGCGTTGCCGACCTGTCGACGGCGGCGCTCACGCAGGCGCTCATGGACACCGGCGGCCAGTCGCTCGTCTGGGTCTGGCGCTTCGCGAACGGCTACCAGGACGCGGCCGTGAGCGCGCGCTGGAATCCGGTCTCCGGCTTCACGTTCGGCTACAACCCCTACGCCACGGGCGGCACGCCGTGCGCCGGCGTGACGAACGCGCAGGGCGAGAAGTGCGTCGTCTATCCGGGCACGCAGCCGGTGACGGGGAAGGTCGACCAGGCGGCGGGGATGATCACGCTCACGGTCCCGGCGACCGTCCTGCGGCAGCTCTCCGGCGCCGATGCGAACGGCCGACCGCTCGAGCAACCCGCGGTGAAGGGCTCGCGCCTCTACGACGGCACCGCGTTCTCGTTCGCGAACACGACCGGCGCGACGCAGGACACGCAGTCGTTCCTCTACACGCTGGACTCCACGCCGGCGATGGACTTCCTGCTGCCGTAAAAGGGTCACGCAGCCAGGAGGAGACGGGAGGCCGGTCTGCGCACCGGCCTCCCGCACGTTCGCGGCCGGCTCGTCCTGACTGACAAGTCAATCGAGCCCGATGTTCGAATCACGCCTCGGACGGTGATATCAGCGCACGTCTGCAGCCCAGTCCAGCGGATCACCACTTCAGGGGGGAACAACATCGTGACGCAGCACCCGCGCCGGGCCGGATCCCGGTTGGCGCTTTCCGTCTTCGCACTCGCGACCGCCGCGACTGCGCTCCTCGTCCCGCTCACCTCGTCGACCGCCGCGACGCCCGGTGCCGGGACGGTCTCCGCCGCGAGCCCGTCGGTCACCTGGACGGGCACGGTGATGGCGCCGAGCCCGAACGGCTGCACAGGCCCGACCGACACCAACTGTGATCTCTTCCGGCTCACCGTGCAGCCGCCGGCGACCTCGTCGATGGTGCGCGTCAAGCTCAAGCCGGCCGGCGACTGGGACCTCTCGGTCTTCGGTCCCGACGGCGGGCTCGTCGGCAGCTCCGGCAACGGGCCCGGGCAGATGGAGTTCGTCACGATCGTCAATCCGACCGCCGGCGTGTACACCGTCGCCGCTGCACCCTTCGCGCCTGCACTCGGGGCCGACGGCAACAGCTACACCGCCGGCGCGGACCTCGTGCCGCTTACGACTCCGGTGCAGCCGCCCGCAGGCAGCGACCCTTTGACGTTCCAGAACGCCCCCGCGCCGAACGGCCTCGGCGGCGACGCCGGCGAGCCGTCGATCGGCGCCGACTGGAAGAGCGGCAACACGATGTTCCAGGCAGGCCTCCAGGCGCTTCGCGTCACCTGGGACGACAGCGTCTCGCCGGCGCGCTCGACCTGGGCCGACGTCAGCTTCCCGACCGCCTCGGCCGCGTCGCTCGACCCGATCGGCTGGATCGACCAGCGCACCGGTCGCTGGTTCAGCTCGCAGCTCTCGGGCACGACGAGCCTCGCCGCGTCCACCGACGACGACGGCGCGAGTTGGCTGCCGAGCGAAGGCGGACCGCTGAACGGCGGCGTCGACCATCAGACCTTCGGCGGGGGCCCGTACGCCGCACCGCTGACCCGCGACCCGAACGGGCTCCTCTATCCCGACGCGGTCTACTACTGCTCGCAGGATCTCGTCGCCGCGCTGTGCGCGCGGAGCGACAACGGCGGCACGACCTTCGCCCCCGCCGTGCCGATCTACACCGACGCTTGCGGCGGGCTGCACGGTCACGTGCAGGTGGCGCCCGACGGTGCGGTGTATGTGCCGAACAAGAACTGCAACGGCGCGCAGGGCGTCGTCGTCTCGGAGGACAACGGCTTGACGTGGTCGGTGCGCACGGTGCCGGGGTCGTTCAACGGCGACTGGGATCCCTCCGTCGGGACCGGCACGGACGGCACGGTCTACTTCGGCTGGGGCGACGGCGACGGGCATCCGAAGATCGCGGTCTCGCACGACCACGGCCGCACGTGGACGAACACTCGTGACGTCGGCGTGCCGTTCGGGATCGTCCACACGGCGTTCGCATCGGTCGTCGCGGGTGACTCGGATCGCGCGGCGTTCGCGTTCCTCGGATCGCCGGAGCCCTCGGCCGGCGCCTTCGGCGACAACCCGAGCTGGCCGGGCGTCTGGCACCTCTACGTCGCCGAGACCTTCGACGGCGGCAACACGTGGACGACCGTCGACGCGACGCCGGACGACCCGGTCCAGCGCGGCACGATCTGCGGCGGCGGGACGCTCGGGTGCGACAACGGCACCCGCAACCTCCTCGACTTCATGGGTATCACCGTCGACAAGGCCGGCCGAGTGCTCGTCGGCTACGCAGACGGCTGCGTCGACGCGTGTGCGATCACCGGGCCGAACAGCTTCAGCGCGCTCGCGACGATCGCGCGCCAGGTGAACGGCAAGCGGCTGTTCGCGAAGAACGACGTCGCGGCAGCACCGTCCGCTCCCAACCTGAGCGGCAAGGCGGCGGGCTCGTCCAACGCACTCACCTGGGGTGCGCCGGACGACCACGGCTCGCCGGTCACGAGCTACAACGTGTTCCGCAAGGCCTCGGGCGCGACGAGCTTCACGCTGCTTGCGACGGTCGCGGGTGGGACGACGACGTACACCGACTCCGCGATCGCGGCCGGGCAGGCGTACGCCTACCACGTGACCGCGGTGAACGCGATCGGCGAGTCGGCGGCGTCGAACGATGTCACCCCGGCGCCGGCCGCACCCGCTCCCAACCCGTGTGTCTATCCCGGGGTCCAGGTGCTCTCCGATGGGACCGGCGACGAGCTCACGAACGACGCCTCCCGCGACGTGCAGTGGGCATCGGTGACGGAGCCGACGTCGATCGGCCCCGGCAACGTCGAGTTCGTGATCAAGGTCGCCGACCTGTCGAAGCCGGCGGCGAACAGCACGTGGCCGCTGCAGTTCAAGACCGCGGACGGCGCCGATCACTGGGTGAAGATGGAGACGGACGCGCTCGGCAACGTCTCGTTCGGCTACGGCGACGGCACGGGGGCGACCGACCCGCTCGGCACCACGACGACGGCGGACCCGCAGAGCTCGTTCACGCCCGACGGCCAGATCCGGATCGTCGTCCCGCGCGCTGCGTTCGGCATCAAGGCGGGCGACACGCTGTCGTCGTTCCTGATCCGCGTCGCGTTCCGCGGCGGCGCGGTCACGCTCACGCCCGACAACGCGCCGGACAGCCTCGCGCCGACCGGGCAGTACGTCGTCAAGGGCAACGAGAGCTGTGTGGTGCCGCAGGCCGACCTCGCCGTCGGCAGCGGCGACGTCGCGCTCACCGGGCGCAAGGGGCCCGGTAGCGATCAGGTGCTCGTTGCCGTCGTGCACAACGTCGGCACCGCGACCGCGTCGAACGTGAAGGTGCGCTTCTCCGTCGACGGCGCGCCCGTCGCGGCGGACACCACCGTCGGTCAGATCGCTCCCGGCGCCAGCGGGCGCGCGTGGGCGAGCTGGAGCACGCGCGGGCAGAACGGGACGCACACGATCACGGTCACCGTCGACCCGGCGAACGCGATCGTCGAGAAGAACGAGAGCAACAACGTCGTCTCCCGGCTGGCGATCGTCCAGGGCTCGAAGGTGACGCTGAAGTAGATGTCGTGGCGGCGGCTCATCGTGGCTGCGGCGCTCGTCGGCGCCGCAGCCGCCGCCTCCGCCCTGGTGCTGGGCGGCACCGGGCGTGCGCAGGCCGACGGCCTGCCGGGTTGCGTGCACCCGCACGCCCGCGCCGCGCTGCCGGCCGCGCTCGGTCGGTTCCCGCTTCCCTCCGGATCTGTCCTGGACCGCAGAGTGTCCCGCTACGGCTACGAGATCTACAGCGGCTACGTGCCGGGCGCGATCAACCCGGTGCGCGACTTCCTCGTCGGACGGCTTCCGGCCGCGGGCTTCCGGCTCGGCGCGGGCGATGCGGAGTCGGCCGAAGCTGAGGCCGACTACCGCGGGCACGGGATCCGCGGCCGGTGGAAGGTGAACGCCGTCTACGGCTGCCCGGGCGCGCTGTCGATCCGGATCGCGGTCCGCTAGCCCCCGCCGAGGGGGAAGGCGCGGCGCTTCGACCAGCGGCCCGTCGACTCGTCCTCCTCGATCAGCACGATCTCGTGCGCACGCGAGGCGATCGGCAGCTCGACGTAGACGTCGATCGGCGAGTCGCTCACGGTGAGGTGCGGGATCACCTCGTCGTGGATGCCCTCGTACGGCGGGTGGTCCGGCCAGCGCTGCTCGACAGCTGCCGTGAGGTCGACGAACGGCAGCGACGGCTCGGGATGCAGCCAGACGGCCCCTTCCTGGAACCGTTCGACACGGTCGAGCACGAAGTCGAACGGGCGGAAGCGCGCGAAGAAGTCCGCGAGCGCGTCCTCGTCGACGTCGTCCGGGTCTGCGAACGGAAAGAGGATCGTGATGTGCGCGGGCACGCCCCGCGCAGCCGACCAGTCGTGCTGCAGGCGCAGCTCGCCAACCGCCGGCTCGGCCTCGGGAACCTCGACGATCAGTGCCGTACGGCGTGGCATGCTCGGCAGCGTGCAGCGCGCGCTCCTCATCGTCAACCCCTACTCGACGCACGTCACCGGGCGGCGCGTCACGGAGGTCTCGCGCGTCCTGGGCGAGCGGATCGACCTGACGACGCAGTTCACGCAGGCGCCCGGCCACGCGACCGAGCTCGCGCGCGAGGCGGCAGCGGCCGACGTCGACGCGATCGTCGTCTTCTCCGGCGACGGCACGTACAACGAGGCGCTCAACGGCTCCGACGGGAGGACGCCGTTCGGATTCCTGCCGGGCGGCGGCACGAGCGTCTTCCCGCGTGCCCTCGGCCTGCCCCGCGACCCCGTCGCCGCCGCGCGCGCCGTAGCCGACGCGGTCGCGGAGAGGCGCACGCGCCGTATCTCGCTCGGCGCCGTCAACGGCCGCCGCTTCAGCTTCGCGGCCGGCCTCGGCTTCGACGCGGAGGCGGTGCGGCGGCTCGACGCGCTCGGCCGCGACGCCGCGGGCGCGCGGCCCGGCGACGCCGCCTTCATCCGCGAGGTCACGAAGATGATGCTCGCGCGGCGCGCGCGCTGGGAGCCCCAGCTCGAGATCGAGGGCGTCGGGCGCGCCGCGTTCGTGCTCGTCGGGAACGGCGATCCCTACAGCTACGCGGCCTCGATCCCGCTGCGCGTCACGCCGGACGCGCGCTTCGAAGGCGGCCTCGACTTCGCCGCGCCGACCCGCGTGCGCGCCCGCGACATCCCGTGGATCGCGACCGCGATCGTGCGCGGCAGCCGCGCCGATCCGCGAGTCCTGCGCGGCCACGACCTCGACCGGATCGTCGTCCGCTGCGACAGCCCGATGCCGTTGCAGTCCGACGGCGAGGACCTCGGCGACGCCGACCGTGCGGTCTTCGAGGCGCGCCGCGACGCTCTGGCCGTCCTGGTCTGAGCGTTCGCTAGCCTTCCGCCGCGCATGGCTTCCACCGAAGCGCTAGTGCCCCACGGCCTGACCGAGAGCGACCTCCTCGAGCTGTACCGCCGCATGGTCCTCCTCCGGACCTACGACGAGCGCTCTGTGGTCTACCACCGCCAGGGGCGGATCGGCACCTACGCGATCTTCTGGAACCACGAGGCGATCCAGGCCGGCGCGACGTTCGCGCTCACCGACGACGACTGGATCTTCCCCTCGTACCGCGAGTCCGCGATCGGGCTCGTACGGGGCATGCCGGTCGAGACGATCCTGCAGTGGTGGCGCGGCCACCCGTCCGGCTGGTGGAACCCGGCGGACTGGAACGTCGCGTCGATCGCGGTGCCGATCGCGACGCACGTCCCTCACGCTGCCGGCCTCGCGTGGGGGAAGAAGCTGCGCGGCGAGCAGGCGGTCGCGATGGCGTTCTTCGGCGACGGCGCGACGAGCGAGGGCGCGTTCCACGAGGGCGTCAACCTCGCCGCGGTCATGAACGCGCCGGCGGTGTTCGTCTGCAACAACAACCAGTGGGCGATCTCGACGCCGCTCGAGGCGCAGACGCGGGCCGAGACGCTCGCCGACAAGGCGGTCGGCTACGGCATTCCCGGCGTGCGCGTCGACGGGCTCGACGTGCTCGCCGTCTACCGCGCGGCGCGCGAGGCGGTGGAGCGCGCCCGCTCCGGCGGCGGCCCGACGCTGATCGAAGCCGTCCACTATCGTGCCGCGCCGCACGCCACGGCCGACGACCCGGGCGCGTACATCGACCTGGAGCGCGTCGAGGAGGAGCGTGCACGCGAGTGCGTCGGCCGCTACGAGTCGGTGCTGAAGAGCGCAGGCGTGCTCACCGACGAGTTCGGCGAGGCGGTGCGCCGCGAGGCCGAGGAGCTGATGCGCGCGGGGATCGCCGCCGCGGAGGCCGAGGCACCCGCCGATCCCGACCTGCTCTTCCGTCACGCGTACGTCGAACCGCCGGGGAACATGCGCCGTGGCTGAGCTCACGCTCGTCGAGGCAGTCAACGACGCGCTGCACACCGAGCTCGAGCGCGACGAGAACGTGATGGTGCTCGGTGAGGACGTCGGCCGCGCGGGCGGTGTCTTCCGCGCGACCGCCGGGCTGCGCGACCGCTTCGGCGCCGACCGCTGCGTCGACACGCCCCTCGCCGAGGCGGGCCTCCTCGGCGGCGCCGTCGGTCTCTGCATGGCCGGCTGGCGCCCGGTCGTCGAGATGCAATACGACGCGTTCTCGTACCCGTGCCTCGACCAGCTGATCACGCACGTCGGCCGCTACCACTGGCGCAGCGGCGGCAGGATGCAGTTCCCGCTGACGATCCGCATGCCGTATGGCGGCGGCGTGCGCGCGCCGGAGCTGCACGACGACTCGCCCGAGGCGTACTACGTGCACACGCCCGGGATCAAGGTCGCGATCCCGTCCACGCCTGCAGACGCAAAGGGACTGCTCGCCGCAGCTATCCGCGATCCCGACCCGGTCGTGATCTTCGAGCCGAAGCTCGTGTATCGCACCGCGCGCGGCGAGGTACCGCAGGGCGAGCACGTCGTGCCGCTCGGCCAGGCGCGCATCGCGCGCGAAGGCACCGACGTCACGCTGATCGCGTACGGCGCGATGGTGCCCGTGTGCGAGCGCGCAGCCGATGCGGTCGACGCCTCGTGCGAGGTGATCGACATCCGCTCGCTGCGCCCGCTCGACGAGGACGCGATCCTCGCCTCGGTTGCGAAGACCGGACGCGTCGTGATCGTGCACGAGGCCCCGCGCACCGCGGGCTTCGGCGCGGAGCTCGCCGCGCTGATCGCGGAGCGCGCGATCTTCGACCTGCACGGGCCGGTGCTGCGCGTCACCGGCTACGACGTGCCGTATCCGTACTGGTCGATCGAGGATGCGTATGTGCCCTCGGTCGAGCGCGTGAGCGCAGCGGTGCGTACGCTCGTGCAGTGATCCACACGTTGCCGCTCGAGCGGCGCACGCTGCACGGCCACTACTCGCGCGACCTGCCGCCGGTGCTCTCGATCGATCCCGGCGACTCCGTGCGCTTCTCGACGCCGAACGCGGGCTGGGAGCTCGACGACCGGTCGACTTTCGAGCCGCGCTCCTCGCCGGAGGATGACGGCCACGCGCTCGCCGGGCCGATCGAGGTGCGCGGCGCGCGCGAGGGACGGACGCTCGCGGTGCACGTCGACGAGGTGACGCCGGGGCCGTGGGGCGTGACGCTGACGGAGGAGCCGCACAAGATCGACTGGATCCTCGAGGGTCGACGCTGGCGGGCGTCGACCGGCCACGTCGTCGAGTCGCGCCCGTTCCTCGGCGTGATGGGCATGCCGCCGGTCGGGCACGGCGTGCATTCGACGATCCCGCCGCGGCCGCAGGGCGGGAACATCGACTGCAAAGAGCTCGTCGCAGGCACGACCCTCTTCCTGCCGATCCCGGTCGACGGAGCGCTCTTCTCCGCCGGCGACGGTCATGGCGCGCAGGGCGACGGCGAGGTGAGCGGCACGGCGATCGAGTGCCCGAGCTCGGCACAGCTGACGCTCGACCTGCACGACGACCTGCCGCTCGAGTGGCCGTGCGCGCGCATCGACGGCGCGTGGCTCACGTTCGGCTTCGACGACCATCTCGGCTTCGCCGCGAAGAAGGCCGTCGCCGGGATGGTCGCGCTCATGTCGCGCACCCACGGTCTCTCGGCGGACGATGCCCTCGCGCTCGCGAGCGTCGTCGTCGACCTGCGCGTCACGCAGGTCGTGAACGGCCGGCTCGGCGTGCACGCGGTCCTGCGTGACGATGCCTGGTCATGAGCACGCTGACGTGAGCGCGCGGCTGCGACTCTGGCTGGAGCGCGACCGCCGTGGCGCGGGCTACCACCTGCGCGACGCGGAGACGCGCGAGCGCGTGTCGTGGGAGGACGAGCGCATCCGCGTGATCTCCGTCGCCGGCGTCTCGTTTCGTGCGGAGGCTGTCGCGGACGGCTCGTTCGACCCCGGTGCGCGCCTTGCGCTCGTGCGCGAGCCCGAGAACGAGCACGACCCGAACGCGGTCGCCGTGTGGAACGACGCGCGAACGCTGCAGGCGGGCTACGTCCCCCGCGACATCGCTTCGGAGCTCGACGGCAGCGAGCAGGCGGTCTCGCTCTGGCGCGCCGGCGAAGGGCTGCGCGTCCTGATCGCGCCGCGCGAGGCCTGGATCGGGCGGCCCCGCAGGTAACCTCCGCCGCCGATGGCGTACGAGTTCAAGCTCCCGGACCTCGGCGAGGGCCTGACCGAGGGGGAGATCGCCCGCTGGCTCGTGGCCGAAGGCGACGAGATCGTGGAGGACGCGCCGCTCGTGGAGATCCAGACCGACAAGACGACGGTCGAGATCCCGTCCCCTGCGGCCGGTGTCGTCGCGCGCATCCTCGTGGCCGAAGGGGACGTCGTCCCCGTCGGCACCGTCCTCGTGGTGATCGGCGACGAGAACGGCTCCGTCGAGCCGTCGGCGACCCAGAGTGCCGGAGCCGTACGGCTCCACGACGCCCTTCCTTCGAGCACGAGCTCCGAGAGCACGGTCCAGCGAGTGCAGGCGACGCCGCTCGTGCGCAAGATCGCGGCCAAGCTCGGCGTCGACCTCGCGTCGCTCGAGGGGACCGGTCCCGCGGGACGCATCACGGAGGCCGACGTCAGGGCCGCCGCCGGAGCAAGTGATGACTCATCACAAAGTTCGGAGGGCAGGCGCGAGAAGGTGCGCGGGGTCCGGCGGCAGATCGCCGAGCACCTGACGCGAGCGCACCGGGAGGTGCCGGCGGTCACCTTCGTCGAGGAGTGCGACTTCTCGAACGTCGACATGGGGCTCCTGCTTCCGATCGTGCTCGAAGCGACGGCCGAGACGCTGCGCGAGTACCCCGAGCTGAACGCTCGGCTCGAGGGCGACGAGATCGTCTACCTCGACCGCTACGACCTCGGGATCGCGGTGCAGACCGAGCAGGGACTCGTCGTCCCCGTCGTCCGCGACTGCGACTCGCGCACCGTCGACGAGCTGCGCGCCGCGGTCGACGAGCTCGCCGGCAAGGCGCGCGGCGGCACGCTCGCGCCGGAGGAGTTGCGCGGATCGACGTTCACCGTCACGAGCGCGGGCAAGCTCGGCGGGCTCCTCGTCACGCCGCTCGTCAACCACCCCGAGGTGGCGATCCTCGGCATTCATCGGATCGGCCCCCGGGCGGTCGTCCGCGAAGGTGAGATCGTCGCGCGCATGATCGGCAACGTCAGCGTGACGTTCGACCATCGCGTCGTCGACGGCGCACGTGCAGCGGCGTTCGCGCTCGCGCTGATCGCGCGGTTGCAGGGCTGACCCGCCGGCACCGGCGCGCGCTCCGGCGGCAGGTGCGCCCATCGGTCGGCCGCACCCAAACGCAACGCTACACTCGGCGCCCGATGGGTGACTGGTACACGATCGGGATTCTCGTCGGCCTGGGAACGGCGCTCGGGATCGCCGCGACCGCCGTCCTGCGTCGCGCGGTACTCGGGCTCGTGGTCGCCGCGGTGTGCGCAGTCGCGATCGGGCTCGCCTTCGGGCAGTGGGACGAGGCCGTCGGCGGGCTCGTCGGCGCGGTCTGCGGCTCGCTCGGCTCGGCGCCGCTCGTCTCCGGCACGCTCCGCCGCGGGGGAACGCGCGGCGGGACCGCGACGCTGCTCACACTCGGGGCGCTCGTCGTCGCCGCGCTGGCGTTCGTGCCCGTCGTCGGCTACCTCGAGGCGATCGCGGTGCCCCTTCTCGGCCTGCGCCTGCGCCGTCGCGCGCCGGACCGGCATGCCGGCCTGCGCTCGCTCGCCAAAGACTGATGCCCAAGCCGGTCGTCGTGATCGTGATCGACGGCCTCACGCCGTCGATGTTCGAAGCCGCCGACACGCCGGCGATCCGCTTCCTCGCGGAGCACGGCGAATACCGCCGCGCCGCCTCCGTCTTCCCGTCGCTGACCCCGGTCTGCCTCGCGTCGATCTCCACCGGCTCGTATCCCGACGTGCACCAGATCCCGCACCTCGTGTGGTGGCATCGCGGCGAGCAGCGCATCATCGAGTACGGCTCCTCGTTCGGCGCGATCCGCGCGGCCGGGCTCGCGCGCTCGCTGCGCGACACGATCATCGACCTGAACGCGAAGCACCTCTCGCGCGACGCGGAGACGATCCACGAGGCGCTCGAGTCCGCCGGGCTCACGACTGCGGCGATCAACGTCACGACCTACCGCGGCACACACCGTCACCTGCCGACGATCCCCGGCGTGCCTGCGGTGAACGGGCCGAAACGGTTCTTCTTCTACTCGCTCTACGAGAGCGACCGCACCGGCGCGCCGATGGCGATTCGCAACCGCGCGCTCGGCTCGATCGACGCCTACGCCGCGTCCGTCGGGCGCTGGCTCGTGACGCGGGACGGGTTCGACGCTCTCGTCTACTACCTCCCGGACTACGACTACGCCTCGCACACGCACGGCCCCGACAGCGCGCACGAGGCGCTCGCGCGCAGCGACGCCGCGATCTCGGAGCTGATGGACGCCGCCGGCGGCCAGGATGCGTTCCTCGAGCGCTACGCGGTCGTGCTGTGCAGCGACCACGGCCAGTCGCTGGTCGAGAACGTCGCGCGCCTCGACGCCGGCGACGATCTCGTCACCGCCTCGAACCGCGCGGCGATGGTCTACACCAACACGCCCCGAGCCGTCGCCGAAAAACTCGACGACCAGCCCGTCGCCGGCATCGTCGTCTTCGAGGAGGACGGCCGTGTTGTCGCGCGCCGCGACGGCGACGAGGACGAAGCGCTTCTCGACGAGGTGCCCGACGGGCGCGCACGCGTGGCCGCTGCGCTTCGCAACCCGAACGCCGGCGAGGTGATCGTCTCCGCCGCCCCGGGCTGGGAGTTCCTCGACCTCGCAGGCCGCCACCATCTCGGCGGCGGCAGCCACGGCTCGCTCGAGCTCGCCGATTCAGAGGTGCCGATGCTGACGGTCGGGCTCGGGGCGCCGCCGGCGTCGATCACCGGGGTCAAGGGCGTCGTCGCCCGGCACTTCGGCGTCTCGGTTCGCCGTGCCGCCTAGGTGGATCGCGCGCCAGCTAGGGCGGCGCGGCATCCACGACGAGCGCGTGCTCGACGCGATGGCGCGCGTGCCGCGCGAGCTCTTCGTGCCCCTCGAGGCGCGCGACGACGCCTACGCGGACGCGGCGCTCGCGCTCTCGCACGGGCAGACGATCTCGCAGCCGTTCGTCGTCGCGCTCATCTGTCAGGCGCTCGGGCTGCAGGGAGGCGAGCGCGTGCTCGACGTCGGCACCGGCTCCGGCTACCAGGCGGCCGTGCTCGCCGAGCTCAACGGCAAGGTCATCTCGATCGAGCGCATCCCCGAGCTCGCCGAGCAGGCACGGCGGAACCTCGAGCAGGCGGGCTACGACGTCGACGTGCGCGTCGGCGACGGGACGCTCGGCGTGCCCGAGAGTGCGCCGTTCGACGCGATCGCGGTGGCCGCCTCGGCCGACGAGCTTCCGCAGGCGCTCTACGAGCAGCTCGCGACCGGCGGCCGCATCGTGCTGCCGATCGAGGAGAGCCTCGTCGCCGTCACGCGGACCTCGGCCGGGCCGCGGACGCGGTTCCTGACGTCGGTCCGCTTCGTCCCGCTCGTCGGCGGTTTGCCCGAAGAGTGACGGGGGATCACCGGCCAGGCATGGAGGGCCGTCCACTGTCGGAGGTGCTGTCGCTGCCTGTCCGGATGCACGGCATCGAGCTCGGCCGGCCGGTCGACGCGTTCGTCGACCCCTCGTCCAACCGCGTGCTCGGCTTCGAGATCCACTGCGGCGACGATGCCCGGCGCTTCCTGCCGTTCCCCGTGGCGTGCGTGCGCGCCGGCGAGATCGAGATCCGGTCCGCGCTGGTGTTGATCGGCGAGCGCGACCTCGATTACTACCGACTTCGCTCGCGCCGGCTCGCCGACGCGGGTTACGAGCAGCCGTGGATCGACGCCGACGGGTGCCTCCACGAAGCGCTCAGTGCTGCCTGACCGCGCGCAGGATCGGTAGCCTCGCGCCGTGTCCGTCTCGGCCCGCGCGGCGGCGGCGCTCCGTCAGCGCCACAACTGGGTTCAGCTCATCAAGTTCGGCGTCGTCGGCGCGAGCGGGTTCATCATCAACCTGGCCGTCTACCAGGCGCTGCTCGGGATCGGCGCGCATCGCGCGGCGGCCGTCTCGTTCGTCGTCTCCGCCGCCAGCAACTACTGGTGGAACCGCCACTGGACGTTCTCCGGGCAGAAGGGCAGCTTCGCGCTCCAGGGCGCCCGCTTCTACGCCGTCTCGCTCGTCGCGTTCGTCGTCAACCAGTTCTGGCTGGCGATCTTCCTCGACCTGCTCGGGCTCGGCAAGCTGGTGTCACAGGCGCTCGCGATCATCCTCGTG
>Ga0136846_1218717_pt1 | contig 16257 bp, 11 predicted proteins | sample HopSoiMetagenom2_FD_96841 | JGI IMG/M metagenome (GOLD analysis project Ga0136846, IMG submission 96841) | Grasslands soil microbial communities from Hopland, California, USA - 2 Assembly 2016 (version 4) | ecosystem: Environmental > Terrestrial > Soil > Grasslands | place: USA: Hopland... | reverse complement strand
GGCTTTACTGCTCGCATCTAATCGATATCGTGTAATCGAATTAATCAAGGTAATGAGTGCGGACAAAATTTCAACCACGGAAAAACTTGAGCAGCTTAAGTCGGAGCTCAATGAAAATTTTACAACCAATGCATTTAAGCGTTGCAAATCGATGGGCCAGGTGTTGAAGCAAAATATGAAAGAGACCTTGCGGAAAAATTTAGTATTGATCCAGCAAAACCTCGGAAATTTCGAAGATTGAGAGCAGGTAAGCAATAAAGAAACTGAGGGGCTTTAGGAATTTGCTGTAGCCATTCGTTTTTTCAGAACACTCTCGGCCACGAGCAAATCTATTGGGCGTGTAAGTTTCAGATTTTCATCTTCGCCCGGAATAAGATGAATTTTGATCCCAAATTTTTCAGCAACTGTCGCCTCATCCGTGAACGATGGATCATACTGCTGTTCAAAGGCTTTTAATAAGAGATTACTAAAAAATGTTTGTGGTGTTTGAATGATCTGAAGTTTTGCCCGATCAACTACCACGGCTCCTTCATCAGTTTGCATTCGCACTGTATCAGCAAGTGGAATCGCAGGTATAGCATTGCCATGCTCAAGTGCAGCTTCAAAACATCTACGGATCAGATTGCCGGTGACGAGGCAACGGACGGCATCATGAATAAAAACAATTGCATTTTGTGGCACCAGGGCCAGCCCGTTCTTTACTGAATCGAACCTGGTGCTTCCTCCCACTGCTAGTCTCACTCTTTTGCTGGTTGAAAAATTTTCCGCTATAGATCTTCCCACCTCAAAATGTTGCTCGGGCAATACGATTATCAATTCGAGGTCATCAAATGTGGAAAGAAAGATTTCAACGGTGTGAAGTAAGACCGGTTTTCCTGCTACTGTAAGAAATTGTTTTGGTATTGATGAATTCATTCGGCCTCCCGATCCTGCCGCAACGATGATTGCATATTTCAGCATACACAAAACTAAGGAAGTGATTTGAAGAACAAGCCATGCGGGAATTGCTGGCAGTTTTGAAATTGAAGAGTTATTTATAAATGGCGACCTCCTGGCTTCCGTCATTCGTTTTATATCCGCGATACATTCCTTCGCTATTAAATATCATGGATACGTTTCCGTGGCAGTCTACTCCAATCATTCCGCCTTCGCCTTGTAACGCCACCAATTTCTCAAGTACAACTTTCTTCATTGCCTGCTCCAGCGACAATCCTCTATATTCCATCAAGCAACTCACATCATAGGCCGCTACTGCTTTTATGAAAGGTTCCCCATGTCCTGTACAGCTAATTGCACATGTTTTATCATTAGCATAGGTTCCTGCTCCAATTATCGGGCTGTCGCCTATTCGTCCATATCTTTTGTTTGTCATTCCTCCTGTACTCGTTGCTGCAGCAATATTTCCATTAAGATCGCAAGCAACGGCACCCACTGTTCCAAACTTTTTAACCGCCACAGCATGTCCTTCATCATCAACCGGCGTATGGTCTAATTGCAATGCGCCCGTCTCCTGGGATTTCTTCCATTGGTTAAACCTAAGCTCCGAAAAAAAATATTCCTCTGTTTCCATCTTTGCGCCCGTGCCGGCAGCAAATTCGTTGGCGCCTTCGCCACTCAGAAACACGTGCTCGGTCTTCATCATGACTTCAATTGCCACTTCAATGGGATTCCTCACGTTTGTCAATCCACTCACTGCGCCTGCTCTTAAATCAATCCCATCCATGATTGCGGCATCCATTTCATGGCCGCCGTCTGAATTAAATACTGATCCCCGCCCTGCATTGAACAGAATGTTATCCTCCATTACTATCACGGCTGCTCTCACAGCATTGACTGCCGTCCCCCCTGCTTGCAATACGGCATACCCCGCATCCAACGATTGCTGTAATGCGCGCAGGTAATCTTGTTCCATTTCAGCAGTCATATATTTCTTCAATATGGTACCTGCGCCCCCGTGTATTGCTATTACAAATTTTTCCATATTTCCTCTGCCGAGGCTCTTATAATTCTATAGATTAATCACAACAGTGTTTCACATTCCTGTAAGAGCTTTTGCCTGTCAATCGCAACTGTACCTACGTCCTCGCACACGATTCCACCTGCAAGGTTAGCTATCTCTGCCATCAATCGCGTGTCTTTTGTAGCCGCATATACAAGCGAGGCGACGGCAATTACTGTATCTCCGGCGCCTGATACGTCGGCGATATTTCGAATGTGTGCTGGAATAATCTCAGAAGCTTGTCCGTCTTCATAAAAAATTCCACGCTCCGAAAGCGTAATTAAAGAAATACTATGGGAAAGTTCATCCTTTAACTTATGGTGGATCTTTTCCAGTATCCGCTGATCGAGAACGTCTTCAATAAGATTAAAAGCTTCCTTTACTTCTTTGATATTTGGTTTGAAAATCGAAACGTTACGAAATGCAAAGAAGTTTTTTCTTTTCGGATCGACAGTAGTGGCGATTTGATGTCGGTTACATATTTCGATTACCTGCTTAATGACCGAGGGGGTGAGGACGCCTTTATTATAATCTTCAAAAATGATAATTTGTGGCTTCTCTGATTCGATGTACCTGGTTATGGAAGCAACGAGACGTTCTTCGTCGGCAACTTCAAGGTCGCGCGTGATTTCCGCATCCAATCTCATCATTTGCTGATTTCTACTTATGATGCGCGCCTTACTTGTCGTCATTCTTTTATTACTCTTCAATAAGTAGTCCGTAAAAATTCCTTCTTCGCGAAACAACTTTTCCAATACCACCCCTTCCTCGTCGGCGCCAATTACTGAGAAAATGGAAGCCTTAGCACCCAATGCCTTCACATTAAGCGCAACATTTGCCGCCCCTCCCAACCGGTGCTCCTTCTTTTTGAGGGCCACTATTGGAACAGGGGCTTCGGGTGAGATCCTGTCTACATTTCCCCACCAGTAGGTATCCAGCATCACGTCACCAATAACGCCAACCTTTATGTCTGAGAAGCCACGAAATAACTTCCCGAAATCAATTTTCGGCATAGTTGGATCCAGGTTTTTTTGAGGCGACCGCAAGATAATACAAAGGAATGCCAAGCAATGTGATGATCAGTCCAGGCCAGGTAAACTCCGGTTTATATTTAATTAGGAGAATGCAAAAGGTAATTCCCATGAGGATATACAGAATGGGAAGAATCGGATAGCCAAACGCTTTGTACGGCCTTTCAGCTTCCGGTCTTCGTTTTCTGAGAATGAATATGCCGAGGATGGTCAACACATAAAAGATGACCACTACGAACGAGATCATATCCAGCAGTTGTCCATATCTGCCGCTGATGCTCCATGCACATGCGAAAACACATTGGATCCAAAGGGCTACCTGCGGTACCGCATTCTTATTTAGCTTACTTACCGGTCGAAAGAACAATCCATCTTTGGCCATCGTATAATATACTCGCGCGCCTGCAAGAATTAAACCGTTGTTACAGCCGAAAGTGGAGACCATGATCATCAGTGCGATTATAATCGTTCCTGCATTACCGAAAATGACATGTGATGCGGCAACGGCCACCCTATCTTTATCCGCAGTTGCAATTTCTGTAAGGGGAAGCACCGCAGTGTACATCACATTCGTGGTAACATAAATTATCGTAACTATAAGCGTCCCGAGAAATAAACTTAGGCCGATATTTCTCTTCGGATTTTTGATCTCTCCTGCAATAAACGTCACGTTGTTCCATGCATCGCTGCTGAAAATGGAACCAACCATCGCGGCAGCAATTGCACCAAGGGCTGCCGCTGTGAGATATGGAGCAACAGAACCATCGGCATTTAGCTTATGCAGATCCCACGCATTCGTCCAGTTTGCCTTCCAAACATCACCTTTCGCCATGATTAACCCAAATACGATCAATCCAAATAAGCTCAACAATTTTGTAAGCGTGAAACTGGTTTGAATTAATTTTCCACTCTTGATTCCTTTAGTGTTGATATATGTGAGCAAAACGATCACCACTATAGAAAGTAACTGGGCAGGTGAAATTTTTAGAAACCCAAGATTGATCGCAACAATATCTTCACTTAATTGCGGGACCAGGTAGGCACTAAACTTCGCAAAGGCAACTCCTACTGCTGCAATGGTGGCAGTTTGTATCACAGCAAAAAAGCTCCACCCATACATGAACCCGATCAACGGGCTGAAAGCTTCTTTTAGATAAACATACTGGCCACCTGCTTTCGGAAACATTCCGCTCAATTCACCGTAGCTTACTGCAGCTGTCAGTGTCATGAAGCCAGTGATAAGCCAAACAGCAATCAGCCAGCCAGCTGATCCTACATTTCTTGTAATATCCGCGCTGACGATAAAAATTCCAGAGCCAATCATTGAACCAGCTACCACCATGGTAGCATCTAACAGGCTGAGAGTAGGCTTGAATCCTGCGTTTGGGTTAAGCATAGATTAGTATGTGGGCTGAAGATACTTGATTAGTTGATTTGTCGAATCGATGATTTGTGCTCTGCAATAACCAGGTTGCAAACAAATCATCCAATTAAACTATCAGCTTTTTACTTCTTCTTGTCCTGCTTATACAGCGCATTCAATCCTTCAATAAGTTCGTCAGTAATGTTGTAGACGCTGTCCTTGTAGTAAATGAGATTGGGTTGGTCGGCAATGATATAATTAAAACGCTTGTCTTTATTATATTCTTTCAAATATTCAGCTATGCGCTTATTCGCATCTACATACATTTTGTATTTCTCGGATTCATATTCATCATTCAATTGCTTTTGCCGGCTCTCAAAATTCATTTGCATCTGCTGGTAATCTCTGTTCATCTGGTCACTTTCCGCCTGCGAAATATTTGAACCCTTCTTTTGCCATTCCGCTATTTTCTTTTGGTAACTGCTCTTCAGGCTATTGAGCTGCAGATTCAGGTCCGCTTCCTTCTTCCGCAATGCTTCGCGAATAAATTTTACATATTCATAATTATTATCTACGGAATCCATTTCAAAATATGCCATTTTGAAATTTCCAGATTTAGCGTTCGACGTATCAACAGTCCTGCTGGTAAACTTGAATTTAGAAATGTCCACATGACTAAAATGGAAATAGTATAAGAGTCCCACGAGGACTAAAGAAAGGATGCTTAACCAGGTCGCAATTCTATTCATGCAGAAATTTTTGGGCAAGTTAACTGCTTTGCATCTTTATTGAAATGGTTAATCTCAGGATTAACAGGAATTTTGTCCGGAGGGCTGCGCCCTATCTATTAAGTATTGGGTATCTGGTATTAAGTATAGGTAATTACTATCCACACGTTTCATCCAGTCCCCAGCATCCACAAAAAAAAGGTCCCAAAAGGGACCTCATTATTTATAGTTAAGTGACATCATTATTCCTCTTCGTCAAAGGTCATCGCCTCCCTGGTAGTCTGCAAAAGTTCATACTCTTCCTTACTACCCACGATCATGTTTTCAAACTCCCTTAATCCGGTACCTGCAGGAATCAAATGACCTGTGATCACATTCTCTTTCAAGCCAAGCATGTCATCCGTCTTACCCTGGATGGCAGCGGAACTCAACACCTTAGTTGTTTCCTGGAACGAAGCAGCTGAGATCCAGCTCTGGGTGCCAAGCGAGGCCTTTGTAATTCCCAACAGCGAAGGTGCAGACGTGGCTGGCTGCGCGTCACGGAATTCAACCAACTTCTTATCGTTACGACGAAGAATTGAATTTTCCTCCCTCACTTCACGCAAGCTAACGATCTGGCCTGCTCTAAGTTTTGCAGATTCGCCTGGTTCAGTTACAACTTTCTTATCAAAGATCCAGTCGTTTTCATCCAGGAATTCAAACTTATCAACGAGGTCTTCCTCAAGGAATTTAGTATCTCCGGGATCAACAATCGTCACTTTTCTCATCATTTGACGAACGATCACTTCAATATGTTTATCATTGATTCTTACACCCTGCAATCTATATACTTCCTGGATCTCGTTCACAACGTACTCTTGAACCGCAAAAGGTCCTTTGATTGACAGAATATCTGCTGGTGCAATCTGGCCATCACTTAGCGGAGCTCCCGCCTTAATGAAGTCGCCATCCTGAACCAGGATCTGCCTTGTCAATGGCACGAGGTATTTTTTAACTACACCATCTTTTGCTTCAACAATGATTTCACGGTTACCGCGCTTAATTGCTCCAAATGCAACCACGCCATCAATTTCACAAACCACCGCCGGGTTACCTGGATTACGTGCTTCAAACAATTCCGTTACCCTTGGAAGACCACCGGTAATATCTCTCAGCTTACCGAGGATACGCGGGATCTTCACGATCACTTGTCCGGCTTTCACTTCCTCTGCTTCTTCGATCACGATATGTGATCCAACAGGAAGGTTATATGATTTAGTTTCTTTTGCAACTACGAGTAACGAAGGTATTTTAGTCTTATCCTTTGTTTCAATAACCACTTTCTCGCGGTGACCTGTTTGCTCATCAGCTTCCTCGCGGTAAGTGATACCTTCTATTACATTATCAAATTTGATAGCGCCTGTTATTTCTGCAACGATGACGTTATTGAATGGATCCCATGTGCAAATCGGATGACCTTTGTCAACCTTTTGCCCATCCTTCACTAACAATGTTGCTCCATAAGGAACGTTGTTTGTGATAAGCAATCGGTCATTCTTCACATCCATGATCCGTACCTCGCCAGTACGACCGATGACCACCTGTACTTTCTCACCTTCATTATTCTCAGTAAGTGTGGTACGCAAACCATCGAACTGAATAACACCTTCAAACTTTGCAGTGAGCATTGATTCAACAGATGCTGAACCCGCAACACCACCCACGTGGAATGTACGAAGGGTCAACTGCGTACCAGGTTCACCAATGGATTGTGCGGCGATAATTCCAACTGCATCCCCTCTCTGCGCGAGGTATCCGGTAGCAAGATTCTTCCCGTAACATTTCACGCAAACTCCGCGCTTGCTTTCGCAAGTAAGTACAGAACGAATTTCAACATTCTCAATACCTGATTCTTCAATTTGCTTTGCAACCTCGCTCATAATCTCTTCCCCATTATTTACAATCAACTGATCGGTCTGCGGATCGTAAATATCGTGAAGCGAAGTTCGTCCCTCAATCCTATCGGATAAGGGTTCAATAATATCTTCATTATCCTTTAATGCGCTAATCGCAATGCCTCGAAGTGTACCACAATCTTCTTCAGTGATCACCACGTCTTGTGCAACGTCAACCAGACGACGAGTCAAATAACCCGCATCCGCAGTTTTCAATGCCGTATCCGCAAGACCTTTACGCGCACCGTGTGTTGATATAAAATAATCCAACACATTCAATCCGCCTTTGAAGTTGGAGAGAATTGGATTTTCAATGATCTCAGATCCTGTTGACCCTGATTTCCTTGGTTTCGCCATCAATCCCCTTATACCGCAAAGCTGTTTGATCTGCTGCTTACTACCACGGGCACCTGAATCCAACATCATGTAAACTGAATTGAAGCCTTGCTTATCATGACCCAATTCGCGAATGAGTGTTTCTGTCAGACGCGTGTCTACACGACTCCAGATATCCACTATCTGGTTATATCTTTCGTTGTTTGTAATGAGACCCATGTTATAGTTGTCCCATACCTCATTTACTTCTGTCTTTGCATTATCCAAAAGGTCTTGCTTCACATCAGGAATAATAAGATCGTTGATGTTGAACGACAATCCACCCTGGAACGCAGTTCTGAAACCAAGCAATTTGATATCATCAAGGAATTTCACTGCTTTCGGAATGTCAGTGATCTTGATGATATCACCGATGATTTCACGCAATGATTTCTTCGTGAGCAATGCGTTCACAAAACCCACTTCTTTCGGCACCATCTGGTTAAAAATCACCCGACCTACCGTAGTATCAATCAATTTCTTGAACACTCTTCCGTCTTCACGGACATTTGTTTTCACCTTAATGAAAGCATGCAAGTCAACGCGGCCTTCATTGTAAGCGATGATTACTTCTTCGGGTGAATAAAATGCTTTCCCTTCTCCTCTAACTTTTTCTTTATCTGTAGATTTCTTTCCTTTTGTGATGTAGTACAATCCCAACACCATGTCCTGCGAAGGAAGCGTGATAGGCGTACCATTCTGTGGATTTAAAATGTTGTGCGATGCAAGCATCAACAATTGAGCCTCCAATACTGCGGCGCTACTTAATGGAACGTGTACCGCCATTTGGTCACCGTCAAAGTCCGCGTTGAACGCTGTACACACCAACGGATGCAATTGAATTGCCTTTCCTTCAACAAGCTTTGGTTGAAAAGCTTGGATGGATAAGCGGTGTAGCGTTGGGGCACGGTTTAGCATAACCGGGTGACCCCTCAATATATTTTCAAGAATGTCCCAGATGATGGCTTCTTTTTTGTCAACCAACTTGCGGGCACTCTTAACTGTTTTTACAATTCCTCTCTCAATCAGCTTACGGATGATGAATGGCTTAAACAATTCAGCAGCCATATCCTTTGGCAACCCACACTCGTGCAATTTCAATTCCGGACCTACCACAATTACTGAACGACCTGAATAGTCAACCCGCTTACCCAACAGGTTCTGGCGGAACCGGCCTTGCTTTCCTTTCAACACGTCGGACAAAGACTTCAATGCACGGCCGCCCTCTGCTTTCACAGCATTCGATTTGCGGGAGTTGTCAAATAAGCTGTCAACGGCTTCCTGCAACATCCTCTTTTCGTTTCTCAGGATCACTTCAGGCGCCTTGATCTCCAACAAACGTTTTAAACGATTGTTACGAATGATCACACGACGATATAAGTCGTTCAAATCCGAAGAAGCGAAACGGCCTCCATCAAGAGGAACGAGCGGACGCAATTCAGGTGGAATAACCGGAATGTACTGCATAACCATCCACTCGGGACGATTTGTGATACGACCATTGGCATCACGAAAAGCTTCTACCACACTGAGACGCTTCAGGGCATCTGCCTTACGTTGCTGTGAAGTTTCTGTTGCTGCAGCATTACGTAAATCAAACGACAGTTGATCCAGGTCGATGCGCTGCAACATATCGTGCACAGCTTCTGCACCCATTTTCGCAATGAATTTATTCGGATCATCGTCAGGCAGATATTGGTTATCCTTCGGAAGCGTATCCAATATTTCAAGATATTCTTCCTCAGTTAAAAGATCGCCGGGGTTCTGCCCTTTATCAACGCGGATGCCTGGCTGAATCACCACATAACGCTCATAGTAAACTATGCTTTCAAGTTTTTTCGAACTCACACCAAGCAAGTATCCAATCTTGTTTGGCAAACTTTTAAAGTACCAGATGTGCACTACAGGCACAACCAGCTTCAGATGGCCCATACGCTCGCGCCTTACTTTCTTTTCAGTTACCTCAACACCGCAGCGGTCGCACACAATACCCTTATAACGGATACGCTTGTACTTACCGCAGGCGCATTCGTAATCTTTTACCGGGCCAAAAATCCTCTCGCAAAACAAACCATCACGTTCAGGTTTGTATGTACGATAGTTGATCGTTTCCGGCTTCAACACTTCTCCATAGCTTCTTTCAAGAATGGAATCAGGTGAAGCTAGTCCAATCGTAATTTTTGAGAAACTTGACCTTGGACGATTATCTTTTTTAACAGCCATAATTAAATTTCGAATTTTGGATTGTGGATTGCGGATTTACATCCAGCAACTATTCAAATTTCAAATCGAGACCTAAACCTCTTAATTCATGCACCAACACGTTGAATGATTCAGGAATGCCTGCGCGTGGAATATTATCACCCTTAACTATGGATTCATAAGTCTTAGCGCGACCAATGATATCATCAGATTTAATCGTGAGTAATTCCTGCAGGATATTTGATGCACCATACGCTTCCAGTGCCCACACTTCCATTTCACCAAAGCGCTGTCCACCAAATTGTGCCTTACCACCTAATGGTTGTTGCGTGATGAGACTGTATGGCCCGATTGAACGAGCGTGCATCTTATCATCAACCATGTGATGCAATTTGATCATGTAGATCACACCAACCGTTGCTTTCTGGTGGAATCGTTCTCCGGTTTCTCCATCATGCAAGAAAGTGTGTCCGTACATCGGGATTCCAGCCTTTTGACAGTAGTCTCCAATCTCCTCCGTAGTAGCACCATCAAAAATTGGCGTAGCAAATTTCACCGACAATTTTTGTCCAGCCCAACCTAAAACAGTTTCGTAAATCTGTCCAAGGTTCATACGGCTTGGCACACCAAGTGGATTCAACACAATGTCAACAGGTGTTCCATCTTCAAGGAACGGCATGTCTTCGGCGCGAACGATTTTCGCTACAATTCCTTTGTTACCGTGACGGCCGGCCATCTTATCTCCCACTTTAAGTTTCCTCTTCACAGCGAGGTAAACCTTTGCGAGCTTCAACACACCAGCTGGCAATTCGTCACCAATTGAGATGTTGAATTTTTCTCTCTTATATCTTCCCAGTTCTTCGTTGAACTTGATATTGTAGTTATGCAGCAATGTATTGATCTGGTCATCAGTAGTAGCATCAGCCGTCCATCCTAAAGGATTGACATTCTGGTAATCGATGCCGCCGAGATTCTTAGCAGTGAATTTTGCTCCCTTACCTATCAATATTTCTCCGAAGTTGTTGCTCAAACCTGCAGACGTTTTATCCCTTAACAGGATCTGCAATTTGCTCAGCAATACTTCAAGGAGATCTGCTGTATTTTTTTCGTGAATTCTTTCGATTTTTTCGAGCGATGCTTTTTCCCGAACCTTCGCGTTCTTATCTTTCTTTGCGCGCTGGAAAAGTTTCTTATTGATCACGACTCCTTCGATTCCACTCGGTGCCTTCAAAGAAGCATCTTTTGCGTCACCGGCTTTATCACCGAAGATTGCTCTCAATAATTTTTCTTCCGGAGTAGGGTCGCTTTCTCCTTTTGGAGTAATCTTTCCAATTAATATATCACCTTCTTTAATAGAAGCACCAATTCTGATTATACCATTCTCATCGAGGTCTTTTGTTGCTTCTTCAGAAACGTTCGGAATATCCGGAGTTAATTCTTCTTCTCCAAGTTTTGTATCCCGTACTTCAAGTTCGTATTCCGAAATATGAACAGAAGTAAACAAGTCCTCGCGAACCACTTTCTCACTGATTACAATGGCATCCTCGAAGTTGTATCCCTTCCAGGGCATGAACGCCACCTGGAGGTTACGGCCTAATGCGAGTTCACCGTTTTGCGTTGCGTATCCTTCAGTCAGGAAGTCGCCTTCCTTAACCCGCTGTCCTTTCTTCACCGCAGGTTTCAGGTTGATTGAAGTTTCCTGGTTCGTCTTCGCGAACTTGGTGAGTTTATAAATCTTAAGGTCTTCTTCAAAACTGACGAGGCGCATCATTTCATCGCGCTCGTAACGAACATGAATTTCATTGGCGTCAACAAATTCAATCACACCATTTCCCTCAGAGTGGATCTGGATCCTCGCGTCTCTTGCAGCTTTGCCTTCCAGTCCTGTTCCTACAATCGGGTTTTCAGGACGGATCAATGGAACTGCCTGGCGCTGCATGTTTGATCCCATCAATGCGCGGTTGGCGTCATCATGTTCAAGGAATGGGATGAGCGAAGCACTCAAACCAACGATCTGGTTCGGTGCAACATCCATAAACTCCACTTCCGTTTTATCGAGGATTGGGAAGTCACCGGTCTGACGGCTGACCACCTTGTCTTCTACAAAATTTCCCTTCTCATCTAATGGCGCATTGGCCTGCGCAATCTTTGCAACATCTTCTTCTTCGGCACTGAGGAAAGTAAACTTCCTCATATCAACCTTTCCACCATCAACTTTTCTATAAGGTGTTTCAATGAAACCCATCTCATTGATCTTCGCATGGACGCAAAGAGTCGAGATCAAACCGATGTTCGGGCCTTCCGGAGTTTCAATCGTACACAAACGACCATAGTGAGAATAGTGCACGTCACGAACTTCAAAGCCTGCACGCTCACGACTCAAACCTCCGGGTCCGAGTGCAGAAATACGACGCTTGTGTGTGATCTCACTCAGCGGGTTGGTTTGATCCAGGAACTGAGACAACTGTGATGTTCCAAAGAAGGAATTAATCACAGAAGAAAGTGTTCTTGCATTGATCAGGTCAACCGGGGTGAAAACTTCATTGTCACGAACGTTCATACGCTCGCGAATTGTTCTTGCCATACGTGCAAGTCCAACGCCGAATTGTGCATAGAGTTGCTCACCAACTGTACGTACGCGACGATTGCTTAGGTGATCGATATCATCAATCTCCGCTTTCGCATTTGTAAGGCGAACGAGGTATTTAATGATTTCGATGATATCTTCTTTTGTAAGTGTCTTATGATCCAGAGGCTGGTTCAAGCCAAGCTTGCGGTTGATCTTATAACGACCAACTTCTCCGAGGTCATAGCGTTTATCAGAGAAAAATAATTTGTCAATGATACCTCTTGCAGTTTCATTATCAGGAGCATCGGCACCACGCAATTGGCGATAGATGTGCTGCACAGCTTCGAGTTCACTATTGGAAGTATCCTTGTTCAGTGTATTGTAGATGATGGCATAGTCTCCACCTACATCTTCTTTCTGGATGAATACACTCTTCACATCCATTTCCACTACCATGTCAATCGCTTCCTGATCAAGAACAGAATCCCGCTCCAGGACGATTTCATTTCTTTCAATGGAAACAACCTCGCCTGTGTCCTCATCCACGAAGTCTTCCACCCAGCTTCTCAATACGCGGGCTGCTAATTTTTTTCCGATATATTTCTGAAGAGCCTTCTTATCGGCCTTCACTTCATCGGCCATGCCGAACAATTCAAGAATATCTTTATCTGTTTCATATCCAATAGAACGAAGCAGAGTAGTTACCGGAAACTTCTTCTTGCGGTCGATATAAGCGTACATCACGTTGTTGATGTCCGTTGCAAATTCCATCCATGCACCTTTAAAAGGAATCACACGTGCGGAATAAATCTTAGTTCCATTAGGATGGATAGATTGACCGAAGAATACTCCAGGTGAACGATGTAGCTGCGATACAACAACACGCTCAGCGCCGTTGATCACGAACGTACCTCTTGGCGTCATGTAAGGAATATTCCCAAGAAATACATCCTGGACGATTGTCTGAAAGTCTACGTGCTCCTCATCATTACAGCTCAACCGCAACTTTGCCTTGAGAGGAACCGCATATGTAAGTCCGCGCTCCATACACTCTTCAATAGTGTAACGGGGCGGATCAATAAAATAATCCAGGAACTCAAGCACGAAGATGTTCCGGGTGTCCGTGATAGGAAAATTTTCACGGAATACTCGGAATAATCCTTCAATGTTGCGCTTGTCTGGAGTTGTTTCTAATTGGAAGAAGTCTTTGAATGATTGAATCTGGACTTCGAGCAGATCAGGTGCATCGGCAAGATGTTTAATCTTACCAAAATTTACCCTGTTGTTCATTTTAGTTGAAGACATATCTAAATTAGACCGGTTTTCGGAAAGTTAATGACGCACAAATCTCTGCCACCTTTTACCTCAGTAAAGAAATAAAAGCAATTGGGCTTCAATTAATTGTTGATGATTTGAGACGTCAAAATGATTTTGGCCAAAATTAAAGGACAGCAAAGGTAAATATTTAGTCCCAGAAAACAAGAAAGTTTTCATCCACAAACTTCGGGCCTGCTTTAAAGAAATCATAAAAAAACCCATCGGCCTGCGGCCGATGGGTAAGATTTTGCCTCAAAAAGGTCAATTTATTGAACCTCAACGTCAGCACCTGCCTCTTTCAGCTTGGCAACGATGCCGTCTGCGTCAGCCTTGCTAATACCTTCTTTGATGGGCTTTGGAGCACCGTCAACCAGGTCTTTTGCCTCTTTCAGTCCAAGACCGGTAAGATCCTTAACGATCTTCACCACGTTCAACTTATTGGCACCACCGCTTTTCAGAATAACATTGAAAGCAGTTTTCTCTTCTGCGGCCGGAGCACCTGCGCCGCCGGTTGGACCTGCTGCGACTGCAACTGCTGCTGCAGCTGGCTCAATTCCGTACTCTTCTTTGAGGATTTTTGCTAATTCGTTTACTTCTTTTACTGACAAGCTTACAAGTTGTTCAGCAAATGATTTTAGATCTGCCATGTTTTACTTTTTTAAAAACCGCCTTCACACCCGTTAAACCCGGATCCGGCGGAGCGTTTATAATTGTCTTCACTTGTACCCGAAGACATAGGTTTATTTTCGATTCGACATTCGCAATTAAGCTTGCGCTCTGCTCTCCAAAGCCTTTATGAGGCTCGCCAGCTTATTACCCGCATTCAATGCAGAGATAACATTCTTGGCAGGGGATTGCAATAGGCCAATGACCTCACCGATAAGGTCCTGCTTGGTTTTCAGATCTCTTAAAGTTGCCAGTTGGTTATCGCCTACAAATACATCTCCATCAATAAAAGCCGCCTTTAATACCGGCTTCTCTCCATTACTTTCTTTTCGAAAAGTAGAAATGATCAATGCAGGGTCCTTCGGACTTTCAGAGAACAATAAGGCGGTTACGCCATTAAGTGAATCAAACATTCCTGAGTAACGTTGGTTGTCGATGCTTTCCAGCGCTTTTTTGATCAGGGTATTCTTTGCCACTTTCATCTCCACTTTCTTACTGAAGCAGATTCGGCGGAGTTTAGTTACCTGATCTACCGTAAGTGACTCCGTATTCGTTACATAGAAGTTGTTGTACTGGGAAAACTTATCCTTCAGCACCTCGATAACTTCATTCTTTTGTTCTTTGGTCATAACGCTAATTTATTAGGCTAAGCGGTTGCCAGCTTAGTGAATGAATGTTTTTGTGTCGATCTCAATTCCTGGGCTCATCGAACTTGCCATGAAAACACTTCTCAGGTAGATACCTTTAGCCGAAGAAGGCTTTACTCTCAGGATTGCGTTGATCAATTCCTGGCTATTCTCAGCTATCTTATCAGGGGTGAAACTTACCCTTCCGATCGAAGCGTGGACAATTCCAGCCTTGTCAACCTTGAACGCGATCTTTCCGCCTTTTACTTCGTTCACTGCTGCTGCTACATCGTTGGTAACAGTTCCGGTTTTCGGATTCGGCATCAGGTTCCTTGGTCCTAGGATTTTACCAAGCTTACCAATCTTTGGCATAACGGAAGGCGTTGCAACAATCACATCTACATCAACCCAGCCCCCTTCAATCTTTTGTACAAACTCGTCAAGGCCAACATAATCAGCACCGGCCGACCTTGCATCAGCTTCCTTGTCAGGAGTACAAAGTACCAGTACTCTTTTTGTTTTACCTGTTCCGTGTGGTAGAGTAACTGTGCCGCGAACTGCCTGGTCTGCCTTTTTAGGATCAACACCAAGGCGGATATGAAGGTCGATAGATGCGTCGAACTTGGTCGTGTTCACATCCTTCACAATTGTAGAAGCCTCCTTTAGAGAATAATTTTTTGATTTGTCTATTTTAGCGTTAGCTGCTTTTCTTTTTTTTGTGAGTGCCATCTCGTAAAGATTTTAATGTTACGGAATTAGTTATCCCATGGAGCTTTGCCTTCCACAGTAATTCCCATGCTGCGTGCTGTGCCCGCTACCATACGCATGGCGCTTTCAACGGTAAAGCAATTAAGGTCAGGCATCTTATCCTTTGCAATTGCTTCTACCTGGGGCCAGCTTACCTTACCAACCTTTGAACGATTTGGCTCTTTAGAACCGCTTTGCAACTTTACTGCATCCAATAACTGGACTGCTGCCGGAGGTGTTTTGATAATGAATTCGAAAGATTTGTCGCTATAAACCGTGATGACAACAGGAAGTACTTTTCCCATTCTATCCTGGGTCCGGGCATTAAACTGCTTGCAGAACTCCATGATGTTTATGCCCTTTGATCCCAGTGCAGGGCCGATTGGAGGTGCGGGATTGGCCTGGCCGCCCTTTACCTGCAACTTTACGTAGCCTGTAATTTCTTTTGCCATTTTTTACTTTTTTTGGTGATAACGTCCCTGCATCGAGTGCAGGAACTCCCAAACCACAGAAAAAGAGCTTTCTATTTAGGGAGCGCAAAGGTAAGGGAAATCGTATTGAGAAACAAACCAGAAACACCTTCGCATTTTAGTGCAAGCAATCTCCAAATCTCGTGGATCTTTCTTTATCAGTGTGCTATCCTTTTCTGAAAAAATTATAACATTTTTTTGTTTTGAAATTTTCTGCCTAACTTTTCTCT
>Ga0136846_1221952_pt1 | contig 16261 bp, 15 predicted proteins | sample HopSoiMetagenom2_FD_96841 | JGI IMG/M metagenome (GOLD analysis project Ga0136846, IMG submission 96841) | Grasslands soil microbial communities from Hopland, California, USA - 2 Assembly 2016 (version 4) | ecosystem: Environmental > Terrestrial > Soil > Grasslands | place: USA: Hopland... | reverse complement strand
GCCGCCACGGCCTCAGCCTCGGCGGTGACGCTCTCGCCCAGGAGATCGAGCGAGCTGGTGATGCCGCCCCGCGCCAGCTCCCGGGCGGCGTCCACACCCTCCTCGATCGTCTCACCGGCCACGAACCGGCCGGCGAACTTGCGCGCGACGCCATTCCGGCGGACGAAGTTGAAGACACCCCGGCGCTCCGAGAGCCACAGGAGTCCCTGACGGACGATCACGATCAGCCTCGTGGGGTGAGGAACCGCCGGGAAAGTAGCCGATGGCGGGCCCGGCGGGGAGGGTGCGCGCAATTTGAAAGTTTATGCATGGCAACGAGTAACGAGGTCGGCGGAGATGTGATTGAGGACACGGGTTCTGCGTTCTGAAACGAGTAGCGTAGCACCATGCCCGCCGTCAGCCGCCGCAAGCTCGCTCGGCCCCGCCTCGACGCCGCCCGCCGCCGTAAGCCAGCAAGCGCGCCGCCCCCGCCCCATCAGTCCGCCGCCGACGCTGGCCTGCGCTACGTCAGCGACACGGGCCCCGGGATTCGCCGCAAGCGCTCGGGCACCGGGTACAGCTACATCGGCCCGGCCGGGAAGCGGATCACCGACCAGAAGACGCTCGAGCGGATCCGGAAACTCGCCGTTCCGCCGGCGTACACCGACGTCTGGATTTGTCCCTCGCCCAACGGGCATCTGCAGGCCACCGGTCGGGACGCGCGGGGTCGGAAGCAATACCGCTACCACCCCAAATGGCGGGAGGTGCGGGACGAGACCAAATTCGGCCGCATGGTGGTCTTCAGCGAAGTGCTTCCCAAAATCCGTGCGCGGGTGGATACCGACCTGGCGCGTCCGGGTCTGCCCCGCGAAAAGGTGCTGGCCACGGTGGTTCGGCTGCTCGAGTGCACCAACATCCGCGTGGGTAACGACGAGTATGCGCGTGCCAACGGCTCCTACGGCCTCACCACACTACGGGACAAGCACGTCGAGGTCTCGGGTGGGAGCCTTCGTTTCAGCTTCAAAGGCAAGAGCGGGAAGACACACGAGGTGGAGCTATCCGACCGGCGGTTGGCGCGCATCGTCCAGCGCTGCCGGGACGTGCCCGGGGAGGAGCTGTTCCAGTATCTGGACGACGACGGCACCCGGCAGACCATCAGCTCGGAGGACGTCAACGAGTATCTCCGTGAAATCAGCGGCCAGGACTTCACCGCCAAGGATTTTCGCACCTGGGCGGGGACGATGCTGGCGGTGCGAGCGCTGCGGGAGCTCGGCCCGGTAACCACCGTGCGCGAGGCCAAGTCCGCGATCATCAAGGCGGTGGATCAGGTCGCCGAGCAGCTGAACAACACCCGCTCGGTGTGCCGGAAGTACTACATCCATCCCTCGGTGCTCGAGACCTATTTGGCGGGCACGATGCTGAGCGGGCTGGGCAACGGAACCCGCCTCGCCGCGGCCGCGAGCGGCTCGGCGCTCAACGCCGAGGAGAAGGCGCTGGTCCGGCTGCTCAGCGGCAAGAACTAGGCAACGACTACAGGAAAACTCAATCGGTCGGGATCGCCCGGTGCCGTGCCTCGACCAGGCCGAAGACTCCGAACGCGACCAGTCCCAGGGCCACGAGGCCGAGCAGCCAACCCGAGGCATACTGCCGTCCCAGCGTTCGCAACACCTCCCTGATTCCGCCGGCGCGGGACGGCTCGTAGACACGGGCCGCCTGGAACACCAGCGCGCCGCTCACCCCCATCACCACGGCGCGCGCGGCGAGTCCGAACCGGCCGATGCGGATGGCCCAGTGGCCGTTCTCGCCCAGGGTGTCGAGCCGCCAGTCGCGCCGGACGTTGCCCAGGAGACCTCGGTAGAACTGGATCACCGCGAGGACCAGCAGGGTGATTCCGACGAGACCAACCAGCTGCACACCGAATGGAACGCGGAGACCCTGGGCCACCAACCGCTCGTTGGCGTCGTCCACCGCGGGGCCGCTCAGCACGCTGGGAAGACCGAACGCCAGGCGCCCCCCTTCGATGGCCAGGGCGAGCTGAGCCAGGGCGGTCAGCAGCTGACCGAACCGGTTCGCCAGCCCTAAGAACGAGGTTCCGTTGCGGTAGGGATCGAGGAAGACCTGCACCAGAAGCCAGATCGTATAGGCCAACAGGCCGACGGCCAGGGCAGCGAGCAGCAGCCGGCCAAGCGGCTGGTGCAGCACGAAGTGAAACACACCGCTGGTGTCGGTGATGGCGCCGCCCACGCGGAGCGCGGCGCCGGTGGCCAGCAGGCCGATGGCCAGGTAGACCACCGCCCGCGCGACGAGCCCCGCGCGGGCGATGCGTTCGAGTCTCGGGGGCGGCAGCGCCATGCCCCAAGGATCGGCCCGGAAAGACCGCGCCGCCGTGCGACGGCGCACGGCGGCGGGAGGGTAGTTCGCGATCAGGGCGTGGTGCTCATGTACCCATATCCGCCACCACCACCACCAGCGCCTCCACCCCCGCCCGCGGTGCCACCACCGCCGCCCGCGCTTCCGCCATCCCCGGACGCCGCGGTGACCGTGATGGTACCCTTCATGATCGTGGGGTGGATCTGGCAATGGTAGGCAAAGGTCCCCGCCGTGGCGAAGGTGTGCTCGAAGGTGCCGGACGACTTCTGGTCCGAGTTGAAGCTCGAGCCGTCATCCGATGTGACGGTATGCGTCTGGCCATCCGAATCCCACGCCCAGGTCACCGCAGTGCCGGCGGTAACCGACAGCGTCGCGGGGCTGAAGCGATCGTTCTGCACCAGTACATCGCCTGCGGGCGGGGGGTTGTTGGACGTGCCCCCCGAGTCGCTCCCGCACGCCAACGTCAAGAACGCCGATGCCGCGCTGAGCGCCGGCATCAGCCAATGTCTTTTCATTCGAAGCCTCCGGTTGATCGCGGCGGGAGCTCTCCCGCCACGCTGGTACTGATCATAGGGGACACTCCACATGCCGGTCTTGGATAGGCGTATACGCTTTGGATGACGAGAGCGGCGAGCGAGGCGCTCCTATAGAGGGTTGCGCGCGGGCGCTCGCAAATGGGACAGGGCTCAGGCCAGGCGCATTCGCCGGAGGAGATCGCCGAACCGCTGGTCCGTCCGGAGCGGGTCGAAGTCCGGCTCGACCTTGAGATACGCCAGCCAGCCGCGGCGGTCCTGGTATGCTCGCTCCAGCCATTCGAAGGCCGGATCGATCTCGCGCAGCTCGATGTGCACCATCGCGAAGGCGGCCGGGTTGACGTAGCGGTCTCGCGTCCAGCCGTGCAACTGCTCCAGCACCGCGCGCGCGGTGGCCGTGTCACCTCGGCGGGCGGCCACCCGGCCGAGGCCGGCGGTGGAGAGTGCCGGACTGTCGGAGTTGGCGATCGCCTCGCGGAACGCCGCCTCGGCCGGATCGAGCAGGCCCATGGAGAGGTACGCCAGACCGAGCAGCCGATGATTCTCTTCTGCCGTGGGGTTCATCTCCACCGCCCGGCGCAGGTGCTCGAGCGCGAGCACCGGCCGGCGGGCGTAGTACTCCAGCCACCCCATGCCTCGGCGGATCGACACCGAGGCCGGGTCGAGTTCCAGCGCCATGCGCCCTTCGGCGACCGCCTCGTCGGCCCGCCCCATGGCGAGCAGGAACCAGGAGTACCACTGGCGCGCCACGCTGTAGCGCGGATTGAGCTCGATCGCCCGGTGGAACTGCCGGCCTGCGGCGGGCCAGTCCCAGTCGTAGACGAAGGTCACCCACCCCAGCGACGTATGGGCCTCCGCGAGGCTTTCGTCCAGCTCCAACGCCTTGAGCGCCATCGCCTTGGCGCGCTCCATCCCTTCCTTGACGGGGGCGCCGCGGTAGTCGAGGTGCAGGGCGTAGGAGTCGCTGAGGCCGGTGTACGCGAGGGCGTGACCGGGGTCCTGCGCGATCGCCTGCTCGAAGTACTTGATCCCCTCAGTGAGGGCCGCCTGGGTACGGCGGTTCCACCAGTAGCGCCCCTTCAGGTACAGGTGGTAGGCGGCCGGGTTGGAGGTGTACCGCGCGGGTGGCGCGTCGCCGAGGTCGCGTAGCAGGGTAGTGCGAAGCGTGCTCACGATGGTGCGCGCGATGTCGTCCTGGATCTCGAACGCGTCGGCGAGCGCGCGATCGTAGCGCTCCGACCACAACGTCCGTCCGTCGTCCACGCCGGTGAGCTGGACGGTGACCCGAAGCCGCGCGCCGCTCCGCCGCACGGTGCCCTCGAGGATCGCGCTCACGTTGAGCCGCGCGCCCAGGGCGCGGACGTCCTCGCGCACACCCTTGAGCGCGAAGACCGACGTGCGGGAGGCGACGTTGAGCCCTTCCACCTTGCCGAGCGCGTGGATCAGCTCGTCGGTGATGCCGTCGCTCAAGTACTCGAGCTCCGGGTCGCCCGCGGCGTTGACGAACGGGAGCACCGCGATGGTGCGAGCTGCCGACACCGGGGGCGCCGGCTGCTCCGGCGCCGGGGCGCTCAGCGCCTCCGCGAAGTCGCTCATCGAGTCGAAGCGGTCCTGGGGCTCCTTTGCCAGCGCACGGTTCAGCGCCCGCTCCACTGAGCCGGGAACGTTGGGGCGACGGGTGCCGACGGGCACCGGCGTCTCAACCGCGTGGCGCGCCATGATGGCGCGCGCGCCGCTGCCCGCGAACGGGGGCTCGCCAACCAGCATTTCGTAGAGCACGCACGCGAGCGAGTACTGATCGCTCCGGCCGTCGAGCCCCGGCTCCGCCGTGGCCTGCTCCGGGCTCATGTAGACCGGCGTGCCGACGGCGAAACCGTGATCGGTGACGTAGACGCTGTCCCCGCCCGCGGCGCTGATGGCCGTGGCGACGCCGAAGTCGGCCACGACCGGCTCCCCCTCCTGCAGCAGGATGTTCTCGGGCTTGATGTCGCGGTGGATCACCCCGTGGCGGTGAGCATAGGCCAGCGCCCCGGCCACCACCCGGGTGATCCGAAGCGCGTCCTCCACCGGCAGCGGTCCGTCCCGGAGCCGCGCCCGCAGCGATTCGCAGCCGGCGTACGGCATCACGAAGAACAGGTGGCCGTCACTCTCTCCCGAATCGTGAAGCGGAAGGATCTGGGGATGGGACAGCCGTGCCGCGATCCGGATCTCCCGGAGGAATCGACCCGGCTCGTAGCCCCCGCCGGGTCCGGGGCGGAGAATCTTCAGCGCGACCTTGCGGCCGTACTTGAGATCCTCGGCGAGGTAGACGCACGCGGCACCACCGCGACCGATCTCCTCCTCGAGCCGATAGCGACCGGCCAGAGTGGCGGGGGTTGGATGGAGGAGATCAGGGAGGTCGGCCACACTAGGAAAATAGCAGCGCCGCCGGACGCCCGGCCGGCCGCCGCTCGGGCCATCGCTCACGGTGAGGCCGGCGGAAGGCGCTATCGTGGCGGTGTCTGGGCAGATCAGATCGTATTGCCGCCACTTGGATGGAGGGCTTCATGGCCACGAAGAAGAGCTCCTCGAGCCGATCGTCGCGCCGACGGTACAGCAAGAGCGCCAGCAAGTCGGTGAAGAGCGCCATGCACCGTCGCAAGAAGGGCACCCTCAAACGGGGGAAATCCGGCCACGGCGGCACGGTGAAAAGCCGCAAGCAGGCCATCGCGATAGGGCTGTCGGAGGCCAGGAAGAAAGGCGCTAAGGTCCCGCGCAAGAAGTCCAGCTCGCGAAAGAAGTCCACCTCGCGCCGGAAGTCGTAAGTGGCCCGGGCTCGGGGCTGGTGTCGTGGATGCCTGTCCCAGGAGTGGGTCAGATCACGGACGTGGAAGGCCTCCCGACCTACTCTTGGGGCAGGTTGGAGCCTTTGTGCACACAGTTACCTCAACTCGAGGCGTCTATGGTCTGGCTCGCGGTGCTTCTGGTGATTGCGTGGTTGTTGGGGTGGGGCGTCTTCCATGTCGCCGGAGGTCTGATTCACATCCTGCTGGTGATCGCGGTGGTCGTCTTCCTCCTCAACTTCATCAGCGGACGGCGCACGGTCTAGGCGCCTGAACCCCGCCAGGTCCCGTCCGCCGCCATCGCGGCGGCGGGGCCGTCGTGGCTCGACCGGGCACGGGCATGGTCCGGTCGGCTATTTTTCCGTCGCAATGCCCGCCCTTCTCACGCATCTGCTGGGTACCCGATATCCGATCGTTTCGGCGCCGATGGGCGCCGTCGCCGGCGGTCGACTGGCCGCGGCCGTCAGCGGGGCCGGCGCACTCGGGATGATCGGCACCGGCTATCAGAACGCCGCCTGGATCGATCGGGAGTTTCGCGCCGCCGCGGGCGCGCGCGTCGGCATTGGTTTCATTACCTGGGACCTGGCCCAGACTCCTGAGCGGCTGGCTTCGGCGCTAGCGTGGCGTCCGGCCGCTGTCATGCTCTCCTTCGGCGACGCGACCCCGTTCATTGACGCGATCCGGCGCGCCGGCGCCAGGCTGCTGCTCCAGGTTCAGTCGCTCGAGGCGGCGCGCCAGGCCGCGGCGCTCGCTCCCGACGCCATCGTGGCCCAGGGCACCGAGGCCGGTGGGCATGGCGGCGGGCGATCGTTGCTGCCCCTGCTGCCGGCCGTGGTGGATGCGGTCGGCCCCATACCGGTGCTCGCCGCCGGCGGCATCGCCGATGGACGCGGCATCGCCGGGTGCCTGGCGCTGGGCGCGTCGGGCGTGCTCATCGGCAGCCGATTCTACGCCGCGGAGGAATCGCTGGCCGCGCCGGCGGGCCGCGAGCGCATGGTCCGAGGCAGCGGGGACGCCACTCTCCGAACCCGGGTGTTCGACGTGGTCCGCCGGCTGCCATGGCCAGCCGAGTTCACCGGACGGGTTCTGCGGAACCAATTCACCGACCGCTGGCACCTGGACGAGCAGGGACTGAGCCACGACGTCGATCGAGAGCAGTCCCGCTACGCGGCGGCGGTCGAACGAGGGGACTTCGACACCGCCGCGTGCTGGGCCGGGGAAGGCATCGATCTCATCCGCGAGGTCGCCCCCGCGGGTGAGCTGGTACGGCGTCTGGTGGCGGAGACCGGCGCCGCGCTGGCGCGCCTCCGCCACGAGGATGGCGCCGGGCCTAGCTGGCTGCGGGCTGCCGAAGATACATCAGCGACGCCGGCGTCGTGAGCAGCTCGCCGGTCTCCAGCAACGTCTTGAGCCCCGAGAGGATCATCGGCCAGCCGCCGTAGAGCTCGCTGTTGGCCTTCTCCCGGAGCTGATCGTGGGTCACGGTGAGACGGCACGAATCGCCTACCGGCTCGATCTCCCAGGTGACCCGCGAGGTGCCCTCCGCCTTCACGTCCTCGCTCCACAACGCACGAAAGCTCTGCACCAGCCGGTGAGGTGGATCGACCTCGATGTTCTCTCCCTCCGCGATCGCCATGTCCGGCGCTACCGTGTCGCTTCCGGTGCGGCTGGCGTAGGTGGAGCCCGAAGTCCAGTCGGAGTACACGCCCACCCCGAAGGTGTACTTGGCCCGCATCTCGGGATCGATGATTGCCTGCCAAAGCCGCTCCGGCGTGGTCTTGATGTAGATCTCGAACACTTTCTCCATCTGTGCCTCCAAGTCGTGTTTGAGGCCGCTGAGGACGGCCGCCCACGGGGCGGTGTACTTATCGATCCAGCGGTCGTGGATCAGGCGGATCGGCACCGGGTTGAGGAAGTGGAGCTTTTCCCGGCCTCGGCGCCGGGTGACTACCAGTCCGGCCTCCTCCAGCACCCGGAGGTGCTTCATGACACCGAACCGGGTCAGCGTGAGACGGCGAACAAGGGCACCGAGAGTCTGGCCATCGTCCTGGAAGAGCGCGTCCAGGAGCGTGCGCCTGGTGGCGTCGGCGAGGGCCTTGAAGACGACGTCGGCATCCATGGCTGCCAATATGTGACCCTTCGGTCACATGTCAATAGGGCGCTCTGGCGCGCCCCACGGGCGCGCTGCTACCCTGGATCCACCAGCCATACTTCCCGGAATGGATCACAAATGAGACGAATCGCAGTCCTTGCCCTGGTGCTGGCCCTCGCGCCGCGGAGCGCCCGCGCCCAGCTCCCCGACACCCTACAGCGCCAGGTACCGGCCGGCCCCGGCGATCTGGCCGCGAAGGTCGCGGGGGTCTGCCGGGTGCAGGTCGCGCCCGCCTACCGCTACCTCGGCGGCCAGCGCTTCATCCTGCAGGAGACCGCGGACGCCGAGCAGCACTTCTATGCCCGCGCGGATTCCAGCGGAAAGATCCTCCAGCTCTACTGGTTTCAGGTGGAGAGCAAGCTCCCTGGGAAGGGGGCGGGTTACAACTATGGCCGCGACAGCGCGGTGACCATCAACGACCTTCCGTTCGCGGTGAGCCTGCGGGAAGCTCGGGCGGACGCGGACCCGCCGCCGGGCAGCGACGGCGCCGCCATGATGGACTTCGTCCACGCGGCGGGTCTCGTCTTTCCCCCGATGGGGCGGCCGCTGCGGATGGTGCACACCGCGAAACCGGGAGCGCGCCAGGAGTTGATGGTCATTTATCTCGAATCGAGGGCGATGGCCAAGGCCGACCCCAGCTTCGACGGAGTGTTCAAGCGGGGACGCCGGGCCCTCCGATTTTTCGCGTGTCACTGAGCCCGGGAGGATGCTTGACGCCGTCCGTAGCCGAGCGATCGCGAACCCATTGCATCAGTTGCCGGAGGAATCCGCGGCGGCGGGCGCGAGGACGAACGTCCCTTCGAGCCTCCGCACCCACCACGCGCCGGTGCGGCGGCGCTGCTCCGGCGTGCTGAACCGGTAATCGTAGAGCACCGCGCGCACGTATTGCGGGGGCTTGCCGGGGAACGGGTCATGCCCAAAGAGCGTCAGCACCTCGGGAGTGCCCGCCCGAAGCCCCTCCGCCAGGCGCTGGAGCCACCCCAGGCTCTGGCCCGGGCTCAGCGCCGCGAACCAGAGCTGCCAGTCGAGGCGGGGGTGAAACGGCGCGACAAAACCAGGGCGCTGGCCCGGATCCCCCGGCTTGTACCTGAAGCCGTATGGCTCCCAGCGCGCGCCGTCGCGGCTGCCCTCCAGCACCAGCTCGGGCCGGTCGGTGGTCATCACCCGAAACAGCCCGTAGCCATTGATCGAGCGAAATGGCTCGACCCATCCCATCACCTCGTCCGCCCAGGGCGGCCACCACCCGACGCCGCGGCCGTCGGGCAGCGTGAATGCGACCTCCCGGACCAGGCTCAGCACACTGAGCCCGAGCAGCACCGGCGCGACGATCCGGATCACGGGATGTCGCGGGGGTGCCGACTCTGTGTCGCGCCCGGTCTCTCGATCATCCACCGAGAGCCGTACGCTGCTCAGTACCGGGAGGCAGAGCACCAGCGTGAGGAGATTGAAGAAGCCGTAGTTCCCGGTGGCCGCGATCCCGACCTGCAGCATGGCAATCGCCAGGACTCCGACCAGGCGGGTCCGGTGAAACCGCGCGGGCAGCAGAAGGAGCCAGGGCGCGCCCAGCTCGACGACGAGCGTCCACCAGGTCAGCCCATGGTGCATCCACGCCGGCCAGTGATGCGCGTACCACGCAGTCCACGGCGGCAGCGGCTGGGTTTCGAAATGGAAATCGAGCGCGGTGCCGTGGCGCCACGTGGGATCACCGCTGAGGATCTTGGTGATGCCGGAGAGAAACATCAGCTTGAACAGCAGGAAGACGAGCAGGAATCGCGCGAGGTCGACGGCCGGTTTGCCGGCCGCCGTATCGCGGGGGCCGGCCGGCCCGAACACGAGGGGGATCGACGGCGCGGAGACCGGGCGGACGGATCGCCACGGCGCCCAGAGGATGGCGAGCAGGCCGGTCTCGAGCAGCAAGGCGTCCCACTGAAACGAGAGAAAGTCCTGGCCCACGACGGACATCGAGAGGTACAGCAGCCAGAGCAGCGCCAACAGGAATCTGGGCCTGACGCCGAGCATCAGGAGGAAGCCGAGCCCCGCGCCGATCCAGGCCACGGCCACGAGTGCATTGTCGCTCGCGTCGAGCCAGAAGAGGGTGGGGAGCAGACGGTAGGCACCGGCGCCGTAGATGGAGTGGGCCCACTCGAGGAAGTGCGCGGCGGGCAGGACCCCGTGCTGACCCACCAGGCCGCGGATCTGCAGCGCCAGCGAGGCGAAGGCGACGAGGTAGACGAATCCGAGCAGCCGGAGGAACAACCGGCGGGTCACCGCGGCTGCCCCCCGGGGCACCGCGTCCGCGTGCTCAGCGAGTGCGGCTCAAACGCAGGGTGTGCGCGGTGAGCGCCCCGCGCGCTCCGGCCAGCAGCTGGACGATCGCACCGGAAGTGAGCGACGAGAGCGAGTCCACGATGGCTCCCATGGTGGCCTCGGGTACCGGCTGCTCTAGCCCCACTGTGCCCTGCCAGATGACGGAGTCGCCGGGCACCCGCACCAGCGCGGCGTCCAACCGTACCGCCGCCGAGACCTGGTTACCTCGATCCACCTCCTCGAACTGCTGCACCACTCCCCGCCAGACCAGATCGCTGCTGGACGAGGCTCGTTCGTCGGCCACCCGGGCCCGCAGCGCCGGGATGGCTCGCATCACTTCCAGGGTGGCATCGGCCAGCATCGTGCCCAGCGGCACGGCCCACTCCCGGTTGGGGTAAGTCCCGTATGTGGTTTCGCCCAGGCGGAACACGATCTGCGGATCGGCATAGATGCCGGAGGTGGCATACGGCTCCACCGTGAGCGTCGGCAGCGAGCTCGCCCCGGATTCCGCTGTCGTAGCGGCCGTGGCGGCCGGATGTGCCACCGGAGCAGGCACCAGCCGATATCGTTCCACCGGTCGGGGACCGCCAAGGCACCCGCCGAGCAGGAGCCCGCCGACGATGATAGCGCCGCGCCTAGTCATCGGTCGAGGGACCCGCCGGCTTGGCGATCGGCCGCTGTCCGCGCAGCATGGCCGCGGGGTCACGATCCAGGCGCGCGGCGAGGCGACTCAGGTTGTCGCTCGCCTCCGTGAGGTTCCGCATCAGCTCGTCAACTCCGCCGCCCTGGGCTGCCCCGCTTTGGAGCTTGGCCACGAGCTGGCGGGTGTCCTGCAGCATGCCAGTGGCCTCGGCCGAAGCGGCCCGGAGTTCCGGTGTCGCCGAGTCCAGGACTGCGAGCAGTCGGTCGGTCCGGGTAATGACCGTGTCGAGACGGCCTGCGGCCCGTTCCAGCCCCGGACCCCAACGGCTCGAGCTCCGGACAACCGCGGCACTCATCCGATCGAGCCGCGCGGTGGTACGAGCCAGGCTGGCGAAGAAGTTCCCCTGGAGCAGGGGCCTCGCGGCGTCGAGGATCGTATCGGTCCGCTGCAGCAGTACCGCAACCTGGGTGAGAGTTTGCTCCAGGGTAGGCCCTGTCTCGCTCGCGACCTCGCTCCCCGGTCGCAGCGCTGTCCCGCGGGGACCCAGCACGCGAAGGTCGAGGTACCGGGTCACCGGGTTCGAGACGTCCACCACGGCCGCGCGACTTTCGCGCCGCATTGGCGTGCCGTCCCTCACCCGAAAGACCACCCGGATGCGCGAGGAGTCCGCCGGGTCGACAGCGATCGCACGCACTCGGCCGACATTCAGCCCGCCGTAGCGGACCTCGTCGCCGGGGCGAAGCCCGCCCACCGTCGTGAACCTCGCATAGTACTCCGGACCTCGGGCCAACGCCGCGAGCACCGGTCGCCGCAACGTGATGTAGGCGATACCGCCTAGCAGCGCGATCAAGGCAAGCGCCACCAGGATCCTCTTCAGATGCCGGTGGCGCGCGCGATCTTCCTGCCGTCGTTCCACAGTTACTTGCCTCCCGCTGAGTCTCACGATTGTCCACCCACCGAACGCATTCTGTGGCAGGAGTCACATCATAGGCTGCTGCTCCGGCCTACGCTCCCCGACCCTGCCGCCGAGATCCTCGGCGCGGCGCCCGACGATGCCGCATACAAGACCGCGGCAGAAAGACAGGGTGTAGGGATGGCAAGCTCAACACGAATTCCGGCACGCATCGCCGGAGTGATGATGGTATTTGCAACCGGCCTCAACGGCGACCGTCACCGGGCAAACGGCGGCCTCCGCCTCCGGGTCCGACAGCAGCTTCGTGCAGATGGCCGGCAGCGGAGGTATGGCCGAGGTGCGCTTGGGAATGCTGGCTCAGAAGAAGAGCTCGAGCGCCGAGGTGAAGCAGTTCGGCCAGCGGATGGTGACCGACCACTCCAAGGCCAACAAGGACCTGATCGCGGCGGCCCAGCAGGCCGGCCTCACGCCGCCCAGCACGCTGCTGCCGAAGCACCAGCGGACCGCGAGCGACCTCTCCACCAAGACGGGCTCGGGGTTCGACAAGGCCCGTATGGCGGAGATTGGTGAAGGACCACACCGAAGATGTGGCTCTTTGAGCAGGAAGCCCAAAGCGGCGGGGAGAAGTCACTCCAGCAGGTGGCCGCCAAGACGCTGCCGAAGTTACGGGAGCACCTGCAACGGCCAAGGAGATCGCCACCAAGGTGGGTGCCGACACCACGGGCATGAGCGCCCACGCCGAGCGCGAGAGCGGGACCCGCTAAGCCCTCATGCCGGCGGCTCAGCCCTGGGCGTGGTAGAGCTCGGGGAACCGCCGGCGCAGCTCGTCCAGCTTGGGCCGGTCATTGATCACGATGTAGGGCTGGTTCGGGTGGTGCACCAGGTAGTCCTGGTGATAGTCCTCCGCCAGGTGGAAGGCATTCAGCGCGGTCACCTCGGTGACGATCGGGCTCGGGTAAACCCGGGTATCCCGGAGCTTCGCGATGTACCGCTCCGCCGCCGCGCGCTGCGCCGCGTTCCGGTAGAACACCGCGGACCGGTACTGTGTCCCAACATCGGGGCCCTGACGGTCGAGCTCGGTCGGGTCGTGCGCGACCGTGAAGAAGACCTGGAGCAGCTGGTCGTAGGAGATCCGCGACGGGTCGTACACCACCATCACCGACTCGGCGTGGCCGGTCCGGCCGGTGCTCACCTCCTCGTAGCTCGGTGAGGCGAGGGTGCCGCCGGCGTACCCCGAGACCGCGGTCGAGACTCCCACCAGATGGTCGAAAACCGCCTCGATCCCCCAGAAGCAACCGCCGGCGAACACCGCGGTGTCCACCCCGGCGACGATCCCGGCCGGCGCGGGCTCCGCGGCCATCGGGGCCGGCTCGGCCCCGCGCCCGCCCGGAAAGCGGAAACCAGCGAGGTAGAGCAGCATCAGAGCGGGCGCGACCGCGCCGGCGGTGAGGATGGGCAGGAAGGAGCGGGACTGAGCGGACATGTCGAACTCGGGTTGAGGACAGCGAGAGAACGCCGCAGCCGAGGCGGCGGTTCTGGCGAGCATTCAAGGTGGCGGTAGCAGGAGGGCGATCTGGCGTACCTCGATGCTAACCTAAGCAATTGTAAGATACGGTCATAGGCATGATAATCACACTAATCTATTGACAAACTAACACAGATCTGCCATTCTAGAGGCATCCTCTTACCGGAGCTGCCCGATGCGGTACCCGCTTTCCTCTACCTTGTTCGTTCTCACACTCATTCCCGCCGTCGCGTCCGCGCAGGCCGCCGCACCCAACCTCTCGGATCCCGAGGTCGCCCACGTGGCCGTGACCGCGGACAATATCGATATCGACTTCGGCAAGCTGGCCCTGTCCCGCACCCACGACTCCGAGGTGAAGAACTTCGCCTCGATGATGGTCCGGGACCACACCGGCGTGAACGAAAAGGCGGCAGCGCTGGCCAAGAAGCTCGGCGTAACCCCCAAGGACAACGCGGTGAGTCAGTCGCTCGAGAGCGGGGCCAAGGATGCGAAGGCCAAGCTCGACCCCCTCAAGGGCGCCGACTTTGACCGAGGCTACATCGAGCACGAGATCGCCTACCATCAGGCGGTGCTCGACGCCCTCGACCAGACCCTCATCCCCACCACCGAGAACGCGGAGCTGAAGTCGCTGCTGACACAGGTCAAGCCGGCGATCGAGGCGCACCTCGCGTACGCCAAGAAGATCGGCGAGAAGGTGCACGCGTCCAAGTAAACCCGGGCGTTCCGGCCATCGCGCTCGCCGCCGAGCCGTATCGGTCCAGCAGCTCCCGGAACCCGGGTTCGCCCCGGAGGCGGGCCCAGGTGGGGTCCGCCCGAAGCAGCTGGGCCGAGACAGGCGAGGGCATCGCGAGCAGGGTGTCGAGCTTCGCGATCGCGGCCGGGCGGTCGTCCACCATGGCGTAGATCCGGGCGAGCGCGAGGGCCGCGAACGCCCGGCTCACCGGGTCGGCTGCCATCCGCTCGCCGGCGACGCCCTCGCGAACCGCGTCGTCCCGGCGGCCGAGGCCGGCGTAGGCGTACCCCAGGAACCCGCGGCGCCACGGCAGCACCTGGGCCTCCCGCAGCTCCATCTCGAGACCCCGGCGCGCCGAGTCGCTGTAGATCCGCACCTTGTCCGCCGCGCCGTGCAGCCGGTACCACTCGGCCTTGGTGACGGCGTAGAGCGCCGTATCGTCCTCGAAGTCACGCACCGCCAGCTGCTCGAAGGCCCTCCGGCTCGCGGCATCCTCCGGCACCAGGAAGACCGCGTCCGGGTTCATGTAGCCGACCAGATTCCCCAGCCCCACCTTGGAGGCCGCGGTCGCGAAGAGCGCGCGTGCCGAATCGAGATCTCCCCGCCAGCTCACCCGAAGCCAGACCTTCTGGGCCCAAGGCACCACCCAGTCGGGCGCCAGGCCAAGAGCCCGATCGAAGGAGCCCTCGGAGACAGCGTAGCGGCGGAGAAACCACGCGGTCAGACCGATATCCGACGCCAGCTCCGCCGACCGCGGATTGAGGCGCGCGGCGCGCTGCAGCTCTTCCAACGCCTCGGCTAACCGACCTCGCCGACGGAGAACGAGCCCGAGCGCCTCCGCGACCTCTCCGCTGTTCGGCTGAAGCTGGTCGGCGGTGGCCAGCTCACGGAGCGCTTCGTCGTACGCCTTGCGGCACTGGCTCTGATAGTAGCCCATCGCCACGTGCGCCTCGGGCAGATCGGGCCGGAGCCGAAGGGCGGTCTCCGCCGCCGAGCGGGCGTGGGTCGAATCATCGTCGGTGCCGTCGGTGGTGGACGCGTAGAGGGCCGAGTAGGCCTGGCTGAGGCGGGCGAAGGCAAGAGCGAAACCGGAGTCCAGCGCGGTGGCGCGCGCGAACATGTCGCGCGCGATGCGCAGCCGGCGGGTCTCGCCCCAGCTGCCGACCAGGTAGTCGGTGCCCCGAAGGTAGTAGGCGTACGCATCCGGGTTCTCGGTCGGGCGGCGCGCCAGCGCCTGCCGCTGGGGCTTGCCGATCGCCACGTTCAGCGCCTGCGCCACGCCTTCGGCGATCTCGGCCTGCATCTCGAACAGGTCGGCGAACCGGGTGTCGTAGCGCTCGGACCAGAGCCGGCGCTCGTCGCTGGCCCTGATGAGGCTGGGGATCACCCGTGCCTTCGCGACGCCGCCGGTGGTGTCCCACCGGACGCTACCCTGGAGCAGGTAGTCCACCCCGAGCTCGCGGGCTACCTGGCGGAGCGGCCGGTCGGAGTCGCGGTACTCACCGACGCTCGCCCGCGAGATGACGCCCAGCCCCTCGATGCCGGTCAGCCGGCTGGTGATCTCCTCGGTGAGCCCGCTGGCGAAGTACGCGTCCTCCGGACGTCCCAGGTTTTCGAACGGCAGCACCGCGATCATGGCGCGCTTCTCTTCGGGGGCGGTGGCGGTCGCCGTCTCGGACTCCGGCGGGGGTGTCTCGAGCCGGCTCGTCGCGACGATCGCGGTGCCCACCAGACCGACCGCGAGGGCGCCCGCCGCGATCCAGCGCCGGGGCATCGGCGAGCGGCGGGCCGCCGGCACGAGGACCGCGGTGCGGGCCGCGTCCAGATGGATCAGCACTTCGTCCGCGCTGGACGGCCGCTCGGTCCGCTTCTTGGCCAGGAGTCGCATCACCAGGTCGGCCAGCGGGCGCGGGGTATCAGGCCGATGCCTGGTGATCGGCGCGGGCTCGTCCGCCAGGTGGGCGGCCAGGAGGGCCTGTGCGGTGTCCCCGGTGAAAGGCGGGGCGCCGGCCAGCAGCTCGTAGGCGACGCAGCCCAGGGCGTACAGGTCGGCTCGATGATCGATCGGATCTCCCGCGGCCTGTTCGGGGGCCATGTACGTGGGCGTGCCCAGAACCAGCCCGGTGCTGGTAGCCCCCGTGTTTCCGCCCTCTCCGCCGGCCGCCGATACCGCCTTGGCGATACCGAAATCGATGATGAGGGCGTGGCCCTCGCCGATCAGGATGTTGGCGGGCTTGAGGTCGCGGTGGATGATCCCGCGCCGGTGGGCGTATGCCAGCGCGTC
>Ga0136846_1242397_pt1 | contig 16263 bp, 10 predicted proteins | sample HopSoiMetagenom2_FD_96841 | JGI IMG/M metagenome (GOLD analysis project Ga0136846, IMG submission 96841) | Grasslands soil microbial communities from Hopland, California, USA - 2 Assembly 2016 (version 4) | ecosystem: Environmental > Terrestrial > Soil > Grasslands | place: USA: Hopland... | reverse complement strand
GGGCGGCCACGGCCCAGAAGGCGAACCCGAATGCGGAGGTCAAGACTGTCGTGGTGAACAGGGACAGCGCGGTGCCGAGGGTGGCGGGCTCGCGCGAGCTCGCCACCAGCGCGGAAGGCTCAGGTTCCGGCGCGCTCCGCGACCGCAGGGCGACGATCTGGCGCGACTCGCCGGCGAGGTCCTTTCGCCACGTCATCGCGCCGCCGATCGATGTGCCTGCTCTTGCAAGGCAAGCTGTCCAATCCGGCTCACGTCAGAGGACCCACGACGACCAGATGCACACTGCGATAGGGGGTCGTCGCGCCGGCGCCTCGGAAGAGTGCGACGTGCACCACCCGCCAGTCGCCCGCTCCCAAGGGCGGCAGAGGCTCCGCGAACCGCCACGTCCCTTGAGCTGTGAGGCTGCGCTCGCGCGTTCGAACCACGCGCGATATCTGCGCGCCCGAGAGGGTGACCACAGCGCGATAGCGCATGGGCTTGGCCTCGAGGTTCCGCACCTCGACGTCCCCGGCACGTCTGCCGTGCGTGTGCTTCAGGACGATCGACAACTCCGTCGTGGGTGTACGGCGACCGACAACCGCGGCCTGTCTCGCGTTGACGGCGGCGGCACCGACGAGCACGACGACGAGCGTCCAGCCGACGATCTCCACGAGGCTGCGCTTGACGTCGCCGCGACGCGTCGATGTTCCGCCGGCTCCCCCGCTCCCGAGCCGCAGGTACGCGAGCCCGGCGCCGGCTGTTGACACCAGCAGCGTCCACGCGGACCACGACGAGGCGGTAAGCGCGATTCCGATGAGGTTCAACAGCAGGCCGCCGCCGATCGCGCAGACCATGCTCAGACCGACCGACAACAGCGCGACGTCGAGATTGGACAGCCGCAACCCACACGATCGAAGCGCCGCGCACCAGAGATAGCCAGGCACCACCAGAAGCGCTGACGCCACCAGATATCCGGCGCCCGGAACGCGACCGGCGACGGCACCGCCTGGGACGATCGCGCCGGCGCCGGCGGCAAGGACGAAGGCCACGCTACGGCGAGAGGGCATGCTGGATCAGCCGCAGGTCGTAGATCGCAATTCGCCCGTTGTCGTACAGCCGAGTCATGCCGCGAGCGCGGGCGAACTTGTCCAGCCGAGCGAAGGGCAACGGCGACCTATGTGAGTGGAGGTACTGATCATCGAGGAAATAGCCGGCGCTCGGCTCGCGCGGGAGCTGCTCGCTTATGGCCGCATCGACGACGGCCATGCTGAGCGCCTTCGTCTGGATGAAGCGGTGCTCCGGCGGACCGACCGTCGTCGCGTAATACAGGCGCGAAACGCCCGGTACGGGCGCTTGGAAGCCGTATGAGGCGACCAGCCAGCACGCCGAGAAGTCGCAGGCGACTCGGTGACCGGGACCCACCGCCCGGCGCATCCATTGGGCGCCGAGGATCCCCGCACGGTCGATACCGCTCTCGAATGCATCGATGTGGTACCGGCCAGGCGTGGTCTCCCACAGCGGTGGCCAGCCGATCATCGCGAAGCCGGCCGCGATCACGGTCACCGCCGCCGTGATGCCGGCCTGGCGTACCGCCCGGGCGCCTGGGGGCCACAGCGCGTTGAGTGCGATCGCCATCGTGATCGACGCGAAGAACAGCGAATATGTCAGTGCCCGACCCGCTATCTCGGAGCTGGTGGCGACGGCCCGAAAACCCAGCACGCCCACGTAGCTGATCGAGGCGATGGAGAATGCACGGACCGGCACGGTCGGCGTGGTCCGCGAGACCCGAACGAACCCGAGCGTCGCAAGGAAGAGGGTCAGGCAGACGGCAAGGTACGACAGCGTCAGCGGCAAGCTCTTGCCGCTGTTCGCCCCCCCGCCACCGGCAGAGAGCTCGCCGATCGACTGGAGCGCATCTTGGAGTGGCGGGGCGAGGTAGGAGAACAGACCGTGAGCTACGCCGGCGACCCATGCTGTCGCGAGCGCGACCCCCAGAGCGGAGAGGTAGCCGAGGGCTCGGACGAGCGGGTCATGCCGTACGGCCGCAACCATGAAACTGAGAACCAGCACGGAGGTCGTGACGGCCGCCGTCACGTGATGTGTCACGATCACCGCGGCCAGGAGCAGCGACGCCAGTCCGAGCGCGAGCGGTCGTCGGCCGTGCGCGTCGAATGCGAAGACGAACACGAGCACCATGAGCAACAACGCGGGCGCCTCGTATATGAACCCCGCGTTGAAGAAGGGGTGGTGCGGGCTGACGGCGAACAGCAGAGCCGCCGTCGACCCGACCCGATCCGATCCAGTGATCATGCGCACGAACGAGTACGCCGCCAGCGACACGCCGACGTGCGACACCGCGGCGACAATGGACCCTGCCGCGAAGAGGCTCAGGTGCGTGACGCTTGCGACGTAAGCCGTTGTCTCCTCGAGTCCCGGGAACGACGGACTGATCGACAGGGCGGGGTTTGCGTGGAACAGGTGGTGGTCGTTGAGCACGCTCCAAGCGGTTCTCCAATGGAGCAGCTCATCCGGAAAGCGAAAGTCGAGCGGACTGTACATCCACTTGATCACTGACTGAAAACCGGCCTGGGCTCCGACGGCGACGACCCGTGCGCTGCGAGGAACATTCGGTGCCACCATCGTGATCGCAAGCGGCAGGAAGACGACGAGCTGGCCGATCCAGACGACTGCCGTGGCCCATCGCGCTCCCGCGTAGCTGTCGGCGTATCCGATCGAGATGAGGACGACGCCGTACGTCGCGATGAGCGTCGGGACAAGCAGGAGAGGCCGTTGCTGTCCCCGCGTCGGTGTGCCTCCGTCGTCGCTGAAGGCCACGCTCACACCCGACAGAGCACCCTGGTCGGCGTTCGGGGGCCTGGACCGCGGATTCAGAATGGAGACCATGCGGGGTGGTTCGGGCGTGATGCGAGCAGGGGTTCGCGATAGGCGGGCGGTTTCAAGGACCCGAGCGAGGGCGCAGCGGGCCGCTCGCGGGCGCCGGACGCGCGGCGGGAAAGACCGAATTGTTGACCCGCGTGTACGCGTAAAGAATGGGCCCGAGCGCGAGCCCCGGTCTGTAAATGGTGGACGCGCGGGTGGATTGGCGACTCGATCCGCTCGACCACGGGTTGGCCCTCAGGTCCGACAGAGCACGCGGCACGAGTTTGACGAGTTGCCAGAGCCGTCCGGGCTCGCGAGCCAACAGCGCGGCGTAGTAGGCACCCAGTGCGACGCCGTATCCCCGTCGCTGCGCGATCAGCTGGTCCATCGAGCGGCGGTGGAAGTGCCAGATGATGCTTGTCGGCTCATAGACAACGCGCCAGCCGGCGAGCATGACCTCCGTGAAGGCGAGCGTGTCGTCGCCGCCGGGCAGGCGTGTACCGGGGCCGAGCGCGACGTCGAAGCCCCCCACCTGCTCGAGCGCCCTGCGGCGAAAGGCCATGTTGCACCCCACGCCGAACTGCGGAAGCGGATACATCGGATGCTGAGCGTCCGGGCTCGACGGGTCGAAAATGACCCGCGTGAATCCGCGACCCTTTCGATGTCCTCCAAGGTCTTCGAATAGCTGCTGGGCCTCGGTCTCGAGCTCGGCGGGAAAGGTGAGCCCCGAAACCGCGCCTACGTCCTCGCCCTCGGCGAATCCGCGGGCAAGTCCGTGCAGCCAGGACGCCTCAACCACCGTGTCGTCGTCTGCGAACGCCAGAACGTCGTGTCGAGCCGCTGCAACGCCGGCGTTTCGGGCTCGCGTCTGGCCAGGAACGGGCTCGAGGACGTAACGCGGCCGCATCTTCGAGCGGAACTCTGCGACTGCTCGCCGCGTGTCGTCGTTCGGGGGAGCGTTGTCGACGACGACGACCTCGAAGTCGGGGTAGTCGACGCGCTCGAGGCTCCGGAGGAGGGCGAGCAGGCCTCTTACGCGATTGCGTGAACAGACGATGACGCTCACGGCGGGCAACCGAGAACGTGTGGCGTCGGAAGACGAATCGGTGCCCAGTGGGCGGCATGCCGGTTGGCCATCGTCGGTTTTGGGGAGGCGGCGAGAGAAGGACGCTTCCGTCTCGGAGGCCAGCTCTTGCGACGTGACGTACGCGGTGCCAAGGGGCACGCCGTCGCGGAAGACGACGACGAACGCCCGCTGTTTTTCGCCGGCGGCAAGCGCGGCTCGTATCTCCGGGACGATCGGTCCGCGGCGTTCATCGACGGACGTGACGACGGCCGGCTGGAATGCCGCCGTACCTGGTGTTCGGTGGACGTTCATAGCACGAGAAATGCGAGTCGGTGTGGGAAGCGCTCGGCGGAATACCGCCCAATGGCGGGCGTCATTCGCGTCCGTCGAGTGCCGGGATGCGCTGCGAGCCGGAGTTGTGATCAATGCCGCCCCACAAGCCTCGATAGACCGCCGCACCGAGCGGCAGGCCGCCGGTTGCCAGGCTTGAACGGCCGTAGTTGAAGTAAGCCGCGAAAACGATGTTGCTGGTTTTGAGCCAGCGGTACATCGCCCATACGAAGTATGGATCGTCGCCTCCACCCCCCGGTCCTGCAAGAAGCCCCCATTCCGGGAGCGCCAGCGGCCGGTGGTGCGCCCGCGCGAAGCCAAGCCAGTGCGCGAGTCCATGGTCCTGGTCGACGAACGATTTCCACCGCTCTTGAGGCAACTGCGCGGTTGCGGCCGCGAAGTCGTAGATGTCCACCCCGACATAGTCGACGTACGCCGCTCCGGGCCAGGCGAGGTCAGCAGGAAACCCTCCTGGGCCGGAAGTGGGATTGAAGACAAAACGGAAATCCTCGTGCGCCACCGAGCGTAGAGCGCGGACGATCCGTCGCCAGTAGTCGGCAAAGAGGAGCGGGCCATTCGGGACCGCACCCGCGTACCACGGGCTATACGGGTCGTTGAACTCCCACCCGAGGCGCAGGATGGCGTCGGCCCGGCCAAAACGGACGAGCGTGCGGCCAAGGCGGCGAAAGTGCTCGTCGTACCGGCCGGCAGCACCGCCGGCCAAGTCCGGTTGGTTGCGGGGGAAGAGCGGAACGCCGAGGAGGAGCCGCCATCGTCTCGAGCTGGATCGTCTCCATCTCGACAACCACCACGTCGGCCGCTCGATCTTGCTCCAATCGTCCTGGGCCAGGAAGTCGACGGCGAGCTGCACACGCGAGCCTTGCCAACGTTCGAAACGAGCCACTCCCGTTGGGTTCGCCGGCCCGACATACACCCCGACCGCAACGTGTCCACGCGCGCGCGCCGGAGTTCCGGAGAAGCACAGGGCAGCGGAGCATGCGAGGACCAGCACAGCCGCCGCCGATCTGCGGCCGCCCTCGCGTCCGTCGTGCCTGCTTTCGGCACTGCAGGTATTACGCATACGGCTCGGCACGGCCGGTTCCGGCCAGGACCGGCGTCTTGCGCGAGCCCAACTCGAGAGCGGTGTGCGAGCGGCGAGCCTTTCGCTGCTGTACGAGACCGGCGACGTGGCCGACAGACGCGCACGCGAGTCCTCCGACGATCGCCCCTGATCGCGCGAGCCCCGAGAGGTCCTTCTCGACAACGACGTCGGCGAAGCCGGAGACGAACCCTCGAGGGAGCGCATCGACGACATACGCACGCTCCGTGGTGAGCAGAGCTCCCGCCTCACTGTGAAGCGCGAAGTGCGCCTTGCCGACGCCCTCGGCGTAACAGCGGCGCATGAAGAACAGCGGCGTGCTCCTCTCGGGCGCAACCTTGTGCTCCACGACAGAGGCCGGCTCATAGATCCACTCCCCATCGGGCCACGCTCGCGCGGCGCGAATACACAACTCGGTGTCCTCCGGGCGCCAATGTTTGCCGACCTTGCCGAAGCCGACGAGGAATCCACCCGCCCGCTCGAATGCCGTACGTCTGATCGTCATGCTCCCGGTCCAGACGTTCCGTACCGCCGAGGCGTCGACGGGTGCACCTCGGTACGTCGCGCCGACGACCCATTTGAACTCTTCGGGCAGCCAGCGCGGGATCCCTCCAAGCCAGCGCGGAACAATGCGCCCTCCGACGCCGATGACATCGGCCTGGATGTAGTGGGGCAGGAGCGTGGCCAGCCAGTCGGGTCGTGCGACGGCGTCGTCGTCCAGGAACGCGACGATGTCTCCTCTCGTGGCTCGTGCGCCGGTGTTCCTGGCTCCCGAGGCACCGCGCTGAGCTTCGTTGGGCAGCACGAGCACGTGCGACAGCTCGCGACGAGCGCGCTCGAGGAGCCACGCGTTGTGGTCGATGACGGCGACGACCTCGAGGGGCCGGACGGACTGCCGTTCGACGGATTGCATGGCCTCCACGAGATCGGCCCAGCGCTCTCGATCGGTCGCGCAGACCACCACCGAGACCGTCGGAACGCCACGTGATGCGACACCGCGAGCACGAGGGCGCCGGTCGCGTCCCAATGTGGCTGAATGCCGCGCGCGCACGATCGGACGAGTGGTGGGCGGAGGGCGCGCGACGAGCTTGTCGAAGAGCTCGCCAAGCGCGTCGGCGGTTGTTTGCCAAGATCCGGGCGGGTGGAAGCGGCGCCCGCGGAGATCGCGGAGGCGTCGCAGGGCGCCGGCGAGTGCCCGGGGGTCCTCGGGCTCCACGACGAGCGCGCCGTCGTATCCCGCAAACGCGTCCGGCAGTCCACCGACGTTGGTGACGATGACCGGGAGGCCGTGGCTCATCGCGATGTGAAGCGGACCACTGGCGGAGGCGCGGCGGTAGGGAAGCGCGACCGCGTCCGCTTCGGCGAAGAAGGCGCCCACGTCGTTGTCGTGGACATACCGGTTGACGAGCGTGATGCGGTCCCGGTGCGGGTGTATGGCGAGAAGGTCGAGCGGTGCCGTCCAACCCTCCCATGTCTCACCTACCACGGTCAGGCGATACCGGGCCGCTTCCCCGGTATCGAGCATCGCGTAGGCCCGCAGGAGATCCTCCAGCCCTTTGTACGGGCGAATGGTGCCGAAGAACAGAACGTTGATCGCCTCCGACGGAGACGCCGGCCGCGCCCGGGCGACGTACTGGTCATACGGGCCATGGGTGATCACTGCCACGGGCCGGGCGTCGCGGGGATGCTCCTCCTGCAGGATCCGACGATCATGCGAGGAGTGCACGACGAAGGCGTCGCTCAGCGTGCGCAGCCACGGCATGAGCAGGCCGGCGTAGCGGGCCGCCAGGGGCCGCGCGGCCTCACCCGTGTCCTGGGTCTCGTGATACTCGAGGACGATCCGGGCTCCGGCACGCCGCCCCGCGAGGGCCACGAGAAGGTAGCTGTGAAGGACGGTGGCCGTCCACCACTGCAGCACGATCACTTCGGGGCGATGACGACGCAGGAACCGCAGAGCACGCAGCATGCTTCGGCCCCAGAACCAATCGACGCCGTCGAACACGTCGGCCGCGGGGCGGCCGTACGAGAGCTCCGCGAGGCATACGCCCACTCGTTCGCGCCCGGGATAGAGCCGCGGCGGCAACAGCCGACGCATGAGGATCACCGAGGTTGGATGTCGCTCGGCGAGAACGCCGGCGAGGCAATGCGTGTAGTAGCTGATACCGCTGAGGAACGCTGTCCCCGAGCCGACCACGCAAACCCGGAGCGGTCGGGCGGACACGATGGCGTCCGTGCGAGCCGCGAGATCGGGTGCAGCTCGGGCATCGTCGGCATCGCCCGCGACAACGCAGCGATGACTCGCCTGTCGGGTGGGTTGCTCCAACGGGACGCCGCTGCTCCCGTCGCTCGGCGTTGAGCCTCGGACGGAGTCGGCGCCGTCCTCTCCGAGCCGAGACGGGATGACAACGGTCTCTCGTGTCTCGACCCCGCGGCCAGTCACAGGTCGCAGCGAACTGAGCACCCACCCGCTCACCGGCACGCGCTCCTGACCGCGAGACGCCAGCTCGTGAAGAAGCGATCCGGCGAGAAGGACGGACAGGGCCATCTCGAGGATCCGCAGCGATCGCAGCACGTCCCCCGATGCGTCGGGGCCGACGAGCATCGGCACGCCGGCCATGGCGACGAGAAGCGCCAAGACCACGAGCCCGCGGGCACGAGGCGCGTTTCTCGAGCCGTCACCGGGCACCGGCCATGGCCCGTCCCGGCGTCATGCTCGGGTGACTCGACGTCGGGCCGCGCGTGACGAGCCGTCACCTTCGCGCCGTCAGCGGGGGATGCCGTGTCACTTCGTCGGCGCACGCGCGGTCTTCTTGCCCAGCGCCTGCGTGAGCTGCGATCTCGCTCCGGCGTGGGACACGTCAGAGGGCCTGCGAGAGACCGGCGTCTGGAGCGCTCACCGACGCGCTCGCGCCCGCATGGCCGTTCATGATCGCCTCATAGACCTTCACCGTGCGTTCGCTCGCTTCATGCACCTCCGGGATCGAGTCGATCAGCGGCTGCAGCCGGAATCTCGCGGCGTCGGCGACGGCGTCCGCGATGGCCAGTGGGGACGATTCGACCGGCAGCAGGGTCACGCACTGCGCATGGGAAGCGGCTTCGCGGTGGACGGCCACGTCGGACGCCACCGTCGGAGTCCCGGCGGCGGCCCCCTGCAACACGGCCAGACCGGAGGCTTCGTGCGAGGAGAACGCGATCACGACACGCGACGCACGGAGCCAGCCGTAGACCTCGTCCGCGGCGCGGGGCCCCAGGAAGTGCACGCGGGACTCGACCTGCAGGTCCACGGCGAATCTCCTCAGTGCCCGCCTGGCCCTGCCCTCGCCGATGACGGCGAGCTCGAACTGCGAGGGCAGGACAGCGAGGGCGGCGATCGCCTGCTCCAGCCCGTTGTGCCGCTCGAGCCGCCCCACGCTCAGCATGACCACGCCGGTGCAGTGGATGGGCGTCGCAGACCGGATGGCGGCGACGTCGACCCCGGCCGGTACGACGACCACGCGGTCGGTCATCGACGGAACGAGGTCAGTGAGATGTTCCTGCTCCGCCACCGAGGGGCAGACGACGCCGGCGCTCCTCATCAGCGCCGATCGCATCGCGAGGCCATACGGGCCGCGCAGCAGGCGGCGAAACGATACGTCGGGTGAGATGACCAGCGGGCACGCGACTGCCCGTCGGAGCGCAACCGCCTGCAGGGCTTCGTCGCTCGTGACGTGGACGATGTCGTAGCGCCCGTCGGCGAGGAGCCTCGCGACCGCCGGGGTGAGCCCGTATGCGACGTAAGGCGCCGCCGAGCCGAACCGCCGAGTCAGCACTGGGCCCGTCATGGCCAACCTGGGGGGGCCGCGATCGGTCGTTTGGCAGACGACGTCCACAGTGTCGCCGTGCTGCACGATCGCTCGAGCAAGGTCTCGGGTCTGCGGGTCGAGCTGGCGGGCGAACGGAGAGTGACGCGGCGGGAGTAGAGCAACATTCATCGCTGCAGAGAGCCCTTCCGACGGCGTCCATGAACGCGGCGCCCGAGCGCCGGCACACGTTCCAGGGCGATCGTCCGAAGAACGCGGCCGCCGTCCCGGACCGCGTTGAGGTTGCTGTGCCCATAAATCCTGCTTCGCTCAAAGCTCGGCACTTCATGAATTACGAGGCCCGCCTTGGCGATTCGCACATTGATGAGCGTCTCGACCTCGAAGCCGTCGCAGTCCACGTGCATGTACGGCAGGCATCGCGACCAGAAGGCGTTGAAGCCGTAGCAGAGGTCGGTGTAGCTCGTGCCGTACAGCCCGTTCACGACGATGTTGAGCGCGCGGTTTCCCACCCGTCTCACGGTCGTGATGTCTGCGCTCCTTCCGCCTTGTGCGAAGCGGGAGCCCTTGACGAAGTCCGCGCCGGTTCGCAGGGCGGCCACGAACCGGGGAATCTCGCCCGCGTCCGTGGAGCCGTCTGCGTCGAGCATGACGATGATGTCGCCCGTGCAGGCCGCGAATCCGGCCGCGAGCGCATTTCCCTTGCCCCTTCCGGGCTGGTGGACGATGCGGACGTCGGGTCGCAGGCGGCGCGCGACGGCGGCGGTCCCGTCGGTCGAGTGCCCGTCGACCACGATGACCTCGTGGAGACCGGCCGGCAGGCGATCGAACACGTGTGGAAGGTTCATCGCCTCGTTCAGCGTTGGGATCACGACACTGACGCGGAGGTCACCGCTCAGCGGGGGCGCCACCGGAGGCCGCGGCCGGGTCGCCGCCGGTGCTTGGAAGCCGGCGCTCGCCCGATCGCCGTTCCGATCGTCGCGGCCCACCGGCCGCGGTGCCACGAGGCTCAGCGCCATGTCACGCTCATGGCTTGGCGAGCCAGCACCGCTGAGCGCGACGGCATCCTCTGACCACTCAGGGTGCGCCATCTTCACCACGCGCCTGCGCGTGCGTGCGCGCGTATGGTTGATTACAACCGTCGACTCGGCCGTGTTTGATGGCGGTCAGCGAACCGCTGGACCGTTCGGTCGAGGGTTTCCGGGCTCCCCGGCGTCCGCGGTCGGCGGGGCGCAGCTGCCCCGCGGCGACCGGTCGATCCCTGCGTGGCGCGTCCAAGACGGTTGTCCCCCCAATTTCCTGGCATCGCCCGATCGACCCTCGCTGCCGGGGCGAAGCTAAGCAATGGGCCAAGCGGCCGGTTTTGCGTTCAGCTCCATGAACGGTGAGCAGCCTTTTTTACTGCGCGGGCCGCGCGGCTCGGGTAGCTTTGGCGGTGGGGGTGGTTACAACGCAGGAGCCGTCTTACGGTCAGCGGTCCGGTGTAACGCATCGCGAGCTTGGTCTCCGCGAGCCCTCTCCGCGCTCAGACGCCACCCCACAGAGTGTGACGCGAGTCGTCGTGGTCGATCAGCGGCCGCTGGTCCGCATGGGAGTGAGCGCGCTTCTCCGCGGAGCCGGGATCGACGTTGTGGCCGAAGCGACCGGGCCGCGCGCGGCCATCGCGGCGGCGAGGGACGTCCATCCAGACGTGGTCCTCATGAGCCTCGCCATCACCGGGATGGCCGGGGCTGACGCCGTGCGGCTCGTCACGGCGGAGTGGGGCGGTGCCCACGTGCTGTTGCTCGCTGCCACCGACGACTCGGAGCTGCTGTACGCCGTGGCAGCCGGTGCCTGTGGGGCGCTCGTCGCGGACGCTCCGGCACAGGAGATCGTGGCCGCGATCCGTGCTGCGGCGGAGGGCGACTCGTTTTTCTCGCCCCCTATCGCGGGGGAGCTGATGCGCCGCCTCGGACTCCTGGGCGATGGTGGCGCGCCGGAGATGACCGCACGCGAGCTCGAGGTGCTCGAGCTGCTCGCCCGCGGCTGGGACAACGCGCGGATTGCGGCGGCGCTCTACTTGAGCCGCGGCACGATCAAGCATCACATCTCCACCATCCTGACGAAGCTCGATGTCGAGAATCGGATCCAAGCGGCCGTGCGTGCGAGCCAGCACGGCCTCATCGGGCGCTGACGCTCAGCGATTGATCATCCTTCCGACCGTCGTTCGCGATCGCTGCAGAAGCCGCATGGCGGCCTGACGGTCGGGGGCGTCGAACTTGCGCAGCGCGGCCGACACATGGCGGCGAACGGTCACCACCGAGATCCCGAGCTGCGCGGCGATCTCGCGGGTCGGCAGTCCCTCGCGCATGAGCTGTACGACCTCCGACTCTCGGGGCGTGAGACTGATCTGCCGGCCGCGGACGTATGGCAGCGATGCGCTGTTGCCACGGCGGCAGATCTCCTCCAAGAGCCGCGCGCCAAAGGCACGCGGGAACGCCGGCTCACCGGCTACCACTGCGCGCACGGCGACCGGCAGCCGGGCCGGGTCCGTGGTCTTCAGCAGGTAGCCGCGGGCGCCCGCGACGACGGCCGCCAGGAAGTCGTCCTCGTTCGTCGTCGTGCTCAGGATCACGACGGCGGTGCCAGGAGCACGGGCCGTGAGTTTCCGGACGGCCGCGATGCCCCCACCCGGGATGTCGGCGTCCATCAGGCAGGCGTGTGGGCGCAAGGCCTCCGAGAGCGCTGCGGCGTCTTCGCCGGAAGCCGCCTCGGCGACGACGACGAACCCTGCCTGCTCGAGGGCGATCCGAATGCCGACGCGCGACGTGGTGTGATGATCGGCGATGACGACCCGCGCAGCGGGCTCGAGCGCCGATCCGGCGCCGACGAGGGCAGACTCTCCCGACGAGCGAGGCGATCGAGGCGCAAAGAGCTCGGACCAGCCAGGTCGGTCGGGAGGTACGTGCGTGCGCTGCGGGACGTCACCGGCACCGCGCGGCCGCACTGTTACAACACCGGCCGCGACAGTCATGCGTCCCGCTCCCCGTGCCCGGTGGTCGGCAGATGCGGGGGTCGCTGCCGCTCGTCCGCAGGCTCACCAGTCGGGCCTCCGCGGCTGATGGAGCCCGTGTCGCGCCGCCGCCCAGGGCGAGCACGCACCGCTCGCTTCAGTGTCTCGACTACGGCCGGGAGGCTCATGCGGCTCGGGCGCATCGGCTCGATGCGCGGGGCCGGGTCGGTGCGGGTCTCCGGAGCCCCGCGGTCGTCCGGCTCGGCCGGACCAGCGCGCACGACGCTCGGCAAGCTGGTGCTCCCGTGGTCACGCTCCCACTCGGCGAATGCGATCAGCGTGGAGGCACTCTTCCGGCCGTCGACGGTCGCCGTGTTCAGGCCGACGTCGGGCGCGATGAGCGCCGCCCCGGCGTCGCGGAACCACTCCAGCAGCGAGCCGAGGTTGCCCAGCGAACCTGCGAGCCGCCGGATGTCGGCGACGACGAGCCCCTGTGCCTCACCGGCGCCGATGCGCTCGAGCGCATAGGCAAGCCCAGGCCGTTCCGGCATCGTATGCGTGCGAACGTCCCGGACGATCTCGACGAGCCGCCAGCCGGCCTGGCCACAGAGAGCCCGGATCTCCGACTCCTCGGGCATGCCGCCGCGTGCGCCGATCCGGCTACCGTGTGCGTTAACGGTCACGTAGCCGATCACCGCCTCGCCGGCGAGCCGCGAAGTCGGACGGTGCACGTCGCGCTCGCGGACCCACACGGGCGCCGGCTTGCCCGGGTCCTCAACGAGGTAGCGCATCTCCGCGGCCCCCTCGGAGGTATCGGCGTCTCGCTTCATCGCGACGGCGAGGCCGCGGAACTCCCCGATCCGCTCGTCCTCGCTCCGGCCCTGGAGGTACAGCTCGTCACGGATCTCGACGAGCTCGGCGTCGCGGGACGCCGAAGAGCGCCGGAGCACCAAGACGCTCAGGGCAGCGACCGCCGTCAGCGCGCCGATCACAGCGAAGACGGTGGCCAGGCGGCTGCCCGTTCCCATAGTCTCGCCCGTCGTGGCAGCGGGCGTGCGGGGTCGAACCGCCGGCCGGCTCGCCGGCGGCGTCGGGACCGGCTGCGCCTTCGGCCGCGACGCGGCTGCGGGGCGCCGTTCTCGTCGCAGGCGATCCCGGTCGGCGATCAGGCGGACCAGGCGGCGGGTCTTGGGACCGATGGCGCCATCCGCCGCGAGCCCGAAGGACGCCTGCAGACGGCGGACCGCGGCAGCGGTACGCGAACCGAAGCGACCGTCGATCCCCGGCGGACCGACGTCGAAGCCCGCGCGCTCGAGGACGCGCTGGAGCCGACGTACACGCATACTCGGCCGGTCTCCCATCCCCACGCCCTGGGCGAGCACGGCGGTCGGCGTGCTGCTCGCCCGCGTGGTGGCGGCCTGGGCGCTCGGCACCGGGGCACTCAGGGCCCACACCGCCACCAGCACCAAGGTGGTTCCGGCGCCTGCGCACCGCGCAAGCAACGAAGTCAACATCGAGACTCTCCCTTCGGAATCGGCTGTTCAACGCACCGGGGCAGAGGCGCCGGGGCGGTCGGCGAGAACCCCGAAGGGACTAGCCGGGCCGTTCCAGAAGGGAGATGAAGGCGACCGGCCGCCAGCGGGCCGGTGCGAGAGACAAGCGTGCGACGACGGTCAGGGCGCGCGCGCGGAAGGCGATCGGAAGGTCGCCCGCGCCACCGGCCCAAGCGCCCGATGCGCCGACAGAACCGGATGAGGCGAACGCGAGCGAGCCAGCTGGCAGACCGGGCGCGACGGGGCAGCGCGGGCCGCGACGCGAAGAAGAGGTCGACACCGATGCCGCGGCGGCCGCCGCCGACAGTGCGACCGCGGCCGCAGAGGCGAATGCAGCGAAGGCTGCGACGGCACTGGCGACTGCGGCGCTCGCAGCGGATCCGCTGACCTGTGTGGCGACCTCCCCGTGCGGTGATCCGCGAGAGCCGTCGATCGTGGGCGGGAGGTTCGACTGGGCGACGCTGTTGATGGCCGGGAGCTCCGCCGTGAAGCGGCGGTTGTGGTCCGCGCCGAAAGCAAGGCTCGGAGTGCGCGTCGGAGCGGTAGGCGAGGTCGCCTGAGCAGTTGCTGCGGACGGCCCTGCACCAACGACTCGCTGGAGCGGCGGCGGGGCCGGCGCGAGTGGCGGGCTGTCCGGCGTGTCCGGAGGCGGAGCGGCGGCCTGGGTGCTCGGGTCGACAGCGCTCCTCGGCAACCTCGGCGCAGTCGTTGGCGCCAGCGGGCCCATCGCCGGGGCGAGCGCGTTTGTCGGCGGAACGAGCGCGTTGGTCCCCGACGGCATCGCGCTCGTCACCGACGGAAGGGTGTTGTTCGCGGCGGGGATCGAGCTCGGAACTGGCGCGGGCGTCTGCGGCAGCGGCCCGATCGTCGGCGAGATGGGTGTCAGCGTCTGGGCGACGGTGGTGGCCGGCGCCAGCGGCTGGGTGAGCGGCGCCACGCTCTGCGTCACGGCGTTGGTGGCCGGTGCCAGCGGCTGGATGAGCGGCGCCACGCTCTGGGCGAGGTTGGTGGCCGGCGCCAGCGGCTGGGTGAGCGGCGCGCCGGTCTGGGCCACGGTGTTGGTGGCGGGGGCCAGCGGCTGGGTAAGCGGTGCGCCGGTCTGGGCCACGGTGTTGGTGGCCGGCGCCAGAGGCTGCGTGAGCGGCGCCACCGTTTGAGCGACGGTGTTGGTGGCCGGCGCCAGCGGCTGGGCAAGCGGCGCCACGGTCTGGGCCCCGGTGTTCGTGGCCGGCGCCAGCGGCTGCGTCAGCGACGCCACCGTCTGCGTCACGGTGTTGGTGGCCGGCGCCAGCGGCCGCGTCAGCGGCGCCACCGTCCGTGCCACGGAGTTGGTGGCCGGCGCCAGCGGCTGCGTCAGCGGCGCCACCGTCTGCGCCACGGAGTTGGTGGCCGGCGCCAGCTCCTGAGGGGCGCTGTTGACGGCCGGCGCCACGGTCTGCGTCACGGCGTTGGTGGCCGGGGCCAGCGCCTGGGCGGCGCTGTTGACACCCGGCGCCACCGTCTGCGCCGCGGTGTTCGCCCCCGACGCGACCGTCTGGGCGGCGCTGTTGGCGGCCGGCGCAGCGGTGTTCGCGGCCTGAGCGACCGTTTGCGCTGCGGTCTGCGCCGCGCTGTTGGCATCTGCGGCGGCGGTCGGGGCGGCGCTGTTGGCGGTCGGGCTGACGGTCTGGGCGGCGCCGCTCGTGGCGGCCGTGGCGGTCTGTGTCGCGTTGCCGGTCGCCGTCGTGGCGGTCTGCGCGGCGCCGCTGGTGACCGCGGTGGCGGTCTGTGTCGCGTTGTTGGTCGCCGTCGTGGCGGTCTGTGTCGCGTTGCCGGTCGCCGTCGTGGCGGTCTGTGTCGCGGTGTTGGCCGCCGTCGTGGCCGTCTGCGTCGCGCTGTTGGTCGCCGTCGTGGCCGTCTGTGCCGCGTTGTTGGCGGTCTGGGAGGCAGTGTTGCTGGCTGCGGTGGCCGTCTGCGTCGCGCTGGTGGGCGCCGTCGTGGCCGTCTGTGCCGCATTGTTGGCGGCCGTCGTGCTGGTCTGCGGCGCGTTGTTGGCGGTCTGGGAGGCAGTGTTGCTGGCTGCGGTGGCGGTCTGCGTCGCGCTGTTGGCGGCCGAGGTCGCGGTCTGGGCGGCGCTGTTGGTCGCCGGGGTCTCGGTCTGGGCGGCGCTGTTGATCGCCGGGGTCGCGGTCTGGGCGGCGCTGTCGGTCGCCGGGGTCGCGGTCTGGGCGGCGCTGCTCGTCGCCGGGGTCGCGGCCTGCGTCGCGCTGTTGGGGCCCGCGCCGGCGGTCTGCGCGGAGGGGTTCGCGGTTTGGGTGGCGGTGCCGCCAGCGGTGGGGGCAGTCCCGGCCGAGGCAGTGTTGCCGGCCGAGGCGGTGGTGGGCGATGCAGTGCTGGCCGATGCGGCGTTGCCCGTCGACGCGCTGCCGGTCGACTGCGAGCTGCCGTTCGATGAGGTGTTGCCACTCGCCGTGGTATTGCCGCTCGACTGTGCGGTGCCAGTCGACGGCGCGTTGCCACTCGCCGAGGGGTTGCCCGTGGGGTGCGTCGCGCCGGTGGTCTGGCCGCCGCTGCTCGACTGCGAGCCG
>Ga0136846_1229617_pt1 | contig 16264 bp, 13 predicted proteins | sample HopSoiMetagenom2_FD_96841 | JGI IMG/M metagenome (GOLD analysis project Ga0136846, IMG submission 96841) | Grasslands soil microbial communities from Hopland, California, USA - 2 Assembly 2016 (version 4) | ecosystem: Environmental > Terrestrial > Soil > Grasslands | place: USA: Hopland... | reverse complement strand
TGGGCGGCGAAGGGGACGGCACTGCTGGGCGTTCGCGCGGTGATCGCCGAGTCCTACGAGCGCATCCACCGCTCGAACCTCATCGGAATGGGCGTGCTGCCGCTGCAGTTCCCGGACGGCGAGTCGGCCGAATCGCTGGGGCTGACCGGCGAGGAGACGTTCGAGATCACCGGCATCGAGGCGATGAACGAGGGCCCGACGCCCCGGACGGTGACCGTGCGCGCCGGGGACACGTCCTTCGAGGCGCGGGTCCGCATCGACACCCCCGGCGAGGCCGAGTACTACCGGCACGGCGGGATCATGCAGTTCGTCCTGCGCTCGCTGCTCTAGTCGACCTTCCTGCGTCGGTGTCGCCCCGCGACACCAGGCGCAGGAAGATCGCGACCCGCCACCTCGTCGACGGGCCGCGCACATCCACCCGAACTGTTGCGTTCACATTTCGGCGGTCGGCGGCTAATCTCCTCGGTATAAGTTCTACCGGCGAACAAATGCGAGACGAGGACGACCATGGCACCGACCCCAACCAAGCAGGACCACTTCACCTTCGGCCTCTGGACGGTGGGCTGGCCCGCGCGCGATCCGTTCGGCGACGCCACCCGGCCGGCGCTCGACCCGGTCGAGTCGGTGCACCGGCTGGCCGAGCTCGGCGCGCACGGCGTCACGTTCCACGATGACGACCTGATCCCCTTCGGCTCGGGCGACAGCGACCGCGAGAAGCACATCAGCCGCTTCAAGGACGCCCTGGCCGAGACCGGCATGGTGGTGCCGATGATGACCACCAACCTCTTCACGCACCCGGTGTTCAAGGACGGCGGCTTCACCAGCAACGACCGTGCAGTGCGTCGCTACGCGCTGCGCAAGGTGCTGCGCAACCTCGACCTGGCCGCCGAGCTCGGCGCCGAGACCTACGTCTTCTGGGGCGGCCGCGAGGGCAGCGAGTACGACGGCGCCAAGGACGTCCAGGCCGCCCTCGACCGCTACCGCGAGGGCATCGACGCCCTGGCCGCCTACGTGAAGGAGCAGGGCTACGGCATCCGGTTCGCCATCGAGCCGAAGCCGAACGAGCCCCGGGGCGACATCCTGCTGCCGACGGTCGGCCACGCGCTCGCCTTCATCGCCGAACTCGAGCACGGCGACATCGTCGGCGTGAACCCGGAGGTCGGTCACGAGCAGATGGCCGGGCTGAACTTCGCCGCCGGCATCGCGCAGGCGCTGTGGGCCGGCAAGCTGTTCCACATCGACCTGAACGGCCAGCGGGGCATCAAGTTCGACCAGGACCTCGTGTTCGGCCACGGCGACCTGCTCAACGCCTTCTTCCTCGTCGACCTGCTCGAGCACGGCGCCCCGGGCGGCGGGCCGGCCTACACCGGCCCCCGCCACTTCGACTACAAACCCTCGCGCACGGAGGACATCGCCGGCGTCTGGGACTCGGCCGCGGCGTGCATGCGCATGTACCTCCTGCTCAAGGAACGGGCCGCTTCCTACCGGGCCGACCCCGAGGTGCAGGAGGCGCTGGAGACGTCCGGCGTGGCTTCCCTGGCCCAGCCCACGCTGAACGTGGGCGAGACGCTGGCCGACCTGAGCAAGGACACGAGCGCGTACGAGGAGTTCGACGCCGACGCGGCCGGTCGCCGCGGCTTCGGGTTCGTCCGCCTCAACCAGCTCGCCGTCGACCACCTGCTCGGAGCCCGCTAGTGCCCCTGGTCGCGGGGATCGACTCGTCCACGCAGTCGTGCAAGGTCGTCATCCGTGATGCCGAGAGCGGTGCTCTCGTCCGCTCGGGCCAGGCGTCGCACCCGGACGGCACCAGCGTCGACCCCGCGGCCTGGGAGAGCGCCTTCGAACGGGCGGCGAGCGCGGCCGGCGGCCTGGACGACGTCGCCGCGCTCGCCGTGTCCGGCCAGCAGCACGGCATGGTGTGCCTCGACGAGGACGGCGCGGTCGTCCGCGACGCGCTGCTGTGGAACGACCTGCGGTCAGCCCCGGACGCCGCCGACCTGATCGCCGAGCTGCCGGGTGGGGCGGCGGCCTGGGCCGAGGCGACCGGCCTGGTGCCGGTCGCCTCCTTCACGGTGACGAAGCTGCGGTGGCTCGCGCGGTCGGAGCCGGCGAACGCCGCGCGCACGGCGGCCGTCTGCCTGCCGCACGACTGGCTGACGTGGCGCCTGGCCGGCGCCCGGTCATTGGACGACCTGGTTACCGACCGCAGCGACGCCAGCGGCACCGGTTACTGGTCCGCCGCCGAGAACCGCTACCGCGTCGACCTGCTCGAGCTGGCGTTCGGGCACTCGCCCCGGCTGCCCACCGTGCGGGCCCCGCACGAGCCGGCCGGCACGACACCGGCCGGCGCGGTGCTCGGCGCCGGTACCGGCGACAACGCCGGCGCCGCTCTGGGGCTCGGGGCGCAGCCAGGCGACGTGGTCGTGTCGATCGGGACGTCGGGCGTGCTGTGCGCGGTGAGCGAGGTGCCGACCGCCGACCCCGAGGGACTGGTGGCCGGCTTCGCCGACGCGACCGGCCGCTACCTGCCGCTGCTGGCCACCCTCAACGCCGCTCGGGTGCTCGACGCCACCGCGCGGTTGCTCGGCGTCGACCATGACGAGTTCTCCCGGCTGGCCCTCACCGCGCCGCCCGGGGCCGACGGCCTCGTGCTCGTCCCCTACCTCGAGGGCGAGCGCACGCCCAACCTGCCCGGCGCCACCGGCTCACTGCTCGGCGCGACGCTGGCCAACCTGACGCCGGCCCACCTCGCCCGCGCGGCCGTCGAGGGGTTGCTGTGCGGCCTGGCCGACGCCCTCGACGCGCTGCGCGCGTGCGGCGTGCCGGTGGAGCGCGCCGTGCTGATCGGCGGTGGTGCCCGGTCGGAGGCCGTGCGGCGCATCGCCCCGGTCGTGCTCGACCTGCCGGTCGTCGTTCCGCCGCCGGGCGAGTTCGTCGCCGACGGGGCCGCCCGGCAGGCGGCCTGGGCGCTCTCGGGCGCGTCGGAGCCGCCGGCGTGGATGCCGGCCAGTGACTCGATCGCCTTCGAGCCGGCCGGTTCGTCCGCTGCTGGCATGATTCGCGGGCGTTACGAACAGGGCCGTTCGGCCGGGTTGGAACGGCTCCCGAAACGCATCTGACAAAAACTGGTAACGGCTTGGTATCGGAGAGCCGTGATCCGCTCCGCGTGGGATATGTTCGCGCGCACAACATTCACAGGGTTCCTGCGAACAAATTCGGTTTCGGGCCGGTACGGCCGATTCGAGGGGACCTCCAGAGGGGAAAGGCGTACCTGCGCATGCGCAAGACCACGCTCTCGATCGCCGCGCTCAGCGCGGCGCTGCTGGCCATGACGGCCTGTAGCTCAAGCAAGTCCAACAGCGGCGGGAACAGCAGCAGCCCCGCGCCTGGCGGCAGCACCACCGCCGCGCCCGCCACGACCGCGGCGGCCCCGAGCTCGTCGAGCGGCGGTGGCGGCGCCATCGACGGCAAGGGCGCCAAGGTCGGCATCATCCTCCCCGACACCCAGTCCTCGGCCCGGTGGGCCAACGCCGACCAGCCGGCCCTCGTGGCGCAGTGCAAGGCCGACAACCTCGACTGCGACATCCAGAACGCTCAGGGTGACAAGGTCAAGATGCGCACCATCGCCCAGTCGATGGAGAACGAGAACGTCAAGGTCTTGATGATCGTGAACCTGGACCCCGCGTCCGGCGCGACCATCGAGAAGGAGGCCAGCCAGAAGGGCATCACCACCGTCGACTACGACCGGCTCACCCCGGGTGGCGGCGCGGCGCTGCACGTCTCCTTCGACGGCGTCAAGGTCGGCGAGGCGCAGGGCAACGCCCTGGTCAACTGCCCGCAGGTCAAGGGCAAGTCCGCGATCAACTACGTCGACGTCAACGGCTCGCCCACCGACAACAACGCCCACCTGTTCAAGCAGGGCTACGACAGCGTTCTGTCGAAGGCGTCCGGCTGGAAGAAGCTCGCCGACCAGTCCGTGCCGGACTGGGACAACCAGAAGGCCGGCGTGATCTTCGGTTCCATGCTCAACGCCCACCACAACATCAACGCGGTCATGGTGGCCAACGACGGCATGGCCAACTCGGTCATCGGTGCGCTGCAGAACCAGCACCTGGCGAAGAAGGTCGCCGTCTCGGGTCAGGACGCCACGGCGCAGGGCCTGCAGCACATCCTCAAGGGTGACCAGTGCTTCTCGGTCTACAAGCCCTCGAAGCTGGAAGCCATCCCGGCCGTCGACGCGATCGCGCAGATCGTGACCGGCGGACTGCCCAAGACGAACGCCACCACGCAGGACCCGGTCACCAAGAAGGACGTGCCGTCCATCCTGGCAACGCCGATCGCCATCACGATCGACAACGTGGCCCAGCCGATCAACGACGGCTACACGCCGAAGAACCAGGTTTGCACCGGCGCGTACGCCGCCATGTGCAGCTCGCACGGAGTCAGCTGACCATCGGAGGGGGCGCCGGGCAGCCGGCGCCCCCTCCGCCTATCCGCACACATCCTTCCCGCGGGAGTCTTGAGCAGTGACCAGTGAATCGATCCTCCAGCTGCGGGGAATCAACAAGAGCTTCGGCGCCGTGGACGTCTTGCACGACGTCGACTTCGACGTGGTGCCCGGCGAGGTGGTCGCCCTCGTGGGCGACAACGGCGCCGGCAAGTCCACCCTCGTAAAATGCATCGGCGGCATTTACCCGATCGACTCGGGCTCCTACGTCTACGACGGCCGCGAGGTCACAGTGCACAACCCGCGGGACGCGGCCGCCCTGGGGATCGAGATCGTCTACCAGGACCTCGCGCTGTGCGACAACCTCGACATCGTCCAGAACATGTTCCTGGGTCGCGAGCGCAAGACCGGCATCACCCTCGACGAGATCAGCATGGAGAAGGCGGCGCAGGAGACCCTACGGTCCCTGTCGGTACGCACCGTGAAGTCGGTGCGACAGCGGGTATCGAGCCTCTCCGGCGGGCAGCGGCAGACCGTCGCCATCGCGAAGGCCGTGCTCTGGAACTCCAAGGTGGTCCTGCTGGACGAGCCGACCGCCGCCCTCGGGGTCGCGCAGACGGCGCAGGTTCTCGACCTGGTGCGCCGGCTGGCCGATCAAGGGCTCGGCGTCGTGCTCATCTCGCACAACATGAACGACGTGCTGCAGGTCGCCGACACCATCGCTGTCCTCTACCTCGGCCGCATGGCCGCCCACGTCAAGCGCAGCGAGGTCGACCACACCCAACTCGTAGAACTGATCACGGCCGGCCGCTCGGGCTCGATCGGCATGGCGCCGTCCTCGACGGGGGCCACTTCATGAGCGAGCTGACCAAATCGGTGCCCGAGGAGCAGGGCAGCGACGACATGGCCGCCGCGGCCTCGACCATTCCGATGGCAGGCGGCATTCAAGACCATTTCCGCACGTACATGCAGCGGGTTCGCGGCGGGGACATGGGCTCGCTGCCGGCGACGAGCGGCCTGATCGTCCTGGTGGCCTTCTTCTGGATCGCTCACCCGAGCTTCGGCTCCCTCGGCAACCTGGCGAACCTGACGCAGCAGTCGTCGACGAGCATCACGCTCGCCATGGGGCTGGTGTTCGTGCTCCTGCTCGGCGAGATCGACCTGGCCGCCGGCGTGGCCGCGGGCGTGTGCGGATGCACGATGGCGCGCGTGTCCGCCGGATACAACTGGCCGTGGCCGGCGGCGATCCTCGCCGCGGTGGTCACCGGTGTCGTGATCGGCGTGCTCACCGGCCTGCTGTGCGCCAAGGTGCGCATCCCGTCCTTCGTCGTGACCTTGGCCCTGTTCTTGGCCTTCCAGGGCGTGAATCTCTGGCTGGTCAACAACGGGGCTGGGCAGAAGGGCAACGTCAGCATCCAGGACAACTTCATCAACTCGCTCTACAACGGGGAGATGGCGACGTGGGGCGGCTGGCTCCTGGCCGCGGCCGTCGTCGCCGGCTACGCCGCGGTGAAGATCACCGGGCAGGCGAAACGGCGGCGGGCCGGCCTGTCGGCCGAACCGATCGTGATCATCGGCGTCAAGATCGGGTTGCTCGCCGTCATCTCGATCGTCGCCGTCTACCTGCTCAACGAGAATCGTTCGATCAACAAGACCTCACACGTCGTCAACCAGGGCGGCAAGTTGGTCCGCGTGCCGGGCGAGTCGTTGCAGGGCGTGCCTTGGGTCGTGCTCATCATCGTCGTACTGCTGGTGATCTCCACGTTCGTGCTCACCCGTACGCCGTACGGCCGCCACGTCTACGCGGTGGGCGGCAACGCCGAGGCCGCGCGACGCGCGGGTATCCCGACTGACCGCATCCGCCTGTCGGTGTTCGTCATCAACTCCTTCCTGGCCTCCATCGCCGGCGTCCTGCTGGCGTCACAGCACCGGTCGGTCGACGCCAGCCAAGGCGCTGGCCTCACCCTGCTGCTCGCCGTGGCGGCGGCGGTCATCGGCGGGACGAGCCTGTTCGGTGGCAAGGGCCGGCCGATGGACGCGGTGATTGGCGGCCTGGTGCTGACCGTGATCGCGAACGGGATGTCCGACCTGATCTCCGGCAACAACGGCTCCGCGTACCAGTACATCGTGACCGGTGGCGTACTGCTGCTCGCGGCCGCCGTCGACGCGCTGTCCCGGCGTCGAGCCGGATCGTCCGGGCTGGCGTAGTACCGGCCGCCATGCCAGCCTCCCCCGCGGCTCGCCCCGACGCGATCCGCCGTCACAACCTCGCCCTCGTGCTGGATCACGTGCACCGGGACGGCGCCCTCACGCGGGCCGAGCTGACGCAGCGCCTTGCCGTCAGCCGCTCCACGATGGGGGCGCTCGTCGCCGACCTGATCGAGCTCGGCCTGGTCGAGGAGGCGGTCCCCACCGGCGGCTCGGGGGTCGGACGTCCGTCGCACGTGGTGGCACCGCACGGGAGCGGACCCTACGTCGTCGCCGTGGACGTCGACGTAACGCAGATCGTCACGGCGGCGGTGGGCCTCGGGGGCGCGGTGCTCGCCCGCGAGGTCATGCGGGTCGGCAAGGACATCGGCGACCCCGTGGCGATTGCCGACCAGGTGGCCGAACTCGTCCGCCGGGTGAGCGCGGCGTCGGCGCGCGATGGCCATCCGCTCGCCATCGGCGTGAGCATCCCGGGCATCATCGACCGGGCCAGCCGGCGGGTAGTCGTCGCACCCAACCTCGAGTGGCACGAGGTCGAGTTCGTCAAGCTGCTGGCCGCGCGCTCACCGTCCTGCGTGGACGTCCTGATCGGCAACGACGCCGACTTCGCCGTCCTCGCCGAACACCGGCGCGGCGGATCGCGGCAGGTGGACGACGTCGTGTTCCTTCTCGGCCGCGTCGGCGTCGGCGCCGGCATCATCGCCGGCAGCCGGCCGTTACAGGGACGGGACGGACACGCCGGCGAGATCGGGCACAACGTCGTCGACATCAACGGGCCGCGTTGCCACTGCGGCAAGAGCGGGTGCGTCGAGACCTACGTCGGCGAGGGCGCGCTGCTGCGGATCGCCGGACGGCCCCAGCCGCCGACCGAGGAGGCCACCGCCGCGGTGTTTGCCGACGCCCGCGCCGCCGACCCGGTCGCGCTGGCCGCAGTGCGCGAGGTGGCCGAGTCCCTCGGCCGGGCGATCGCGTCCCTGGTCAACACGCTGAACCCCGAGCAGATCGTGCTCGGGGGCTATCTCTCCGACCTACTGGACCTCGCCCGCCCCGAGATCGAGGCGGCGTTGCTGCGCTACACGATGGCCGCGCCCGGGCGCCGCGTCCGTCTGGTGCAGCCGGACTTCGGCAGCGACGCCGCCCTCGTCGGCGCGGCCGAGGTCGCCTTCGGCGCCTTGCTGGCCGACCCGCTCGCGGCGGCGACGCGAGCCGACGCGAGCTGACCGCGAAGCTGCGGCCGGTTCACTCGACGCCGGCGGCCTGCCGCTCGAACTGCGTGCGGTACAGCTCGGCGTAGAGGCCGTCGCGGGCGAGCAACTCCGCGTGCGGGCCGGACTCGACGACGACGCCGGCGTCGAGCACGAGCACCTTGTCGGCGTTGAGGATCGTCGACAGCCGGTGGGCGATGACGAGCGACGTCCGCCCGGCGAGCGCGCGGGCCAGCGCCTCTTGCACGGCCGCCTCGCTCTCACTGTCGAGGTGCGCGGTGGCCTCGTCCAGGATCACGAGCTCGGGCGCCTTGAGCAGCAACCGGGCGATCGCGAGGCGCGCCTTCTCCCCGCCGGAGAGCCGATAGCCGCGGTCCCCCACGACGGTGTCGAGCTCGTCGGGCAGCGAGCGCACCAGCTCGGCGATCTGCGCGGCGGCCAGCGCCTCCCACATCGCCTCCTCGGTCGCGCGGGGCGAACCGTAGGCGAGGTTGGCGCGGATCGTGTCGTGGAACATGTGCGCTTCCTGGCTGACCACGCCGATGCGTTCGCGCAGGGACTGCTGGGTCACCGCTCGCACGTCGTGGCCTCCGACGAGCACCTGCCCGGCGGTGACGTCGTACATGCGCGGGACGAGCTGGCTGATCGTCGTCTTCCCGGCGCCGGACGGCCCGACCAGCGCGATCATCTCGCCCGGCTCGGCGCGGAAGGACACGCCGTGCAGCACCTCCGGCGAGGTCGTGCTGTCGAGGATCGCGACGTCCTCGAGCGAGGCGAGCGAGACGTCCTTCGCGGCCGGATACGCGAAGTGGACGTCGACGAACTCGAGCGAGCGGGCGTCGGCGGGCAGCTCGGTGGCGTCCGGCGCGTCGGCGACCATCGGCTTGAGATCGAGCACCTCGAAGACGCGGTCGAAGCTGACGAGCGCGCTCATCACGTCGACGCGGGCGTTCGAGAGCGCGGTCAGCGGCCCGTACAGCCGGGTCAGCAGGAGGGCGAGGGTGACGACAGTGCCGGCCGACAGCTCGCCGCGGATCGCGAACCAGCCACCGAGGCCGTACACCAGCGCTTGGGCCAGCGCGGCGACCAGCGTGAGCGAGACGAAGAACGCCCGCCCGTACATGGCGGAGGTGACGCCGATGTCGCGCACGCGCGCGGCCCGCGCCCGGAACGACGCGTCCTCGTCCTCGGGGCGGCCGAACAGCTTCACCAGCAACGCACCGGCGACGTTGAACCGCTCGGTCATCGTCGCGTTCATCGACGCGTTGAGGTTGTAGGCCTCGCGGGTGATCTCCTGCAGCTTCGCGCCGATGCGCCGCGCCGGTATCACGAACACCGGCAGCATCACGATTGAGAGAGCAGTGATCTGCCACGAGAGCGAGAACATGACCGAGGCGGTCAGGACGAGGCTCACGACATTGGACACCAGGCCGGACAGCGTGGAGGTGAACGCCTGCTGGGCGCCGAGCACGTCGTTGTTGAGCCGGCTGACCAGCGCGCCCGTCTGGGTGCGGGTGAAGAAGGCGAGCGACATGCGCTGAACGTGGTCGAACACCGCGGTGCGCATGTCGTAGATCAGGCCCTCACCGATGCGGGCCGAGTACCAGCGCTGGCTGAACGACAGGCCGGCATCGATGACGGCGAGACCAGCGATGACGAACGCGATGCGGATGACGCCGCCGGCGGCATCGTGCCGGGTGATGTGGTTCACGACGCGTCCGGCCAGCACCGGGGTGATGACGCCGATCAGTGCGTCGCCGATCACCAGCAGGACGAAGACCGTCAGCTCGCGGCGGTAGGGATGGGCGAATCGCACCACCCGCCGCCACGTCCCGGGCGGGAGTTGCTTCTCGAGCACCGCACGGTCGCGGCGCATCGCGCGCATGACGTTCATCGAATCCATCGACACGGGCTACCTCCGCTGGCGCCAACGCTGCGAGTGGCGGCCGTTACTCCATTGTCCGCTCAGGGCGGACATCGAAATGCCGCCCCCGGCCCGCCCCACTCCGCGGGGCCCGGTCAGTGCTCGGCATCGAGGCCGGCCAGCGCGCGCAGGCGCCGGTACTGCGCCTCCCGCTCGGCGGCCTCCTGCTCGGCCTGGCTGCGCCGGGCGGCGCCGAGCAGCAGCGCCTTGGTCTCGGCGGCGGCATCCCGGTCGATCGCGAGCAGTGCCTCGACGGTGCGTTCGACCGCGGCGTCCAGCTCGTCGGCCGGCACGACGTGCGACGCGAGCCCGAGCTGCAACGCCTCCGCCGCGGGGAGCCGACGGCCGGTCAGGCAGATCTCAGCCGCCCGCGAGTAGCCGACCAGGTCGACCAGCCGCTTGGTACCGCCCAGGTCGGGCACGATGCCCAGCGTCGGCTCGGCCATCGTCAGCTGCGCATCGTCGGCGAGAAGACGGAGGTCCGCGCCGAGCGCAAGCTGGAAGCCGGCGCCGATCGCATGCCCGTGCACGGCCGCGATGCTGACGAGGTCCGGGCGCGACGTCCAGTCGAAGGCCTGCTGCCAGTGCGCGATACGCGCCGTCGCCTCGTCCGGCGGCAGGTGCGGCAGCGCGAGGAGGCCCTCGCCGGCGAACAACGAGCGATCGAGGCCGGCCGAGAAGGCCCGGCCGGCGCCCCGGATGACCACCACGCGCACGGTGCCCGGCAGTTCGCGCCGCACCCGGACGAGCTCGTCCCAGGTCGTCGGCGTCTGGCTGTTGAGCCGGTCCGGCCGATCGAGGGTGATCACCACGCACTCGGGACGCGTCTCGGAAAACGAATCGACCCGGAAGCCAGCTTCCGGGTCGATGTCGAGTGACGGCATGGCCGCCACAGTAGTGCGTCCGTTACTTGCTCTTGGCCTTGGCCTTTCCGGCCGCCGCCTTGGTCCGCGTTGCACCACCGCGGCCGCGGAGCGTGACCCCCGACTCGGTGAGCACGCGGTGGACGAACCCGTAGGACCGCCCGTGCTTGTCCGCCAACTCGCGGATGCTCGTGCCCTTGTCGTAGGCCTTCTTGAGTTCGGCCGCGAGCTTGGTTCGTTCTGACCCGGTGATCCGGGCGCCCTTCTTGAGCACTGCCATTTTCCGTTCCCCTTCTCCGGCGACGAGCCCGGTGCATCGTCGCGATGGGACACTGTTGTCCCGCGGATGGTTCCGGCGAGTAATAGCAGCCAACGATCATCGCGGGCAAGATCGTCCGGACGTACGAACGTCAAGTGAGACGAGGTCGAGACGAAAGTCCGATTGCACGCCGCGCCACCCGGACATTCCGTGCCAGGGTCAGGACGAAACCTTTGCCCGGTATGCCGTTAGTCAGGCCAGCGTGATCAAGTCGGCGAGATCCTCACTCCACGAGTCCTCCAGGCCGTCGGGCAGCAGGATCACCTTCTCCGGCTGGAGCGCCTCGACCGCACCCTCGTCGTGCGTGACGAGCACGATCGCGCCGGCGTAGGTGCGCAATGCGTCCAGCACCTGCTCACGACTCACCGGGTCGAGGTTGTTCGTCGGCTCGTCCAGCAACAACACGTTGGCCGCGCTGGTGACCAGCATCGCCAGCGCCAGGCGGGTCTTCTCGCCCCCGGAGAGCACGCCGGCCGGCTTCTCGACGTCGTCGCCGGAGAACAGGAACGCGCCGAGGATCTTGCGCAGGTCGGTGTCGCTGAGATCGGCTCGCCCGACCGACGACGCGGACGTGCGCATGTTCTCCAGAACCGTCCGGTCGTGGTCGAGCGTCTCGTGTTCCTGCGCGTAGTACCCCAGCCGAAGTCCGTGCCCGGGAACCACCTCGCCGGTGTCGGGTTGCTCGATGCCCGAAAGCAGGCGCAGCAACGTCGTCTTGCCAGCACCGTTGAGGCCGAGCACGACCACCCGCGCGCCGCGGTCGACGGCGAGGTCGACGTCGGTGAACACCTCCAGCGAGCCGTACGACTTCGACAACCCCTCGGCGGTGAGCGGCGTCCGCCCACACTGCGCCGGCGCCGGGAAGCGCAACCGGGCCACCTTGTCGCCCACCCGGACCTCGGCGAGGCCGGCGGCCAGCGCGGCGGCCCGGCGGTCCATCTGGTGCGCGGCGCGCGCTTTGGTGGCCTTCGCGCGCATCTTGTCGGCCTGGCTCTTGAGGGCATCGATCTTGCGCTCGGCGTTGGCCCGCTCGCGGTGCCGGCGCTTCTCGTCGGCCTCGCGTTGCTGCAAGTAGGTCTTCCAGCCGACGTTGTAGACGTCGACGGTCGCTCGATTGGCGTCGAGGTACCAGACCTTGTTCACGACCGCGTCGAGCAGGCTCACGTCGTGGCTGATGAGGACGAGCCCGCCGGTGTGCTGCCGCAGGAAGTCCCGCAGCCAGGTGATCGAGTCGGCGTCGAGGTGGTTGGTCGGCTCGTCGAGCAACAGCGTCGTCGGCTCGGCCCCGGAGTCGGCGAACAGGATGCGGGCCAGTTCGACCCGCCGCCGCTGGCCACCGGAAAGTGTGGCGAGCGGCTGCGCGAGCACGCGATCCGGCAGTCCGAGGTTGGCGCAGATCCGCGCCGCCTCGCTCTCGGCGGCGTACCCGCCCAACGACGTGAAGCGCTCCTCGAGCGTGCCGTACCGGCGCAGCAGCGCCTCGTCGTGCGGACGTTCCGCGAGCTCCACCTGGGTCTTGGCGATGTCGCTGACCAGGGTGTCGAGGCCGCGAGCGGAGAGAACCCGGTCGCGGGCGAGCACACCCAGGTCGCCGGTGCGGGGATCCTGCGGCAGGTAGCCGATCGGGCCGGGTCGATCGACGCGGCCGGCGTGGGGCAGGGTCTCGCCGGCGAAGGTGCGCAGCGTGGTCGTCTTGCCCGCACCGTTGCGGCCGACCAGGCCGATGCGGTCGCCGGGCTGGACGCGCAGCGTGACGGGTTCGAGCAGGATGCGGGCACCGGCCCGCAGCTCGAGGTCGGTAGCGGTGATCATGACGAACTCCTGGAGACGGACATGGGTGTGGTGTCGGAGCGAGCTCCGTCAGCTCACGAGTCGCCTCTCGGTTCGCAGCACGTCCTCCAGGGTACCGGCCGCCGGTGGCCGGCGACCGCCGGTTGGGCAGGATCGTCGGCATGGAGTACGACGACAACGCCAGCCTCGACACCTCCGACGTCCAGGACGCCCGGAGCGGTGGCGGGTTCGGTGGCGGCTTCGGCGGCCGCGGGGTCGCGTTCGGCGGGGGTGGCCTGGGCGTCGTCGGCGTCGTGATCTACCTCATCGTCAGCCTGGCCGGCGGGGGCGGCGGCAGCAGCGGGGCCAACGTCCTCGACCGGCTTGGGCAGGACGGCCAGCCGGCCACCGTCGACAACGCGAAGGTCAGCTCGGAGTGCAAGACCGGCCACGACGCCAACCAGAAGCTGGAGTGCGCCGTGGTGGCCGACATCGACTCGATCCAGGACTACTGGGAACGGGAGCTGCCCAAGCTCGCCCGGCGCTACGAACGGGTGCCCACCGTCTGGTTCAGCGGGCAGGTGCAGACGGCCTGCGGTGCCGCCGACAGCGGCTCCGGCCCGTTCTACTGCCCGGCGGACCAGCGGGTCTACATCGACCTCTCCTTCTACGACAGCATCGAAACGGAGTTCAAGACCGCGGGCGGGCTGTTCGTCGATGCCTACGTGCTCGCACACGAGTACGGGCACCACGTGCAGCACCTGATCGGCATGGAGGACCGCGTCGGTACGGACAAGGGTCCGAACTCCGCCTCCGTCCGGCTCGAACTGCAAGCCGACTGTTACGCCGGTGTCTGGGCCAAGCACGCGACCGAGCCCGGCCCGAACGGTGAGCGTCCGTTGGTCACGTCCATCACCGAGCAGGACATCGACAACGCGCTGGCGGTCGCCGCGCACATCGGTGACGACTGGATCCAGAAGAACCTCGGCTCCGGCCGCGTCGACCAGAACTCGTTTACCCACGGCACCGGCGCCCAGCGACGCACCTGGTTCAGCATGGGCTACCGCACCGGCGAACCCTTGCGTTGCAACACCTTTGCGGCGCGCGACTTGGGCTGATCGGCATCGTCGTCGCACCAGTCACCAGGACGCCGGTCGGGGCGTTCGGTCTCGCCGCCGGCGGGGGCGTCCACCGCACGCAGGGTGAGCGCCGCCCCGGCCGCCAGCAGCGCCAGCACCGCAGCCGCCCCGGCGCCGAGAGAGTAGGCGGTCCGTGCGCCATGGCCGAGGAACGCCGCCCAGATGCCCCCGAGCACGGCGATCCCCAAGGCATTCGCCACCTGCGTGCTGGTGAGCAGCACGCCCGATGCGGCTCCGGCGTCGGCCGGCGCGACCCGCCGCAGCACGGTGCCGATCAACGGTGGGGCCACGATGCCCTGACCGAGGCCGCAGACCAGCAACGTCCCGGCCAGCGCGAGGGCTCCGCCGCCCGCGGCGGCGACCGCAATGCCGGCGCCGAGACCGGCGACCATGATCGCCGAGCCGACCGCCATCGCCTCCGGGCTCTGCCACGACGGGCGGGCGCGCCCGACGATCGACATCACGCTGAACCCCACGCCGACGGGCGCGAACGCCAGGCCGGCCGTGAGCGGCGAGGCGTCCAAACCGTTCTGCAGGAAGAAGGTCAGCACCACGAAGAAGCCGGTGTTCGACGCGTAGTAGGGCACGAGCAGCAGCAGGCCGCGACGCACCGACCGCTGGGCGACGATGCGGGGCGGGACGAGCGCGGCGTGCCCGCTTCGGTCGACGTGCCGCTCGACGAGAGCGGCGACGACGGCGCCGAGCAGCCCGAGCACCACACAGGCGGTGGCCCACCACGGCCAATGCCGGTCGGGCCCCTCGGTGAGCCCGACCAGCAGCGCGACGAGGCAGGCCGAGATTGCGGCGAGGCCACGTAGATCGAGACCGGTGCGCTCGCCCTGGGTGCGCGGCACGACGCGCAGGGCGAGGACGACGCCGGCCACGCCGATCGGCAGATTGATCAGGAACAACGAGCGCCACCCCAGCCCGAACAGGTCGAGGTCGACCAGGAGCCCGCCGAGTACCTGACCGCAGACCGAGGCCGCCCCGATGACGGCGCCGTACGCGCCGATCGCCGCCGCCCGCCGGTGTTCGGGCAGCACGACCTGGATCGTCGTCAGTACCTGCGGCAGCATCGCCGCGGCCGAGAGCCCCTGCCCGGCCCGCGCGGCGATCAGCACCCCGACGTCGGGCGCGAGCGCGCAGGCCAGGGAGAAGACCGTGAAGCCGGCCATGCCGAGCACGAACAACCGGCGGTGGCCGAACCGGTCGCCGAGCCGGCCACCGGAGACGAGGGCCACGCCGTAGGCGAGCACGTAGGCATCGAGGACGAACTGCGCGGCGGAGACGCCGGCGTGCAGGTCGGCTCGAATCGGCGGCAGGGCGACCGTGACGATGAACAGGTCGAGGAAGCCCATGAAGGTGCCGATGAGCAGGGCGGGCAACAGCAGCGGATTCGGCCTGCGCTCAGTAGTCACCGTCTCGGAATACCCCAGGGTCACCACTGGTCAGACGTGATGGATAGTGATACTTCGATCGTCTTTCGTGATTGACTGGCCGCATGGTGATGGATCTTCGCGCCCGGCACCTGCAGACCTTCCTGGCCGTCGCCGAGGAGTTGCACTTCGCGCGGGCCGCCCGCCGCCTGGGCACTACGCAGTCCGCGGTGTCGCAGCAGATCCAGCGCCTGGAGGAGTTGTTCGGCACGCCGCTGCTGCTCCGCACGAGCCGCTCGGTCGAGCTGACGCCGGCCGGTGAGGCACTCGCCGGCGAGGCGACGGAGCTCCTCGTCCGGCTCCAGGGCATCGCCCGGTCGATCTTGGCAATCGCGGACGGCCGGTCGGGGACGGTGACGCTGGGCGCCCAGGGCGCCGCCCTGATCACGGTCGTCCCGCCGGCGCTTTCCCGCCTCGCCGCCGAGGTGCCGCAGCTGCGTGTGAACGTGCGGCAGCTGACCTCGCGCGAGCAGGTCGCGGGGCTGCTCACCCGCAACCTCGATCTGGCCCTGGTCCGCGGCGTCGCACCCGACGATCGCCTCACCCTCACCGAATTGGCCCGCGAGCCGGTGATGGCCGTGCTGCCGGTCGGCCACCCGCTGGCCGCTGCCCGCCAAGTCTCACTGCGCCGCCTCGCCGGCGAATCGTTCGTGCTCTGGGACCGACACGGCGCGCCGGCCTTTCACGACGCGCTGGTCGATGCCTGCCGCGCCGCCGGGTTCGAACCGGAGATCCGGCACCGCGTTCGAGGCATCGACGCCCGGATCAGTTTCATCGCCGCGGGCCTCGGCGTCGGGCTCGAGGCGGCCGGCTACCGCGACGTGCGGCGGGTCGGAGTGGTCTTCCGTCCCCTGCGCGAGCGCATCGACGCGACCACTCAGCTGGCTCACCTGGCCCGGCCGCTGTCGGCGGCCGCCCGCCGGGTGGCTGACGCCTTCGTGGCGTGACGCCGC
>Ga0136846_1212076_pt1 | contig 16267 bp, 13 predicted proteins | sample HopSoiMetagenom2_FD_96841 | JGI IMG/M metagenome (GOLD analysis project Ga0136846, IMG submission 96841) | Grasslands soil microbial communities from Hopland, California, USA - 2 Assembly 2016 (version 4) | ecosystem: Environmental > Terrestrial > Soil > Grasslands | place: USA: Hopland... | reverse complement strand
GCCGATGTAGATCCACGAGCCTGCGGTCATCTGGCCGTACATCGTGAGGCCGAGCTCCTCGAGCCGGCGGAACTCCTCCCAGTTGGCCCAGTCGCCGACCAGGTTGGAGTTGGCGATCAGCACCCGCGGCGCCCACTCGTGGGTCTTCATCACGCCGACCGGCTTGCCGGACTGCACCAGCATGGTCTCGTCGTCGGCCAGCGTGGTCAGCGTGCGCACGAGGGCGTCGTACGACTCCCAGTTCCGGGCCGCCTTGCCGGTGCCGCCGTAGACGACGAGCTCCGCCGGGTTCTCGGCCACCTCGGGGTCGAGGTTGTTCATCAGCATCCGCAGCGGCGCCTCGGTCTGCCACGAGCGAGCGGTCAGCCCGGTGCCGTGGGCGGCGTGGATGGGAAGGCGGGGGTTCGAGCGCTCAGTCATGCACCTCATCCAACTCCGCCGAACGCCGTGCCCACCACCGTCAGCCGCCACGGCGAGTCTCGGATACGAGATGAACTACGCCAAGATGGCCCGGGCAACCCATTCTCACCCTCGCTCACCTGCAGATAACGTGAAATGGACACGGGGACACCGGGAGGCTGTCCTTGAGCGACGTGGTTCTCTCCGAGACCGACCAAGCCGCGTTGCGGTTCGTCCTGGCCGCCGAGCCGCTCGCCGGACACTCGCTTCCCCCTTGCGGTGTGCTGCAGCGGCTGGCTGCGCTCGTCCGATGCGACGCGATAGGCGCGGCGCTGACCGACCCGAACGGGTACGTCGTGGACGAGGTCGGGCTCCCCGAGGGCGCGACGCTGAACGACTCCGGTTGCGGCGCTCCGCTGCGGATCGGGATGGTGCACTCGACGAGGGTTCAGGGGGACAGCCAGCGCATCCAGGCCGACGGGCTGTCGGACTCCTTGGCGGTCGGGTTCCGCACCAGCAGGGATCGCGTGGTGCAGGTCTGGTGGGACAGGCACACAGGGGCGTTCTCAGAACGAGACGTTGCCGTCCTGAGGATGATCGCGCCCGCAGTGCAGCGGCTGGTCCAGGATGCCGCGACCCAGGCCCTGCCGGCATCCTTGACCGCACAGGAGCGCCGCACTCTCATGCTGGTCTCGACCGGCTTCTCGAACGTCGAGATCGCGCAACGCATGGGCGTGGCCACGTGCACGGTCCGCAAGCATCTCGAGCACGCCTACCGCAAGCTCGGGGTCACCAATCGGCTTGCGGCCGCGGTCGCGCTGCGGGGCGAGATGCTTCCGCCCTCCGAGCTGCGCGACAGGGTCCTGATGCGGGACTGAAGGCCTCTTACGGGTCGTCGATCGTCGCCAGAAAGATTCGCGCGAACGCGAATGGCCCCACCGGTCGCTCCCACGTAGCAAGGAGAAGTAGCAGAAATCCTTCATCTGGGGGCCCAATGCACCTCGTCAGACGCTCCTGCGCACTGCTGTCCGCAGCATTTCTCACCACCGCCCTTCTCACCACGGCCCCCTCCACGGCCACCGGCCCCACGGCGATCGATCCCTTGGCGGCCGGGCGTGGCCCCGTGAACACACCACGCGTCACGTCGGCGCAGGCGCTGCTCAACTGGGAGCGCATCGCGTTCCGCACCGTGTACGCGGACACGTCGACGCCGATCCCGGTGGGCGTTCCGGTGCTCGGGTTCACCTCGCTGGCCATGCATCGGGCCGTCCAGGCCTCGCTGTCGCGCACCCGCAGCTCCTCCGAGCGTGCCGCGGTCGTCGCGTCCGGGTACCAGGTGCTGCAGCGCTACTACCCAGCCCTGCGCGGCAAGTTGGGGGCAGACCGGGCCGCGAGCCTGGCGTCGGTGAAGCCCGGGCCGGCGAAGCGTTTCGGCGTCCGGGTCGGCAAACGGGCCGCGCGCGGCGTGCTGGCCGAGCGGGCCGGCGACGGCTTCCTGGATCCGAACATCCACTACTCCTTGCCGCCCGGCCCCGGAGTGTGGCAGCCGGCGACCCCCGGCGGCGACATGCTCGCTCCGTGGATCGGATCCATGCGACACCTGCTGGTCAGGAAGCACGTCAAGGTCAACGGCCCGGATGCCCTGACCAGCAGCGCCTACACCACCCAGTTCGAAGAGGTGAAGAGCCTGGGGAGCGCCGTCTCGTCGACGCGCACGGCGGCCCAGACACAGACGGCGCTCTTCTTCAACTCGAACTCCGCGACCATGGTCAGCGACGCCCTGGTCCGCTACCTGGAAGGCCACCCGATCCGCCTTCCCGACGCGGCCCGCCTGTTCGCGGCCGTGCACGCCGCCATGACCGACTCCCTCATCCAGTGCTGGCGCCTCAAGCGGGATGTCGGGTTCTGGCGCCCGTCGCAAGCGATCCGGGGAGCGGCGCTCGACGGCAACCCGGCGACCACCGCGGACAACACCTGGACGCCGCTGGTGGCGAACCCGCCGTACTCCGACTACGTCAGCGGACACGGCTGCCTGACCGGGCCGGCCGTCGAGGTGATCCGTCGGACTCTCGGAGAGCGCACCCCACTCGAGCTGATCTCCGTCAACTCACCGACGCACCGGACCTACCCAACGCTGCGCGGACTGGAGAACGAGGCGTTCCATGCGCGGATCTGGTCCGGGCTGCACTTCCGGACCGCGATGGTCGACGCCTATCGCATCGGCCACGTGACGGCGCGACGCGTCATGAGGGCGCTGGACTGACCCGGTCCGGCCCAGCAACGAAGGGGCTCACCATCACCAGAACGACGCGAGGCCAGAGCACGACGCGGTGCGCGCCGGGGCTCGCGGCACTGTCGGTTGGCCTCCTGACGGCCGCAGCCTGCGGGATCGGACAGCCCACTCTTCACCACACCGACGGCCAGGGACCGTCGCACGCGGTCGACACCGCGCCCACCACTTCACCGCGTGTGGTGCTCGTCGAGGTCCACGGCCACATGGGCCGCCCGCGTGTCGGCGCACGCGACCCGGCGGTTGACTGAGAGGGTCGTCGCCCGGATCAGGCCAGGGCGCCGATCACTTCTTCGACGGCGGTCAGGACCGCACCGGACGCGACCAGCTGGACGGCGGTCTCGATCTCGGGTGCGAGGTGCCGGTCCGGGCCCGGACCCTCGATCCCGGACGAGCGGAACAGGGCGACCACGGCGGACGTGGCCGGGGACGGCTGAAGTGGTGCGCGCAGGTCGAGAGCGCGGGCGGCGGTCAGGAGCTCGACGGCGACCACCCGGGTCAGGCCGTCGACCGAGCGGCGCAGCTTGCGGGCGGCCGACCAGCCCATCGACACGTGGTCCTCCTGCATCGCACTGGAGGGGATCGAGTCGACCGACGCCGGGACCGCGAGCCGCTTCAGCTCGGAGACGATCGCGGCCTGCGTGTACTGGGCGATCATGTGCCCGCTGTCGACGCCCGGGTCTCCGGCGAGGAACGGCGGCAGGCCGTGGTTTCGGGCCTTGTCGAGGAACCGGTCGGTGCGCCGCTCGCTGATCGAGGCCACGTCGGCGGCGACGATCGCCAGGAAGTCGAGCACGTAGCCGACGGGTGCGCCGTGGAAGTTGCCGTTGGACTCGACGCGACCTTCCTCCGCGAGCACGACAGGGTTGTCGACCGCGGACGCCAGCTCGCGGCCGGCCACGGTGGCGGCGTGCTCGACGGTGTCGCGGGCGGCACCGTGGACCTGCGGCGAGCAGCGCAGCGAGTAGGCGTCCTGGACCCTGTTGCAGTCCGGCCCGCGGTGCGACGCCACCACGCCCGAGTCGGCGAGCAGGGCGACGAGGTTGGCGGCCGAGAGGGCCTGGCCTGGGTGGGGCCGGATCGCCTGGAGCTCGGGCGCGAAGACCCGGTCGGTGGCGAGCTGGCCCTCCACGGACATGGCGGCGGCGACGTCGGCGGTGCGCAGCAGCCGGCGCAGGTCGGCGATCGCCATCACCAGCATCCCGAGCATGCCGTCGGTGCCGTTGATCAGCGCGAGCCCCTCCTTGGCGGCCAGCTCGACCGGGGACAGCCCGGCAGCGGCGAGTGCCTCGGCGGACGGCATGAGCGTGCCGCTCGCGTCCCGGACCGGGCCCTCGCCCATCAGCGCGAGCGCGCAGTGGGCGAGCGGGGCCAGGTCCCCGGAGCAGCCGAGCGAGCCGTACTCGTGGACCACCGGCGTGATGCCGTGGGAGATCAGGTCGGCCAGCAGCTGCGCCGTCTCCCGGCGTACGCCGGTGTGCCCGGTGGCCAGCGTCGACAGCCGCAGCAGCATCAGCGCCCGGACCACCTCACGCTCCACCTCGGGGCCGGAGCCGGCTGCGTGGGAGCGCACCAGGGAGCGCTGCAGCTGGGCGCGCATCTCCGTGGGGATGTGCCGGGTGGCCAGGGCGCCGAAGCCGGTCGAGATGCCGTACGCCGGGGTGGGCGCCGCGGCGAGCTCGTCGACGACCTCGCGAGCCCGGTCGATGGCGGCCAGGGCGGCCTCGCCGAGCACCACGGGGGCGCCGCCGCGGGCAACGGCGATGACGTCCTCTGGTGCGAGCGGGCCGACGTCGACGGTCACTGGGGACATGCGTCAATCCAACGGCTCCACCGCGGCCACGGCCAGAGGTGGGTCGCGGATCGAGTCTCGGATCCGAGATCCGGGCCCTGTGGTGCAGATCATGCATAACCACACCGGCCCGGCGAGAGTTCCAGGAGTGAGGACCGCCCCATCGTCTCGTCCCCAACAGGAGCCTCCCCCATGCGCTCGATCCGCAGTTCGTGTCGTGCTGCCGTGCTCGTCTCCGCGGCCGCGATCACGTTCGTCGCCGGCAGCTCGCCCGCCGCGCTGGCCGCCGGGCCGCACCACGGGCACCAGCCCACGATGACCCACTACGCCTTCCGGGCCATCAGCTACGGCACCCGCGTCCGCGGCGGCGACCTGCCCGCCTCGTCCGGCACGACGTCGTACCAGGGCATCGGCTGCACCAACCAGCTCGGCCGCAACAAGACCAACGACCTGGCGACGATCACCCTGCCCGGACTGGGCCGGCTCGAGGGCGTGACCGCGGCGACGGGCACTACCGGAAGCGCCGACGACGTGGCCAGCTACTCCACCCACGACATCGCCAGGCTGACGGTCGCCCAGTCGGCTCTCGGCTCGCTCACGATCCGGGCGATCAGCGCGTCGTCGCGCGCGACCCACGACGCGAGCGGGTACCACGCCACGACCGACATCTCGGTGGGACGGATCACCCTGGACACCCCGACCGGCCCGGCGCTCGACCTGCCGATCCCGAAACCGGGCACCCCGGTCGAGATCCCGGGCCTGCTGTCGATCAGCATCGGCAAGGAGAAGCGGGTGACCGGCGGATCGGGCTCGATCGCCAAGGCGGAGGGGCTGGTCATCCAGGTGCTGCCAACTCACACCAAGATCCAGGTGGCCCACACCGCGGCCAAGCTGACCACTGGCATCAAGCGGGGGCTCTTCTACGGCAAGGCCGACGCCACCCAGGTCTCGGCCGTCGCGGGTCTGGTGCACAGCGGTCCGCAGCCGCTGCAGGTGATGCCCTGCCAGGGGACCCGGGGCGAGACCCGTACCAAGAGCCTGGCCGCGCTCGACCTCGCCGGCCAGGTCAAGGTCGGGGCAGCCAGCACGGAGGTGATGGGCCAGCAGACCGGCCAGGACGCGTACGGCTACACCCAGTCCTCGGTGGCCCACCTCGACCTCGGCAACGGACAGCTGGTCGTCGACGGCATCGTCGGTCGGGCTAACGTCTCGCGAAGCCGGGGCAAGATCTCGGTCAGCTCCCAGGGGACCCGTGTCGGCTCGGTGAGCGTCAACGGCCAGCCCTACAACCTCGAGGGTCTCTCGACCCTCGAGATCCCCGGCCTGGTGAAGGTCGAGTCGGACGTCGTCGACGAGAAGAAGGCGGGCATCGACGTCGTCGCCCTGCGGCTCACCCTGCTCGACGGAACCGGCGCGGTGATCGACCTCGGGCACGCCTTCCTCAACGTGGCGCCGAGCGGCCTCCAGCGCTGAGGGAGCCGTCTCGAATCCGGGCGCCCGGCCCGGGGTGGTGCTCCCGCCGTCGTTCAATCGTGGGGTGACCGCGCTCGCCGACCCCGCCGCCTCCGTCGGCACCGGCCGGCGCTGGGCGATGCTGACCGCCAGCACGCTGGCCCAGGCGTCGACCGCGGTGATGGTGCACGGTCCGGCGTTCCTCATCGCCGCCCTGCACGAGCAGCTCGGACTGTCCCTGGCCGAGGCCGGGCTCGTCGCCGCCGCGCCGATGGTCGGCGTGATGGTCGCGCTGGTGCCTTGGGGCATCGTCACCGACCGTCGGGGTGAGCGGCTGGTGCTGCTGGTCGGCCTGGTCGGCGCAGCCGCCCTCGGAGCCGGTGCCGCGCTGTCGGACTCAGTGGTGATGCTGGCGCTCGGGCTGGGGCTGGCCGGCCTCGCGGCGGCCAGCAGCAACGTGGCCAGCGGCCGGGTGGTCGTCGGCTGGTTCCCTGCCGGTCGCCGAGGGCTGGCCATGGGGATCCGGCAGATGGCCCAGCCGGTGGGCGTGGGCGTCGCGGCGGCGACGATGGCGGTGGTCGCCGACCGCCACGGGCCGTACGCCGCGGTGTGGATCCCGGTCGTCGCCTGCGCCCTAGCCGCCGTCCTCGTCGCCGTCGTCGTGGTCGACCCACCCCGGCCGGTGAGCGGCCCGACGGCGGCCCCGAACCCCTACCGAGGCGACCGCTACCTGTACCGCATCCACGGCGTCTCGGTGCTGCTGGTGGTCCCGCAGTTCGTGGTGTGGACCTTCGCGCTGGTCTGGCTGGTCCAGGACCGGGACTGGTCCCCCGGTGCCGCCGGCGCGCTCGTGGCAGGTGCTCAGGTGGCCGGTGCGCTCGGCCGCATCGGGGCCGGCCAGCTCTCCGACATGGTGGCCAGCCGGATGCGGCCGCTGCGCTGGGTGACGGTCGCGGCCGCCGTCACGATGCTGCTCCTCGGCGTGACGGCCGGCTGGCAGGGTTCGGTCGCGGTGCCCCTCGTGGTCCTCGCCACCGTGGTCACGGTGGCCGACAACGGGCTGGCCTTCACGGCGGTCGCCGAGCGGGCCGGACCGTTCTGGTCCGGCCGCGCCCTCGGCGTCCAGAACACCGCGCAGTTCCTGGCCGCGGCCGCGGTCCCGCCCCTCGCGGGGCTGACCGTGGCCGGGCTCGGCTACCCCGCGACGTTCGCGCTGGCTGCGGTGTTCCCGCTGACCGCGCTGGCGCTGGTGCCGGTCAGGGACGAACGCGCGCTCTCCTGACGGCGGTCCCGGCGGCCACGGCCGACTCGGTGGCCCAGGGCGACCAGCCCGAACCCGACCGCGAAGATCGCCAGCGCGACGATGCCGTAGGACAGCGGGAACTTGCCGTCGTCGAACGCCGCGCCCGGGTCGTGATGGAGGAAGTTGAGGATCAGGTAGACCGACTGGAACGTGAACGCCCACAGGTAGGCGATGGCGTACGCCGTGTTGCCGGCCAGGCGGCTGCGGAAGAAGAAGCCGCACGGGAACGCGAAGAGAACCGTGAAGATCGCGATCATCGCCGACCCCTCAGTCCGTGACCGGGGCGGTGCCGCGGTGGCCCGAGAACATGAGCACCACGGTGACGACGCACAGGACCACGCCGAACGCGGCCACTGCCTTGAGCCACGTCGGGACGTCGACGAAGAACGCCGGGAGCGAGGTCAGGGTGTTGACGATGATGGTCCCGGCCGCCACACGCAGGGCCACGCCGCTGCCGCGCCACGCCAGGACCGTCGCGATGACGCCGATCACGCCGAGGACACTGGCCAGGACCAGCACCGCCTCCGGTGGCCCCTCCTGACCCGGGTCCGGACCCCCGACGAGGAAGCTGGGCACGCTCTGCAGGCTGTTGAGGAAGCACAGCACCAGCCCGACCTTCTGCTTGGTCGAGATCCGGCTGCGCACCGGGGTTGCGGCGGTCATGGTCATGGTCCCCTCCGAGGGAGTCGTGGTTCGGATCGCACCAAGATCGGCCCGGACCGCATCCCCTCCCCAGAGCATCGCCTCCCCACCCGTTCCCGGCCAGCCTCTCCAGAGCGGGAACTTCTTCCCAAGCGCCGCGTGCCCCGGGACCGCGATGATGGGCCGGTGGTCACCACCGTGCCGATCCGCGTGCTGCTCGCCGACGACCACCCGGTCGTGCGCCGCGGGCTGGCCGCACTGCTCGGGACGCTCGACGACTTCGAGGTCGTCGGCGAGGCGGAGGACGGCGAGGCGGCGGTCCGCGAGACCCAGCTGACCAAGCCCGACGTGGTGCTCATGGACGTGCGCATGCCCGGGATCGACGGGGTGGAGGCCACCCGGCGGATCCGCAAGGCGGTGCCGGAGACGGCGGTGCTGGTGCTGACGATGTACGACGAGGACGCCACCGTTTTCACCGCGATGCAGGCCGGCGCCCGCGGCTACCTGCTGAAGGGCGCCGAGCAGGACGAGATCGCCGATGCGATCCGGGCCGTGGTGCGGGGCCAGGCGATCTTCGGCGCTGCCATCGCCTCCCGGCTGCTCGACCACTTCGCCAACCCGCCGGCCGGCGTCGCGGACGACCCATTCCCGGAGCTGACGCCGCGGGAGAAGGAGATCCTCGTGCTCCTGGCGCAGGGTCGGCGTACGGCCGACATCGCCCAGACGCTGCACCTGTCGCCGAAGACCGTCAGCAACAACCTCACCACGATCTTCGCCAAGCTCGAGGTGGCCGACCGGACGGCGGCGGTGATCCGGGCCCGCGAGCGCGGGCTGGGCGGCTGAGGTGGATGCGTTCGCGCTCGGCATCCTCGTCGCCGCCCTGGCGTTCGCGGCCGGGGGTGCCGCGATGCTGCTGCGCGGCGTGGCCCGGGTGTCGGCGGTGTTCTGCGTGCTCGCCGGGGCAACGGGGATGGTCTCGGCCGTCGCCCTCGGCGCCGGCCACGACCACCTGGGCGCCTTGGCCGTCATCGCGACCGCCGCCCTGCTGGTCCCGCTGGCCCTCGCGACGTACCCGGCGGTCCGCTGGCGCCACCCCGTCGACTTCGTCGCGCTCGTCGCCATCACCGGCGCGGGCGCCATCGCCGCCCTCTGGCCCGACCACGACGCGGCGGCGGTGCTGGGCTTCGCGCAGGGCTGCCTCCTGCTCGCCTACGGGTGGTGGCGGATCGAGGTGGCCCGGGACCGCGAGCGGCGGGCGCTGGTCTGGCTGTCGCTGGCCGTCGTCGGCACCGGCCTGGTCTACTTCATCGTCGTCTTCTCGTTCGAGAACGCCACGTCGGCCGCGGTGCCGGCCGGCGCGGTGGCGATCTTCGCCCTGATCCCGCCCACGATGTACGTCGGTGCGACCGAGCCCGACCTCGTCGACGTCCGGGGGCTGGTGGTGCGGGTGGTCGTCTTCACGGTGGCCGCGATCTTCTGCATGGGCGTCTTCGTGCTCGTGGTCGCCCTGCTGCAGGAGGTCGGCGTGCCCGACGCCAACCTAGGAGCGCTGGCCACCGTGGCCGCAGTCACGGGCGCGCTGTTCCACCCCATGGAGGTGGCACTGCGCGGTGTGGTCGACCAGCTCCTGTTCGGGGAGCGGCCCGATCCGCTCGGCGCCGCGTCGGAGGTCGCCGGTCGCATCGGTGCGGATCCCCTCATCGCACTGCAGGCGATCCGCGAGGCGCTGGTCATCCCGTACGCCGCCCTGCAGGTCGCCGGCGTACCGCTGGCCGCCTCCGGCACCGAGACCACACACACCCGCACCCTCGACCTGGACGGCGCCGGCGAGCTCGTGGTGGGGCTGCGAGCCGGCGACCTGTCGTTTTCGAGCGGCGACGAGCAGGTGCTGCGGCTGACCGTGCCGCTGCTGGCCCAGACGCTGCGGGCGCGGGCCCTGGCCGACCAGCTCATCGAGTCGAGGGGCCAGACCATCGCCGCGGTGGAGGAGGAGCGGCGCCGGCTGCGCCGTGAGCTGCACGACGGCCTCGGGCCGCGGCTGTCGGGTGTCGCGTTCACCTCCGACGCGGCCCGGAACCTGATCCGCACCGACCCGGCGGCGGCCGAGCAGATGGTGGCCCAGCTCCGGGCCGACACCGTGACGGCGATCGAGGAGATCCGCCGGATGGTCTACGCCATGCGACCCCCGGCCCTCGACGAGCTGGGGCTGGTCCCGGCCCTTCGTCAGCAGGCGGTCGGGCTGCGCAACCGGGCCGGCGAGCCGGTGGCGGTCGACGTGACCGCACCCGAGGAGCTCCTCGACCTCCCGGCCGCGGTCGAGGTGGCGGCCTACCGGATCGTGACGGAGGCGCTCACCAACGTGGCTCGGCACAGCACGAGCGCCTCGGCCTCGGTCCGGCTCGCACCCGCCGCCGACGGCCTGCACGTCGAGGTCACCGACCACGGCTCGTCCGATGCCTGGCGCCCGGGTGTCGGGTTGTCATCGATGCGGGAGCGGGCGGCCGAGCTGGGCGGGACCCTCGAGGCCGGGCCCGGCCCCTCGGGCGGGCGGGTGGCGGCGCTGCTGCCGCTCTGACCGGCCGCCTTCCCGGCCGGTGCCGGCCGGGTGCCCGGCCGTGCCGGCCGGCGGATTGCGCGGGTACGAGCCGGGTACCGCTCCCGGCGTACGGGAAGCACCTAGGGAGGAACTCATGTCCAACAGCACCGCCCTGATCATCGTGATCGTCGCGGTCGTCGTCGTGGTCGCGATCGTGGTCGCGCTGATCGTCCGCACCCGGGGCCGCGAGCGCCGGGCCCGCCAGGCGAACGAGCTGCGTACGCAGGCGGCGGGACAGTCGACCGACGTCGAGTACGCCCAGCGCGAGGCGGCCGCGCGGCAGTCCGCGGCCGACCAGGCCGCCGAGGAGGCCCAGCTCGCCCAGGCGCGCGCCGAGGAGGCCCGCCGTGAGCTCCTCCAGAGCGAGGCGCAGCGGGAGGACACGGTCCGCGAGGCCGACCGCCTGGACCCCCACGTCGACCACTCGAGCGCCGACTACCAGCCCGGCGACGTCACCCCACCCCGCCGCCAGGCCTGACCACTTCCTGTCCACAGTCCGCGGACGCGCCGGGATAGTCCGTGACGTCTGTGTTGTGGAGAACGGTGTTCGACCCACGCTTTCGTCACGGACTATCCCGCCTAACCTGTCGCCCATGGCACAGGTGCCGGCGGCGACGAGGACGTTGCGGGTGCTGCGGTACCTGGCCAGCCAGCCGGACCCGGTGCCGCTCGACGCGATTGCGCGGGCGTGCTCGTTGCCGCGATCCTCGGCCTACCACCTCGTCACCGCGATGGTGGCGGAGGGCTTCGTGGTGCACCTGGCCGACGAGCACCGGTACGGGCTGGGGGTGGCCGCGTTCGAGGTCGGCTCCGGCTACGCGCGGCAGGCACCGCTGCAGCGCATCGCCCGGCGGCCGCTGGCCGAGCTGGTCGACCGGGTGCAGCAGAGCGCCCACCTCGCCGTCCTCCACGGCTCGGACGTGCTCTACGTGCTCGAGGACCGCGCCCCCGGGCGTCCCCCGCTGGTCACCGACGTGGACGTCCGCCTCCCGGCCCAGCTGACCGCTTCGGGGCGCGCGATCCTGGCCCACCTCCCGGCTGCGCAGGTCCGCGCGCTCTACCCCTCGTCCGCAGCGTTCGTGCTGCGCCACGGTACCGGCCCCAACTCGCTGAGCGCCCTGCGCGAGCTGCTGACCGAGACCCGTCGGCGCGGCTACGCGACCGAGACCGGCGAGGTGACGCCGGGGCTCTCGTCGGTCGCCGCCGCGGTGCTCGACCACAACGGCTTCCCGCTGGCCGGCGTAGCGGTGACGTACGCCGAGGGCGACGCCGACCCGGCCTCGCTCGCGGGCGACGTACGCCGGACCGCCCGACAGCTCAGCACCCGGCTCGGCGGCCGCGGTTGAGCCGCCCTCCCTGCGACGTAACGTCCCGCGCCCGACGAGGGACATGAACACTCGATGAGAGTTGGCGACACCCGTTGGGCACTGTCGGTGGGGGTTCCTAGGCTCTTGGACAGACGCGGCCGCCGCACCATGCGCGGCCGGTGCGAGGAGGTATCGCCGATGACGCCGAGCACCACCACCTGGACCGCCGACGAGCTCGTGGCCCGCTACGACGAGGTCCGCTCCCACACCGAGCGGCTCGCCGCGCCGCTCTCCCCCGAGGACCAGACCGTGCAGTCGATGCCGGACGTCAGTCCGACCAAGTGGCACCGCGCGCACGTCACCTGGTTCTTCGAGACCTTCGTGCTGGCCGACAACGAGGCCGGCTTCGCGCCGTTCCAGGACAAGTACTGGTTCCTGTTCAACAGCTACTACGAGGCGGTCGGGCCTCGTTACGCACGGGCCGAGCGTGGGGTGATCAGCCGCCCCGGCGCCCACGACGTCGGTGTCTATCGCGACAACGTCGACACCCGCATGCGCGACCTGGTCAGCAGCCTCGACGAGGGCACGCTGCACAAGCTCACCGACACCGTCCAGCTGGGCTTCCACCACGAGCAGCAGCACCAGGAGCTGCTCCTCATGGACATCAAGCACGTGCTCTCGCTCAACCCCCTCCAGCCGGTCTACGCCGGCACCCGCACCAGGGTCGCGGAGCCCGACCAGCTCGGCTGGGTCGACGTCGAGGGCGGCCTCGTCGAGATCGGCCACCGCGGCGACGGGTTCTCCTTCGACAACGAGCTCCCGCCACACCAGGTCTTCCTCGAGCCGTTCCGGCTGGCCGACCGGCTGGTCACCAACGGCGAGTGGCTGGAGTTCATGGCGGACGGCGGCTACGAGCGCCCGGAGTTCTGGCTGTCCGACGGGTGGGCGCGGGTCAAGGCCGACGGCTGGCGGGCGCCGTTCTACTGGGCCGAGGTCGACGGCGTGTGGTTCGAGCACACGCTCCACGGCACGTGGCCAGTCAACCCTGCGCTCCCCGTGGCGCACGTGAGCCACTACGAGGCCGACGCCTACGCGACCTGGGCCGGCAAGCGGCTCCCGACGGAGTCCGAGTGGGAGCACGCCGTCCGCTCGACCGAGCTCGAGGTCGCCGGCAACCTGGCCGACAGCGAGACCTACCACCCGCGCGCCGCCGGCCCGGCCACCGGTCGCCTCCGGCAGGCCTACGGCGACTGCTGGGAGTGGACGTCGTCGGCGTACCTCCCCTACCCCGGCTTCCACCCGGCGGCCGGGGCCATCGGCGAGTACAACGGCAAGTTCATGTCCAACCAGATGGTGCTCCGCGGCGGCTGCGCGCTCACCCCACCGGGCCACACCCGGGCGAGCTACCGCAACTTCTTCCCACCGGGTGCGCGGTGGGCGCTCTCCGGGGTCCGGCTGGCCGACGGCGGCGAGCCGACCGGGAGCGACGCATGACCGAGGCCCGTGAGCCGGTGGTGTCGGTGCTGCTGGACCCCGAATGGGCCGCCGGCAGCCTGGTCGAGGACGTCCGCCGCGGCCTGACCCGGCACCCCCGGACGCTCCCGCCCAAGTGGCTCTACGACGACGCCGGCTCCAGCATGTTCGACGAGATCACCCGGCTGCCGGAGTACTACCCGTTCACCGCGGAGCGCTCGATCCTCGAGCAGCACGCCGCCGAGATCGCCACCGCCAGCGGCGCGACCACCCTCGTCGAGCTCGGTAGCGGCACCAGCGAGAAGACCCGGCTGCTGCTCGACGCGTTCACCGCCACGGGGCAGCTCGCCAGGTTCGCGCCCGTCGACGTCTCCGAGCACGTGCTCCGCGAGTCGGCCGACCAGATCGCGCACCGCTACCCCGGTCTCGAGGTCGAGGCGGTGGTCGGGGACTTCACCCTTCACCTGGCGCAGCTTCCGCGCGGGGGCACCCGGATGGTGGCCTTCCTCGGCGGCACCATCGGCAACCTCTACCTCGAGGAGCGCTGCGCGTTCCTCGGCGCGCTGGCCGACGTGCTCGAGCCCGGCGACTCGCTCCTGCTCGGGACCGACCTGGTGAAGAGCGCCGACCGGCTGATCGCGGCCTATCACGACCGTGGCGGGGTCACCGAGGAGTTCGTACGCAACTCGCTGCGCGTCCTCAATCGCGAGCTCGGCGCCGACTTCGACCTCGAGGCGTTCTCCTACATCCCGTTCTGGGACGCCCACATGGAGCGGATGGACCTGCGGCTGCGTTCGGAGACGCCCCAGCTGGTCAAGATCCCGGGCGCCGATCTCGTCCTCGACCTGGCGGTCGGCGAGGAGATCCGGGTGGAGATCTCCACCAAGTTCAGGGTCAGCAAGATCGCTGCAGAGCTCGAGCAGGCCGGCTTCGCCGTGACCCGGGTCTGGACGGACGACCCGGGTGACTTCGCGCTCACCCTGGCCACCAAGCCATAGCTCGCGCCCAGACTCCCGAAGCAGCAGGGGCGGGGGGCGTCGGTGAAGAGGAGCCCGTCCGCCCGCCGGACGCGTGACGTTTGGCCGGCGTCGCCGTTCCACCACACGTGGAGCGACAGGACGCAGGGCACGCGGTGGGACGGCTGGTCTTCGCGGCGTTGCTGGCGGTCGCCCTGGTCGCCGGAGCGATCTCGATGGCGTCGTACGCCGGAGGCGAGCACGGCACCCGACAGGGCACCCTGCAGTCGAAGATGGACGCGCGGAGGAAGCGGAGCCTCGAGGCCCGGCCGCACGTCGACCCGCCGGGCACGCCGCCGCACAACCACAACGACCCCAGGACCAAGAACCTCGTCTCCCGGTCCGGCGAGACCGGGACGGGGACGCGCGACCCGAGCACCTTCCTGACCCGCGCGCGGGCGCGGGTGGGCGTCGCGGCCGAGCGCACGATGAAGGACCCGAGGCTCGAGCACGTGCGTGTCATGCAGAAGCGGCGCAAGCACCCGCAGGACCGGTACGCGATGGCCAACGGCTGCTACGACATCGGCGGGCTGGAGATCTTCTTCAAGCCGACCGACCTCGGGCACTACCTCCTCTACACGACCGACCGCCGGTTCCTGGTCGACGGCGGCACGGTGGGAGCGCCCACCGACGCCACCGTCTGGGCGGCGCGCGAGCGCAGGCACGGGTTCACCTTCACCAACGCCGGACGCCCGCTGGTGGTGAACGGCAGGCACACCTTCCGGCTCCCGCGGACCACGGGCTGCACGCCGTACCCCGAGGCCGGCGTCGACGTCCGGGGCAGGAGGCACGCCGGCGTCACGTCGTACCAGGAGGTGCGGGGCTGGGTCGACGCGCACACCCACGGCATGGCCTTCGAGTTCCTCGGGGGCGACGCCCACTGCGGCAAGCCGTGGGACCGGTTCGGGGCGCCGTACGCCCTGGTCGACTGCCCGGACCACATGGTGACCGGCGGCTTCGGCGGCGTGCTCGAGGACGCGCTGTCCGGCCGGGTGCACCACGACCCGATCGGCTGGCCGACGTTCAAGGACTGGCCGGCGCCGGACTCGCTGACCCATGAGGGCACCTACTGGAAGTGGCTGGAGCGTTCGTGGCGCGGCGGGCAGCGCATCTTCGTCAACCTGCTGGTCGAGAACAACCAGCTCTGCCAGCTCTACCCGTTCAAGCGGAACTCGTGCGACGACATGGACTCGATCCGGCTCCAGGCCCACGACATGTACGCGCTGCAGGACTACATCGACGCGCAGTACGGCGGACCGGGCAAGGGCTTCTACCGCATCGTCACCGACCCGTTCCAGGCGCGGAAGGTCATCAACGCGGGGAAGATGGCCGTGGTCATGGGCATCGAGACCTCGGTGCCGTTCGGCTGCCATGTGCGGCTCGACGTACCGACCTGCTCGATCTCCGACATCGACCGCCAGCTCGACGAGGTGCACCGGATCGGCGTGCGGCAGATGGAGCTGGTCAACAAGTTCGACAACGCGCTGGCCGGCGTGGCCGGTGACACCGGCGAGGTCGGGAGCCTGGTCAACACCGCGAACTTCCTCGAGACCGGCTCCTTCTGGGACATGCGGCACTGCGCGCCGGCCGACGGCGAGAGCCACGACAAGGACCAGGTGGCCGCGCCGGACATCTCCGCGGGACAGCAGGACGCGCTCTTCGGCGGGATCCTCCAGCAGCTCGGGCTGCCGAACGTCGCGCTGCCGCTCTACCCCTCGCCGGACCACTGCAACTCGCGTGGACTCACCACGCTCGGCGAGCACACGATCGAGGCGATGGCCGAGCGGCACATGATCTTCGACCCGGACCACATGAGCGTGAAGGCACGCGCCTCGTCGCTCGACACCGTCGACCGGCTCGGCTACTCCGGCGTCGTGTCGTCGCACTCGTGGGCCACCCCCGACGCCTACCCGCGGATCTACCAGGAGGGCGGCTTCATCACGCCGTACGCCGGTGACTCGACGGGGTTCGTCGAGAAGTGGCGGCGCCACGTCGGC
>Ga0136846_1209041_pt1 | contig 16267 bp, 15 predicted proteins | sample HopSoiMetagenom2_FD_96841 | JGI IMG/M metagenome (GOLD analysis project Ga0136846, IMG submission 96841) | Grasslands soil microbial communities from Hopland, California, USA - 2 Assembly 2016 (version 4) | ecosystem: Environmental > Terrestrial > Soil > Grasslands | place: USA: Hopland... | reverse complement strand
CGAGAACTCCAACGCCGTCTTCAGCACCACGGCGGCCCGCGACCGCCAGATCGAAGCGCTCTTCCGCGCTTTCCCGACCTTCGAGGATGAGTCGAGGCTGACCCTCGACCGGCTCAAAACCTTCTCGCTTGATGCCGACCCGGTGATGAAGCAGCTGGTGCCGGTGGCCGAACAGCTCTCGCCGACTCTGATCGCTCTTTCCAAGCTCGCTCCCCAGGCCAAGGGCTTCTTCGAAGGACTCGAACCGGTGATCGCCCGCGCACCATCCGGCTTCGCGTCGTTGCGCAAGCTCTTCCGCGATCAGTTCCCGCCGCTGCTGCGGGCGGTCGATCCCTTCCTGCGCAATGTCAACCCCCTCCTCACCGGCCTCGGCCTCTACAAGCACGAGCTGACCGCGACGATGGCGAACGTCGCGGCTATGACTCAGGCCAAGCTGCCGACCAACGCTGCTGGCGTTCAGGTCCACTACCTGCGTGCGATGGGCCCATGCAACCCCGAATCGCTGGCGACCTTCCCAAGCCGCACAACGGTCAGCCGCACCAACGCCTACCCGAAGCCGCTGGCCGGCAAGAGCCTCGCCTCCGGCCTGCCCAGCTTCGATACCACGGCCTGCGGCACGGGGGTTACCGCCACGCTCAATCCCGAAACGGTCAATGACCCATCCTTCAAAGCGCGCACGGATGAAGCGAGAAGGACGCCCGAAGAAAACGAAAAACGCTCAAAAGACTTCTTCGAACGACTGAAGAAATACGCCTTCGCCGAACAGACCGACTCAGCCGCCATCGGTGCTCCGGGCTGCATCCAGCAGGCGCCTTTCGATCCAGTCGGCCGTCCGGGCGCACCGACCGCGTACCAGCACTTCTTCGAACAGAGCGAATAGTCGCTGGGCGCGGCGGGTCCTGTCACCGAATGGGGCCCACCACCCTTCCGGTCGCTAAAGCGTCCTCAGGGTGGTCCCCCCATCCGATGCCACCCCCCGCGAGAAGCGGGTCGCTTAGCGGCCTTCTTCTTGAGTGCGATTAGTTCGCAAAGGCCGGGATTGCGTGCGGCTGAAGATCGGTCGCTTCGCTACGTTGCTTTGGCCTTGGTTCTGCCGCCGATTAGAGGCGGACACTGAGATATATGGCCTCCGCTCCCACAGCCCACGTCCCGCCTCAGAACATCGAGGCTGAGGAATCGGTTTTGGGGGCGATGCTGGTTGCCGAGCCGACGCTGACCCGGGTGATCGACGAGGTCAAGCTGAACGCCGCCGACTTCTATCTCGAGAAGCACGCGGCGATTTTCACCAGCATCCATGACCTCTACGCGGCTTCCAAGCCGGTCGACGAGCTGAGCGTCAGTGAGTCGCTGACCCAGCGCAGCCAAATCGAGGAGGTCGGCGGCAAGCACTATGTCTCCGAGCTGGCGGCAAAGGTGCCGGCCGCGGGCAACGCCAAGCACTACGCCGAGATCGTCCAGCAGAACTCGCTGCTGCGCCGCCTGCTCGGCGCCGGGCAGGAGATCCAGGGCTGGGTGCACGAGCGCGACGGCGAACCGCGCGAGCTCTCCGAGCGGGCCGAGAAGCTGCTCTTCGACGTCGCCCACAAAGAGCAGGCCAGCGACTTCAAACTGCTCTCCGAGATCCTCCACGACGAGGTCGACCGGCTCGAGAAGCTCTCCACCGGAGAGCTGGAGCTGACCGGCACCCCTTCCGGCTTCCGCGACATCGACGCGATCACGGGCGGCTTCCAGCCTGGCAATCTGATCATCGTCGCTGCACGCCCGGCTATGGGGAAGAGCGCGATCGTCGCCAACATCGCCGAAAACGTCGCTGTGAAGCGGAACCTGCCGGTCGCCTTCTTCTCACTGGAGATGTCGGAGGTCGAGCTTGCCCAGCGCTTCATCGCCTGCCGGGCGCGGATCTCGGGCGACAAGCTGCGCAAGGGACAGGTCGCGTCGAAAGATTGGCCGAAGGTGGTACGGGCCTGCAACGAGCTGGAGGAGGCGCCGCTCTGGTTCGACGACTCCTCCGACCTCGGCGTGCTCGATCTGCGGGCGAAGGCGCGTCGCCTGCACGCCCAGGAACAGGATCGGGGCGGGCTCGGCCTGATTATCGTCGACTACCTGCAGCTGATGCGCACCGACGATCCTCGCGCCAACCGGGTCGAGCAGGTGGGGCAGATCAGCCGCGGCCTGAAGATCCTCGCCCGCGAGCTCGAGGTGCCGGTGCTCGCGATCTCGCAGCTCTCGCGCGCGCCGGAGCAGCGCAGCCCGCCGAAGCCCATGCTCTCCGATCTGCGCGAATCTGGGAACCTCGAGCAGGACGCGGACCTCGTCGCCTTCCTCTTCCGCGAGGACTACTACCGCGATCCCGATGACGAGCCGGACGGCCTTGCCGACCTGATCATCGCCAAGCATAGGAACGGCCCGATCGGCAGCCCGAAGCTGGTCTTCCTCGATCGCTTCCCCAAGTTCGCCGATTTCGCCGGCCAGGAACGGCCGATCGAACAGCCGGCCGGCGAAGGGCCGCCGCTCGAGGACGCCGCCCCCGTCGGGCCTGAGTTCTGATGGCGGCGATTCCCCGCAGCGAGCCGTTCCGCGAACAGTCCTGCCCACTCGGCGTCTGCGACGGTTCCGGTTGGATCCTCGGCCCGGAGGACGTCGCGCGCGAATGCGAGTGCCGCGCCCAGCGGCTCAAGCGCGGCCGTGTGCGCGGCGTCGCCTCGGTGATCCCACCGCGCTACCGCGGCGTCTCCTTCGATCGCCCACCGGTCTCCGACATGGCGCGGGATTTCGAGACCAAGGCCGCGGTCAAGGAAGTGCGCGGCTATATCGAGGAGCTCGACGCCCGCCTCGACGCCGGCCGCGGCCTCTGGCTTTTCGGCGACACCGGCACCGGCAAGACAACGCTGGCGATGCTGGTCTCCAAGGCGGCGCTGGAGGCGGGCTGCTCCGTCGCGATCTACTCGCTGCCGAAGCTGCTCGCCCGCATCCGCCGCACCTATGACTCCGAGCCGGGGGGTGACTCATACCTCGCGTTCTTCGAGCGCCTCACCTCAGTCGACCTGCTCCACATCGACGACCTCGGCGCCGAGAAGCGCAGCGACTGGGTGCTCGAGCAGCTCTACGCGCTGATCAACGAGCGCTACGAGGCGCAGCGCTCTGTGTTGGTCACGACCAACCTCCCCCATGAGGAGCTGGAGGAGCAGATCGGCAGTCGCACGGTCTCCCGCCTCAGCCAGATCTGCGACGAGGTGCCCCTCTTCGGCAGCGACCGCCGCTACGGCAAGGTCGCTTAACGGCCCGGACTGGGCATGGCAAGCAGTCAAGGATGGAGGGGAGCGTGGCGTGCTCTCCGCGCGAGCGACCGAGGACGCAGGTATGCGCCGGCCATACGCCCGCTCAACAAGGCACAATGCCCCGGTCATGCCAGGGCTGGTGATAGTCGGCGCCCAGTGGGGCGATGAGGGCAAGGGGAAGGTCACTGACCTGCTTGCCGAGCGCGCCGATGCGATCGTGCGCTTCCAGGGCGGCAACAACGCCGGCCACACGATCGTCCGCGACGGCGAGGAGTTCAAGTTCCACCTGATCCCTTCCGGGATCCTCTATCCGGACAAGGCCTGCGTGATCGGCAACGGCGTCGTGCTCGACCCGCACATCCTGCTCGGCGAGATCGACGGCCTGCGACGCCGCGGCGTCGACATGAACAACCTGAAGATCTCCGCCAACGCCCATCTGATCATGCCCTACCACGTCCTGCTCGACACGGCGGGCGAGGTGAAGCTGGGCAAGCTCTCACTCGGCACCACGCGCCGCGGCATCGGTCCCTGCTATGCCGATAAGGCCCTGCGCCTTGGCATTCGCGTCCAGGACCTTCTCGACGAGAAGATCCTGAGGGCCAAGATCCGCACTGCGCTCGAGCCCAAGCAGCAGGCACTGCGCGAGCTCTCGGTGCAGCGCCGCAAGCTGCGAAAGGAGGCAGGGGAGGGCGACCGGGAGAGTGTCGAACAGGCGATCGAGGACGCACCGGACCCGCGCATCGACCTTCATACGATGACCGAGGAACACATCAACTACGGCCACCGGCTCGAGCCCCACATCGCCGACACCGCGCGCCTTTGCTGGGACAGGCTCGACGCCGGCAAGACGGTGATCTTCGAGGGCGCTCAGGCAACCCTGCTCGACCTCGACCACGGCACCTATCCCTTCGTCACCTCATCCAACCCGATCGCTGGCGCGGCTTGCGTCGGCGCAGGCATCGGCCCAACCGACATCAGCGAGGTCTGGGGCGTCGCCAAGGCCTACGCGACCCGCGTCGGCGCCGGTCCCTTCCCGACCGAGCTCACCGACGAGCTCGGTCGTCACATGCTCGAAAAGGGCCATGAGTACGGCACCACCACCGGCCGCGAGCGCCGCTGTGGCTGGATGGACCTCGTCGCCCTGCGCTACGCCGTAAGGCTCAACCGGATGAGCTCCTTGGCGATCACCAAGCTCGACGTGCTCAGTGGCCTCGAGACTCTGCGGGTCGCGGTCCGCTACCGCTCACGCGAGGGCGCACTGCTTGACAGCTTTCCCTACCACCAGTCGATCCTGCACTCGGCGACCCCCGAGTACGACGAGCTGCCTGGCTTCGATGAAGACATCACAGCTTGCCGCGACGAGGCCGATCTGCCGCCGCAGGCGCGTGCCTACCTCGACTACATCGCCGACTTCGTCGGCGTCCCGATCCGCCTCGTCGGCGTAGGGCCGTCGCGAGATCAAATCGTATGGCGCCCTGAGGGCGCCTGACCAAGCCGACCAAGGACGCAGCAAGCGCGGCGTGCTCTACAGGCAAGCGACCGGGCGCGCCTGTATATGCGCTGGTAGATGTCTTTAGCCGAGCGCGGCGGCGCTGAGGGCGCCTACCTTGAACTGGCCGTCTTCCACTTTCAGCGGCATCGCGTAGGCCGTTTTATGAGGTTCGCCGTAGTAGATGAGAAAGGCCTGTTCCCCTTCCTGACGCAAGCTGCGGGCGTCGACGGCCGTGGTTTCCCGCCAAGCCGAGGCGGAGAGCTTGCTTGTGAAAGCCTCCAGAAACGGGGCGCAGCCCTTGTCCTCGAGTTCCGTCGAGCTCGCGGCGAGCTGTTCAAGCTGTTCGCTCATCGCCTTCGACAGGTAGCCACAGGCCTTCGCCCAGTCGCTGGTTGCGCGCGCGACAAAGAAGCCGTGAACTGCTTCCGCCGCTTCCTGGAGTTCGGATTCGTCCTTCTCTTCACCGTATTCCTGGATGCTGTTGTCGCCGCCCTTGGTCCGGAACTGCGCCGAGCCACCGCCCGAGACCTTCAGCGGCGTTTCGACTTCTGCGGCGCTGAAGCCGCTCGAGCTCTTGCCGGAGGCGTCCGGAGAGCCGCTTTGCTCCTGCTCTCCGCCTCCGGCGTCGTTCTCGCCTTCGGTGCCGCCTCCCGAACCGTTGTCCTGCGCGCTCGTTTCGTTTGCGTTGGTGCCAGGGGTGGATCCCGAATCGCTCGATCCGGAATCCGAGTTGCCGCAAGCAACGAGCAGCAAGGCCACCAGAGCCGTGGCGGCGAGAGCTGCGATCAACCGTGTGCCGCCCTTGGTCACCGCCGGAATTGTATTGGTCGGCGCCCCTTCCCTGCCGGCTTGGCTTGGAGACGGCGGGGTACAGGATTCGCCACCCGGCCCCTTCTGCACTACAGTTGCCGGGTGGCTTCAGGTAGACGCACGGCTAGGGTGAGCGAGCGGCTGCCAAGGGGCCGGCACGGGTTGCCGCGGGAGGCCGTGACGGATTCCCAGCGCACTCGCATCCTGCAGGCGATGATCGAGGTCGTCTCCGAGCGCGGCTACCCGGAGACCCGGGTGGTCGATGTCATTGGCGTCGCCGGCGTCTCGAGGAAGACCTTCTACGAACTCTTCTCCAGCAAGGAGGACTGCTTCCTCGCCACCTACGACGTCCTCCTCGGCAACCTGCTGGGCGACACGGCGAGGGGTTTCGAGACCAAGCCCGGCGCGCCATGGTCCGAGCGCGTCTCCGCCGGCCTCGGCGAGCTGCTCAAACACCTCGCCGAACATCCCGATGAGGCGCGCTTCGCGATCGTCGAGGTGTTGGCGGCAGGCCCGAAAGCGCTGGCGCGTCGGGACGCGGCGTTGCGCCAGTTCACCGGCTTTCTGGATGCCGGCCGGGCAGAAACCTCGGTCGAGCTGCCCGGAATCACTTCTCTCTCGCTGGCCGGCGGCATCAATGAGCTGCTCTACAGCGAGATTCTGCACGGGGCGGCGGCGCGCCTGCCGGGCAGGCTGCCCGACCTGATGTTCTGGATCACACTTCCCTTCCTCGGGCCCGACGGGGCAGCAAAAGAGCGCGAGCGGACGCGTCTTTCAATGCTGGAGCGCTGACATCCGGTGCGTTAAGCCGCTCTTTTCTGGGAATGGCGGGGTTTATCTAGATTGCGAGACTGGTAATTTGGGCATTGGAGGGATAGACCAAGGCTTTCGATGGCCGGGGCTGAGACGGCCGGGCCGCAAAGGAGAGAGATAGAGCACATGCGCAAGCGTTTGATGTCCATAATCGCCCTGGGGACGGTTGTCGCCGTCGTCCTCGGCGGGGTAGCGATCGCCAAGAAGTACCCCCCGACGATTGTCAAGGCCGGCAACCTGGTTCTGACGCTCAATGGTGGCTTCAGCCCGACGGCGCTGCCGAAGCACAAACCGTCGCCGATCACGCTGAACATCGAAGGGAACATCGCCACCGCTGATGGCACTCACCCACCGGCGTTGCAAGAAGTCGTTGTCGAAACCGACAAGAACGGTTCGATCAACCCCAAGGGCGTGCCTGTCTGCACCTCGGGCAAACTGCAGGCGCAGGACACCAAGCACGCTGAAGCGATCTGCAAGAACGCGATCATCGGCACTGGTATCACCAACGTCGAGGTCGAATTCGCCGAACAGAAACCGTTCCTCGCGAAAAGTAAGCTGATCGCCTTCAACGGCGGCACCAGCGGCGGCAAGACGACGATCTATATCCACGCGTACCTCTCGTCGCCGGTTTCGGCCGCGGTTGTCACCACGGTCAAAGTCTCGAAGGTCCACAACGGCCGCTTCGGGCTGAAATCAGTCGCGACGATTCCCAAGATCGCCGGCGGTGCCGGTTCGGTGAAGGAATTCCGTCTCACCCTGCACCGTGACTTCACCTACAAGGGCAAGAAACAGAGCTACTTCCTCGCCCAGTGCCCGGACGGCAAGCTCCAGGCACACGCGACCTCGATCTTCGCCGACGGCTCGAAACTCGTCGGTGACTTCGTCCGCACCTGCAAGCCGAAGGGCTAACGAAGCAGTCCATTTCCAGGGACGAAAAGGGGAAGAAAGGGCGGCCATTGGCCGCCCTTTCTTATTCCCTAACGGCGGGTGTCGTGAGGCTCGGCCAAGGGAATCAAGCCCTCGGCCTCCTGCCGCCGCTCGCCTCGCCGCAGCATCCGCTGGGTGAGAATCGCGATGCTGAGGATCGCCGTCGCGCCGAGGCTGAGCTGGATGCTGAGCAGGCCCTGGCGAGTCCAGTAGACGTCGCGGAAGTCGAGCAGCAGCGCCGCCTCGTCGAAGGTCAGCCCCATCCCGACTCCGGTCGTCACCGCCAGCTTCTCTTCCAGCGCCTCGTTGTCGGTCAGCAGCGCCGTCGTGCCCGAGGCAAAGGCGATCAGGATGCCGGGGACGAAGTGGTGGATGTGCCGGCCGCCGACCTTGACGTTGGTGAAGGGCCACCACTCGTCGCGGATTCCCCAGGTCGAGATCCGCACGAAGGCAAAGGAGGAGAGAAAGCCGGCGAGCAGGTTGAAGAGGACCGTTTCGGTGCGCGGCGCCTCGGCATAGCCGCTGACGGCAACGCCGACGGTGTCCAGGGCAGCAGCCGGCGCGACCTCGACCAGGCGCTCGTCGGCCTCTTGCTTGGCGCGCCGCTGGAGCATGCGGCCGAATTGGCCGGCGAGGACCACTCCGGCGCCACCCAGTGAGACGGCGGCGAGACCCACTGTCGCTCGCTCGGAGCGGGCCCAGCCGAAGCGGGTTCGTGCTCTGGCGCGGCGGGTGAGGCGAGTCGGCAGGCGTGGCGAACCCATGGTCCGCAGCCTAACGTGGGTGAGTCAGCGTTCCTCGGTGACGATCGTCTTGACCGTGGCCACCGCACCGTCGGCAAGCTCAATCTCAACCATGTGGGTGCCGATCTCGCGGATCGGATGCTCGAGGCGGACCTTGCGCCGGTCGATGCGCAGGTCACGGGCGTCGCGGATCGCCTCGACGATCTCCTTGGCGCCGACCGAGCCGAAAAGCTTGCCGTCCTCGCCGGCACGCTGGTAAATCGTAAGCACAGTCTTGGAAAGCAGTGAGGCGGCCTGCTCTTCGCGCTCGGCACGAGCTTTTTCGGCTTTGTCAGCCGCCACGCGACGCTGCTGTGCCGCCTCCAGGGCGCCAGGCGTCGCCTTGGCGGCCAGTTTGCGGGGGATCAGGAAGTTGCGCAGATAGCCGGGGGAGACGTCGACCGGATCGCCGCGCCGGCCCAGCTCGTCGACGTCCTCGAGCAGGATCGCCTGCGCCATCAACGCTCTCCGACGTAAGGCAGGAGGGCGATCTCCCTCGCTCGCTTCACCGCCACCGAAAGCTGACGCTGGTGCTTGCGAGAGAGACCCGTGACGCGCCGGCCGCGGGTCTTTCCCTTGTCCGAGAGGAAGCGACGCAGGAGATTGAGGTCCTTGTAGTCAACGGCCTCAGAGTTGATCCGCGTGTATTTACGCGGGCGGGCGCGGTCGTCTCGGCGACCGCGCCTGGGCGTTGATGCTCCTGCGTCGTTAGCTCTGGCCATCGGGCGGAGAATCCTACAGATATGAGGATTCGAGCCCGCTGACCCTCGTTGACCTAGAAGGGGATGTCGTCGTCGCCACCCCCGCCGGCAGTTGCGCCGGCGAAGTCGGAGGCGTCGGCCGGCACGTCACTGCTGGGGCTGAAGCCGCCGCCTTGGCCGCCCTCGCCACCGCCGCCCGAGCCATCGCGAGAGCCGAGGAACTGGACCGAGTTGGCGATGATCTCGACGCTTTGGCGTTTTACGCCGTCTTTCTCCCACTCGCGCCAGTCGAGGCGGCCTTCGATCGCCACCGGCCGGCCCTTGGAGAGGTAATTGGCGCAGTTCTCGCCCTGCGCACCCCATACGGTCACATCGAAGTAGTTGGGCTTATCCACCCAATCGCCCGTTTGGCCATCCTTGCGGCGACTGTTGACCGCGACGCGCAGCTTGCAGACCGAGGTCCCGCCCGGCGTGCTGCGCAGCTCCGGATCGCGAGTCAGATTTCCGGTGACGACCACCACGTTCACGTTTGACGCTGCCACAGCTCTCAACTCCTCTGAATCGTTGTCTGGATTTCAGTCTAAGAGCGTGGGCGGCGCAACTCTCCCCCCTTGGGCCGCAATCTGCGCACAAATATGGCGGCCGAGGGGCCTGGGATAGGGCTCCGGACCCGTTTCAGGCCCGCTGGGGGCCTACTCGGCGGCGGCTGGCTCGTCGACCGCGGGCTCGGTGACGGCCTCAGGGGCATCGTCATCGTCCGTGTCGGCGGTAACTGTGGCGGGGCGGCCACCTTGTGGCCCACGATCGCGATCGCGAGAAGCGCCATGCACCGGAGCTGCCACGGCGGGCGGCACCATCACCGGTGCCTCTGAGTCGACTTTGAAGATCCGGAAGCGCAAGACGCCATCCGCTATCCGCAAGCTGTGGTTGAGGTCATCGAGCAGCTCGCTCGGCGCCTCGAAGCGGAACCAGCGATAGTCGGCCTCGTTGCGCTTGTTGATCTCATAGGCCATCTTGCGCAGGCCCCATTTGTTTTCGTGCTTGAGGGTCCCTTTGGCCTCGATCCGCGTGCGGACCTCCTGCGCCAGCACGTCGCGGCCGGCCTCATCCGGGCCGGGGTCAAGCATCAGGACCAACTCATATTCGCGTGGGGCTGCCAAAGCGGCGAGGGACTATAGCGGCGTCGGGTGGCTCGGTCCCAGGTGGCGGGGGTCGGGTGCCACTCCCCGCTCAACTTTTTCGGTGATGACGCAGGGGCTGGCAGAGATCGAAACGCCGAAAAAGTACAAGCCGCGGGGAGTGCCACCCGACCCCCGCTTTCAGTGCGGAGCGAACTCCGCCGAGCCATCGTCCGGAGGAGCAAGTTCCGGCGTGGGTGTCGGGACGCTCGGCGGCGGAGCTTCGGGCGTGGGTGGTGGCACCGGCGGGGGAGCGGATGAGGCTGCTTTTTCTGGAACTTCGGGCGCGGGTACTGGCGGTGGAGTCGGGATAGAGCGTTTGTAGCTGGGCCGGTGACCGGTGGCGTTTACGGCGCCTGCCGGCTTGTGTCGAGCATGCGGGTGGCGAGCCCGTTTTGGGTGCCCATTGATTTTCTTTGAACGCCGCCGGACCGGCGCGGGCCTGGGTGCACCAGGCCTGAGCGGCGCGGCTTCGACCCGAGGCAACCCGACGTCAGCAGGAACGGGCGGCGGCTCCGGGGCTTTCAGCAAGCCCGGTGCAACCCTCAAGACAAGAAGCCCCAAAGCTCCAACAAGGAGCGCAACGCAAGCTTGAGACCAGCGAACCCGGAGACCCATAACGAGCTAAGCCCCCAAATCGAAGAGTTCTCCCCCCACGATTGATGCCCTTCTACCGAACCGCCTCGCGCAACTCCGCGATATCAGCCAGCTGGTCGTCAACCCAGTCCCCAGGATTCCGCGAAAAGACCAGCTCCTTGAGCCGCTGAGCTCGCAGCCGCCGCTCCTCTGGCTCCATAGTCAGTGCCCGGAAGATCGCGTCGGCCTGCTCCTGGATGTCGAAGGGATTGACCGAGAGGGCGCAATCGGCCAGCTCCTCATGGGAGCCGGTGTTCTCGGAGAGCATCAGTACGCCATCGCGCGTATTGACCGCTGGCGCCTCCTTGGCGACGAGGTTCATCCCGTCGAAAAGCGAGTTCACCATGAGCAGATCGAAGTGCTTGTAACGGGCGACCGCGTCGTAGAAGTTCTCGTAGATCTTCAGGTCGATCGGCATCCAGTCAGTGGTGCCGTGGCGATGGTTGACGACGGCAACGAGGGCCTCGATCCGCTCGAGGTACTCGGCGTACTCGGGCACGTCCTGGCGTGAGGGCTGCAAATGAGCGATGAAGGTGACCTGTTCGCGGAACTCGGGATGCTGGGTGAGAAAGACGTCGAAGGCGGTGAAACCGCGCAGCACGTTCTTGGAGAGGTCGGCGCGGTCGACGCGGATGATCAGGTGCCTACGGCGCCGCTCCACCACCTCGCGCTCGGCCGTGGCCACCTCGGGCGACTCAGCAGCCCGCCGCAGCCGCTCGGCGTCGATCGAGAGCGGGTAGGCGCGGGTCAAGGTCTGGCCGCCGGCGTGGCGGACGAGGCCGAGTTCATAGTCGACGTCTGCCTCGAGCAGTTCGTCACAGCAGCGCAGGAAGTTGATGCAGTAGCTGCCGGTATGGAAGCCGATGATGTCGTTGGCGAGCATGCCACGGAAGAGTGCCTCGCGGATGCGATTCGGCAGGATCCGCCAGCTGTCGGGCTGAGACCAGGGGATGTGGACGAAGTGGTGGAGAAAGGCATCGGGCCGCTCGGCGCGGATCATCGCCGGGGCGGTGTAGAGGTGGTAGTCGTGCAGCATCACCAGCGGCCGCTCGTGGCCTTCGATCTGGCCCAGAACCGCGGCGGCGATGTCGCGGTTGACCGCCTGGTAGCCGAAGTCCCAGGCGTCGAGCTCCTCCTGGCGGATGTCGGGGGCGTTGGAGAGGTCCCAGAGGTAGTGCTGGATGAACCAGAGGATCGGGTTGGCGATCACGTTGTAAAAGCGGTCGTAGGCCTCGGCGTCGCTGCCGACCAGCAGCACGCTGTAGTCGATGCCGTCGATCGAGAGCTCGGTTGCGCCGCCGCTCTCCTCCGAGACGCGGACGTCCTCGTCGGTCATCGCCGAAGCGATCCAGAGCGCGTCGCGGTGAGAGACCAGGCCGGAGAGTGCAGTGACCAGACCACCACCACCGCGGCTCACAGTTCGCTGACCGTGCTCGTCGCGCTCGAACTGCGCCGGTCCCCGGTTCGAGACGATGATCAGTGGGTCGGAGCTGTCTGCCACGCGCTCAGACTACCCCGGGGCTTGCCGGTCTATGTGTCGAGTTCGGCCAGCAGCTCGACCCAGTCGCGCAACAGGCGCGGCGAGAGGAACTCCTTGCGGGCGTGTTCCTTGCCGGCCCGGCCGAGGCGCTTGCCCAGCTCTGGGTCGGCGAGGATCTCGAGGCAGCGCTCGGCGCACTGCTCGGAGGAGTCGACCAGGAAGCCGGTCTCGCCGTCGCTGATCTGAAGCGGTATCCCGCCGACGTTTCCGCCGATCGTCGGGCGTCCCTTCCAGAGCGCCTCGGTCACGGTCAAGCCGAAGCCCTCTCTGATCGACTTCTGCAGGCAGACGTCGGACTGCGACTGGAAGGCGTTGACCTCGATTGCACCGACGTTGTTGAGATTGTTGAGAATCTTGATGTCGGGATCTGCCTCGGCGTACTCGAAGGTGTGTTGGAAGAACTCCCACCCCTCCGGGTCGTCGGTTGCCATCGAACCGACCAGCGCGAGCTGCGCCTCGGGGATCTCTTTGGTGACGTCGCGGTAGGCATCGATCACGCCCATCGGATCCTTCCAGGGGTCAAAGCGCGAGACCTGAGTGATCAGCGGCCGGTCGACGTCGATCCCGAACTGTTTGCAGACGAAGGCGGCGTCGTCTGGGGAGAAGGCCATGTTCTTCGGCGAGAGCGGGTCGATCGCCGGCGGGATGATGCGCACGCCGTTGTGGCTGTCGACCCCTTTGGGCACGTAGGTCGGCAGGTGCCAGACGGTCGCGTCGTACTCCTCGATCATCGGCTGCAGGCGGGCGATCGGCGCCGGGTTGGGCTCGGAGAGGTCGATGTGGCAGCGCCAGATCCAGTTGCGGCTTTTCGCCTCGGCGCCGCGTCGCAGGCCGATCGGCTGCGGGTCGTGGACGATGATCGTGTCCCACTCCCCCTGCAGGCCCTCGGCATTGATTGCGTTGATCTCGTCGAACAGCGCCCATTCGGAGTCGCTCAGCGTCTCCTCGGCTCCCTGCAAGGAGTTATGGAGGAGCTTGGTCGCGTTGTAGAACTCCTCTTTGCCGAAGATCACGTGCCAGTGAGCGTCGATGCCGATATCGCGCATCAGCGGCACGATCGTGTAAAGAATCTCCGAGACGCCACCGCCGAACGCGGTGGCGCTGACGTGCAGGACCCGGTGCCCTTTCATCGGCTCGGCCAGCTCGCGAATGCGTTCGACCGTCTCCTTGCCGGCGATGTGCGTGTAGTCGGCGAGGGACTTCTGGCCTAGGGCGATTTCCTGAAGCATCCGGGAGTTCTACATCGCCCGGCGGTCAGCCGCCCTTTAGCCGCGCGGACGCTTGCCCAGGGTGACCTGAATTTCCTCGCGCTTGCCGTCGCGAAGGATCTTCAGAGACACCGTGTCACCCGGTTCGTGGAGCGAGATGAAGCGCGCTAGGTCGTCGGGATTGACCACCTTGTGGCCGTCGATCGAGAGGACCACGTCGCCGCCGGTTTCGTAGGTGCCGGCCTGGAAGCGCACGGTGCCATCGCCGCCGCGCAAGCCCGCCTCGTCGGCGGGTCCGCCGGGAACGACTTCCGCCAGCAGCCCGCCGTAGCCGGTTTCGAGCCCGAGCTTGCGGGACAGTTGCGGATAGAGCGCTTGGGTGGTGACTCCGATGAACGCGTATTCGGCTTCCCCCTTCTGCTCGAGTTGCGCGATCGAGCGCTTGATCGCAGACACCGGCACCGCGAAGCCGACGCCGGAGTTGGAGCCCGAGTCGGTCTCGATCTGCTGGTTGATGCCGACCACCCGGGCGCCGGCTTCGAGCAGCGGGCCACCCGAGTTGCCTGGGTTTATCGAGGCATCGGTTTGGATCGCTCCCTCGATCAGGAATTTGGTCAGCGATTCGACCGAGCGGTCGATCGCGGAGACGACCCCGACCGAGAGCGAGTGGACCTCGCCGAATGGGCTGCCGATTGCCGCCACCGACTGGCCGACGACGAGTTCATGGTCGTCGCCGAGCTTCAGCGGATGCAGGGTGAGGCCGTTGGGCTTTACCGCGAGTAGGGCGACGTCGGCAAAGGGGTCGAAGCCGATGATCTGGGCAGGCAGGACGTTGCGATCGGGAAACTCGACGAAGACTTCCTTGGCCGGCTTGCGGTCACCGCTCGATTCGTCGGTGACGACGTGGGCGTTGGTGACGATGCGGCCGCTGCTGTCGAGAACGAAGCCCGAGCCCTCCGCTGCGCCACCGCCACCGCCACCGCCGGCGAAGATCGACCGGATCGTCACCACGCCGGGCGAGGCCTCGCGATAGACCTTGGCCGCGTCGAAGCCGTGTTCGGCCGTCTCGACGATGATTTGCGGAGTGTTTTCCGCCCTGGTCGAGGGAGGCTGCGAGGCGGAGCCGTCGTTGTCACTGGAGCCGCCGCAGCCGGCCAGCGCCAACGCCAGCGCGGCGGTGGCGCAGAGGGTGTGCCGTCTCACGCCGTGGCCCGAGGCAAGAGCGAGGTTGGGGATTTGGTCGCCTCGGCCCGTGCCCGCGGCAGGTCAAGCGTGAAGGCGGTGAAGCGCTTGCTCGAGGCGATCGCGACGTGCCCCTCCATGCGCTGGGCCAGCTCGCGGGCGATCGCCAGGCCGAGCCCCGAACCGCCGGCCGAGTCGCCCGTGTAGAAGCGCTCGAAGATTCGGCTGTGGGCGCGCCGGGGGATGCCGGGACCGTCGTCGGAGACGGTCAGCTCGGCGCGGCGGTTGACGGAATAGGTAGTCACGGTGACCTTGGTGCCCTCGGGGGTATGGGTGAGAGCGTTGTCAAGCAGGATACGGATGACCTGCCGCACCCGGTCCGGGTCGGCGCTGGCGATTACCGGCAGGTCAGGGGTGCGCAGCTCCAGCCGTGAGCCGTGCCGGTCAGCGCGCGGACCGAACTCGCGGGTCACTTCGCGGGCCAGCGAACCGAGGTCGACATTGCTGCTCTTCATCGCCACCGCCCCGGCATCGAGCTGGGAAAGGTCGAGCAGGTCCGCGGTGAGCTTGGTCAGCCGGACGATCTGTTCACGCATCGTATGGACGAACTCGGCCCGCTCCTCCGGGCTCGGGTCCTCTTCCTCGAGCAGCTCGACGAAGCCCCCGAGACTGAAGATCGGCGTGCGCAGCTCGTGGGAGGCGTTGGCGATGAACTGCTTGCGGGCACTGTCGAGCTCGGCAAGGCGGCGCTGCATCTCATTGAAGGTGCGGGCGAGCTGGCCCAACTGCCCGGCTGAGGAGATCGGGATCGGCGTCTCGAAGTTGCCATCGGCGACCTTGCGTGCGGCGTCCTGGAGGCGGCGGATGTTGCCGCCCGCGGCGCGCGCGTAGTACATCCCCGCGGCGGCGGCGATCAACACAGCGAGCGCGCCGCCGAGCAGGATCTGACCCTTGACCGCTCCCAACCCGCTGGCCGCACCACCTATAGCGACCGTGTAGACGTAGATCAGCAGTGCGGTTCCGGCAGAGATCGCCACCGAGATCACGGTGATCCGGTTGCCCAGCGTGGTCAGCCTGAACCGGCGCATCGGCGCTACTCCCGGAAGCGGTAGCCGACACCGCGCACGGTGAAGAGGAACTCAGGCTCCTTGGGGTCCGTCTCGAGCTTCTCGCGCAGGTGGCGGATGTGGACGTCGACGGTGCGCGGATCGCGATACTCGGAATCGCCCCAGACGTGCTCGAGCAGTGTCTCGCGGCTGAGCACGCGCCCGGGCGAGCGAGCGAGCGCGCCGAGGATCTCGAACTCGACGTAGGTGACGCGGATCTCTTCGTCGTGGAGGGTGACCATGCGCCGGCCGAAGTCGATCTTCAGCTCGCCGTGGTCGATGGCCTCTTCGTCGGGCGGCTCGCCGACCATGCGAGAGCGGCGCAACGCCGCCTTGACCCGGCTGCGGAACTCGCGCATCGAGAAAGGCTTGGTGATGTAGTCGTCGGCGCCGACCTCGAGGCCGGCAACCTTGTCGGTCTCGCTGCCCTTGGCAGTGAGCATGATGATCGGGACCTGGCTGCGCGAACGCAGCTGCCGGCAGACTTCGACGCCGTCGAGCTTGGGCAGCATCAGGTCGAGGATGACCAGGTCAAAGCGGGCCTCATCGAAGCGCTGCAGCGCTTCACGGCCATCGAGGGCGGAGGTCACGTGGTAGCCGTCCTTGCGCAGCGG
>Ga0136846_1219042_pt1 | contig 16269 bp, 11 predicted proteins | sample HopSoiMetagenom2_FD_96841 | JGI IMG/M metagenome (GOLD analysis project Ga0136846, IMG submission 96841) | Grasslands soil microbial communities from Hopland, California, USA - 2 Assembly 2016 (version 4) | ecosystem: Environmental > Terrestrial > Soil > Grasslands | place: USA: Hopland... | reverse complement strand
GGCTGCGTCCAGCAAGGGCTCTTCTCGCACGTGCACGATGCGACGGTGCGCACGCTAGGAGTCAACGGCTACGGCGTCCGCGAGGTCCGGGGCCAGGGCTGTTGTGGCGCGCTGCACGCCCACGCCGGGTTGCTCGATGCGGCGCGCGCACTGGCTCGCGTGAACGTAACGGCATTTGGCGACGGCGCTGAGCCGATCGTCGTCAACAGCGCGGGCTGCGGCGCGCTGATGAAGGATTACGGGCACCTCCTGGGCGACGAGGCGGCTCAGCGCTTTGGCGCGCGCGTGCGCGACGTGACCGAGCTGCTCGCCGGCGACGCGATGCGCGGACCACTCGCCGGTGCGCCACTCGACTTGCACGTCGCGTACGATCCGCCGTGCCATTTGCTGCATGCGCAGGACGTAACCGTCCCCCCCCTCAAAGTGTTCGCCGCGATTCCACTGCTCGAGCTCGTTCCCGTTCCCGGCGCCGCCGAGTGCTGCGGCAGTGCGGGACTGTTTACGCTGCTCGAACCCGAGATGTCACGTGCCGTGCTGGCGGCAAAGATGGAGCGGTTACGCGCCGCGGCGCCGCAAGTCGTGGCGACGGGGAACCCGGGCTGTCAGATGCAGATCGGCGCCGGCTTGCGGGCCGCCGGCGTGGCCGCATCGGTGCGTCATCCGGTCGAGCTTCTGGACGAGGCGTACCAAGCCGCGGGACGCTACGAATGACCGAGGCCGTGTTGTTCGACTTCAACGGCGTCCTGGTGGATGACGAATCGCAGCACTGCGATGCCCTGCGCAGCATTCTCGCGGATGAAGGAGTCACCCTGTCGCGCGAGCAATACTATGCCGACTACCTCGGGCTCGATGACCGCACGGGATTCGTCCAGGCCTTTCACCGGGCAAACCGCACGCTGACCCCGGAGCTGCTCGACCAGCTGGTGGACGCAAAGTCCCGCCTGTACCAGCTGCTGATCGAGCGATCATTGACCCTGGTGCCGGGCGCCGAGGAATTTGTTCATGATGCGGGCGCACGCTTTCGCCTGGGGATCGTGTCAGGGGCGATGCGGCATGAGATCGATCTCGTGCTCAGCCGCACGACGATCACCGACCAATTCGAGGTGATCGTTGCCGCGAACGACGTGCCGCGGTGCAAGCCGGATCCGGCCTCGTACCTCGCCGCCCACGCCGCGTTCGATCGCCGGCGCGCGATTGCCGCGCGGGCGTGTGTGGTTATCGAGGATTCCCTTCCCGGACTCGCCGCGGCGCAGGCGGCAGGGATGCCGTGCGTCATGCTCGCGACGAGTCATCCCGCCAAGACACTTCGCCAGCGCGGCGCGAAGCTCGTCTGGGACTCGCTGTCGGGCCACACGGCGGCGGAGCTTGCCGACTTATGAGCGACTTTTCCCCCGCCGCTCCGGCACCCACCGTCACGCGACTCGAGCCCGACGACATTCCGGCGGAAGTCGTCGATCAGCTGCGTGCCGGCGCGGTCGTCGCGCCCGCCGACGTGGCGGTAATCGACCTCGTTGGTCCAGGCTCGGGCGCCGTCACCTGTTTTCAGGGATTGCTCACCAACGACATCGAAAAACCGGGGGACGGCGCGTTCGTCTATGGCGCCCTGCTTACTCCGAAGGGCATGATCGTCGTGGACGGATGGGCAGCGCGCCTGGGATCGCGCGTTCGCTTTACCGTACCGTCCGAAGGGCGCGAGCGGACCCTGGCAATCCTGCAGCGATCCGTGCCTCCTCGGCTCGCGCGCGTGACCGATCGCACCGCCGAAAGCGGCGACAGTGTGCTGCGTGTCGCGGGCGACCATGCAGTCGCCGTGCTGGGTGCGGCGGGCATCCCCACTCCGCTGGGACCGAATCGCGTTCTCGAGACGACGATCGGAGACACAGCCCCCGTCGAGCTCGCGCGTACCGGCGACCAGGCGCCCTTCGTTTTTCAAATCACGTCGACAGCCGATCATCGTGACGCGATCGTGCAACGGCTCGTAGCCGCGGGAGCGCATCGCGCCGGCCCCGCGGCGCTCGAGTTGACCCGCATCCTCGCCGGGTGGCCACGGTTGTCGTCCGAAGTCGATGAAAAAACGATTCCGCAGGAAGTGCGGTTCGACGAGATCGCCGGCGTCTCGTACACGAAGGGCTGCTATACGGGCCAGGAAACAGTGAGCCGGCTGCATTTCCGCGGGCACGCCAATCGCCAGCTGCGCGGCCTGCAGTTCGAGATGGATCATCCCGCCGCACCGGCAAGCGGCTGGAGCGCCGTGACGCATGAGGAGCGCGACGTGGGCCGCGTCACGAGCATCGCCTGGCTGCCCGACGGCGGAGGCTCACTACTCGGCCAGTGGATCGGACTTGCCGTGGTGCGGCGGGAAGTCCCGATCGGTGCAGTGGTGCGGGCGGCAGGACGCGAAGCGCGTCTCGTCGCATTGCCGTTTGCGGTCCCAAGCGTCCGGCCTGCGTGACCGTCCTCGTCACGGGAGCCGGGGGTCTCGTCGGCACGCATGTCCTCGAGGCGTTACGAAACCGCGGTGAGCGGCCGCGCGCCCTCGTGCACGAGCATTCGCGCGCGCACGTCGCGTCGTTCGGCGCCGAGCCCATCGCGGGCGACGTAACCGATGCGGCAACGTGGCAGCGGGCGGCCACCGGAGTCCGCGCGATCGTCCACGCGGCGGCTCTCGTCACCAGACCTGCTTCATGGGACGAGTACGAACGCATCAACGTCGGCGGCACGCGGCGCGCCATCGAAGCGGCGCGCCGAACGGGCGCCCGCCTGATCCACGTCTCGTCTGTGGCGGTCTACGGCCGGACGGAGGTCTATGCCGCGGGTCCCGCGGGCGCGGGCGAGGACCATCCCATGCAACCGCTGCCCGCGGCGGACTTCTACGCGCGCTCGAAACGCGCGGCCGAGCTGCTGGTGCGGGAAGAAACAGAACGCGGCGGCCTGTCTGCAATCGCCGTTCGGCCGAACGTCATCTTCGGAGAGCGCGATCAGCTGTTCACCGAGCGGCTGATCGCCGCGTTACGACGCCGGATGCTTCCGCAAATCGGTCCCGGAACGAATCACCTCTCCTGCGTCTACGTCGGGAATGTTGCGTCGGCGATTCTTGCGGCTCTCGATGGACCGCTGCGCGCCGGATTTCGCGCGTACAACGTGGCGCGCGATGCGGCACCATTACTGACGCAGCGCGAATTCTTCGAGACATTTGCTTCCGCGCTTGGCCTCAGGCCGCGCTTTATTCCGGTGCCGCTCGCCCTGGCACGCGGCGGAATCGCGATCTGGACCGCCCTGCTGCGGGTGTTGCGACCCGGTCGCTATGCCGGGCTCGGCGGTGCGGCAATCAGTTTCCTGCTCGAGGAGAATCCCTACTCGATCGAGAGAATTCGCGCGGAGCTTGGTTGGACTCCGCCGTTCGATACCCGGACAGCGATTGTCCGCTCGGTGCGCGCTTCGATTCCTGACGTGCCGCAATAAAAAGCCCGGGCATTGGCCCGGGCTTAGTCCTCGCGCTACTGAGCGCGTTGCTACGGGCGCCGTGTCGGCTTGTGCGCTGGCGCCGGCGGGGGCGTCTGCGTTTTCGCCGTGTCGGGCGCCATGCGATGCGTCGTGTCAGCAGGGGCCATCTTCATCGAATCGGCCATCCTCATCGAGTCGGCGCGTACGCTGTCGGCGGCGGTATTACGGTCTGCCGCCTTCTTACACGCGCCAGCGGCCATGACTACGAGCGCCACGGCCAGTGCAATGCGCTTCATGCTAGCTCCTGTTGGGGTACGGGGGTCGGGTCGCGAAGACGGCGAAACGTACACAGGGGACCTGCACAGTCAAGCAGCGGTAACTTATAGCAATCATGCTCCCTTCCAACCGGCGCACCTTCCTCAGTTGGCTCGCGACAATTCCGGTCTTCCGCCACGCCTTCCCCACGCCGAGCCAACAGCCGACGATCGAGGTACGACCCACGGCGCTATTCCAACAGCCGGACGGCCGCAAGAACATGGTGCGCGTAACGGTCGCCGGGCTCGGCGCGCCGGCCGCGCGCGCGCGCGTCACCGATCGACGCGGCGCGCTGGTCGGCACGGCCGGGTTGCTGCCCGCTCCGGAAGGAACGACGCTCGGCGGCGAAGTGTGGGTGCCGCTCTCGGAGCCGTCGGATTTTCAGGTTGACGTCGAAGTCGGCAAGGACCGCGTCGCGCGCCGGCGTGTCCGACTCACGCCGGCGAAACGATGGACACTCTATTGGCTGTCCTCGATACCTACGGCCGTAGGCTATTCCGACCTGCAGGAAAAAGCGCTCGAGATTCATCGCAGGAATCTCGACGTGGCGCTCGCGCGCCTCGCGACCAATCGTGATTTCCGTTTCACCGCAGAGTGCGCGTTGCAGGTGCTGTCGTTTCTCGAAAACCGATCGGCGGAAGCCGGGGACGCGTTGCTCCAGGCGATCCGCGATGGGCGGCTCGGCTGGCACGTCCTCTTCGCGAACATGCTCACCGGACTGCTGGACCACGAAACGTTCGCGCGACTCGTCTGGCCTGCCGGGAAGCTGGCGCGCGAGCGCGGGCTGACATTCTCGACGGCGCAAATCAGCGATGTGCCTGGGCAGACGTGGACCTTCCCGCTGCTGCTTGCCGCGAGCGGCGTGAAGTATCTCGCGAGCGGCACAAATCCCGAGCGCGCCGTTCCCCTCCTCCCGGCCGCCGCCGGTGGCGAAGGGACGGTTTATCCGCAGCTCTATTACTGGGAGGGTCCGGACGGCAGCCGGGTCCTCCACTGGCGCGCCTATCAACCCGGCGACGGCGCGCGATTCGGGTTCGATGCCGGTCCGGACATCATGGCACACCGACTGTCGGACTGGCTCCTCAATCAGCCGGCGCTCCTTGCGCAGAACTGGCCGTACGATGTCGCGCTGCTGTATGGAGCCGACTGGCAGGCCAACGCCCCTATGAAGGAAGCAATGGTGGCGAATCTCCAGGAATACGGCCGCCGCTATCTCTTCCCTCGCATCATTGCCGGCCGGGGGGAGGACTTTTTTCGCGAAATGGAGCGCCGGTTTGGCCCGCGCATTCCGGTGCGGCGAGGCGACACCGGCTTGTATTGGGAGGACGGTGCCGCGTCGACTGCAGCCGAGCTCGCAACCTTCCGCGCGACTCAGCTACAGGTGCGCGCAGTCGAGCTTCTCTCGCTGTGGGACGATCGCCTCGATCCACGCGACGAAGAGACAGCGGACCGTCGCCGCGCGCAGGCGCTGGAGCGCGCCGCGGTGTGGCGCGACCTCCTGCTTTTCGGCGAGCACACATGGGGCGCTCAGGTCAGCGTCTCCCAAGCGGCGTCGCGCCAGACCATCGCACAATGGGAGTACAAGCGTCGGTTCATCGACGCCGGCGCGGCCGCCGCGCGCGATCAGCTGCTTGAAGGACTGCGTCGCCTCGGCCGGGGCACGCGCGCCGGACGCGGTCGACTGGTATTCAATGCCGGCGCGTGGGACCGGACCGACGTGGCGCGCGTCGCGGCGGGCGCCGGCAAGACACTGTTGTTCGATGGCCGCGAGCTTCCCTCCGTCGATCTGGACGACGGTGACGCACTGGTGCTGTTCCGCGACGTCCCGTCTCTGGGCTACGTCGCGCTGAGTGAGAACGACCGGGAGGCACGACCGGTCGCGTCCGAGGGCGAGGCGTTGGAGGCGACTGCCGGCGGCTTCACCGTGCGCCTCGACCCCGCCACCGGCGCGATCCGAGCATGCGCGGGGCCCGACGGCAAAGAACGCGTCAAGCCGTCCGACTGGTCCGGTCTGAACCAGCTCCTGTACGTCCGTGGCGGTGAGCGGAGCGCGCTCTGGACCAGCAGCGATCGCGACGACCTCAAGAACACTCCGCAGCTCGACGTCACTCAGGCGCGCCACGTGCGCACGCGCCGCGAGAAGCTTCCGGGCATCGGCGTCCGGCTCGTCAGCGAACGGTCACTCGAGGGCTTCCCGTCCATCGTTTCGACGATCACGCTGTACGATGAGCTGCCGTGGCTGGATATCGAAAACCGTATCGTCAAAACAGCGACGCAGTCAAAGGAAGCACTCTATGTGGCGTTTCCATTCGCATTCCTGAAACCGACCGTCGAGATGGAAGTACCCCTCGGTCGCATGACGGTCGAGCGCGATCAACAGCCCGGCAGCTGCCGCGACTGGTACTGTCACACGCACTGGGTGTGGCTGCACGAGGGGTCGGAAGGAGTGTTGTGGAGCGCCCCCGACACGCCGCTCCTTACGCTGAACGATCTGTTTCGGGGTGCATGGCGCCGCAGCATTGCACCCGACGGAACGCTATTCGCCTATGCGATGCACAACTATTGGCACACCAATTTCGCCGCATCGCAGGGCGGTCCCGCGTCGTTTCGATTCAGACTGTCCCTGCTCGCTCCCGGCGACGCCGCCGAGCCGGTCCGGCGCGGTTGGGCGGCCTGTGATCCGCTCTACATCAGCCCTTCATATACCAACGACATACCGGGTCCGCTGATCTCCAAGGACCGCGCCCTGTTCTATGCCGACAAGAACATCATGGTCGTCGGCGCCAAACCGGCGGATGACGGGGACGGCGTGATCGTAAAGCTGCTCGACGTGGCCGGTCAGGCGCGGTCCGTCGGCCTCTGGCCCGCCGCCTACGCATTCAAGCAGGCACGCCGGACCAATCTGGTCGAACAGAACGGTGACGCGCTCGCAGTCGGCGCCGACGGGCGGGCGACCGTCGACGTCGCAGCATGGGGTGTCGCGGCCGCACGGCTCTCTCCTCCGGCCGAGGGCTCTTGAGCGGCACGCGGGGGGAAATCGAGTTCGCTCCAAAGGACAGTCCCCTTCGCGACGACGTCCGTACGCTCGGCGCGCTGGTGGGGGACGTGCTGCGCGAGCAGTGCGGCGAGCCCTTTTTCCAGCTCGTCGAGCGCGCGCGCCGCGCCGCAATCGGCTCCGCAGATGACGAGCTGCAGGCCATGCTGCGCGGGCTGCCGGCGCGCGAGGCCGAAACGCTGATCCGCGCATTCGCGACGTACTTCGAAGTCGTCAATCTCGCGGAGCGCATTCATCGCATCCGCCGCCGTCGCGACTACCTGCGCGGCGTAAGCGACCCGCAGGAAGGCAGTCTGGCCGCGACCACGCTGCGGTTGGCGAGCGCCGGCGTCACGGCGCCACAGATTGCCGCGCTGCTCGAGCGTCTCGAAATCGAGCCGGTGTTCACGGCGCATCCCACCGAAGCGATGCGTCGCACGCTGCTCGAAAAGGAGCAAGTCATCGGCCGCTTGCTCGTGGAGCGACTCGATCCGTCGCGCACGCCCGACGAAGAGGCGGCCGCGCTGGCCCGGATTCGCGAGGAAGTCACCGTAACCTGGCAAACGGATCCGCAGCCATCGGCTCGTCCAACCGTGATGGACGAGCTCGAGAACGTTCTCTTCTATCTGACGGACGTCGTCTACCGCATCGTGCCGCCGTTCTCCGACGAGCTCGACCAGTCTGTCCGCCGTGCCTTCAAGCTCGAGCAGCCCCTTCCCGCCCGTCCAGTCGTGCGTTTCGGCTCGTGGGTTGGCGGTGACATGGACGGCAATCCCAACGTCAGCGGCGAAACGCTCCGGGGGGCGCTGGTCCGCCAGCGCGAGCTGCTGCTCGACCGGTACCGCAGCGAGGTGCTGGAGCTCGCGCGGAGACTGTCACAATCGGAATCACGTGCGGGCGTGAGCGATGCCGTGCGCGCTCGCATCGCCGCTTACGCGGCGCAGTTCCCTGAGGCGCTGGCTGCAATCCCAACGCGCTATCACGACATGCCCTATCGCGTGCTGTTCCGTCTGCTCGCAGCGCGGCTCGAGGCGGCGCGGGGCGAGGGGCCGGGCGGATATCAATCGGCCGCCGAGCTCGAGGGTGACTTGCACCTGATCATCGCGAGCCTGCGCGGGCATCGCGGTGAGCACGCCGGACTGTTCGCGGTCGAGCGCCTGCTGCGCCGGGTCGAAACGTTCGGGTTTCATCTCGCCACGATCGATGTCCGCCAGCACGCGCAGGTACATCGGGCGGTCCTGGCAATTTTGCTGCGAGATCCCGAATGGAGCACGCGCGCTCCTGCCGACCGCGCGGAGCGTCTGCGCCGGGCGCTCGAGCAGACCGAAGCCCCGAACGCGTCGGTCGAGGCCGAGACTCAGCGGACGCTGGATGTGTTCACCGCGATCGCCGAGAGCCGGCAACGTTTCGGACCCGGCGCGGTGGGGCCGTACATCATCAGCATGGCACAGGGCGTTGATGACGTCCTCGCGGTCCTCGTGCTCGCGCGCTGGGGCGGGCTCTCGAAGCCGGGGGCCGCTGACGTGCCGTTGGACGTCGCGCCGCTCTTCGAAACCGTGGACGATCTCGAGCGCGGTCCTCAGGTGATGCGCAGCCTATTCGCCGATCCGCATTATCGCGCGCACCTCGCCGCGCGCGGCATGCGCCAGATCGTCATGATCGGATACTCCGACAGTAACAAGGACGCGGGGATCGGGTCGGCCCGCTGGGCGCTGCATCGCGCGCAGGCGGATATCGTCGCGGCGGCGGAGGAAGGCGGCATCGACTTGACGTTTTTCCATGGCCGCGGAGGAACGGTGAGCCGCGGGGGCGGCAGAATCGCGAGCGCCATTCTGAGCGCGCCGGCCGGCACGGTCCGCGGTCGCTTGCGCGTGACCGAGCAGGGCGAAGCCATCAACGCGAAGTACGGCTTGCGTGGCATCGCGATGCGGACACTGGAGCAGACGGTCAGCGCCGTCATGCTCGCGAGCGCGCTGCCCCGCGTCCCTGATTCCCGGGACGCGACTTGGGCCGCCATCATGACCGATGTCGCCCGCGACAGCCGGGCGGTCTACCGCGCGCTCGTGCACGACGATCCCCGTTTTGTCGAGTACTTCCGCCACGCCACGCCGATCGACGTCATCCAGCGCATGGAGATGGGGAGCCGCCCCGCCGCGCGCCCCGGCGATGAGAGTCACAGCGGGGAGATCGAGCGGCTGCGCGCGATCCCCTGGGTTTTCGCGTGGACGCAGAGTCGCCACCTGCTGCCCGGCTGGTACGGCCTGGGCACCGCGCTGGAGCGCGCCGCCGAGCGGCACGGCGCGTCGCGCCTGGGCGAGATGGCGCGCGAGTGGCCGTTTCTCCGAACACTGCTCGAGGACGTGGAAATGGTGCTGGGCACAGCCGATGTGTCGATTGCGGCCCGCTACGCGTGTCTCGCCGGAGAGCTCAGCGAAGTCTACTTCCCGACGATTCGCGCCGAGTTCGATCGCACGGTCGCGAGCATCGTGACGCTGAAACAGGAGATGGCGCTGCTCGATGCCGATCCCGTGCTGCAACGCTCGATCCGGCTCCGCAATCCGTATGTCGATCCGATGAGCCTGTTACAAATCGACCTGCTCGAGCGCTGGCGCGCCGAGGGCCGCCCGGAGAACGACACGTTCCGCGCGCTGCTCGCCAGCGTGCGCGGGATTGCGCAAGGGTTGCAGAGCACGGGTTGAATGGTTTAACGTCGAGCCATGACTCAGCCAACGATTCTTGGTGAACTGAAGCAAACCGAGTGGGCCAGCCCCGCGCGCCGCCGCCGCACCGTCAAGGACGAGATGCGGGAAAACCTGATCTGCCTGCTCGAGAACGGCTCGCCGCTGTTTCCCGGCATTGTGGGTTACGAAGAGACGGTGATTCCCCAGCTCGTCAACGCGATCCTCTCGCGTCACAACTTCATCCTGCTCGGCCTGCGCGGCCAGGCGAAGAGCCGCATTCTACGCCAGCTCGTGACGCTACTCGACGAGGAGATCCCTATTCTTGCAGGCAGCGAGGTCAACGATGATCCGTTCGAGCCGATTTCGAAGTACGGCCGCGAGCTGATCGCCGAGCGCGGCGAGAAGACGCCGGTCGCGTGGCTGCCGCGCGAGTTGCGGTTCGTTGAAAAGCTCGCCACGCCGGACGTCACCATCGCGGATATCATCGGCGACGTCGATCCCATCAAGGCGGCGCGCGGCGGGCACCTGCTGTCTGACGAGCTGACGATGCATTTCGGCCTGCTACCGCGCGCCAACCGCGGCATCTTCGCGATCAACGAGCTACCGGACCTCGCGGGCAAGATTCAGGTGGGTCTCTTCAATATCATGCAGGAAGGGGACGTCCAGATCAAAGGCTATCCCGTCCGCCTCAATCTCGACGTCGCACTGGTGTTCACGGCGAATCCCGAGGACTACACCGCGCGCGGCAAGATCATCACCCCGCTCAAGGACCGGATCGGCTCGGAGATCACGACGCACTATCCGCTTACCGTGGAGCTCGGAACCGCGATCACGCAGCAGGAAGCGTGGGTCGAGCGCAACGGCGGTAACCGCGCCATCCGCGTGCCCGACTTCATGGCCGAGCTGGTCGAGCGCATCGCCTTCGAGGCGCGCGAAGACAAGCGCGTCGATCGTCGCAGCGGCGTGTCACAGCGGCTGCCGATCAGCGTGCTCGACAACGTGCTGTCCAATGCCGAGCGGCGCACGATCGTGACGAAGGAGAAACACGTCGTCCCGCGCATCTCCGACGTCTACGCCGCCCTCCCGGCGATCACGGGAAAGCTCGAGCTCGAATACGAGGGAGAGCTGCAGGGCGCCGAGACCATTGCCAAAGACCTGATTCGCCGCGCGGCGGGCCGCACGTTCGAGGCTCGAGTCGGCGGGGCGAATGTTGACGACATCGTGCATTGGTTCGACGAAGGCGGCGCGCTGAAGATCACGCCGGACGAGCGCTCCGAAGCCCTCCTCAGGGGCTTCACGGTCGTGCCGGGACTGTTGACGCTCATCGATCAGGTGGGCCTCGCGGGCAAGAAGGATCCCGCAACGATGGTGTCGGCGTGCGAGCTGATCCTCGAAGGGCTCGTGGCCGAGAAGCGTATCGCCCGCAGCGAAGAGCTTGGCTACGTGCGCGCGCGTGCCGAGCAGAAGCCGCCGTTCGGAAAAGGGCAGACCGGACCGGGAACAGGGCCGAACCTCTTCTCGTAGGCAGGTTACCCCTCACATCCAGGAGTCGCCGTGGGCGAACTCGTCTTTGGGCTTGTACTCCTCGCGGTTGCCTTCTTCCTGCGTCTCGGCGCCGCGACAGTGCGGGCCGAGAGCACGGGCGGGCGCTCGATCGGCGGCACGCTCCGCCTGCTCAGCTACGTCGCGCTCGCGATCGGCGTCATCACAGTGCTCGGTTCGACTGCAGTCGTGATCAACGCCGGCGAGGCCGGCGTACGCCACGCCTTCGGCACGGTCGATCCCAAGCCGCTGCTGGCAGGTATTCGAATTGTCGCGCCGTGGTCGTCCGTCGAGCGCTTCTCGACGCGCGAAGAGCAGTGGCCTGCGGCGGGGGCACAGGTCGAGGAAATCGAGGCGCTGTCATCCGAACAGATGGGCATGCACGTCGAGGTCTCGATCCGGTGGCAAATCGATCCCCAGCAGGCGCCGCGCATCTACACGGAGATCGGCGACGAGGACCAGATCCGCGGGGCAGTGCTGAACGCGATCCGCAAAGGTGTCCGCGACGGCATGGTCCAGTACTCCATCAACGACATCGCCAAGCGCACGCAGATAGCGAACACGATGGAGGCACTCACCGACTCGGCGCTCGTCACGCAGCCGCGCGCGGGCGGCCCCCCGTTCCGCATCGCCACCGTGACCGCCTTCTTCCTGCGCGACCTGCAGCCCCCTGCGGCCGTGGTACAGGCGATCAACAACAAGATCGCGCAGGAACAGCAGGTCGAAACGGAGCGGCACCGCGTCGAAGTCGCGCGGCTGCAGGCGGAGCAACAGCGCCTGCTCAACACCACGCTCACGCCCGAAGCGCTGATGCGGCAGTATCTCGAGGTGCTGCGCGATATGAAGTCGGGCAACAATCTCGTCATCCTCGTGCCGACCCAGGGCGGCGTCCCGATGCTCAACATCGGAGATCTGCGACGCAATCTTCGTCCGCAGTAGCGGCCAAGCCGCTCGTCACGATTACCCGGCAGTATGCGTCGGGCGGCTCGGAGATCGGCCGTCTGGCGGCCGAGCGCCTGGGCTGGACCCTCATCGACAACGAGTTCGTCGACCAGGTGGCGCGACTCGCGGGCTTACCGAAGGATGAAGTCGCGCGCCGCGAGGAGCGCACGCCGGGACTCCTGGAGCGGCTGGCCCGCACGCTCGCGGTGGCGTCGCCGGAGATGTTCATCGCCACGGGCGAGCATCCGTTGCCCGTTGACACGGCAGAGGAAGAAACGGTCGTAAAGACCACGGAGCGCGTGATCGAAGAGGCGGCATCGGAGGGGCGCGTCATCCTGGTGGGGCGCGGGGCGCAGGCGCTCCTCGCCACGCGGCGCAATGCCCTGCACGTCTACGTCGTCGCGTCGCCGCCGTTTCGCAAGAAAGTCGCCGTCGAGCGCCTGGGCGTGAGTCCGGCCGAAGTCGAAAAACTGATCCAGGAGACCGACCATCAACGCGACGAGTACGTCAAATCGCACTACGGCCGCGATCGGCAGGATTTATCGCAGTACGATTTGGTGCTCAATGCCGAGCGGCTCGGGTTTGAGGGCGCGGCAGACATCATCGCGGGCGAGGTCAAACGGCGTGGATGGTAGCATGACTCACGTGGTGGTCAACTCAGGCACTGTTAGCCCAGCAGTCACAACCGCCACCGCCACAATCGCTCCACCCACGGCAATCGTCGTGGGCACGCCCACGCGCTCGGCCACGACGCCGAACATGAAGGCGCCGAACGGCGCCATCCCCACAAAGACGAACGAGTAGAACCCCATGATGCGCCCGCGGAGGTGATCGGGCGCGCCCGTTTGCAGCAATGTGTTCGTGAGCGAGTTGTTGACAATCATCGCGCAGCCGGCCAAGGCGAGGATCGCGACCGAAAGCGCGAGCGAGCGCGACGAGGCGAACAGCATGAGCAGGATGCCGAAGGCGGTGCCGCCGATCAGCATGAGCCGTCCGCGCGCGCGAATGCGCGAAGAGTACAACGCGACCGCCAATGCCCCGATGACGGCGCCGATGCCGATCGATGCCGTCAGCACCCCGTAGCCCGCGGCGCCGCGGTGCAGCACATCGCGCGCGAACACCGGCATCATCGAGATATAGGGAAAGCCGAAGACGCTGAGAATGGCCGTGAGCACCATCAACACGCGCAGCCGCCGGTCGTTTCGCAAATACAGCACCACCTCGCGAAAGCCGGTCCACGCCGACGCCGCTTTGATGGGCCGCGGCGTTGGCGGCAGACGCATCAGCAGCAGCCCGGCGATCACCGCGATGTAGCTCAGGCCGTTCAGGAAGTAGCACCACGCAATGCCGACCGCGCCGATCAGAATGCCCGCGATGGCGGGGCCGATCACGCGCGCGCCGTTGAAGAGCGAGGAGTTCAGCGCGATCGCGTTCATCAGGTCTTCCTTGCCGACCATGTCCACGATGAACGATTGCCGCATCGGAATATCGAAGGCACTGGCGATGCCGAGCATTGTGGCGAGCAGCAGGACCTGCCACACGGCGACGACGTGTGTCCACACGAGAATCGACACCGTGAACGCCTCGAGCATGAAGGCGACCTGCATGAAGATGATGACGCGGCGTTTGTCGGTGCGATCGGCGATGACACCGGCGTAGAGACTGAACAAGAGCACGCCGAGCGAGCTGAGGGCTGCGGTCAAACCGACGTAGAACGGTGAATTGGTCAGCGTGAGGATCAGCCATCCCTCGCCGACGTTCTGCATCCAGGTCCCGATGAGGGAGATGCCCTGACCGATGAAAAAGAGGCGGAAGTTGCGGTGCGAGAGAGCCCCGAATCCGTAGCGTCGCACCCCTTCGGTCATTGCGTGAAAGGTCGCGACCGCACGACATTGTGGGTAGCCGCATGAAATACACGACCTACAGCCGCTACCTCCCCGGATTGCTCGAGACGCTCAATCTCCAGGCGTTGCTCGATCAACTCGCCGACTTCCTGTTGCAATCTGGATTCGCGGGTGGCCCGTACTCGCATCCGTTCTGGGGCGAGTTCGGCGAAGAGGATCCCGATCGTTCGCTCGATGCGCTGCGCCAGGCGATCCTTCAGGCACTGATGGATTCCGGCCAGCTCACGCCGGACATGCTGAACGTGTTGCGCGGCGACTCGACCGGTGACGCGCAGAAGGATGCCGAGCTGCAGAAACAGCTCGCCGACCTGCTCGACCAGATCGTGCAGAAGTTGATCGACGAGGGCTACCTGAACCTGCAACAGGCGCCCAAGATGCCGGGCGCGCAGCAGCCGGTGCTTGGCCCCGGCGGGATGGCCAAAGAGGCGGCGCAGCAGGTGCAGTTCAATCTCACCGACAAGGGCATCGACTCTCTCGGGTACCGCACGCTGAAGCATCTGCTCGGCAGCATCGGGAAGTCGAGCTTCGGCGCGCACGAGACCGAGCACCTCGCCACGGGAGTAGAGACCGAGGCCGCGAGCAAGCGCTACGAATACGGTGACACGCTGAACCTCGACGTCAACGCGACGCTGTCGCACGCGCTGAAGCGCGAGGGCCTCGGCGTACCGATCAACCTCGAGTACGACGACCTGATGGTGTATCAGGCGGAATACCGCTCGTCATCGGCGACGGTGCTGATGCTCGACTGCTCGCACTCGATGATTCTGTACGGCGAGGACCGGTTTACGCCCGCCAAGAAGGTCGCGCTGGCACTCACCCATCTGATTCGCACGCAATTCCCGGGCGATACGCTGCGCGTCGTGCTGTTTCACGATACCGCCGAGGAGATCCCGCTTGCCCAGCTCGCGCATGCGCAGGTGGGACCGTATCACACGAACACGACAGAGGGGTTGAAGCTGGCGCGGCGGATTTTGATGGGTCAGCGCAAGGACATGCGCCAGATCATCATGATCACCGATGGGAAGCCCTCGGCACTGACGCAGCCCGATGGGCGGATCTACGTGAACTCGATGGGGCTCGACCCGCACATCCTGCAGGCGACCTACCGCGAGGTCGCGCTCTGCCGCCGCAGCGGGATTCTGATCAACACCTTCATGCTGGCGCGCGACCGCAGTCTGGTGGAGTTCGTGAAGAAGGTGTCGGCGATTTGTCGCGGCAAGGCCTACTTCACGAACACGATGACGCTGGGGCAGTTCATTCTCATGGACTTCATGAGGAGGAAGACGCGGCGCGTGAGCTAGCGCAGATCGCTGGACCCGCGGTAGATCCCGTCGATCAGCTGGAACGTCTTGAAATCGTAATTCCGTAGCTCGTCGGCGCAGTTGATCCCGTGGTGCAGGGCGTTCGGCGTCTCGGGATTGGCGCAGAAGTAGGTCTGGCTCATCTCCGCAAAGAATTCCTCGGCATTTTCCATGGCGTAGTCGCCAGTCCACAAACCTTCGGTCCGCGCCGCATCGTACCGCTGCTGAATCTGCACCCGATCAGAAGCGGACAGCCCCACGTTCATGACTGTGTGCGACAGCTCGTGCACGCAGACGTTCTCACCGCCCGGGGTGCCTCGCTGATAGGGATCGTCGGCCTCCTTGAGCACATTCTTCTCACTGCAGGCCGTCGCAGGAAGCGCCGCCGTACCGCCAAGCCCCCCTGCGCCTCGCGCGCACAGATCGGTGCCCTGGTATGCGGAGAAGTACACCACATCACAGACGGTTTCCGTTCGCGCAAACACGCCGGTCACTGCGCCCCCGGTCTTCAGCGCGGAGCTCACATCAGGCCGGTGCAGCAACATTGCCTCCAGCATCGACCCCGCATCGCGCAGCGCGTTCAGCGGAACTGCACTGCTTCCCGACACATACAGGGGGCCGGTGCATGACACGAGTGCCATCAGCTCGCGATAGGGCCGGTAGGCGGGAGAAGCCTCCCCCGCCAGACAGGTGGACGCCGTGAGCGTATTCGAATACGGCGACGTGCTGTTATCGGCGAATGCCCGAACGCGGAAGCGATACCTCTGTTCCACAGTCAGGCCTGCGTCCTCATAGCTCGTCGCGTTCGCATTCAGCGTTGCGACCTGGGTAAAGGCTCCCGAGCCACTCGCGCGCTCGACGTTGAAGCCGGTCTCATTCGTGCTGTTGTCGTGCCAAGTGAGCTGGATCGTGGTGGTCGAGGCTCCGACGGCTACGACAGACGAGGGAGCATTCACCGGGGATCCTGCGACGGCGCTGACAGTGAGTGCCAGCGGCGCTGACCGGTTTCCCGGCGAACCGGCGCCGCTGACCGTGAGGGTATAGGGCCCGTCGTGCACAGAGGAGGCGACGGTGATAGTAAGCTTCGAGGTGTTCCCCGTGGGCGC
>Ga0136846_1237324_pt1 | contig 16270 bp, 11 predicted proteins | sample HopSoiMetagenom2_FD_96841 | JGI IMG/M metagenome (GOLD analysis project Ga0136846, IMG submission 96841) | Grasslands soil microbial communities from Hopland, California, USA - 2 Assembly 2016 (version 4) | ecosystem: Environmental > Terrestrial > Soil > Grasslands | place: USA: Hopland... | reverse complement strand
GTTGATCGCGTTGCCGAACGTGATGTTGTTGCTGCCGCCCGACTGGCCGCGCGAATTTTCCGACGTGCCGAGGTCGAAGACCTGGGGAATTTCCTTGATCAGGCGATCGGTGGTGACCGCGCCCGACGCTTCGATCGCCTTGCGGTCGATCGCGATCACGGTCGATCCGACCGGTGCCGCGCCGCGGATGCGGCTGCCGGTGACGACGATGTCGCCCGGCGGCGGGGTCGAGCTGTCGATCGTGGTCGGCCCGGTAGCGGCCGCCGGATCGGGATTGGCGGGCGTTTCCTGCGCCGAGGCGGCAGACGCCCAACCGAGTACCAGCATTGCCGTGCCACAGGCCAGAACGGCGTTGGTCACCTTCTTCGGCATTTCACTTCCTCCCCTATCGTGTCGCGCGCCGTTTCAGCGGAACGCCGGTTTTGTCTTGAACGGAATGTCGATCCGCGATCCCTGCGGCCCGCCTGCGAAGATGGTGAAATGGGGCGGCGGAGAGACCTGGATCGCGGCGAGATTTCGCTGGCGCGGATCGGCGCCGGTGATCGTCACGCGCAGCCGGTGACCCGCCGCGAACACATAAGCGCGCGGCGACATCGCGATATCGAGCTGGAAGCGCCGACCCGGCACGACCGGCGCACTGTCCGCCTTCAGCGCCGAATGATAGGGCAGGCCGAGATTGTCATAAGGCGCCGCCGACAGTTTGCGCATCGATGCGAGCAGGCGACCGAACGATATCATGTGCACCGACCCGTCGGGCGCGACGTCTTCCAGATAGACGAACAACGGCGCGTCGCGCCGGTCGAGCGCGGCGGTCAGGTGGGCGACCGGATAGCCGGTCAGGGTCGTGTCGGACGACAGTGGCCGGCTGGTGAAGGTGACGCCCTTGCCATCGAGAACTTGCGGCCAGAACGCGAAATACTCGCCCTTGCCGACATCATAGTCGACATCGAACGCCGCGCTGCCGGGGCGCGGCACCGTCGGCGCCACGCTGCCTTTGTCGAACGCCGCGGGCCGATCGTTGGCAGCGGTCGACAGATAGAAGGGCAGGCGGGCAACCCCGGTACCGGGCAAGGTCGCCGATCGGATCAGCGCTCCGGTCCCGTTGGGGCGTTCTTCCCACCAGCTATAGAGCGGGTCGCGGTCGATCCCGTTGTCGACGCCCTTCAGATAATGATCGAAAAACCGCTGCTGCTCGTTCGGCACGCTGAATTGTGTCGGGGGGACGCAATGACTGCCCGGACCAATGAACAATTTGCTGCGGATGTTGCCCGCCGCCTTGATCATCTGTTCGGTCGGCTCGTCCTCCCAATTGTCCCAGAAATACCAGGCAAGGCGCGGATTCTTGAGCGCGCCCAAATGGGTATAGGGTCCGACCTCCTCCCAGAAGCGGTTGCCGGTCAGCGGCGAGACGCTGTCGCGGAACGGCATCGTCTCCCACAATTTGCCCATCGGCGTGTTGCGGGCATGCTGGGCAACCGCCGCCTTGAGGAGCGCGCCGTCGCGATCGGCATCGACCGGAACACTGGCGAGATCCACTTCGGGCGGCTCGTCGGGCCGCGTGTTGAATTGCGCGGTGATGCCCCCGTTGCGAACGAAGCTGTATTTGTCGAGGTCGGTCGCGCCGGTGAACACCGCGCGCAACGACGGTGGCAGCGTTCCCGCCACGAGCATCGTGGTGCCGCCGAGATACGAACAGCCGGTGATGCCGACCTTGCCTGTCGCATAAGGCTTCTTGGCCAGCCACTCGACCAGATCGTATCCATCATGCGCTTCGGTCTGGTCGAGAAACCCGCGCCGTGCGCCAAACGATGCGCCCTTGCCGCGAATATCCGCGGTCGCGACGACATAGCCCGCTTTCAGCAGGTCGCGGAAACCGAACAGCGGTGAATCGACCAGATCGACAATCTTGCCGTCGCTCACATAGCGCGCGCGGTACGGCGTGAAGGCGAAGACCACTGGATAGGTGCCGGAAAGCGCGACGCCGTCCTTCGCGGGGCGGTAGATGTTGACCGCCAGCTTGGTGCCGTCACGGACCGGAACGTAAAGCGATTCGCGGATGAAATCGGGATCGGTGGACGGCGTCGGCGACGCCGCGAGAGGAGCAACGGCAAAAGTAGACATTGCCGGCACGGCGACCGCAGCCAGCACCGCACCCAAGGGCCAGCCGAACCGAGTTCGCGTCTTCGCCATTCCTCTCTCCCGACCTCGCCGATCTGCTGCGGCAATGGTTGGGGGACATAACCATATTTAGTGGAGCATTGCAACTATTATGAATGCAAACCTTTGTCGGCGAGCACGCGCCCGCGCCCGCTGGGCCAGGGCGTGCATTTCACCGGGATTCGGGCTCAGTCTTCCTTGGCTTCGATACGTTGCAGCAGGTCGATCAGCATCCGCCGCTCCTCGGCGCTCAAATCCGACAATAGCTGCTGCTCGTGCTTGCGGATGCGCTTCGAACCTGCCGCCAAAGCGTCGCTGCCGGCCGGCGTGATGGTCAGCGCGAAGGCACGCCGGTCTTCTTCGGCGGTGCGGCGATCGATCAGACCGGCATCGACCAGTTCGTTGATCAGCGACACCATGTTGGCGCGCTGGATGCCCAGCGCGCGCCCCGCCGTTCCCTGGTTGATCCCGGGATTGGCGGCGACGACGGAAAGAATGCCGAACAGGACCTGGCGAATTCCGGTTCCGCCCATCGCGCGTGAGAAGTCATTGCCGAACACGGTCGAGGCGCGGCGGAGATGATATCCGGCGAGCTCTTCGAGCACGCCCAGCGCGATCCTGATTTCCCGATCCCCCGTTTCGACGTCCAATCAACTTCTCCTGCGGTCGCACTGACATGGTGCGCGATAACGCTCTTCGTCGCAACGCGCGCCCTAAAAGCATTTGATCGGGCGCCCGAAACGCCATGCGTTATCGGCTGGAGAAGCGCGCCGCCAGACCGGGATCGCGAACGCAGCGGAATGACGATGCCTTGCTGCGATCGCCGATCCCATCATAGCGCGCGATTTCGGGGAACGGACATAATGTGCGCGTGAAGACCGGCGCGCCGTCCTTTACCCGCGCCCCGGTGATGGCGCCCGGAGCACGTGCCTTTTCGACCCAGTCGATCAGCGACCACAGGATATCGCGCGATGGATCGCCGGGCGTGCTCGGCTGCCCCGATCCGCCGAATTGGTCGACGCCGGGGCCGCCGCGGCAATGGTACATGCCGGGCACCATGTACAGCTTGACGGCGTTCCGCAGTCGCGCCTCGCCCCCGTTCGCGGCGGCGAGCGACGTGTAATAATCGATCGTCGGCCCGGCGATGACCGACGGATCCTGCCAGCCCTGGTAGATGATCGCCTTGTGACCCTGCGCCACGAACGGCGCCACCCGCATGCTGTCCGCGCGCAATTGCGGCATCGCCCGGTTGACCGCCGCGAGATCGGCGGTGCGGCGGAAGGTATTTTCGTCCCAATCGGGGTTATTGTAGACCGCATCCGCCCACATCGCGCGCAGCAGCGGGGAAGGCGGCCCCGGGCGCGTCCTGACGCCGGGGAGCAGCCCCTTGTCCATCGGGCGACCGTTCTCGTCGGGCATTGGCGCGACGATTGCCTGGAGCGTCGCGACCTTCGGCGCGCTCAGGCAGCCGTCGGTCTGGCCGGGCGCGCACGCGAGCGACGCGGGCGGGAAGTGACAAGCGAGCGGATTCTCGACCACGCCGTCGACCACACCGTCATTGCCGTCGCACGCGCGATTGGCCCGCGCTTCGTAGAGCGACCAGTCGGCATCGGACAGGGCGCCCGCCGGCTCGCGCTTCTGCAGCAGGGAGAACCACATCATTCGCACCGAGATCAGCGGCATATAGGGCCCCGGCGCGCCTGCGACGACGCCGTCATAATCGGCGGGATAGACCTGCATTTCCTTCAGCGCCTGGCGTCCCCCGCCTGAGCAGCCGAGGAAATAGCTGCGGTCGGCCGGCTTGCCGTAGAAAAGCGCGACGACCCTCTTGGCCGCGAGCGCGGTCAAATGGACTGCGCGATGTTCGTAATCGACCCGCGCTTTCCTGTCCGCCATCCAGCGTGCCTGGCTCACCTTGTGCCCGCTGTCGGTGGTGACCGTGGCGAAACCTTCCGCGACGCGGCGGCTCATGTCGCTATAGTTGAAGACGCCGGCGTCCCCTCCGACGCCGGCGCCGAGCAGGCGGCCGTTCCACCGCCCGTTCGTCGGCAACCATAATTCGAAGCCGATATTGCCCTCGATCGTGCCTTCGACGCGGCACATCGGGACCGCGACGGGAATCGGTTTGTAGAAACTGTCGGTCTCTGGACTCCAGGTCGGGGCGGGGACGATCGCGGTGGCCGCGGTCACTTTGACGGCCCCCGCCATATTTCCCTCGAGGGCCCGGCAATCCGTGGCGTGCGCGGGCATCGACCATAAGGCGGCCGCGGCAAATGCGGCCGCCGACACCCGCGCGCGCATCAGAACTTCACTCCCGCCGTTACCGAGAACAGGCGCGGGATCGGATTGGCCGATTGCGGGTCGTATCCGCGCGTGGTGTCGACGAACGGCGGGTTCTGGTTGAACAGGTTGCGCACGTCGAACGACAAGGTGAATCGCTTGGCGATGTCGACCCCGAGGAACAGGTCGACGGTATCGTAGCCGCTGACCCGCTGGACCGGCGCCAGCGTGTTGTTGTCATAGGGCGACAGGTGGTTCCACGTCACCCGCGCACGCCATGGACCAGCGGCCACGCCCAGATCGGCCTGGGTGCGGAATTTCTGCGGAAAGTTTATCTTGCCCAGCACATCGACCAGCGGGGCGCCCGGGACCGCCGCGAATTTGTACTTGGTGTAATAGGTGCCGTTGATCCCGCCATCGACCCTGACGTTGCCGATCGTCCAGGTGTAGTTCGCCCCGAAATCGACGCCGCCGACCAACGAGGTGCCGAGGTTCTGGCGCCGCCCGTCGACGATGAACGATACCGCGCTCAGGTTGATCGCCTGGTTGATGGGCAGGCCAGAATTGACCAGCGCGGTGACTTGCGCCGGGGTCGGATTGAGCGTGACGAACGATGTGTAGAGCGGGTTGGTCAGGATGCCCGGCGTGCCTCGCAGCGCCTGAATTTGATTGGTGTATTTGATGTCGAAATAGGTCGCGCTGAGCGTCAGGCCGTCGATCGGCTTGACCTCCGCGCCGACCGACCAGGTCTTGGCTTTTTCGGGCTTGAGGCCAGGATTGCCGCCGGCGATGCCGATGCCGGTCAGATTGCCGCTGGCGCCCGGCAGCGTGTCGTAATACAGGCCCGCGCCGCCCCCGATCTGCGACACTTCGGCAAAGGTCGGCGCGCGGAACGACGTGCCGTAGGTGCCACGAATGGTGACCCCGCTAACGGGTTTCCAGGTGACGCCGAACTTGGGGTTCGTGGTGTCGCCGAAATCGCTATAATGTTCGTAGCGTCCAGCGACCGACAGCGACAATTCCCTGAAGCCGGGGATCGCGTTGTCCGCGCCGAAGATCGGTACATAAAGCTCGCCGAACACCGCGTTGACGGTGCGCGACCCGTGGTCGCCGACATGGACGTGCGCGACCGAGTTGCCGGTGGCGAGGTCGGTGAAGGTGTATTCGACGCGATGTTCGCCGCCCAGGGCGACGCGCACCTTGCCGCCCGGCAGGCGCAACAGCGACCCGTTGACTTGGCCGTTGATCACGTCGAGCCGGGTCGCACCGATGATCTGGAAGTAATTGTCGCGGATTTTCGCCAGCGTCGCCGGGTTATTCGGCCCGCCGAACACGTTGAGCGCGGTCGCCGGATTGGTGTCGGCGAGCGCGGCATTGAGCGCGGCGGTGTTCACGCCCAGACGGCGGTCGGCGATGTCGTACGACTTGCCGTGCGAATAATAAGCGGTCGCCTGCCAATCGCCGAACAGCTTGGCCTCGACCCCGCCCATCAGGTTCCACGAATAGGAATGGTATGGGTTATAATCGGGCCCGAGCTCGGGCAGCAGCGAATAGGTCACCGTCTCCGACGTCGCCCCGGTGACCGGGGTCACGAAGAACGGGTTGGTGTTGCGCACCGTCGCGGTGAACGTGTCTCCCGTCCCCAGGATGATGCCTTCGCGATACGAATAGAAACCGTCGGCGAACAGCCGGATGCGGTCGCCGATATTCTGCGACAGCGTGCCGACCACGCTGACCCGCTGTTGCGACGGGATCACCGTGTCGAGTCCGTTATAGTAGCATTTGTTCGACGTGCCCGGGACGAGCAGGTTCTTGTTGGCGTTGGTCACGCCGCCGGTCGGAATCGCATAGCTCTGCCCGCCGACCGAGATCGTGCCGGGATTGCAATTGGTCGTGCGCAGGTCGCGGCCGCCGCGATAGCGGTTGTCGTCCTGGTACCAGGGCAGATCGGACCCGCGGAGGAAAGAGTTGCGCACGAACTCGCCGGCGATCATCGCCGATCCGCTATCCCATTTCTTGCCGACGATCGCGGCAATCTGCTGCTCGTCATAACCGCCATCGGTGAAGCCGGAGCGCAGGCGCAGTTCGGCACCGTCGAAATCCTTGCGCAGGATGAAGTTGACCACGCCGGCGATGGCATCCGAACCATAGATCGCCGAGGCGCCGTCGGCGACCACCTCCACCCGGCTCAGCGCAATCGAGGGAAGTACCGATGGATCGGTATATTGGCCCTGCGTGCCCTGGGGCGGGAAGCGCTTGCCGTCATAGAGCAGCAAAGTCGCGTTGGTGCCGATGCCTCGCAGGTTGATGCCGGCGCCGCGCGTGGCGTTGGCGGCGCCGTTCTGCGCGGTACCGCCGTTGCGGTTGGCGCCCAGCGAGATCACCTGCGGTACGCGCCGCAGCAGGTCGTTGGTCGAGGTGACGGGTTCGTCGGCGATCTTGGCGGCGTCGATCGCGATCACGTTCGATCCGACCGCGGCGACGCCGCGAATACGCGTGCCGGTCACGGTGATATCGGGCGTCGTGGCGGCGTCATCGCCGGCAGGTGCCGTTATCGTCTCGGCGGGCGTGGTCTGGTCGTCGGCGGGCGCGACAGGCGCGGTCTGGGCGGCGGCGGGCAAAGCCAGCCCGATAGTCAGCGCGGCGGTACAGGTCGCCACGGCAAGCCGGCGGTAGGTTGCGTTGGTCATCTTTCCTCTCCCTTCATGACTGCGGCGTCGTGGCGCGCCGTTCCGGTCGTTCGTATCTGTCGTTTATGGGCTCTCCGCCCGGGCCGCCCGCAGCGACGCGGAAAGGCGGGGGGCGACGGCCAGCAGGACGATCGCTGCGATCAGGATCGCGGCACCGGCATATTCGGCGGCGCTGGGCGCGCGCAGACCCCAGAATGCGGCGAGGATCGCCGACCCGGCAACGCCCGCGATCAGGCTCGAGGCGCGCTCGAGCGGCACGCAATAGGCGTTCTCGCGCGGGTCGAGCAGGATGATCACCGAAAAGACCGACACGACAGTCAGGGTCAGCGCGATCACGGCCAGCCAGATCATCACCGGATCGGCCCACACGCCGACGAACCCGAACGACAATTGCCCGGCCTGATTGCCGAATCCGGCAGCGGAGATCAGCGCCAGGATCGCCACCGCGGCGGGCAACGCGATAACCTTTTCCTCGACGAAATATTTGCGGACCGAGGCGGGGTCGCCGGTCTTCGACACCCGCGTCATCATCGTCAGGCGCAGGAAGTAGCCGATCGTGTAGAGCACGACCGTCAGGATCGCGAGCGGGGGCAGGTTCAGTCCGCCGCGCGCGCTGAGCGTGACGAACAACGCGACCGCTACCATCGCCAGCGCGGCCCAGCTCCACCAATTGACGCGGCGCCGAAACATCAGGTCGACGATCGGCGCGATGATCAGGATGTCACCGCGCATCAGCAGTTGGATGAACGGCACGCTGACATTCTCGAACGTGAACGACAGCGGCACGGTGAACACGATCAGCGCCGTGCCGATGCCCGAAATCAGGGTGTAGCGTGTCGGGATCGGCACGCGCACGCCGCCGACCGTCGTCGCGTTGGCGTCGCGATACCAACCCGACCACCAGATGAAGGCATAGGTCATCAACGTATTGAGGATCAGCGAGGCGGGTAGCGTCTCCAGCCCGGTCAACGGCCGCCCGATCGCGCCATGGGGCAGGCTGGTCACCAGCTTGGTGACGATGACATTGGGTAGATAGAACAGGAAATAGAGGACGACGACGCCCTCCAGCGGAAAAGCGCGTTTCACGGTCATGCCGCCACCAATTCGACCATGTCGTCGGCAACCCGGTAGCGCGCGTTGAGCCGCGCCTCGTCGGTCACCGCCGTCATATAGTCGACCATTTCGGCATATTCAGCGTCGCCGCGTGCGAGCAGCCGCGGCACCGCGTCGCGACCGATGTGGAGCGGCAGGAAGCCGGCGCGGACCAGTTTGCCGCCTGCGATCTCCAGACGTGCGATCATCGACAGGGCCGACGCTTTGGGGAAATTGTACAGGCTGTCGAAATCGGGCTCCCATTCCTCGGCGAGCACGCGGATCTCGTTGAAGCTCTTGGACGCGGCATGGACCGGGTCCATCTTGAGATCGGTCGCGAAATTGCACAGCGAATAAAAGACCGGTTTGCCGTCGATCAGTTCGCAGCCCTTGAGGATATGCGCGTGCCCACCCAGGATCGCGTCGGCCCCCGCCGCGATCGTCGCGCGCGCGACATCGCGCTGATAATCGGCGATCGTCGCGCGGACGAAATGGATTCCCCAATGGTGCGAGACGATCACCACATCGTGGCTCTCCTTGGCCTTGCGCACGTCGTCTTCCAGTGCAGCGAGGTCGTCGCGGTGGGGATAGGAATGAACGCGCGCGGGGGTGCCCGGCTGATCGTGCTCGATCTGCTCGTAGATCGTATGCGCACGCATCGGTGCGCAGCCCGGGCGGCGTTCGTCGGCCCAATAGCTGTGCGGCAGGATGCTCGAATAAGCGAGGAACGCGACCGTGCTGCCGTCGGGCAGGGTGAAGCTGACAGGCGCGCGCGCCTCGGCGATATTGGCACCCGCGCCGACGACCTTCAGACCAGCAGCCTGCAGATTGTCCCTGGTCTCGAAGAACGCGTCATTGCCCCAATCGAGCACATGATTGCCCGCCATCGAGATGATGTCGAACCCCGCACGGCCGAGCGCGGCGGCGCCGTCCGGCCGCGCCAGCACGGCGTGGCGCGCCTGCGGCAGGCGGACGCCCTTGTCCGCGAAGCTGGTCTCCAACTGCCCGAACGTGATGTCGGCCGACCGCAGCAGGTCGCGCGTCGCGTCGTAGCTTTCGTCGTAATTGTCGCGATCTGGCGCGAGATCGCCGGTGGCGAGGATGATCGCCATCATGCCAACTCGAAACGGATCGGGGCGGCTAGCGCTCCGATCTCTGGGAAGCGCGTTGGTTTGGGCTCGCCGTCGAGGGCGAAGCCGGGCGCGGCCGCCAGCAATTCCTCGATCGCGACGATCAGTTCGAGCCGCCCGAGTGCCGCGCCGACACACATATGCGGTCCTCGCCCGAACGCGATCGAGTCTTTCATATTGGGGCGGTCGAGAACGAATTCCTCGGGATTTTCGAAGACGTCGGGATCGCGGTTGGCGGAAGCATAGACCAATGCGATCGGTTCCCCCGCCGGAATCGTGCGCCCGCGGATCGTGACGTCGCACACGGCGGTACGGGCGAATCCGCGATAGGGGGTATAAAGCCGCAGGAACTCGTCGATCGCCGCCGGGACCAGTTGGGGATCGGCGCGCAGCCGGGCCTGCAAGTCGGGATGGCGCGACAGGTGGATGGCAATCGATCCGATCATCACGGTCGGCGCGATCAGGCCGACGACGAGCACCTGGCGGATCGTGCCGACGATCATCTCGTCGGGAAGCGGTTCCCCGTCGACGCGGGTCGCAAGCAGTGCGCTGGTCGCATCCTCATCGACCGGCAGGGGGTTCGCCTTGCGGTCGGCGACCACGTTCCGCGCCATGTCGTAGAGCAACAGGCTGGTTTCCTTGGTCGCGTCCATGTCGTTCGACTGGACTGCGATATTATAGCGCCGGCCGACCTGGGTCAGTGCCTCGATCGCTTCCGGCGACAGGTTCATCCAATGGGCGAATACCTCGACCGGCATGTGTGCGGAGAAGTCCGCGCAAACGTCGCCGCCGCCCTTTGCGACCATCGCGGCGAGCAGGCGCCGGCACGAGGCGCGGATGGCGGGTTCGAGCGCGGCGGTCTTGCGCTCGGTCAGGAGCGGCGCGAGCGCGCGGCGATAAGGCGTGTGTTCCGGCGGATCGAGATGGAGCGGCGGGCGGCGGCCAGTGAAGGCTACTTTCGGCACGACGTTCTGTTTCGAGGTGATGAAGGTCTGCGAATCGGTTGCCGCCGCGACCACGTCGTCATGCTTCATCAATGCCCAGAACCCGCCCCATGCCTCGCTGTGCGCCACCGGGCATTGCTCGCGCAGGCGCCGGTAATCGGCCTGGGCGCTGTCGAAGGTTTCCGCGGCGAGGGGGTCGAAATCCTGGGTCATTAGTTATGCCCTTAAACAATTATGAAAGCGCTTGCAACAGTCTCCCTTTCCTTGCTGCCCAGGTCACGGCATGATCGGTCGCGATGAGCAGGACGCAGCGAGCCCCACGATTGGAAGAGGTTGCCACGCTCGCCGGCGTGTCGGCGGCGACGGTGTCGCGCTATATCAACAATCCGGAAGTGGTCGCGGCGGCGACCGGTCTTCGCATCCAGGCGGCGATTGACGAGACGGGCTATCTGCCCAATCTCAACGCCGGTGCGCTGGCATCGAGCCGGTCCAGGCTGATCGCGACGTTGGTGCCCGACATCGCGCAGTCGATCTTCAACGACACGATCGAGGCGATGATCGACGAATTGTCGAATGACGGCAACAGCGTGATGCTGTCCTTGACCGGCGCCGACAACAATCGCCTGATCGCGCAGATCAACGCCGCTTTGTCGCGTCGGGTCGACGCGATCATCCTGACCGGCATCGTCACCGACGCGGAGACCCGCGACCGTCTGCGCTCGTTACCGGTCACGGTGATCGAGACCTGGGGCCTGCCGGACGAGCCGATCGATGTCGCAATCGGCTTTTCGCATTCGGCGGCGGGCGATGCGATGGCGCGCTTCCTGCGGTCACGCGGCTATCGCCGGCCGCATCTGATCGTGCCCAATTCGACCCGATCGCAACGCCGGGCCGGAGGCTTCGTGCGGCGCTGGATGGAGGAGGGCGGCGACGAGCCGACCCGGCTGGAAGTCAACGTTCCCAGCCATTTCGGCCAGGGACGGCTGAGCTTCCGCGCGCTGACCGATTTGCCGGCGATGCCCGACGTGGTGGTGTGCGGATCGGACTGGATCGCGCAAGGATTGATCGTGGAGGCGCAAGCGGCCGGAGTCCGTGTACCCGACAAGCTGGCGGTGACCGGCTTCGGCAATTTGCGCATGGCGGGCGATATGCGACCGACCATCACGTCGGTCGATGTCGACGGCGCCCGCATCGCCCGCGAGATGATCCGCGTGCTGCGCGAGCGTGCCGCCGGCAAGACGATCACCGAGCGACGCATCGACGTCGGGTCCAGGATCATCGCGCGCGAAAGCGCTTGAAATCGCTTGCATGGAATAGATCGACGTTTCAGTATTGTCGCATAACAATATTGGAGAGGTCTATGAACGCGTGGATTCGCCTGGCGGGCGGGGTAGGGATCGCGGGTCTGGCAGCGGCGGCAGCCGCGCAGGTCAAGATAGATCCCGCGCTCGCCAACGAAGTGGCCGCGATGCGCGACGCCTATAACAAGATGCCCGATACGCCGGGCACCGGCCCCTATCCGGCGGTCAAGGAGATCGCGACGGCCTTGCCCGATCATGTCGTCTACCGCCCGGCCGACCTGTCGCGGTTCGGACCCAGCCGGAAGCTCGGCGTCCTGGTCTGGGGCAATGGCGGGTGCTCCGATGACGGCGCCAGCGCGCGCCTCCATCTCGAGGAGATCGCGTCGCACGGATATATCGCCGTCGCGCCGGGTGGCGTCCATAGCGGCCCCGGCGCGACCGCCGAGCCGCCGCGCCCCCAGCCGACTGCGTCGGCCGGGCTGCCGCCGGTGGCGACAACCTACAAGGACGTGCTCGCCGGGCTCGACTGGGTGCTGGCCGAGAATGGGCGCAAGGGCAGCCCGCTTTATGGCAAGGTCGATCCAGCGATGGTTGCGGTCGCCGGGCATAGCTGCGGCGGCCTACAGGCACTGCAAATTGCGGGCGATCAGCGGATCAAGGCGGTCATCATCAACAATAGCGGCATCTTCGCCGACAATTCCCAGCCGATCGCCGGCATCCATGTCGAAAAATCGCTGCTCAAGACGTTACACACGCCGGTCATCTACATTCTCGGCGGTCCCAAGGACATCGCCTATCCCAATGGCATGGACGACTTCGCCAAGATCGATACGGTGCCGGCGATGGTCGCCAACCTGCCGGTCGGGCATCTCGGGACGTTCGCCAAGCCCAATGGCGGCGTCGTGGCAAGCGTCTCGGTCGATTGGCTCGATTGGCAGCTCAAAGGCGACAAACAGGCGGCCAAGCGGTTCAAGGGCAAGGATTGCGGGCTGTGTACCGACCCCGCCTGGAGCGTCGAGCGCAAGGGGATCGACTGACCTTCATCGGCACGCCCCGCCGCGCAGGCAAGGGCGCAACATTGGCGGCGGGGTGTAAGCGACGAAGCGTGTCGGCGACTTGGGCCAATGGCGGCTCGCGATGCGCGTCTCGATCGTCGCGATGGCGTCCGCGATGGTCGCCGCGTTGAAGCTGCAATGTCCCGATCCCGCGACATAAAGGGCGCGGACATTGGCAGGCTCGTTACGGGAAGCAGCCTCGACATAAGCGCGCTGCAACGAGGGAGATGTCACGCCATCGCCGATATTCTGGACGGCGAGCAGCGGTACGCGCGGTCGGGCGTTGGGGGTATAATTGGCGGTCATCCATTTCACCGCCGTGGAATCGGCGGCGATACGCTTGCCGGCGTCGAGCCGGGCGAGGTCGGCGTCGAGGTTGAGCCCTGCCGCTTTGTACAATGCGCGTACCATCGTGCCGCGGCCCGTTGCCGCGAGCTGGCGGCGATAATCGACCCCGACATTCCAAGAGAAATTGCCGCCGGCACGGTGCTCCTGGTCGGTTCTGGGAAGGAAGACACCCATGACGAACGCGTTGGCGATATTGGTCTGTTGCTTGTCATAGTCGACATCGCCCGGTCGTTCGCCACCGGTCCAGCCGGGAATGCCGGCGAGCACGCCAGCCAGCGCGACGCGCGCCCGGCCTTGCGGCGTCGCTTGCGCCTCGGTCAGCGCCTTGGCGACCCGCGCGGCATTGGTGCGGTCGTCGTCGATTTCGGTCACGCGGATGTCGGAGTTTGGGGCGAGCAGCGTGCGGAACGCATAAGCGCCGTCGAGCCCCATGTTCATCATGCCGACGGCGCCCCCGATCGATCCGCATAAGGCGATCCCGCCGTCCAGCGCCGTATCGGGGCGCTCGACCATCGCCGTCGTGACGAGCGCGCCCATCGACGCTCCCCACGCGATCACGCGCTTGGGCTTGCCGAATTTCGCGGTAAAGGCCGCAATCGTGTCGAACTGATCCTGCGGCGCGGTGTCGAGCGCCCAGCCGGCGGTGGCATAGCTCGATCCCGCTAAGGCAAAACCTCGGCGCAGCAAGTCGGCGCGATATTGGGCTGGCGCATCGTCGGGTGCCGCTTTCCTGAAGCTGTAGCCATGTCCCCAGACCAGCAAGGTGCCGTTCCAGTTCGCCGGCACCGTCGCGCGCCAGTCGGCGCCATCGATCAGCGTGCCGGTCGCGCTGCGCTCCAGGGCGGCCTGAGGCATGCCGGCGACCGGGACGGCGAGGCACGGGACGAGGGTGAGGAATGCCAATATGCGGCGCATGCGCTCTCTCCGATCGCGTCGTCGGATTCGATGTCCGCGACGATTGGTGTTGCACATAACGATAAACTAAGCTATCTCATATAACAATAATGAAGGAGAGCGCCTTGGCAACTTCCGTGGACATGCTGATCGCCGGTGAGAGCCGTCCCGCCGTCGCGACATTCGATCGCCTCAATCCCGTAACGGGGGAGGTCGCGACGCGCGCGGCTGCCGCGACCGCGGCCGACGCGGCGGCCGCCGCCGATGCCGCCGAGACTGCGTTCCCGGCCTGGTCGGCGCTCGGCCCCAATGCTCGCCGCGCGCTGCTCAACAAGGCGGCCGACGCGCTCGAGGCGAAGGCCGACGCTTTCGTCGACGCGATGATGGGTGAGATCGGCGCCACCGAAGGCTGGGCGCGATTCAACCTGATGCTCGCCGCCGGGATGGTGCGCGAGGCAGCGGCATTGACGACGCAGATCGGCGGAGAAGTCATTCCGTCCGACAAGCCCGGCTGCATCGCGATGGCGCTGCGCGAGCCGGTCGGCGTGATCCTGGGAATCGCGCCATGGAACGCGCCGATCATCCTGGGCGTCCGCGCGATCGCCGTGCCGCTCGCCTGTGGCAACACCGTGGTGCTCAAGGCCAGCGAGCAATGCCCATGCACCCACGCGCTGATCGTCGAGGCATTCGACGAAGCCGGGCTGCCAAAGGGCGCGGTCAATCTGGTCACCAACGCCCCCGCCGATGCCGGCGAGGTGGTCGGGGCGTTGATCGATCATCCCGCGGTGCGCCGCATCAACTTCACCGGATCGACCGCGGTCGGCCGGATCATCGCCAAGCGCGCCGCCGAACATCTGAAGCCCGTGTTGCTCGAACTCGGTGGCAAGGCGCCTTTCATTGTGCTCGACGACGCCGATCTCGATGAAGCGGTGAAGGCCGCGGCGTTCGGCGCCTTCATGAATTCCGGGCAGATTTGCATGTCGACCGAGCGGATCATCGTCGTCGACGCGGTGGCCGACGCGTTCGCGGCCAAGTTCAGGGAAAAGGTCGGATCGATGCCGGTCGGCGATCCGCGCGAGGGCAAGACGCCGCTGGGCGCGGTGGTCGACGCGAAGACCGTCGCGCATGTGAAAAGCCTGATCGACGATGCCGTCGCCGCCGGTGCCGAAACGCTGGTCGGCGGAGATGCGGACGGGGTATTGATGCCCGCGCATGTCATCGACAAGGTGACGCCGGCGATGAAGCTGTTCCGCGACGAAAGCTTCGGTCCGGTCGTCGGCATCATCCGGGCGAAGGACGAAGCCGATGCGATCGCGCTGGCCAACGACACCGAATACGGCCTGTCGGCGGCCGTATTCACGCGCGACACCGCGCGTGGCCTGCGTGTCGCCCGCCAGATCAAGTCGGGCATCTGCCACGTCAATGGTCCGACCGTGCATGATGAGGCACAGATGCCGTTCGGGGGCACCAAGGCCTCGGGCTATGGCCGTTTCGGCGGCAAGGCGGGCATCGACAGTTTCACCGAATTGCGTTGGGTCACGATCGAGACGTTGCCCGGCCACTACCCCATCTGACCAGATCATCCGAACAGGGAAAATGCAATGACCATTACCAGCCCACAGGGCACCGTTGCCTACGACGTGATCGACAATATCGCCTGGGTGAAATTCAATCGTCCGGACAAGCGCAACTGCATGTCGCCCACGCTCAATCGCGAGATGATGGACGTTCTGGACGCGCTCGAATATCGCGACGATGTCGGCGTCCTGGTGCTCACCGGCGAAGGCAGCGCATGGTCGGCCGGCATGGACCTCAAGGAATATTTCCGTGAGACCGAGGCGCTGGGTCTGCCCGCGACCCGCAAGGCGCAGCGTGAGGCTTATGGCTGGTGGCGGCGCCTGCGCTGGTATCAGAAGCCGACGATCGCGATGGTCAACGGCTGGTGCTTCGGCGGGGGCTATGGACCGCTGTTCGCCTGCGATCTCGCCTTCGCCGCCGAGGAGGCGCAGTTCGGCCTCAGCGAGATCAACTGGGGGATCCTGCCCGGTGGCGGCGCGACCAAGGTCGCGCAGGAATTGCTGCCGTTCCGCAAGGCGATGTACCACGCGATGATGGGCGAGAATATCGATGGCAAGACCGCCGCAGACTGGGGCCTGGTCAACGAGGCGTTGCCGCTCGATGCGCTGAAAGCGCGCGTGACCGAAGTCGCGACCGTGCTGCTCAAGAAGAATCCCGTCGCGCTGAAGGCGACCAAGGACGCCATGCGCCGCGTCGGGCCGATGAGCTATGACGATGCCGAGGATTACCTGATCCGCGCGCAGGAAGCGGCCAACAGCTACGACAATGAGGGCCGCAAGGAAGGCATCAAGCAGTTCATCG
>Ga0136846_1232624_pt1 | contig 16270 bp, 9 predicted proteins | sample HopSoiMetagenom2_FD_96841 | JGI IMG/M metagenome (GOLD analysis project Ga0136846, IMG submission 96841) | Grasslands soil microbial communities from Hopland, California, USA - 2 Assembly 2016 (version 4) | ecosystem: Environmental > Terrestrial > Soil > Grasslands | place: USA: Hopland... | reverse complement strand
TCTGTTAAGCGGCCAGAAACCCTGCCCAGGCAATCACCTGGAGACCTGTCGCCATTGGTGGGCAGTGCAGGACTCGAACCTGCGACCTCCTGCTTGTAAGGCAGGCGCTCTAACCAGCTGAGCTAACCGCCCACTGCGGTGCTCAGAACATTGTATCGTGCTTACTTGTACTTCAGTGAGAACAGCGGCTCCAGATCGCCTCGCCTGCTAGACTGCCAGCGTGCGTCGCTTGATCATCAACGCCGATGATTTTGGGCTCACGCCTGGGGTCAATCGCGGCATTATTCAAGCCCATCAACGGGGCATAGTTACATCCGCCACGCTGATGGCCAACGGAAGCGCCTTTGAAACAGCCGCGGAAGCCGCACGAACGGAAAGCAACCTCGGCGTCGGCTGTCACGTTGTTCTGCTTGACGGGAAGCCTGTTTCACCTCCCGCGAGTATTCCGACCCTGATGGAGCATGGAAGCTTACGGCGCAACCTGATCAGCTTCGCTATGGCAGCCATCGCGGGCCGCATGGCTCCCGAACACATCGAAAATGAAGCCATCGCCCAGATTCGCAGGCTCCAGTCCGCGGGAGTAGTAGTAACGCATATCGATACTCACAAGCACAGCCATATTTTCCCCGCCGTTCTTCGGCCGCTGGTGCGGGCCTGCCAAACCTGCGGCATAAGGAAAATCCGTAATCCATTTCTGCCTTCTCACCTGAGAAGCGATGGCGGCGGCGCCGAGGTGTGGAAGAGGCTGGCACAGTTGCGTTTGCTGAACCGGTTTCGCGGAACCTTCCTGGAGACGGTTAAAAAAGCAGGCATGCTGACAACTGACGGTTCGGTCGGAGTTGTAGCCACCGGATCGTTATCAGAGGCCCACTTCGAGCGAATCCTGAAAGCATTGCCTGAAGGTGCTTGGGAGTTCGTTTGTCATCCTGGGCATAACGGCGATGACCTGTCCGCGATCCCAACCCGGCTGCGCGAGTCCCGCGAAGTTGAGCTTCAAATCTTGACCTCGGCCCGCAGCCGCGAGCTGATCCGCTCCGAAAATATCGAATTGATCTCTTATCGCGAGCTGACGTAACATGCGGAATCTCGCTTGGGCGTAACCACTTTGCTGACCTAAGTAACCTCTGGGCCGTCCCAGCTCCGGGGTATGATGTTGAATTCAAAGCTCGCACTATGACCAATGGTCCCGAACCGCGCACCGATGTCGACCTGACCGTTCGCGTTTTCGGTATGAGTTCTGACGGTCGGCCCTTCTTCCAACAGGCCTATGCCCGCAACATCAGCGGGCATGGCGCTAAACTCTCTGGAATCGAGCAGCAGCTGAAGGCTGGCGACATTGTGGGGGTTCAGTTCCAGGATAAAAAAGGCCGCTTCCGGGTAATTTGGGTAATAGACGCTGGCCACTTGCGCAAGACCGAGATTGGCGTCCAGTTGCTGGAGGGACAGGTCGTGCCCTGGACGGGCGAGCTTAAAAAGGCGGAAGAAGCTCCGGCAGCAGAGAAGGAATCCAGCAGCTCCGATAAAGATAAACGCCGATTTGAACGTCATCGCGTGCCCTATCCCTTGGAAATCCAAACCACCCGTGGCGTGGCCACGAACATGCGGACCCAGGCAACAGACATGAGTGGCCGGGGTTGTTATGTTGAGACCATGCTTCCCATGCCGGTAGGCACCCAATTGCAGATCATCCTGCGGCTTGGCGAAGAACGCATTACCGTGCCAGCCGTCATCCGGACCTCTGACGGCGGAGTAGGTATGGGGATCGAGTTTACTGGCCTCAGTACTGATGTTCAGGACCGTCTGCAAAAGCATGTAGAAGAGATGGCCTCACCGGAAGACTCCGCCGGCAGCGCTCACACCGCTGGTTGATCTTGGTTATTCGCGGAACAATCTGAATCTAAGCGGTTTTGGGGCCATCCAATCGCAGTAGTCCGGGCCGAGGCGCGCACTCCGAATGAAAATTGGAATTACCTGTTATCCCACCTACGGCGGCAGTGGAGTGGTTGCCACCGAACTGGGCATGGAACTGGCGGAGCGCGGACATGAGATTCACTTTATCTCCTACGCGCAGCCCATCCGCCTGACCGGACCTCATCCCAACATTCACTATCATGAGGTCGAGGTCTCCCGTTACCCGCTGTTTGACTACCCGCCCTACGATCTGGCGCTGGCCACGCGCATGGCGGAGGTTTCCGAGCTGTATGACCTGGACCTGCTGCACGTTCACTATGCCATCCCGCATTCCGTAAGCGCCCTGCTGGCCCGCCAGATGCTTGCTGCCAAGCCGCGCGGCAGGAAACTGCCGTTTGTTACCACACTCCACGGAACCGACATAACGCTTGTAGGGCTTGATCGTTCCTATCTGCCCATTACCCGGTTCTCGATTGAACAGAGTGATGGAGTAACCGCGGTGTCGAAATATTTGAAGGAACGCACCATGCGCGAGCTCGACGTTCGCAACCACATTGAAGTGATTTACAACTTCGTCAATTGCGACGTGTACTGCCGCAACAAACATAATCCTGCCCTGCGCGAAGAGTATGCGCCGAACGGTGAAAAACTTTTAGTGCATCTTTCCAATTTCCGGCCAGTAAAACGAGTTACCGACACCATTGAAATTTTCGAACGCATACGCAAGCAGGTGCCGTCACGGCTGTTGTTGATTGGCGATGGGCCTGACCGCTCTCGCGCCGAGTGGCTGGCCGTACAAAAAGGCATTCACGATGATGTTTTATTTCTGGGCAAGCAGGAACAGGTCTACGAAAATCTGTCCGTCTCTGACATCATGTTGCTGCCCAGCGAACTTGAGTCATTCGGCCTGGCGGCACTTGAGGCAATGGCCTGTGAAGTTGTGCCCATTGCCACCCGGGTCGGCGGCATCCCTGAACTGATCGAGCATGGACAGAGCGGTTACCTGGCCGATGTGGGCGACGTCGAGTCTATGGCCAACTATGCCATTGAGTTATTGAAGAATGACGATTTGCTACAGCAGATGAGAAAAGCAAGCCGGGCAGTTGCGCAATCGCGGTTCTGCAGCACTCTGATCATCGCGCAGTATGAAGCGTTCTACCGGCGAATGCTGGAGCGCTCTTCATAAAGCACTACCGGCACGCTTGTCTCGCCACTCAGCACCGGCAGGCGCAGACGTACCAGAGTTCCCTTCCCATCGCGGCTATCCACTGTCATGCGGGCGCTCTCGCCGTAGAGCACCTTCAGACGCTCGGCAATATTCGCCATGCCGATGCCGCCTTCACCCAGTCCCGCAGGCCTTTCCAGCATCTGGGCGGAGCCCATCCCGACCCCATCATCCTCAACTTCAATAGTCAGGCTGGCGTCGCTCACCCGGCTGCGCAGAAAAATGCTGCCACCTTCCAGCTTGGTGGAAAGTCCATGCTTGATGGAATTTTCAACCAGCGGCTGAAGCAACATGCTGGGGACCATCACGTCGAGCGAGACCGGATCAAGTTCTTTGAAGACCCGCAGTTTGTCCCGCCCGAATCGCACTACTTCGATATCGAGGTAATTGTCGATGAAATCGATCTCTTCCTGCAATGGAACAAAGGCATCACTGCTGTGCAGCAGACGACGGAGAATTTTGGCGAGTTTCAGGATCAGTTCCCGGGCGGTGTCCGGCGCGAATCTTACCAGTGATGAGACCGAGTTCAAGGTATTGAACAGGAAATGCGGATTGATCTGGTTCTGCAGCGCGGTCATACGGGCGTTCAGCAACAGCCGTTCCTGCTCTTCCAGTTTGATCTGCAACCGCACTCCGTTCCAGATCTTCAGTTGAATCACAATCACTACCACCGAGGTTGCGTAAGTCAGCACATCAACCCAGCGCGCATTTGGCAAGACCGAGTAACCATTCATCCATCGCCCGGCTTCCGATTCCATAAACCGCAGCAGCACGATGGTCAGCAAAAACATCATCTGCCAATCGGTGACACTGGGGCGCGTCTGGTCTCGACGAATCCAGCGTGAAACGCTCAGATAGTTAAAGGGAGAAAACTTCCAGACTTCTTCATGACTGGGCGCGAACCGGCGCAACTGTCCGGCGATAAAACCGACCAGCACATTCATGGGCAGCACCAGCCATGAATGTGAAAAGACCTCTGGAACGGCAAGCAGCACCCCTCCGGTAATGGCTGCGAAGCGGCCGGCGATCACCCCCAGAAGCAGAATGGTTTCAAATGATAGATCAGCGGCAAACGAACTCTCCGCGCCGAAACGGATCCATACCCCAAGAGCCAGGCGGATTCCAATCCAGGCGGAGATGGTCATCCACAAGACCAGCTGAATTTTCTGCTTGAGGCTGCGGTCTTCGCGGAAAAGGAGTGACTTGAACTCGACCCAGCGGATCAGGCCGGCGGCGACCGCCGCCGCAACCCCCAGTTTAACCAACTGGTTAATTAATATAAGCCGCTGTTCCATTACTCATGTACTCATGCCAATCTAGCACACACGCCCGCTGGCCCTCTATTTTGGCGGTGCGGTCATCTCCATCGCCCAGATCGCCGCCGGCCGCATGTACATGGAGGCACGGTAGTTGCCGGTCTCATCCCAGGCTTCAGGAGTGCGGAACCAGTAGCCCTTGGTTTCGTAGCTCACGTGGTATACGCCCCATGCGGTGCGATACGCCTCATCTTTCATGCCATGTTCCAGCATCAGCGCTGCTAATGAGAAAGTTGTGCCGGTCCAGACTTCCTGCACCTGTTCATTGGTGGTGATGATGGTTCCGTCTGCGCCGATTCCGTTCACTGCACCCATATCGCCTTTAGCGAACTTCATTACGTTGTAATCGAAAATATGGCGCAGCGCCTTCTTCTGCATCTCCTGCGGCACCAGGTCACCCAGATCGATGGAAGTCGCATACCACTGCCCTGCCAGCTGGTCAGCCTGAATGTTGTCGCGGTATTCGCTCATAGTGTCATAGCTGAAATAATTTCCGTTCCATAACTTTTTGATATAGCTCCCCTGAGCTTTCGCAAACAATTCATGGTATTTGGCCACCCCGGCTGACTCTCCGAGCGCTCGTGCAATTTCTTCCGCTGCCCGCAGCGCGCCCAGCCATAAACCGCCGCAGTATGCACTTTCACCGCGCACCACCCACTCATCGTAAGTCTGATCCGGATAGCCATCGTTCTCTGGGATGCCGTCGTCGTTGCGATCGTACTTCTTCAGGTATTCAATTGCTTCTTGCACCGCAGGCCAGTTATAACGCAAAAATGCCACGTCCTGTTTACCGGTAAAGGCGTAATCACGGTAGACCATCAGCACGAACTTGCTGTTCAGGTCCTTCCAGCCGTTCGTATCCTGCCAGCTGAATTGATTGGGCAGAACGAACGGATCTTCCTGCGGTACGCCCAGATCATGCGGCACCGCACCCTTGGTCTTGCGTTCGCGAAGAGCCCGCGAATGCGTCTCCTGGGTTTTCCAGATCCACGCATACTTCTCGGGCATGCTGATGGGAACTGTATCGGCAAACTGGCGCAGCTCCTGTTTATCCAAATCAGGCCAGAACTTGATCAACGGCATCGAGCCATAGAAGCGAACATCGAGCGTGGCAAAGTAGGGATAATCGAAGCACTCCATGAACGCAAAGGTGTGCTTGGTTTTTGGATCTGATCCGACAGGGCGCCCCCAGAATGATCCTGTATCGGCCAGCGTGTACAGCTCATTGAAAAGCGCCCCACGGTACCAGAGCGGCTTGTTTTCATCGTTGATATATTGGGCCTGCCAGGCATCGACCGCATCGCTCCATTGGGTAGCGGCGCGCAGACCATCCGCAGCGATCTGAAAAGCATTAGTCCCGCTGGTTCCGTAAAAATCAGTGTAGTGCCGATACCACTTTCGCCCGGTACCGAATTGCACGATCGGCAGATCCCAGGCGATCACCATGGGCACAACTTTCTTCTCGCCAGGCTTTAGAGTGAAGCGAACAGCAATGGCTCCCGCCAGCTGTTCATCGCTGCTGATCCATTGCAGATCGCTGTTATCAAGGCGGCCGTCGTTCGCGAAAGGCGACCATACTTCCTGGCTCGGCGAGCCGGGATTAAATGTGCTGTGATAACTGACTTCAACGTCGGGCGTATCCGCAGTGGCAATCGCGAACTGGCCATCCCACTCGTTCTCCACCGGGATGGACCGTTTGCGATCCAGAATCAACGCCTTCACGCCATCTTTAGCGACGAAATGATTGAAGTTCCCGGCATCAAGGTGTCCACTCAGATCACGATTGAAATTGCGAAACCAGCCAATCATGTTCGTCCAGGAAAGCATGACCGAGACAGTCACTGCCTGGTTGGTGGGGTTTTCTGCGTGCCAGCGATAAACCGCTATCGGCAGACTGGTTTCGCGATAGTTGTCAGGCAGGATGGGCGAGAACTGTTCGAGCACCACGTGCGCCGGAAACTTGTCCCACTTGTAATCGAACCACGACTTCGGATAAAGCGAGAAGTAGTCGCCCGCCCCGACCGGGTAATCCCATTTCCAACTGCTGAGGCCGTTGCCCTTGGGATGGACCGACGCTAGCACCTGCGCGACTCCAGCGGACGCGCCCTCAGACTTTTGATACATCGCAAACTGGTTGGCATAGACGGCCTGATATTTGTGAACTCCGCCCTTCATGTGCCAGCGTGCAAAGTCGCCGCGATAAGTGCGCGAAAAAGTGCCAGCCCCGAAACCGCCCACGGGCGCGCCCTGCCAATAATCGTCGTCGATATGGTCGGCAGGAAGGGATGGCTTCTTGGTGCCGGCATTCTGCAGCGGAAGCCCCAGGGGCCGCTTCCACGCCGCTTTTGGTATCTGGTCGCCTGCCCATGAGAGGGAGGCGATAGCGATCATGAGAAAGTACAGAAGGCGGGTGCTGCACGAGCGAAGCATAGGCGCTCCCCGAGGGCGTATTTGACTTAGAAAATCGTTATTGTACTGTATGTACCTGCACTGCTGAAAAAATCTTTCACCGCTGAAACGCGGTCATTTAGAGGACTGGTTCCGATCACCCGAGATCACGCCTTCCCCCTCGCGCACTCGATAATAAGCATCGGCTTTCAGGTGGCGCAGAGTTTCGAGTTTGCCGGAAGGCCATCGGATTTCGACCGCATCCACATTGCTTGCGGTTCCCAGGCCAAAGTGAACCCGCAGGTCGTTTTGAGAGAGATAGCCGCCGCCGCTGTGAACTTCATCGACTTGCGCCGATGACCCAGCCGTGATCTTTACTTTGGCTCCAATGGCGAGCCGATTGCTTTGTACGCCGCTCAACTGAAAGCCGACCCAGTGCTGGCCTTCTGCCCCGGCATTCCGCAGGATCATTGGCGGACCATCGATGTTCTCGACCACCAGGTCAATTTTGCCGTCGTTATCGAGATCGCCAAATGCCGCTCCGCGGCTGGGTTGCGGAACAGCCAGCGCCGCCCCGGCAGTTGCGCTGACATCCTCAAACCTTCCGTCGTGGCGATTGCGAAACGCGAGTTTCCGCTCGCGATATTTTGCGCCCGATTTAAGCGAATCAACCTGCGGATAAACATGGCCATTCACCACCATCAGATCGGCCCAGCCGTCATTATCAAAATCGGTGCACGCGGTTCCCCATCCCAGGTAAGGACTGGTGACATTCGCAATCCCCGCAGCTCGCGCGATGTCGCTGAAATCAAGTCCACCGTTGTTGCGATACAGCGAGTTGTACTGATCTTCGAAATTGGTAATGTGGATAGAAAAACGCCCGCTGTGGTCGTAGTCGCACACCGATACTCCCATCCCGGACATTTCGCCGCCATCCCCGCTGACGGCGGTACCGGACAGGAAGCTCACGTCGGTGAAGTGCCCGTTACCATCATTGCGGTAGAGATAGTTTGGCGTCGAATCATCGGCAACGAAGAGATCAGGACGGCCGTCGTCGTTGAAATCGCTCCAGATGACGCCTAAGCCGTAATAGCCGGCACGGTCCTCTACGCCCGCGGTGTTCGAGACATCACTGAACGTCCCATCCCGGTTATTGTGGTAAAGAGTGTCGCCGATGCCTTTAAGCCCACGTGGACCGCACTGCACCGGAAGCCCGCGGAAATGGCAGGTTGCACCGACCCCAAATTTCGGAAGGTTATGCAAATCGAAATCAACGTAGCGGGTGATCATGAGATCAGCAAAGCCGTCGCCGTCATAGTCTGCGAAAGCCGCGCCGGTAGCCCAGCGCTGGTCGGTGAGCTTCGCTGTTTTGGTTACATCCGAAAAGGTTCCATCGCCGTTGTTGCGATATAGGACCATGCCTTGCGCGCAAGTGACCAGAATGTCGGGCCAGCCGTCGTTGTTGTAGTCTGCGACTGCTCCGCCCATCGCCCAGCACGGATAGCCAACGCCGGCGCGGTCCGTAACGTCAGTAAAGGTTCCATCGTGATTGTTGCGATAGAGCGCACTGCGGGCTTTTTCGCCCTGAAGAGCCATCTCGACCGTGGGCGCGTTGGTGAAATAGATGTCCAGCCAGCCATCGCCATCGTAATCCAGCAAAAGAACACCACCGCTCATTGACTCGATCAGATACCTCTTTTCCGGCGAGACCGCGTGCTCAAAATGGATATTGGAGGAAGCTGTGATATCGGTGAAATGGACAGGCGACGGACGTTCGCTCTGCGCAGGCACGATTTCCTGGCCAGGCAAGACGCAGAACAGCAGAGCAGCCAGCACCAGCACAATGTGTTGTCGCAAGCTGATCAAACTAGTTTGACTGCGGAGTCTCTTGCCCGCGGCGACGGCTCTTCAGAGTCTGATAAAGCTGCATCTCTCGCGCGGCATCTTCGCTGCGGGAATCGCGCTTGTATGCCAGAGATAACTGGTAATGCGGATAGTCGCTGTCGGGAATCAGCTTCACCGCGTTTTCGAGGCTGGCAATGGCCGATTTGGTTTCCCCCTCTTCCAGTTGCAGCTTGCCCAGCTGGTAAAAAGCCTCGCCATAATTCGGATTTTGCCGAATCACTTCCTGTAAAAGAGGCAGCGCCTCGTCTTTCTTCTGCGCCTGAAGCAATGCGAAGGCGAGATGATAGCGCGTTTCGGTGCTGCCGGGATCAAGCTTAAGCGCCGCCTGCAACTCAGGAACGGCTTCCGCCGGGCTGCCCTGGTAAATAAGGACAAGCCCGACCAGAAAGTGCGTATGCGCCTGGTTGGGATCAATGGCTATAGCTTTACGATATTCCTCGAGCGCCGAAGCATAGATCTTCTGGTCGGCATAGGCATCGCCTAACAAAAGATGGACCTCAGCCGAATTCGGGTTCGAGGCCTCAATCGCCTTCAGTCGGTCCACACCCTTGGTGTAATCGCCGGTCTTCACCATCGATACCGCATAGGCATAGCCCAGCCCTGGATCCGCCGTCACCTGCGGCTCGATTGGCCGCAGCGCCTCCAGCGTTTCACGATATTTTCCGGTGCTGTAATAGCTAAGGCCCAGCGCCGCCCGGGCGCGGAGATCGTCCGGCTTGCTTTGCAGATGCCGTGCCAGCGGCGGAATCGCCTGCTCAAACTGATTGGCGTAAAACGCAGCCATCCCCAGGTTGCGGTCAACAGTCGCGAGATTTGGGTCCCACTGCGCTGCGCTTTTGAAATAGGCCAGCGCACCCGGAAAATCACTGCGGCTTGCCGCCGCGACTCCGAGATTGTTGTATGCATCGGCCAGCGCCGGCCGTAGCTGGTTTTCGTACTCTTCAGCTTTTTTTGTTTCCGCGGGAGAAGCGCTTGCCTGTTCGGAGATGGCTTCCACCTCTTTTTTCTGCAGGCCGGGCGATTTTGGAATCTGTAATTCTTTTGCAGTTCTCGGCTGTTGCGCACGGGCCTCCTGCGAGGCCTTCAATTCCTTTTCGCCCTCTTCTTTCCTGCCGGTCTGCAATAACAGCCTGCCCAGCACATAATGCGATCTTCCCACCTGATACTCGTTTTGCGAAACCTCTTTGGTCAGCGCAATGGACTTCCGCAGGGCCGCCTCCGCCTCCGGCAACCGGTTTGCGTCGGCATACATCTGGCCAAGGTAAGCCAGAGGCTCTGGATTTTGCGGCTCGAGCTCAGAAGCGCGCTTCAATTCCCGCTCGGCTTCCGCTTCGCGATGCTGCTTCATGGCGATGTAACCGAGCATGTAATGGCTGCGGAAGTCGTCCGGATTGTTTTTCAATTCCGCCTGGAATTCCGGAATCGCTTCCACGAAACCGCCTTCGCTGTCGCGATCCAGATACGACATGCCCATCAGCAGGTGAACGGTGCGCGCTTTTGGATCTTTCACCAGCGCTTTTTTGAGCTCGGCCAGAGTCTGGTCGAAGTATTCACCTTCGCGATAAGCGCGCGCGTACATAATTCGCAGGCTGGCGCGATCGCCTAGCCCGACGGCCATCTCATCAAACAATACCGATGCTCGGGTCAAGTCTCCGAGTTTGATATATGTGAGACCAAGCATGTAACCGATATCGAATTTCGGCGACGCAACCACCGCAGCTTCGAGGTGCGGCTTCGCCTTTTCATACTCGCCCTGCTCAAAGAACACGCGTCCAAGCACGGTATGAATCTGGGGATTCTCAGGCGCCAGTTTTAACGCCTGTTCGGCCTGCTCTCGTGACTCGGGGAGTTTTCCCGCCAGAAAAAGCGAGGTGGCGTAGTCGAGATGCAGATTGGGATCATCGCCGCGAAACGCAATTGCCTGATCGAAAGCTGCCGCCGCATGGTCGAAATCTTTGGCGCGCGACCTTGAATTGCCGATGCGCCGCAACGCTTCCGCGATGAACAGCTTGTACTCCGATTCGGCCTTTTGCTGATCTCCGCCGACCTGAAAAGTGCGCGCTGCGTCGTAGTGCTGTTGCAAATCGTCGGGCTTGCCGGGTTTGGCTGCCACCGGCTTTGATGGCTTCGCAGCTTCGGAAGGCTTGCGGGGCTTGGCCGTCTGAGCAACCGAGAGAAAAGGCACCAGGGACAACGCGAGAAGAAAAAACGTACTGCGGCGGGAACCCATGTTTAAGGAGCGAAGTGCTCTGAAAAGAATAAAGGGTGGGGCTTGGATGAAGTCAAGCCCCACCCCAGTGTGGGAGGACAACAAGCTAGAAGGTAAATTTCAACGCGTACTGAATTTCACGCGGTCCGCGGTCCTTGCTGGCTGTGCCATAGTTCGGGTCGCGCGTGAACGCCCCGATTACGTTGCCCGGACCGACCGGCTGCCCGAAGCACGGATTGTTTGCATTGTTCACGTTTTGAGTGTTGCAGACGGATGCGTTCCCCGTGTTCAAGACATTGTTAACACCTACAAAGCCTTGGGCATTTCCCAGAAATTGAGTTGTGTTAAATAGATTGTAGAACTCCATTCGGAATTGCAAGCCGAGCCGCTCCGTCAGCTTAAAATTCTTGTAAACCGAAAAATCGGTATTTGCTATGCCTGGCCCAGAGCAATCTCCTACCCCGGCGCTGCCGAATGTGCCCACTTGATACCCGGTCAGCGTGTAACGGTTAGGGTTGAGCCATTGGAATTTTGGTGAGCCTGACGGGGCACGGCAGCCTTGTCCCGCAACCAGCAATGGTCTGACGTTAGTTTGGTTAGTACCGGTTCCGGCGATTCCTCCCGTGTTCCCGCCGCCGATGTCCAAACCGTTCTGAGCATACGTGGTCATCGACGGGCCGCTGGTGTAGTTCAGGATAGTAGCCATTTCCCAACCGCCCGCCGCGGCTTTGAGAAACCCATTTTGCCCGATCAGGGATGGAAGACTGTAAACGATATTGGCAGTAAAAATATGCGGGCGGTTAATTTGGCTCGGGCCGTAATTCAGGCGCGGATTGGCAGGATCGAGCAGCAGACTGGTTTGATTAACGTTCCCGCTGTTGGTTATGTCAGCATTCGACAGGGACTTTGACCAGGTATACGCAAATTGAGCGTCCAACGATCTCGTAAACTTCGATCGAAACAGCACCTGGAGAGCGTGATAATTCGAATCTCCACCCCAGAAGGCTTCATTGATAGCACCCCAACTGCCCGCACCAAAAGGGCGCAAGGCGCCGGCGTTGCTGAGTGCGAACGCAAGCCGATCTGCAGCCGGAACGCGGTTTGCATCTGTGTAGGTTAGCAGGTGAATGCCTCGATTACCGACATAAGCCAACTCCAATTTCGAATTCCGAACAATTTCCCGTTCAACCGTCAAATTCCATTGCCAGGTGTTTGGCAAATCAGATCCCGGATCCTGGCTGAAACCTGGAGTACCCGAAGCCGTGATGGTTCCAGGTCCAGGAGGAGTATCAAAAGTGCGGTTATAACTCGCACTTAAAGAAAAGGGCGGATTGGTTGCCATCTGCAAAGTGTTATTGAGACGCTCGCGCTGGAAGAATTGACCAACGCCGGCACGGATCGACATCTTGCCATCCCCGCGCGGATCCCAGGCGACACCCAGTCTCGGAGCGATGGCGTGATTATTTTGCTCTTTCAAAGCGCGACTGTCCGCGTGCACGCCGGGAGAAAACCCTGCATCCGCGCAGAAGTTGGTTCCAGGAGGAAGAACCAATCCATTACACGGATCATTACCCAGCGCCGGGTTGTAGGCGCTGGCCTCGAAGGTGGCAATTCTATCCGGCCCGCTGTACGGCATGCGCAGGAATGACCAGCGGATTCCATACTCGAGGGTCACATTGCGACGAATCTTCCAGCTGTCACCAAAGTAGGTCTCGAAATCGTGCCAGCGAATTTGGGAAAACGGATTTGTTTGCAGTTCGCCGCCGTTCCACGCGATGCCATCCCACAGCATGTTGAACGCGCCATTGGACGTAACTCCTTTTGGCGCGGTAGGTCCACTGGTGGCAGTGGGATCGCATGTACCTGCGGGGCAACTCCATTTTGCGCTGCCGTAAAACGCGTTCTCTTGCGACTCGTTATTCACCAACTCATTCTTCTGGTTATTAGTCGCGAGGAACCCTACTTTGAAAGTATGCGTTCCCATAACCTTGGAGAAATCGTCTTTAAAGATAAAGAGCTGCTCGTTGTTGTGCCACGGTGCCTGAGTCCAGAGATTGTCGCCAGTCGCAGCATTAGCACCGATTCCACCCCAGAATCCTGGATAACCGATCTTAGTTCCCTGAAATTTGGTTGCAAAGCCAAAGAAGGGCGGCGCGTTGCTGTTGATCGTGTCATTCAGACCAGGGTTGGTGCCCGCACGATCGACGGTGATCCGATTTGAAGCGTAAGAAATCTGGAAATCATTTACGGCAGTGCTCCCAAGCAGCTTCGTCAACTTGATGGTGGCCTGATAGCCGGGCTGCTTCCAGCTGCTTTCAATCGAAGGGTATGGATCCTCACCCCAAAATCCGAGCGTGCTGGGGAATGGCTGTTCCCAATGATCCTGCGTGAATCGTCCCATCAGGCTCCAGGTGCTGGCAATCTTATAGTCAACGCGGACGTTCTCCTCGCGCCAATAAATCGGAGCAGTCAAAGACTGCGCCCAATTCTTGCAATTTACGGGATTCGCCACGTTTGGATCCGGCAACATCGCCAGATAAGGACTGCCACCCTTCGACAAAACGTAACCATCCTGACCCGCGGGCGCCTGATTGATATTTGTCCATTGCACAGCCGGATTGGAGGGATCGAAAACTTTAGGATCGCAAGCGGAGCCATCGTTGGCCAGGTCAGGTCGGGGATTGCTGAAGTCTCCAGCTTTCTCTGCGGCGGTCGGCACGTCGCCCACGCGGGCTTTACCGCGCAATTCACGGTTCCACTCCTGCGACCAAAAGAAGAACAACTTATCTTTGAACACGGGGCCACCGATGTTGTATCCGAAGTCGTTGCGCCGCAGAACGTCCTTCTTGATCCCATTCAGGTTGTTAAAGTAATCCGCCGCGTTCATCACATCGTTGCGGCCGAAGTAGAAGGCGCCGCCGTGAAACTGGTTGGTTCCACCGCGCGTAACGATGTTTACGATCGCGCCGCTGGCCTGGCCGTATTCCGGGCCATAGCTGTTGCGCAGAATCTTGAACTCTGAAATTGCATCAATCGAAGGATAAACAAGAATCGTGCGATTAGAACCAATGTCGTTGTTATTGACGCCATCAACCAGGAATAAGTTATTGGTCGTATTGTTGCCATTTACCGAGAAGTCGACGCCAGCTTCCAGCCCTTTGTGTTTGGTATCGAAGTTACTGGCTGCCGATACGCCCGGCATCAATTGCGTCAACTGCACAAAGCTGCGGCCGTTCAAGGGCAGTTCACGGACTTCATTTCCCTCGATCACATTGCCCACCGCCCCTGTTGCAGTCTCAACCTGTACGGGATTGGCCTCGACCGTCACCTGCTCGCTGGCATTGCCGACCTGCAGAGCAGCGTTAACGGTGTAGGTGGTGGAGACGTGCAGCTCTACGCCCTTGCTGACGAATTCCTTAAAGCCGGCTTTCTTCACGACGATGTCGTAGTTCCCGTCGGGCATTTCCATAGCCACAACCTCACCTTCTGCGTTTGTCGCAACGGTGCGAACCTCGCCAGTACCTAAATTCTTGATGGACACTTCTGCTCCTGGCATCATGGCACCCGAAGGATCGCTTACGGTGCCGCGAATTGTTCCGGTGTATTTTTGAGCGGCGACGGGTAGAGTGACGCACACGGAGAACACGGTGACCAGCGCCAACAACAGGGTTTTGCGCATTTCAAGCCTCCGGCCGGCAACAACGATTTTCTGTGGGTACAATAACGATATTGTGAAACCCACGCTGGGGAAGCATTAAGCTGCAGGGTGGTATGCTTTGTCAAGAGAAAAGTTCAGACACTACCCGCACTGCTGTGCCATGATGCGCAGCACAAGTTTTCTGGTGGGCTTCCTTCCACCGTTATACGGTCTACCTGAGACATTTGATACGCAAGTGCGTCCAAATGCTCACCAGCAGCGCTTTTGCGACCCCGGATCGGGCCGCAATGGGATCAAAGGATCGAAATGAAGTCCGGCAAGGATCGCCGCTCCAAAGAGGAGCGGCCGGTAACGCTCAAAGCGGTAGCACAACACCTGCGTCTGTCCCCGGGGACGGTCTCCGCGGTGGTGAACGATTCCCCGGCCGCTAAACACATCCCGCAACGCACTCGCAGCCGAATCCTGGCGGCGGTTCGCGAGCTCAACTATCAACCCAATTTCTTCGCCCGCTCTCTACGCAAAAAGCGCACCTACACCGTCGGAATTCTTGCCAACGAGATAGGGGACGCCTACGGGTCGCTGGTCATCTCCGGCGTAGAAAATTTTCTTCGTCAACGACAGTATTTCTTTCTGACCGGCATCCATCGTCATGACCCGAAATTATTGGATAGTTATTCTCAACTGCTGCTGCAGCGAGGCGTAGAAGGCTTCATCACCATCGACCTTAACCTGCCGCATTCTCTTCCCTTGCCCACGGTGGCAGTTGCCGGACATCGTGATCTGCCGGGCGTGACCAACGTGGTGCTTGATCACCGGAAAGCCGCATGGATGGCCCTTAAACATCTTCTGGATCTCGGCCACAAACAGATTGCGTTCATGAAGGGACTGCCTGCCAGTGCGGATTCAGTCGACCGCTGGGATGCGATCTGCGCAGTCGCCAAAGAACTCGAAATTCCGATTGAACCCGATCTCACTGTACAGATTGAGTCCTCGGAATCGTCCCCACTGCTGGGCTATCCATACGGCAAGCAATTGCTGTCACGCCAAAAAAAGTTTACCGCTCTGTTTGCCTATAACGACATCTCTGCCATTGGCGTGATTCGCGCATTCAAGGAGGCCGGAATTCGGGTTCCCGAGGACATCTCTGTTGTCGGATTCGATGACATCGAGAGCGCCGCGTTCAACAGCCCCACCCTGACTACGGTGCGTCAGCCATTGCGCGAGATGGGAGAGGCGGCGGCTGAAATTCTTCTCAGGAAGATCGAAAGCCAGGAGGAAGTAGCCAACGAGATTGCTGTGCAACCGGTACTAGTTGAACGCCAATCCAGCGCCCCCATTAATGGCGCGGGCTGATTTCCAGAGTTATCTGCTCAACCGGGTGGCGCTCGCCAGCGTATCCTTGCGTCCAAATCCGAAACGGATCACCCACAAGGTTTCGCCCGCACTACGCGCAAACTTCCACTCCTGAGAAGCTTCCATCGCTTTGCGTGCGAAATACTCACTGGGGCCATGCGAGTCAAAGCTGGTGCGCATGACATTTCCTTCGGCATCCACTCGCGCCCTGATTGAAACCCGAACCCTGCCGGTCACAGTGCTCCGCGCACCTGCCGAAATCTGCGGAAGAACCTGGCGCACGACATTTGAGCCATCAGGCTCCG
>Ga0136846_1229537_pt1 | contig 16270 bp, 17 predicted proteins | sample HopSoiMetagenom2_FD_96841 | JGI IMG/M metagenome (GOLD analysis project Ga0136846, IMG submission 96841) | Grasslands soil microbial communities from Hopland, California, USA - 2 Assembly 2016 (version 4) | ecosystem: Environmental > Terrestrial > Soil > Grasslands | place: USA: Hopland... | reverse complement strand
CGACCATGTGCACCGGGATGCGGATCGTGCGGGCCTGGTCGGCCATCGCGCGGGTGATCGCCTGCCGGATCCACCAGGTGGCGTAGGTCGAGAACTTGTAGCCCTTGGTGTAGTCGAACTTCTCGACCGCCCGGATCAGGCCGAGGTTGCCCTCCTGGATGAGGTCGAGGAACGCCATGCCGCGACCGGTGTAGCGCTTGGCCAGCGACACGACCAGGCGCAGGTTCGCCTCGAGCAGGTGGTTCTTGGCCCGCTCGCCGTCCCGGACGATCCAGCGGAGGTCGCGGCGCAGCTGCGTCGTCAGCTTCTCGCTGACCTCCTCGGCCTGGCGCAGCCGCTCGGCGGCGTAGAGCCCGGCCTCGATGCGCTTGGCGAGGTCGACCTCCTCCTCGGCGTTGAGCAGGGCCACCTTGCCGATCTGCTTCAAGTAGGCGCGGACGGAGTCGGCCGACGCGGTCATCTCCGCGTCCTTGCGCGCCTGGCGCAGCGCCTCGGACTCCTCTTCCTCCTCGTCCCAGGTGAAGTCGGTCGACTCCTCCTCGGCTTCCGGCGCCTCGACCTCGGCGGTGACCTCGGCGCCGGCGAGGACGACCGCGTCGTCCTCGACCACAGCCCCGGCCTCGCCGGCCGCGGCCTTCTTGGCCGGCGCCTTCTTGGCGGGCGCCTTGGTCGCCGCGGCCTTGGCCGGCGCCTTCTTCGCGGCCGGCGCCGGCTTGCTGGCCGGCTTCGCCGCTGGCGTCGTCACGGAAGCCGTGACGGGGGTGGTGACGGGCTCGTCCTCGATCGTCGATCGCTTGCTGACTGCCACTGAAGACCTTTCACCGCGAGGGCGCGCGGACGGGCCGCGCGATCGATGGTTCGCACCGCGGAACGCGGGCGTGAAGGTGGGGGGTCGCAGGCCGTCTGTTTTTCGGCTCAGATTCGAGTCCAGTACGTGCGCAGTTCCCTGAAGCACGATTGTACTGCGCGCGGACCAGGATGCGAGTCAGCGCACCGCGGGGCGCTCGGACCGGCTCGCGGTGCTACTCGCCCTTGCGCTCCGCGGCGGCCATGGCGGCACCGACGATGCCGGCGTCGTTGAGCAGCTGGGCGGGTTCGACCGGGGTCTGCAGCTCGAGCAATGGCACCCATTTGTCGGCGTTCTTGCTGACGCCGCCACCGACGACGAAGAGATCCGGGGTGAAGAGCCGCTCGACGTGCTGCATGTACCGGTTCACCCGCTGGGCCCACTTCTTGTACGACATGCCGTGCTCGTCGCGGACGCTTGCGGCCGCCCGCGTCTCGGCGTCGTGGCCGTCGAGTTCCAGGTGACCCAGCTCGGTGTTCGGCACGAGCGTGCCGTTCATCAGCAGGGCGCTGCCGATGCCGGTGCCGAAGGTCAGCATGATCACCACGCCGTTCACGCCCTTGGCGGCGCCCCAGCGGGCCTCGGCGATGCCGGCGGCGTCGGCATCGTTGAGGACGACGACCTCGTTGCCCGCGCCGACCACCTCGGTGAACAGCTTGTCGACGTCGGTACCGACCCAGGCCGGGTCGACGTTGGCCGCCGAACGGGCCACCCCGTTCTTGATGACGGCCGGGAAGGTCGCGCCGACCTCGCCGTGCCAGTCGGCCCCGTGGACGAGTTCGGCCACCACCTTGGCGACGGCGTCGGGCGTGGACGGCTGCGGGGTCGGGATGCGGCGACGTTCGGTGGCCAGTTTGCCGGTGCTGATGTCGACGATCGCGCCCTTGATGCCCGTCCCACCGATGTCGATGCCGAAGGCTTGACCGGACGTCGGTGCCATTGCCCCTCCTCGAGCCGCGGAACGTGCGCCGTGAAATCGCTTCCAGGACCCTACCGAAGGGGCGCCACCGCGGGCAGGGCGCCCGTGGGCCGGCGGCGGCCACGTGCTGCGATGAGGACGTGCCCACCGACGTCCCGTCGCCCGCCGACTCGCCCGACACCTCTCCCCGCGCGCTCGAATCGCTCGCCGTCGAGCTCGCGCTGGGCGCCGCCGAGGTGGTCACCCGGCTTCGGGGCGAATACGTCGGCCACCACGGCCTCGCCGTATCGGCCAAGAGCACCGCGACCGACCTGGTCACCGAGGTGGACCGCGCGACCGAGCGGTGGCTCGTCGACCAGCTTCACGCCCGCCGGCCCGATGACGCGGTCCTCGGCGAGGAGGGCGGCGACCGGGCCGGCCGCAGCCGGGTGCGGTGGGTCGTCGACCCCATCGACGGCACGGTCAACTTCGTCCTCGGCATCCCGCACTACGCCGTGTCGGTGGCCGCCGAGGTCGACGGCGAGGTGGTGGCCGGGGCCGTCAGCAACCCCGTCTCCGGCGAGACGTTTCGGGCCCACCGCGGTGGCGGCGCCTACCTCGGCGAGCAGCGGCTGACCGGCCCGCGAGAGGTGCCACTGGCCCGGGCCGTCGTGGCCACCGGATTCGGTTACGACGCGGCGGCCCGCGCCCGGCAGGTGGCCGCCGTCGCCCCGCTGCTGGCCCGCATCGCCGACATCCGCCGCCTGGGCGCGGCGTCGCTCGACCTGTGCTTCCTCGGGGCCGGACGGGTCGACGCGTACTTCGAGGCGGCGCTGAACCGGTGGGACCACGCCGCCGGGGGCCTCGTCGCGATGGAGGCCGGCTGCGTGGTCAGCGGCCTGCGCGGGCAACCGCCGGGCCGGCACCTCTACGCCGCGACGCGTCCCGAGCTCGCCGACGAGTTCTTCGCCGCGCTGGAGTCGGTGGACGCCGACCGGGTGTTGACCGAATGACGTGCTGCCGGAGTGACACGCTGACCGAGAGTGACGCGGTTCAGCTCACTTTGGCGTCGACTTGCCCGCCGACGGGCCCGCGGACGTGACGGTTGACGGACCCGCCGAGGTGGTGGAGCTCGTGCAGCTCGCACTGGTGGTCGGCGACGGGCTCGGGCTCGACGTCGCGAGGTGCGCCCGCGACAGGGCGGCCGTGACCGACTGGGTCGAGGCAACCCGGGTGTACTTGGAGCAGAGGACCACGAGCACGGTGTTCGACTTCTGCGTCGAACTGGGCACCAACTTGGCGCCAGGGAGGTAGAACGACAGCAAGCGCGCGCCGTTCGCCGCGGCCGGGGCGTACCGGAGCTCGGCGACCCCGCGCACCAGGTGCTTCTCGTTGCCGGCGGCCTTCGGGCTGCTGAACCCGGCGGCGACGAGCGCGCTGCGCGCCTTCCCCGCGATACCGGCCCGATTCGTGGAGTTCAGGACCTCGACCGTCACCGAACCCGGCGCGGGAAGACCCGAGCTGGACGGCCCCGTCGACGGCCCGCTGGCCGACCCACTGGACGACGACGTCGTCGCCTTCGCGCACGCCGACGCCTTGCCGTCGCCGCGATGCAGCACCCGCCACCAGACCAGGCCGGTGAACAGCAGCAGGGCGACCAGCGCGATGAGGGCGGGCAGCGGGCGGCGGGTCAGGTGGCTCGCCACGCAGTCGACCTCCATCTCGTCGGGGTGCACGCCGCACGGCGGCACCGCCCGGCGCCAAATGGTAGCGACGGAGGCCTTGGGAATGTCCGAGGCGACCCGATGGTTTGCCGAAAGCGCTATCGCGGTACCGTTCCGCGGCTGGCGTGCGCGTCCCGGGAACCCGTACGGGGCTGCGGGCACAAAAGCAGGGCCTCGAACGTTGCAGAGCCGTTGCAATCCCGACGGGAGGCCAACTGAACGAGGAAGTTAACACGGACGAACGTGGATACCCCCACGAAGGAGTGACGCCGCATGGCGACTGACTACGACGCCCCGCGTCGCGGCGATGTCGATGAACTGAACGAGGACTCGATCGAAGAGCTGAAGGCCCGGCGGGCCGAGGCACAGTCCGGCTCGATCGACGTGGACGAGACCGAGCTGGCCGAATCGCTCGAGTTGCCCGGTGCCGACCTGTCGAGCATGTCGGGCGAGGAACTGACGGTGCGGGTGCTGCCGAAGCAGAGCGACGAGTTCACCTGCTCGTCCTGCTTCCTCGTGCATCACCGCAGCCGGCTGGCTCGCGAGCGCAAGGGCCAGCTCATCTGCCGGGATTGCGCCTGACCGACGCCTAGCGGCGTCGATCCGACCGAAATACCCCCAAGGGCCGCCCCGGCGGCCCGCGGGGGTATTCGCGTTTTCAGGCGGGCGGGACGCACGGCACACTGCGCGGCGTGGAGTTCTTCTGCTATCACCGCGATCGCCCCGGTTCCGGGGCATTGCGCGACGCCCTGATCGAGCAGCACTGGTCCTACATGGACGGCTTCGAGCGGCAGCTCATCGCTCGCGGCCCCACTCTCACTCCGGACGGGGAGACGGCGACCGGCAGCGTCCACGTCGTCGACCTGGCCGATCCGGCGGCGGCCCGGGCCTTCGCCTTCGAGGAGCCGAACTACCAGGCCGGCGTGTACCGGGACGTCCTGGTGCGCCGCTGGCAGAACCGCCTGGGCCGGACGATGTGGGAGTTCCCGGGCGGTCGCACCGGCGACCGCCGGTTCCTGGTGCTGGGGTTGGGGGCCGGTTCGCCGGTGGACGAGGATCCGCCGCCGCCGGTGGACGAGCTCATCGCCTACGGCCCGCTGCTCTCCGACGACGGCCGGGCTTGGCTGGGCACTGCCGCGCTGGTCCGGGCGAGCGGCGAGGACGCCGCGCGCGGGCTCCTCACCGGCGAGCGCTACGCCGCCGTCGAGGTGCATCACTTCGAGTTCGGCGGCCGGCGCTGAGGCCGACCGGTGCACCTACAGGGTGGCCCGCAAGGAACCGCCGCCGTCGACGACCAGCGTCTGCCCGGTGATCCACGCGGCGTCGCCCGAGGCGAGGAACGCCGCCGCGGCGCCGATGTCCTCCGGCAGGCCGAGGCGCCCCAGCGGGTAATGGGCGGCCGCCGCGGCCTCGTCCTGCTCGTACAGGGCAGCGGCGAAGCGCGTCTTCACCACCGCCGGCGCGATCGCGTTGACCCGCACCCGCGGCGCCAGTTCGGCGGCGAGCTGGACGGTCAGCCCGATGAGCGCGGCCTTGCTCACCCCGTAGTACGCGATGCCCGGTGCCGGCCCGATACCGGCAACCGACGCCATGTTCACCACGGCGGCGCCGTCCTGCTCGCCGAGACCGGTGGCGAGCGCGCGCCGCGTCCACGCCAGCGAGGCGAGCACGTTCACGTCCATGATCTTGCGCGCCGCGCCGTCGTCGAGTTCGGTGAGCGGCCCGAACGCCGGGTTGATGCCGGTGTTGTTGACCAGGACGTCCAACCGGCCGAAGCCGCGCACCGCGGTCTCGATCGCCTCCTGCTGGTGCTCCGGGTCATCGGCCCGCCCGGCGACGGAGACGACGTCCGCGCCCGCGCCCAGCTCGTCGAGCGCGGCGGCCAGCCCGTCCGGCTTGCGGGCCGTGATGACGACACGGGCGCCCTCGGCGTGCAGGCGCCGGGCCACGGCCAGACCGATCCCGCGGCTGGCGCCGCTCACGAGCGCCACCCGTCCTTCGAACCGTCGGCCGACGTGCTGGGGGGAATCCGGCGCGGAAGTCATGCCCGGCAACCTATCGGCCGCGGTTCAGCCGCCGGCGCGCACCGCCTGCACGAGCTGCTGGGGGTGGCGGCTGCTGACGACCCAGTACGGCGTCGGGTCTTCGGGGTCGTCCAACCAGAACTGGACGCCGCCGCCGATCCACGGCCGGATGGAGACGAACCCGGCCGGGTCGCCTTCGCGACCGACGACCCGCCGCAGCGTCTCGGCGTCGAGGGCGATCGCGCCACTGACGTAGGTCAGGGGCAGGTGGGCGCCCCGCACCCGCAGCTCGCCGCCGGAGATCTCCAGGGAGCTGCGCCCCAGCCACCACACGATGATCACGGCGAGGGGCAGCAAGGTGCAGAACGGGATCCAGACGGTCAGGTCGGCACCGGAGAGCCGGAACTCGCCGGCGATCAGACTGGCCACTCCGAGCCCGACGACGTACCACCACCAGGGTGTCCGTAACTGCTCGCGATAGGCGACGTCGCCAGTCGTCCGGCTCCGCAGGCGTCGCTCCACGGCACCGAGGGTAGCCTTCGGATCCGTGACCGAAGCGCCCCGCACCGTGCGCCAAGAGGTGCGCCCCCAGGTGCTCGTCCAACGGCTCGACGCCGAGCTCCCGCTACCCGCCTACGCACTGCCCGGGGATGCGGGCGCCGACATCGTGACCGCGGTCGACGTGCACCTGGCGCCGGGGGAGCGGGCCGTGCTGCCCACCGGGCTCGCGATCGCACTGCCGCCGGGGCACGCCGCGTTCGTCCACCCTCGTTCCGGGCTCGCGGCGCGGGCCGGCCTGGCGCTGGTCAATTCGCCGGGGACGATCGACGCCGGCTACCGGGGCGAGATCAAGGTCATCGTCATCAACCACGACCCGGCCCAGGCGCTGCACCTCGCGCGCGGGGATCGCATCGCCCAACTCGTGGTGCAACGGGTGGAGCACGCGCAGTTCGTCGAGGTGGCCGAGCTGCCCGATTCGACCCGTGGCGCCGGGGGGCACGGCTCCACCGGTGGCGCCGCCGTCCTCACCGAACGACCGCTGGAGCACCCAGCTCCACAATCCGCTCGAGATGCCGCCCCACGTGCCGCAGTTCAGGGAGGACGACCGTAGTGCCGGGACGACGCAGACAGAAGCGCACCGACCGTTCGAAGATCGACGCGACACCGCCGTGGGAGACGCGGATCCGCGAGGAGGTGGCGCCGACGAGCGGCCCCTACGACGAGCGGGACGTGCCGACCGACGACGAGATCGTCCGCGTCGATCTCGGCGCGCTGCGCATTCCGGTCAGCGACCGGTACGACATCCGGGTGGACCTCAACGAGGCGCAGCAGGTGATCGGAGCGACCCTCGCCATGCCCGAGGGCACGATGCAGGTGGGCGTGTTCGCGGCGCCCCGCAACGAGGGCATCTGGGACGAGGTGCGAGCCGAGATCGCCGACTCGTTGCGCCAGCAGCGCCGGCAGAACCTCACCGAACCGGACGGCCCGTTCGGCACCGAACTGCACGGCACCCTGCCGGCGGACGGGGGCGGCGGGCCGGTCCCCGTGCGGTTCCTCGGCGTCGACGGCCCGCGCTGGTTCCTGCGGGGCCTGCTGGCCGGTCCGGCGGCGGGCGATCGCGGCAAGGCCGCCGTGTTCGAAGAAGCGCTGCGCCAGTGCGTAGTGGTGCGCGGGAACGAGCCGTTGCCGGTGCGCGAACCGGTGCCGTTGCGCCTGCCGAGCGACGTCACCCTGCCGGAGCCCGACGGCGAGCTAGGCTAAGGGCGTGGGCAAGCGCCTTTCTTTGATGCAGCGCCTGACGGCCAGCGCGTCGAGGCTGGATGCGCACGCCTTGCAGGAGGAGGTCGAGCAGCGCCCGCGCTGCGTTCCACTGCAACAGGTGCGCGCCGGCGGTTGCGTCGAGGTCGTCGGCCGGCTGCGCAGCGTGGTGTACACGCCGAGCGAGACCGTCCCCACCCTCGAGGCGGAACTGTTCGACGGGTCGGACACGGTCGAGCTCGTCTGGCTCGGACGGCGCCGCATCACCGGCATCGAACCGGGCCGCCGGATCGTCGCCCGCGGCCGCGTCGGCGTCCACGACGGGCACAAGGCGATCTACAACCCCTGGTACGAACTGCTCCCCACCGGCGCATGACGGCACCCTCGGACCCAGCCCACTCGGACCCTGCGAACCCCGGCTCTGCCAACTCCGACGCGCCGAACTCCGACGACCGGCTCGACCTGCGCGAGACGATGCGCCAGCAGATGCTGGCCAGCATCGGCGGCTGGACCGGCGCCCTCATCACGGCCATCCCGACCGCCGTCTTCATCGTCGTCAACGTCGCCACGTCCCTGCGGGTCGCGATCTGGTCGGCGGTCGGCGCGGCCCTGGCGTTGACGGTCTACCGGCTGGTGCGGCGGCAGTCGATCCAGCAGGCGGTGTCCGGCCTGTTCGGCGTGCTCGTGGCCGCCCTCATCGCCGCCCGCACCGGGCACGCGCGCGACTACTTCCTGTTCGGCATCTGGACCAGCTTCGCCTACGCGGTGCCCTTCGCGGTGTCGGTCGTCGTTCGGCGCCCGCTCGTCGGCGTCCTCTGGGAGTTCCTCGACCCGAGCCCGACCGATCCGGCCGACCGGCCGTGGCACAAGCGGCGGCCGCTGTTCGCGGCCTATGCGTGGTCGACGGTGGCCGTCACCGCGGTGTTCCTCGCGCGCGGCGGCGTGCAGGCCGCGCTTTACCACCACGACGCCACGGGTTGGCTGGCCGCGGCGCGCATCGTGATGGGGTACCCGCTGTTCATCGCGGCGGTGGGGGTCAGCTTCTGGCTGGTCCGCCGCGCGCGGCGCGTGGTGTCAGCCGGGGATCATCGCGCGCCGTAGCGCTTCCTCGTTCTCCGGTTGGGTGATGAACAGCAGCTCGTCGCCGGCCTCGAGCGGCTCCTCGGGCGTGGGCGTGATGACCCGGCGACCGCGCAGGATGCCGACCAGCACCGTGTCCTTGGGCAGGTGCAGATCGCGCACGGGGTGCCCGGCGCAGGTGGCCGTGTCGGGCAGCGTCAGCTCGACGAGGTTCGCCTGTCCCTCGCGGATGCCGAAGAGCCGGACGATGTCGCCGATCTCGACGGCCTCCTCGACGAGCGAGGCGAGCACGCGCGGGGTCGACACGGCGACGTCGACGCCCCAGGCGTCGTTGAACAGCCACTCGTTGTTCGGGTGGTTGATGCGAGCCACGACCCGGTTCACGGCGAACTCGGTCTTGGCCAGCAGCGACACCACGAGGTTGACCTTGTCGTCGCCGGTCGCTCCGACGACGACGTCGCACTCCTCGAGCTTCGCCTCTTCGAGGTTGGACACCTCGCAGGCGTCGCCCAGCAGCCACTCGGCGCCCCGGACGCGGTCCGGTTGGATCTTCGACGGGTCCTTGTCGATCAGCAGGACCTCGTGCTTCTTCTCGATCAGCTCGCGGGCGATGGAGCGGCCCACCGCGCCACAGCCGGCGATCGCCACCCTCATGCCGGGCCTCCCGGTGCGTTGCCGGCGATGGTCTTCAACGTCGCTCGCTGGTCGTCGGTGCCCAGCACGTGCAGCAGGTCGCCGGACTGGATGACCGTCGTCGGCGTCGCCAGTTGGCCGGTGCCGAACCGGGTGAACAGCGCGGCTCGGGTGCCGGTGGCCTGCTCGAAGGAGGCGATGGACTTGCCGACCCAGCCCTCGTGCGGGTTGATGGCGAACAACGCCACCGCACCGGACGGGTCGCGCCAGGCCTCGGCCGTGGTCTCGCCGAGGACGGCCTTGAACAGGCGCGAGGACGTCCACGGCACGGTGGCCACCGTCGGGATGCCGAGCCGTTCGTAGACCTCGGCCCGCTTGGGGTCGTAGATGCGGGCCACGACCCGCTGCACGCCGAACGTCTCGCGGGCCACCCGCGCGGCGATGATGTTGGAGTTGTCGCCGCTGCTGACGGCGGCGAACGCTCCGGCCTGCTCGATCCCGGCCTCGATGAGCGTCTCCCGGTCGAACCCGACGCCCTTCACCTGGTTGCCCGGGAAGTGTTCACCGAGGCGGCGGAAGGCCAGCGGGTCCTGGTCGATGACAGCGACGCTGTGGTCCAGGGGCGCCAGCTGCAGGGCGAGGGCCGCCCCGACCCGGCCGCAACCCATGATCACGATGTGCACGGCGGTGCCCGGTCTCCTCTCGCAACCGCCGGCCGGGGAGCTGCGGGAGCGCGCCCCGGGCGGCGCGGCGGCCGGGAGCGGCGCCGCGCGAGGGACGCTACACCTCTGGATCAGGACCGGATGACGACCACTGGAGCGCGCCGCAGCGGCCGACCGGCGCCTTCCGTATCGTTCGCCTACGTGGCCGTCCTCCCTCGCGTCCTGCCGCGGGTGCTCAAGCGCCTGATCATCGGCACGCCGGTGTCCTCGGAGCATGCCTCGCACTCGCTGCTGCCCAAGAGACTGGCGCTGCCGATCTTCGCCAGCGACCCACTGTCCAGCGTTGCCTACGCGACCCAGGAGATCCTGCTCGTTCTGACGCTCGGAGGCACGGCCTTCCTCTACCTCACCCCCTGGATCGCCGGCGCCGTCGTGGTCCTGCTGACCGCCGTGGTGCTGTCCTACCGCCAGCTGGTCCGGGCGTACCCGACCGGCGGCGGCGACTACGAGGTCGCGTCGAAGAACCTGGGCCGGCCGGCCGGCGTCATCGTCGCCAGCGCGTTGATGGTCGACTACGTGATGACGGTGTCGGTGTCGGTGTCCTCGGGCGTCGACAACATCATCTCGGCCGTCCCGACCTGGCATCGGCACCGGCTGCTCCTGGCGCTGGTGTTCGTCGCCGTGCTGGCCGCCATCAATCTTCGCGGCGTCCGGGAGGCTGGTGTCGCCTTCGCCGTGCCGACCTACCTTTTCACCGCGGGCGTCTTCATCATGATCGCCACCGGTGTGTTCCGGGCGATCTTCGGCGACCGACCGGTCGCCGAGAGCGCCCACTACGGCGTTCACGTCACCCACGGGTACGGGTCGCTCGGCTTCCTGGCGTTGTGCTTCCTCGCGCTGCGGGCCTTCTCTTCGGGCTGCACGGCGCTGACCGGCGTGGAGGCCATCGCCAACGGCGTGCCGGCGTTCCGCGAGCCGAAGGCCCGGAACGCGCAGAAGACCCTGATGATCATGGGCGGGATGGCGATCTCCATGTTCGTCGGCGTGACCGCGCTCGCTTTGATCGCCAAGGTGAGGATCACGTCGAACACCTGCGACCTGATCGGCTTCCAGCACTGTGACACGCGACCGCAGCGCACGGTGATCGCCCAGGTGGCCGGCGCGGTGTTCGGCGGCCCGCACTCGGCCGGCTTCTTCTACCTGCAGGCGACCACGGCGCTGATCCTGGTCCTCGCGGCCAACACCGCCTTCAACGGCTTTCCGCTGCTCGGCTCGATCCTGGCCCGGGACAAGAACCTGCCGGTGCAGCTCAACAACCGGGGCGACCGCCTCGCCTACTCCAACGGCATCGTGGCCCTCGCCATCGTCGCCGGAGCCCTCATCGCCATCTACGACGCCGACACCACGCGCCTGATCCAGCTGTACATCATCGGCGTCTTCACGTCCTTCACGCTCGGCCAGACCGGCATGGTGCGGCACTGGAACCGGCTGCTGCGGATGGAACGAGAACCGGCGGAGCGGCGCCGCATCAAGCAGTCGCGGGCGATCAACGCGTTCGGGGCGAGTTTCACCGGGCTCGTCCTGGCGATCGTGACCGTCACCAAGTTCACCCACGGCGCCTACCTCGTGCTGATCGCCATGCCGATCCTGTACGCGATCATGCGCGGCATCAACAAGCACTACACGCGCGTCGCGCAGGAACTCAGTACCGACGACACGGGGCTGATGCTGCCGGCGCGCAACCACGTCGTCGTGCTGGTCTCCAAGGTGCACAAGCCAACCCTGCGGGCGCTGGCGTTCGCCAAGGCGACCCGGCCCGACACGCTGACTGCGCTGACCGCGAACATCGACGACGAGGCGACCCGGCAGCTACAGGCGGAATGGGAACGCCACGACCTGCCGGTGGCGCTCACGGTGGTCGAGTCGCCGTACCGGGAGATCACCCGGCCGATGCTGGAGTACATCAAGAAGCTGCGGGCCGACCGGCCTCGGGACGTCGTGAACGTGTTCATCCCCGAGTACGTCGTCGGGCACTGGTGGGAGCACCTGCTGCACAACCAGTCGGCGCTTCGGCTCAAAGGCCGGCTGCTGTTCACGCCCGGCGTGATGGTCACGAGTGTGCCGTGGCAACTGGAGTCGAGCCACGCCCGCGCGCACCGCCCGTTGCCGCCCGATGGTCCGAACGTGCCCCCGAACATTGCAGGGGAGCCGGTCGACCGGACGGGCGACGAGGCGGCCCTGCCGAGCGCTTGAGCGACCCGCGCGGCCAGCGCGTCAGCTCGCCGGCAGCTCGATGCCGTGGTGTCGCTCGGCGACCAGCTGCTCGGCCGAGCGGCGGCCGGCGATCTCGTCGTCGAAGAAGCTGTACCCGGCACCGGATCCGCGCTTGGCGAGGTACATGGCGGCGTCGGCGTCCCGCAGCAGCGCATCCGGGTCACGCTCGGGGTCGGTGCACATTGCCACCCCGACGCTCACCCCGACGTTGACGCGGTGGGCGAGCAGGTCGACCGGCAGGTTCACCGCGCGCACGATCTTGTCGGCGACGCCGGCCGCGATGCCGCGGGCGAGGACGGGCTGGGGCGGCAGCTGGGCGAGCACCACGACGAACTCGTCGCCGCCCACCCGCGCGACCGTGTCGGCGGTCCGCACGACGGTCTGGATCCGGCCCGCGATCACCTGCAGCAGCCGGTCACCGGCGTCGTGGCCGAGGTCGTCGTTGACCGGTTTGAAGCGGTCGAGGTCCATGTACAGCACGGCCAGGCTGCCGGCCTGCCGCTCGAGGGACATGACGGCCTGGCTGAGCCGGTCGTAGAGCAGGCGACGGTTCGGCAGACCGGTCAACGCATCGTGGGTCGCCTGCAGCGAGAGCATCGCCTCGGCGTCCTTGAGAGCGGTGATGTCGACCGTTGCGAGGAAGGCGCCGGTGTGCGGGCCGTCCCCGGCCGGCATCGCGTACCAGGCCAGCCAGCGTTCGGTGCCCCGCGGACCCCGGATGCGGATCTGCGCGTTGGACCGGCGGCCGAGAATGACCTCGCGGAAGCCCTCGGTCACCGAGGTCCGTTCCTCTTCGGTCGCGCCGTCGGCGATGAGCACGCTGAGGTCGCTCGGCGCGAGGCCCTGGACGGACTGACCGAGCTGACGTTCGGACTCTTCGTTGGCGAACACGATGCGCATGGACGGGTCGGCCTCGAGCAGGCCGACGGGGACGCCGGTGGCGAGCGCCCGGAAGCGGCGCTCGCTGCGGTCGGCCTTGCGGTAGGCCGTCTCCGTCGCCCGGACGAGGGCGGCGAAGCGGATCGCGATGACCGTGACGAGCACGACCGTGCAGGTGTCGAGAATGACGTCCTCGCGGTCGCCGGCGAGGGCGACGAGCGAGACGAGGCCGAGGGTGGCGCAGAGGAAGCTCAACCGCGCGCGGTGGACGTAGCGGGCCATCGGCCGCTGCACCACCGACAGTTGCCGGGCGGACGGGTGGAGCGCGGTCGCCGCAATGAGCGCGTAGGTGATCGGGTAGGCCGGTCCGATCCAGCGGTCGAGCCAGCCGAGGTCGTAGCGCACCTCGACGTCCCAGAGCACGTCGGTGGCCAGCATGGCGATCACGCCGACGCTGAGCAGCCAGAGCGCGCTGCTGCGCAGGCCGGTCGTGAAGAACACCCAGATGACGCCGCCGATCAGGAGGGCGTCGCCGAGCGGGTAGGCGGCGTTGAACAACGCGTCGAGCGTGTTACCGCCGACCGACCCCTGGACGGCAAACATGCGCAGCAGGACCACCGCGGCCAGGGCGAAGGTGGTGCCGTCGGCGGCGTTCTCGAGGTTGCCGCGCAGGCGGCCGTTCACCAGGCCGACGACCGCGGCGAACAGCGCTGGGTAGGTGATGACGTACAGGCCGTTCGCGACGATGTACCAGGACGAGTCGTCGGGGAAGCCGTATGCGGTGAGGCTGTCCCACAGGAAGTCGCCGGCCACCCACACCCCGATGCCGGTCGCCATGACCAGCCACGCCCAGCGCGGGCGGCACCCGTAGTGACGCGCGCCGAGCAGCATGGCAGCGGTCGTGCCGACGCCCAGGACGAGCCGGACGACGGCGGCCGGCTCCGGGGCGAGGCCGTTCGCGACGAGCGCGCCAAGGGTCACCACGGCGATCAACGCCGCAGGGGCCAGCCACCCGCTCGCGCCCCACGCTCGCAGCCGCATGCGTCACCGCCAGCCCTGTTCGCGCACGTGTCATCGCCGGGACAGCCGGCGCTCAGCCGTAGGTTCGACCGGGGCCGGTGGCGGACGCAGGACCGAACGACCCGGGCGCGGCGGGGCAATGGTCCCGGGGGCGCTCCCGGGCCGGTCCGGGGCTCTGGTCCCGGACCGCCGTGATTAGCGTTGTGGTCGTGGAGTCCCTTGTCGGCGCGGAGCTGGAGCTCGAGGTCACGGGCGTGGCGGCCGGCGGTAGCTGCGTTGCGCGGCACGAGGGACGCGTCGTGTTCGTGCGACACGCGTTGCCCGGTGAGCGGGTGCGGGCGGTCGTGCGCGAGGACCGCGACCGCTTCCTGCGGGCGGACGCGGTGGAGATCGAGACGGCGTCACCGGACCGGGTCACCCCGCCCTGTCCCTACGCCGCGCCGGGCCGCTGCGGTGGCTGTGACTGGCAGCACGCCACGGGCGCGGCCCAACGGCAGTTGAAGGCCGACGTGATCCGTGAGCAGTTCACCCGGATCGCCGGGCTCGACTTGGAGGCCGCGGTCGGCCCGCTCACCGTCGAGGAGCTGCCGGGGGGTCTGCTCGGGTGGCGCAGCCGGATCGCGTTCGCCGTGGACGGCGCCGGCCGTCCCGGGCTGCACCGGCACCGCTCGCACGAGCTCGAGCACGTCGCATCGTGCCCGCTCGGCGTCGAGGGCGTCGGCGACACCGTCGCCCTGACCCGCAGCTGGCCGGGCCAGACCGGTATCGAGGCGGTCCGGGGGGACGGGCCGGAGGTCACCCTGCTGGCCCACCGTCCGGGGCCCGGACGCCAGGCCCGCGGCCGCCGCCCGCCGGACCGCGTGGAGGTCGTCGACGGTCCGGGCGACGTACACCACCAGGTACTCGGCCACCCGTTCACCGTTGCCGCGGGCGGGTTCTGGCAGGTGCACCCGGCCGCCGCCGATGCCTTCGCCCGGGCCCTGCTCGACTCGCTGCAGCCGCAACCAGGGGAGCGGGTGATCGACCTGTACGCCGGCGCCGGAGCGTTCACCGCCGTGCTGGCCGACGCGGTCGGGCCCTCCGGCTCGGTGCTCGGCGTCGAGTCGGCCGCCGGCGCCGTCGCGGACGCCGAACGCAATCTGGGCGACCGCCCCTGGGCGCAAGTACGGCGCGGAAGGATCGACGCCGCGCTGGTCGCCGGCCTGGTCTACTAACTGGCGCCGACCGACCTCGTCGTCCTCGACCCGCCACGAGCCGGCGCCGGCGCGGACGTGCTGCGGGCGATCGTCGCGACCGGCCCGCGCGCCGTCGGCTACGTGTCCTGCGACCCGGCGACCCTCGCCCGCGACGTGGCCGCCGCGGAGGCCAGCGGGTGGCAACTGACCGCGCTGCGGGCGTTCGACGCCTTCCCGATGACCGCGCACGTCGAGTGCCTCGCCACCCTTCGCCCGGACAGCAGGACCGGCTCGCCGTAACATCAAGCCGTGGCCCGGGTACTCGATCGCGTCAGCTCACCGGCCGATCTGCGCGCGCTCGACGCCGACGATCTGGCGCGTTTGGGCCAGGAGATCCGGGACGTCCTGGTGCATACGGTGGCCCGCACGGGTGGCCACCTCGGCCCGAACCTCGGCGCGGTCGAGCTGACCATCGCGCTGCACCGCGTCTTCGACTCGCCGACCGAGCCGATCCTGTTCGACGTCGGGCACCAGGCCTACGTCCACAAGATGCTCACCGGCCGGGCCGACCGCATGCCCAGCCTGCGGCAGGGTGGCGGGCTGTCGGGCTACCCGAGCCGGGCCGAGAGCCCGCACGACTGGATCGAGAACTCGCACGCCTCGACCGCGCTGTCCTACGCCGACGGGCTGGCCAAGGCCTTCGAGGTGCGCGGCGAGCGCCGCCCGGTCGTCGCGGTCGTCGGCGACGGCGCCCTCACCGGCGGCATGTGCTGGGAGGCGTTGAACAACATCGCCGCCGGCGATCGGCCGGTCATCGTCGTGGTGAACGACAACGGCCGCTCGTACTCGCCGACCACCGGCGGCCTCGCCGAGCACCTGGCGACGCTGCGGCTCAAGCCCGGCTACGAGAAGGTCCTGGGTCACATGAAGGGCGCTCTGGGCCGCACGCCGGTCGTCGGGGCGCCGCTCTACGAGGCGCTGCACGGGGTCAAGCGCGGCCTCAAGGACATGCTGCAGCCGCAGGGGATGTTCGAGGACCTCGGGCTGAAGTACGTCGGTCCGGTGGACGGGCACGACGTCGCCGCCCTCGAGCACGCCTTCCGAGCCGCCCGCGGCTTCGCCGGGCCGGTGCTCGTCCACTGCGTGACCCGCAAGGGTTACGGCTACGCGCCGGCCGAGAACGACGAGGCCGACCAGATGCACCAGTCACGCGGCTTCGACCCGGAGACCGGACGCGCCCGCGCCGTCGGCGGGACGTCCTGGACCAAGGTGTTCGGTCAGGAGCTGGTCAAGCTG
>Ga0136846_1220061_pt1 | contig 16271 bp, 19 predicted proteins | sample HopSoiMetagenom2_FD_96841 | JGI IMG/M metagenome (GOLD analysis project Ga0136846, IMG submission 96841) | Grasslands soil microbial communities from Hopland, California, USA - 2 Assembly 2016 (version 4) | ecosystem: Environmental > Terrestrial > Soil > Grasslands | place: USA: Hopland... | reverse complement strand
GGCGGCGACCGCCGCCGTGCTCAGTAATCCATAGCGCATGGGTGAAACCTCCCGTTTGGGCGAAACCGTCCGCCGCTGGAGGCTGGTCAAACGCGCGACGATGCCGAAAGTTCGGTCGCGATTCGAATTCCGTCTACGCGAAAATCCTTTGTAGGCCAGAGACTTGCATGCTCGCGCGACGCCGCGCGAGCGGCCGCCGCGATTCAGTCGACCGGCCGATCGGAAATCGTCGCGGCTGCGGTAGATCCGCGCCGCTGAACTGCCCGTGAATGAGAGCGTCCGCGCCCGGTTCGCGGCTCCCACCATGCTCTGCATTGACGACAGGGCTCGGGCCCTCGGGGTTGAGCGCCAGACATGAGCCCGAGGCGCAAGCATCGCGTTGTGAACGGATGCGGAGTATCGTTCGATGATGCGCGCCACTCTCGTTGCCGCGATCTCCTGTGGTCTGGCACTTCCGGCAGCGGCCGGGGATCTCGACCTGATGGTCGGCCTGCGCAGCGTCATCGCGGCGGCGATCCGGGACGACGGCTATAACTGCCCCGACGTGAAGCGCATGGTCGATCTCGGCCCCGACAACTGGGGCAGCGTCCTCAAGATCACCTGCGGGCCGGTCGGGCGGGACGAGACCTGGGACGACCGCCCGCTCCGCGTCACCGCCTACGCCGAGGGCGACTTCTCCACGAAGCCCTGGCGCGAGCAGCGCCTGCGCTAGAGCGCGATGACTTCTCTTCGAGTCGTCATCCCGCTCGACCGCTTTGTTTGAGCATGATCTTTTCCGAAAACCGTTCGCCACTTTTCGGGATCATGCGATAGCGACCCGCCGTTCCGGATTGGTGCCCCTGGCCGGGATCGAACCAGCACTCCTTGCGGAACTCGATTTTGAGTCGAGCGCGTCTACCAATTCCGCCACAGGGGCCAAGGCGGCGCGACTATCATGGGCGCCGAACGAGGGTCAACTTGGCGCCGCGCGCGCCGCGGCTCTCGCCCCGAGCGGCCATTTGTGATCAAAGACCGGCGTCGCGCCGCGACCCCGCCGCAACGGACCGCCGCATTCCCGATGCTCCGACGCCTCTACGACTGGACGCTCTCGCTCGCGAGCCGGCCCGCCGCACCCTATGCGCTCGGCGCGGTGTCGTTCGCCGAGAGCTCGTTCTTCCCGGTGCCGCCGGACGTCATGTTCGTGCCGATGGCGCTCGCCCGGCCCGACCGGGTCTGGTCGTACGCGCTCATCATGACCGTCACCTCGGTCCTCGGCGGGATGTTCGGCTACGCCATCGGGGCGCTGCTCTACGACTCGGTCGGGCAGTGGCTGTTCAGGATCTACGGGCTGACCGAGGGCGCCGAGGCCTTCCGGTCGGGCTACGCCAAATACGGCCATTGGGTCATCCTCCTGAAGGGGCTAACACCGATCCCCTACAAGCTCGTCACCATCACCTCGGGCTTTGCCGGCTACGACCTGTTCTGGTTCGTGGTGCTGTCGATCATCACGCGCGGGGCGCGGTTCTTCGTGCTGGCGGCGCTGCTCGGGCGCTACGGGGCGGCGATCAAGGGCGTGATCGACACGCACTTCAACAAGGTGATGGCCGGGATCGCGGTGACGATCGTCGGCGGCTTCGTCGCCTTCCGCTACCTGTTCTGAAGGCGCGCTGATGGATCGCGTCATCGCCCGGCTGACCGAACCGCGCACCGCGACGCTCCTCGTCCTCCTGGTCGCCGCAGCGACGATCGGGACGGCGCTGTTCTCGCAGCACGTCCTCGGCTACATCCCGTGCAAGCTCTGCTACTGGCAGCGCCAGCCTTATTACGTCGCGATCCCGGTGGCGCTCGCGCTGATCGCCCTGCCGCTCTCGGACCGCGTGCGCCGGGGCGGGCTTCTCCTCCTTTCGCTGATCTCCCTCCTCGGCGCGGCGCTAGGCAGCTATCACGCCGGCGTCGAATGGGGCTTCTGGCCCGGCCCCGCCGATTGCGGCGGCGCGGCGCCGCCGGCCGCGGGCAGCATGGCCGATTTCCTGAAGCAGCTCGAGACGACGCGCGTCGTGAGCTGCACCGAGGCGGCGTTCCGCGTCCTCGGCCTTTCGATGGCTGGTTGGAACGTGGTGGTGTCGCTCGCGCTCGCGGGTTTCGCGGCAGCGGCGGCGCGGCGACCGCGGCCGACGCCCTACGGCTCGAGCTCGGTGTCCCAGTACAGATAGTCCATCCAGCTCTCGTGCAGGTAGTTCGGCGGGAACAGGCGGCCGTTGCGGTGGAGGTCCGAGAGGCTCGGGGCGAAGGGCGCCTGACGCGGCCACATCTCGACCTCGCGCGGGAGGCGGTCGCCCTTCCTGAGATTGCAGGGCGAGCAGGCGGCGACGACGTTCTCCCAGGTCGTGTGCCCGCCCTTCGAGCGCGGCACGAGATGGTCGAAGGTCAGGTCCTCGCGGTCGCCGCAATACTGGCAGGTGAAGCGGTCGCGAAGGAAGACGTTGAATCGCGTGAAGGCCGGGTGGCGCGTCGGCTTGACGTAGGTCTTGAGCGAGACGACGGAGGGGAGCCGCATCTCGAAGCTCGGACTTCGGACCGTCTTGTCGTATTCGGAGACGATGTTCACCCGCTCGAGGAACACGGCCTTGATCGCGTCCTGCCAACCCCAAATCGACAAGGGGTAATAGCTCAGCGGCCGGTAATCGGCGTTGAGGACGAGCGCCGGGCAGGCTTCCGGCCGCACCACAGGCTGGACATGGATCGTCACGCCACCTCCTCGCTACTCCCGAAGAGACGAATCCGCTCCCGAAGTCAATCTACAGGGCGGATGACCGGCTTGTGAAGGCTGCGCCGCAAAACACCCCGCTGCACCCACATGCTTCGGCGCGAGCGCGCTCGCCGCGCGAGAAGCGGCTTGAAGCCGCGGTGCCGCCCAGATACCGTGCAACGGTAGGTGGTTGAGCAACCCATGCTGCTGAACCGAAGCGCTCTCGCCTTTTGGATACCTCTGCTGGGCGCCCTCCTGCTCTTCGCAGTCGGCGAGTTCATCCTGAGCCATGCACTGGATTTCAGCCGCGGCTTGGTGTTTTCCTTCGACCCGCAGCCCGGACCTTGCACGGATGCTACGAAACTCCCGGCGTGCATGAACTTCGCCAAGCTCGGTTACACCTACGCCGCCTTGTGGTTGCTCCTCACCGTCGTCAGCGTCGCGGCGATCTTGGTTTCGATCGGCAGCCTGCGACTGCTGTCGCGGGAGACGCAGAGAGGTGCGTTTATTGTCGCGACCGTGCTTGGATTGATCGTGGCGTGGCTCGCGGTGCAAGCCGGCCATGTTTACGAGGCGGTCGGCAAGGACGTGTTCAGCTGGACGGTTGGAGCCTTGGGGCAACTCGGCTGGCTCCGCTGGAGCATCGCGGCTTCCAACGTCGTCGTCGGGTTCGCGGCCGCGTTCGTTGGCACCGCCTGCTGCGCCATGGTCCTGGATCTTCCAGCGGACAAACCAACCAACGCGTCGGCCGCCGATGAGCAAGCCGCAAGGCTCGAGAATCGCATGCAATCGCTGCGGCTCATCGTTCTCTTCGGCGCGCTTCTTCTCGTCGCCGGGATCGCGACGATGGCGGCCTATCTGGCCTGGCCGACCGCGTTCATGAAAAACGATAAGGGCGACTCGCCCTACGGGGCCCTGACCAACGGCATCGTGACTCTGCACGGCGTGTCGTACTCGCTCGTGCTGTTCATCCTGTTCTGCGGTCCTGCCGGGGTTCTTTACGGCCGTTTGCAGAGAATCGCTCGTGAAGTGCCCTGTCAGTCCGAGACAGGCGTCCGGGCCTTCCTGGCCAAGCACCAGCTCACTCCCAGCCTGCCGAGCTTCCTTGCCAACGCCCTCACGATTGCGGCACCGCTGCTGACCTCGCAGCTGACGCAAATCCTGAAGCTCCTGCCGTCGGGCTGACGCCTCAGCGCCCGAGCGCCGCGCGCACGAGCCTCAGCGCGTCCTCGCTCGCCCATTCGGTCGGACCGCTGAGGCTTGCAAGCTCGCAGCCCTGCGGATCGAGCAGGAAGGTGGTCGGCATGCCGACGACCTTGCCGACCTGGCGCAGGTCCTGGAAGACCTTGGCCTGCGGGTCGGCGTAGTAGGCAAGCCGCGTCACGCCGGCGTCGACGAGCCAGCGCCTCGGCTTGTCGAGGTTGCGCGTGTCGATATTCACCGCGACGACGCTGAAGTCCGGCCCGCCGAGCTCGCCCTGGAGCTTGTCGAGGGCCGGCATCTCCTGGCGGCAGGGGACGCACCAGGTCGCCCAGAGGTTCAGGAGCACGGTCTTGCCCTTGAACGTGGCAAGCGTGATCGGCCGCCCCTCAGGGTCGTTGAAGCTGAGAGCCGGCAGCGGCCTCGGATGCCGCTCGACCTTCACCGCCGCAACCTCGCCCTGCGCGAGCGGCGCGAGGCGCAAGGCGACCGGCGTCGCGGCCCGGCACTCGGGGGCGGCGCTGTTGCCCGGGTCAGAAAGAGTCCCGTATAGGGCAGCGCCGACGACGGCGAGGCCGGCGACGAGGCTTCCGACGAGAAGCCGCCGACGGGTCGGGAGACGGGTCATGGGCTCAAGCGACAGGCGGCGCAGATGACGAACCGGATGTGGGGCGGGCGCTTCGTCTCCTGCCCGGCCGAGATCATGGAGGAGATCAACGCTTCCATCGGCTTCGACAAGCGGCTTGCTCCCCACGACATCCGCGGCTCCCTGGCGCATGCGGCGATGCTCGGCGCCGCCGGGATCCTGCCGCACGAGGATGTGACCGCGATCGAGCGCGGGCTCAAGGCCATCGCGACCGAGATCGAGAGCGGCGCCTTCACGTTCTCGCGGGCGCTCGAAGACATCCACATGAACGTCGAGCAGCGGCTCGCTGACCTCATCGGCCCGTCGGCGGGGCGGCTCCACACCGCGCGCTCGCGCAACGACCAGGTCGCGACCGATATGCGGCTCTGGGCGCGCGACGCGATCGACGCCCTCGACGGGCAGCTCGCGGGGCTGCAGACGGCGCTCGCCGAGAAGGCGCTCGCCTTCGCGTCCTGCGTCATGCCGGGCTTCACGCATCTGCAGCCGGCGCAGCCGGTGACGTTCGGCCACCATCTCCTCGCCTATGTCGAGATGCTCGCCCGCGACCGCGGGCGCTTCGCCGACGCGCGCCGGCGCCTCAACGAGTGCCCGCTCGGCGCCGCGGCGCTCGCCGGCACGTCGTTCCCGATCGACCGCTTCATGACCGCGGAGGCGCTCGGCTTCGACCGGCCGACCGCGAACTCCCTCGATTCCGTCTCCGACCGCGATTTCGTGCTCGAGACGCTTGCCGCGGGCTCGATCTGCGCCGTGCACCTCTCGCGGTTCGCCGAGGAGATCGTGCTTTGGATGACGCCGCAGTTCGGCTTCGTGCGGCTCTCCGATGCCTTCACCACCGGCTCCTCGATCATGCCGCAGAAGCGCAACCCCGACGCGGCCGAGCTCGTGCGCGGCAAGGCCGGCCGGATCTTCGGCGCCCTGCAGGCGCTCCTCGTCGTCATGAAAGGCCTGCCGCTCGCCTATTCGAAGGACATGCAGGAAGACAAGGAAGGCGCCTTCGACGCCGTCCACGCCCTGTCGCTCTGCATTGCGGCGATCACCGGCATGGCGCGCGACCTCGAGCCCGACACGAAGGCGATGAAGCGCTGGGCCGGGGCCGGCTATTCGACCGCGACCGACCTCGCCGACTGGCTCGTGCGGGCGCTGAACCTGCCCTTTCGCGACGCGCACCACGTCACCGGCCGCCTCGTCGGGCTCGCGGCCGAGCGCAAGATCGGTCTCGAAAAGCTCTCCCTCGAGGACATGCGCGCCGTCGAGCCGCGCATCACGGCCGATGTGTTCGGCGTTCTCGGCGTCGAGCGATCCGTCCGCAGCCGCACGAGCTACGGCGGCACCGCCCCGGCGAACGTGAGGAAGCAGGCGAAGCGCTGGCTCGCGCGCCTGCGCAAGGCGCGGCCGGAGCCGCCGCGGCCGGGCGCGCGCGCGGCGCAGGAGGGTCCGACGCAGGCCGACCTCGACCGCGAGGTCTCGCTTCCGTGAACCTCTCCCGTTATGGTGCCGGCCGAGTTTCGAGGTTCTCGATGATTCCGACCGTTTCCGCTTCCGGCCGCCTTGCTCTTCTGGCCGGCATCATCGCGCTGTCGCTTGCCGCCTGCGGGCGGCGCGGCCCGCTCGAGGCGCCGCCCGATCCGGCGGCGGCCGGGGCGCAGAGGCAGCGCGAAGAGGTGCGGCGGCAGCGGCAGGGCGCGGCGCCGGCCGCGAACCCGACCGGCGCCGCGACGGCCGGTCTGACGGAAGTGCCAGCCGTTGCCCAGGCGCGCCGGCCGGAGGGCACGACGCCGGTGCCGGGCGAGGACGACGAGCCCGACGAGCTGCCGTCGAACATCGTCCCGTCGCCAGTGCCGACGCCCCAGAGCGGCGGTCGAAAACGCGGCGTCACCATTCCGAAGGAGCCCTTCATCCTCGATCCGCTTCTTTGAGCCCGGCGCCGGAGCGAGCCCGCGCTCCGCTCAAGGCTTGACGCATGCATCACTTCACCTATCGCGACGGCCGCCTGCATGCCGAGGACGTGGACCTTCGGCATCTGGCCGACACGTTCGGGACGCCGTTCTACTGCTATTCCTCGGCGACGCTCGAGCGGCACTACCGCGTCTTCGCCGAGGCCTTCGCCGGTACGGACGCGCTCGTCTGCTACGCCGTCAAGGCGAACTCGAACCAGGCCGTGCTGGCGACGCTTGCCCGTCTCGGCGCCGGGATGGACATCGTCTCGGAAGGGGAGCTGCGCCGCGCGCTTGCCGCGAAGGTGCCGGCCGAGCGCATCGTCTTCTCCGGCATCGGCAAGACGAAGGACGAGATGGCGGCCGGCCTCGATGCCGGCATCCTCTGCTTCAACGTCGAATCGGAGCCCGAGCTGGAGGCGCTCGCCGAGGTCGCGGCCGCGAAGGGCCGGCGTGCGCCGATCTCAGTGCGGGTCAACCCGGACGTCGACGCGAGGACCCACCGCAAGATCGCGACCGGCAAGTCGGAGAACAAGTTCGGCATCCCGATCGCGCGCGCCCGCGCGGTCTATGCCCGCGCGGCGCGGCTCCCGGCCCTGAAGGTCACCGGCGTCGACATGCATATCGGCAGCCAGATCACCGAGCTCGAGCCGTTCGACAACGCAACCCAGCTCCTGGCCGAGCTCGCCCGCGACCTCCTGGCGGAAGGGCACGCGCTTCGTCACCTCGACCTCGGCGGCGGGCTCGGCATCCCCTATCGCGACGACGATCCGCCGCCTCCCGAGCCGCATTCCTACGCGGCGATCATCAAGCGCCACACGCAGGGCCTCGGGCTCAACCTGATCTTCGAGATAGGGCGCATGATCGCCGGCAACGCCGGCATCCTGGTGATGCGCGTCGTCTATGTGAAGCAAGGCGAGGGCAAGGTCTTCGTCATCGTCGACGCCGGCATGAACGACCTCATCCGTCCGACGCTCTATGAGGCCGAGCATGAGATCAAGCCGGTGTGGGAGCCGGCGCCGGGGGCGGCGCGCATCGTCGCCGACGTCGTCGGGCCGGTGTGCGAGACCGGGGATTACCTCGCCTTGGGGCGCGAGCTGACGGCGCCGAAGCCCGGCGACCTCCTCGCCATCATGACGGCCGGCGCCTATGGGGCCGTCCAGGGGTCGACCTACAACACCCGGCCCCTGGTTCCCGAGATCCTGGTGCGCGGCGCCGACGCCGCGCTGGTGCGGCCGCGGCAGACCTACGATGAGCTCATCGGGCTCGATCGGGTGCCGGAGTGGCTGGCGTGAGCGTGCCCGTCTGCCGGCACACGCCTTGTGAAGCGACCGTCGCGGCCTATCTGTGGCGGATGCGCCTTTTCCTCCTCGCCCTCGCCGCCGCTTCGCCGGCCTCCGCCCAAAGCATGACCGCCGGCGCCCTCCAGGCCATGTGCACGGCCCGGACCCAGCAGGCGAGCTGCGCGTCCTACATCCAGGGCTATATCGACGGGCGCAACCAAAGCTCGGCCCGCGCCACGGTCTGCATTCCGGCCGGAACCTCGATCGGCGATGTGATCGGCGGATTCTCGGATCGCCTGACCAAGAACCGGCTCGAGGCCAACCTCGAGGCGGGCCTCGTGGTCGGCGATTACCTCATCACCAGCTTCCCCTGCCGGTGACGCCCGCCCGCGGTCGCGCTGCCGATCAGGCCGCTTTCCTGCGCAACGGAACGGGGTCCCAGCGCTTCTGGAAATAGGCGCTCGCGAGCCTGGCGCGCGCTTCGAAGCTCTCCTCGGAGAGCCGCTCGCGCTTGAGAACGTCGATGTCGCCGATGATCGAGGCGACGCGCCGGAGGATTTCGTTCAACTCGGTTGCGTATCGCGCGAGCCTTGGATCTGCCGCGCCGGCGCCGCGCGCCCCCCCCGCATCGTCGCCGATCATCCCCGCCCCCATCTTTGACATGTTCGTTGCCTCGCTGCTCACAGGAAAATGCGGCGACGAAGCGGCCCAAAGCTGGGCAAATCGGGAAATTTAGCATTTGTTAACCACAGACGGATCAACACTGGAGCGCCCGGGGGCAAGCGATTGTCGGATTTCGTCGCCCTTCTGATCGCGGTTGCGGCCTTTCTGGTCACCATGATGGTGGGACAGGGCCTCATCGTCGCGCTGCACGGTGCCCTCAACTACAGCGACAGCGTCATCGCCTTCGGGCCGGTGCTTCGGCTCGCCGCCGCAATCGCCATCGGCGTTATCGCCTACCGCAAGCTTCACCGCCGCACCGCAGCCTAATTGGTCGCGGTGCGGCGGGACTGGCCAGGTCGCGCCGGCGGGACTAGCTTGGGCGGACCCGGGGGGCGGGAACGCGCGTTAAGGCGCATGGAGATTTGGGCATGAGCGACAGCCCGGCCCCGGCATCGGGCTTGCGCCCCGGCGCCGCTTCCCGCGCCGGCGCGCCGCCGCGATCCTGGCGCGGCCCCTGGCGGGAACGGCTCGATCGTCTTGTCGGATGGGCGCGCCTTGTCCTGTGGTGGGAGCGCGCCTGGCCGGCCCTGTGGCTGCCGCTCCTGGTCCTGTTCCTGTTCCTGACCCTGTCCTGGCTCGGCCTGTGGCTCGATCTCGCGCCGCTGTCCCGTCAGATCGGCGTCGCCCTGTTCGGGCTTGCGGCCCTTGCCTCGCTGTGGCCGCTGCTGCGCCTGAGATGGCCGGCCCGCGTCGCGGCGCTTGGGCGGCTCGACCGCGACAGCGGCCTCAAGCACGGTCCGGCCCGCACGATCGAGGACGGCCTCGCGCTTGGCGAGAACGACGCCGGCTCGCGGGCGCTGTGGGATCTGCACCGTCATCGGGCGCACGCCGCGGTCGCGGCGCTGCGCCTCTCGACCCCCCGGCCCGGCATGGCCCGCCGCGACCGCTTCGCGGTGCGCGCGGCGGCGCTCGTCGCGCTCGTCGCGAGCGCCTTCGTCGCCGGTCCGGAGTTCGGAACCCGGCTCCTGAGCGCCTTCGACTGGCGCCCCGCCGCGCCGGCGGCACCGTCGCTTCGCGTCGACGGCTGGATCGACCCGCCGCTCTACACCCGCACCCCGCCGCTGATGATCGATCTCGCCGCCGGCCAGCAGCATCTGCGCGCCCCGGTGAAGTCGACCGTCGTGATCCGCGTCGCCGGCAAGGGCGAGGTAGCGATCGCGCCCGGGCGCGGGCTCGTGGCACTGCCCGGCGCGGAGAACCAGAAGGCGGATTTGCGCGAGCAACGCTTCACGCTCGCCGGTGACGCCGACCTCAGCGTTCGCACCGGGCTCGCGAGCGGGGTCCGGCTCGCCGTCGAGGCCATCCCGGACAAGCCGCCGGAGATCGCCTTTGCGGGCGCGCCGGAGGTCAACGTCCGCGGCACCTTCAACCTGACCTATCGGGCGAAGGACGACTACGGCATCGCCTCCGTCGAGGGCCTGGTCGAGAAAGGCGAGGGCTTCATCGGCCGCCGGGCGCTTGTTCCGGCACCCCGCATGGCGCTGACCCTCCCGCCCGATGCGCAAGGCGAGGTCGACACCAAGGCAACGGTCGACCTCACCCAGCATCCCTGGGCCGGCGCCCGGGTGAAGCTGACCCTCGTCGCCAAGGACGAGGCCGAGCAGGAGGGACGCAGCGAGCCGGTCGATTTCACGCTGCCGCAGCGGCCCTTCACCAAGCCGCTCGCCCGCGCGCTCGTCGAGCAGCGGCGCACGATCGTGCTCGATCCCGACGACCGCCGGCGTGTCCAGGCCGCGCTCGACGCGCTCCTCATCGAGCCGGAGCGCTTCACGCCGCAATGGGGCGTGTTCATGGGCCTGCGCGTCGCCTCCGAGCGCCTGCGCGCGGCTAAGAGCGACGCCGACCTCCTCGAGGTCGCCGAATGGCTCTGGGCGATGGCGCTCCAGATCGAGGACGGCGACCTCTCCGACGCCGAGCGCGAGCTGCGCGCCGCCCAGGAGCGGCTGCGCGAGGCGCTCGAGCGCGGCGCCACCGACGAGGAGGTCAAGCGCCTGACCGACGAGCTCCGGCAGGCGATGGACAAGTTCCTGCGCGAGTTCGCCGAGCGCATGCAGCGCGATCAGCAGCAAGGCCAGAACGATCAAAACCAGCGCTCGCCCGACCGCACCATCAGCCAGGACGACCTCAACCGGATGCTCAACCAGATGGAGGAGATGATGCGCCGCGGCGACGTCGCCGAGGCGATGCGCCTCCTCGATCAGCTGCGCAACATCCTCGAAAACCTGCAGACGGCGCGGCCGAACAGCCGCATGACCGATCCGCTGGCGCGCGAGATGAACCGCTCCATGCAGGACATGGACGACATGATCCGCGAGCAGCAGCAATTGCGCGACGACACGTTCCAGCAGGGCCAGCAGCGGCGCACGCAGCGCGGCCAGCAAGGCCAGCGTCAGCAGGGTCAGCGCCAGCAGGGCCAGCGCGGCCAACGCGGTCAGCAGGGCCAACAGGGCGAGCAGGGCGAAGGCGAGGAGCAGGCCGACGGCGGGCAGGACGGCAAGAACGGCCTCGGCCAGCGCCAGCAGGCGCTGCGCGAGCGCCTTCAGGAACTCCAGCGCCGCATGCGCGGCATGGGCATGCAGGGCGAGCAGGGCCTTTCCGACGCCGAAGGCGCCATGCGCGAGGCCGAAGGGCAGCTCGGTCAGGGCCAGGACGGCCCGGCGGTCGATTCGCAGGGTCGCGCGCTCGAGGGCCTCCAGCGCGGCATGCAGGGCATGGCCCAGCAGATGCAGCAGATGATGGGCCAGGGCGACGGCACCGAGCAGGCCGGCGACATGCCGGGCGACGGCTCGCCGCAAGGGCGCAACCGGGCCGGCAGCCGCGACAACGACCCGCTCGGCCGGCCGACCCGCTCGCGCGACTTCTCGGACGGCCGCGTCAAGGTGCCGACGGCCGACGAATCGGCGGTGCAGCGCGCCCGCCGGATCATGGAGGAGCTACGGCGCAAGCTCGGCGATCCCTTGCGGCCGCGCGAGGAGCTCGACTATTTCGACCGCCTCCTGCGCCGCAATTACGGCCCGCAATAGCCCGGCAGATCGAGGAGGCTTGCGCGCCGCAAGGCGCGCCTGTCTTGTGCCGCCATGGACAGCTTCATCTCCGCCCTCGTGCCGGTCGCGGTCGCAGCGGTGGCGATCGTGCTGCTGCTCGGCCTCGTCAACATGATGCGCGGCGGCAGCCCCAACACCTCGCAGACCCTGATGCGCACCCGCGTCCTCCTCCAGTTCGTCGCCATCATCATCATCATGGGCGTGCTCTGGTACCGGGCGCATTGACGAAGCGTTAACCAAAACCGGCGAGGTGGCAGGGGGTGACACGATTCAGCCACACTGGCGGACAAAGCCAACGAGCAACATAGCCGGGACTAGCCTTGCCGGGCGGCCATGCTTAAAAATCCGGAAAAATACGGGGGTCACTGAGAATGCGGGTTCGCCCGATCGTCGGCGTAGGTTTTGCAATGGCGCTGCTCGTGAGCGGCGCCGAGGCGGCGGATATCGCCGGGCCGGCGGTCTATGCGCCGCCGTCGCAGCCGATGAGCTTCGTCTCGGAGCTGCGCATCGGCGTCTCGGCCCAGGATCCCTGGAGCCCGGAGCAGGGCTCCGCCAACGCCACGGCCGAGGTCCTGTTCGCCAAGCCCTTCACGACGGCGGACCTGTTCACGAGCTACTTCATCCCCCGCCCGCATCTCGGCGGCAGCCTCAATTTCCGCGGCGACACGAGCTTCGCCTATGCCGGCCTGACCTGGACGGTCGACATCACGCAACGGATCTTCGTCGAGGCGAGCTTCGGCGGCGCCGTCCACAACGGCAACACGCAGTCGAACCTGGCGCTGATTCCGGTCGACCGCAGTGCGCTCGGCTGCTCGCCGCTGTTTCGCGAGTCGGGCTCGCTCGGCTACCGCCTGACGCAGAACTGGAGCGTGATGGCGACGATCGAGCATCTCTCGAACGCCGGCGCCTGCAGCCAGAACCGGGGCCTCACCAACGTCGGCGCGCGGCTCGGCTACAGCTTCTAGAAACCTCGGCCGCGTGGTCGCGCTCAACCGCATCTACACCCGCACCGGCGACAAGGGCACGACCGGTCTCGCGAGCGGCGAGCGGCGCAAGAAGCACGATCTGCGCGTCGAGGCCTACGGCACCGTCGACGAGACCAACGCCTGCGTCGGGCTCGCCCGCCTCCACACCGAAGGCGAGGTCGACGCGATGCTGTCCCGCATCCAGAACGAGCTCTTCGACCTCGGCGCCGACCTCGCGACGCCGGAGACGGAGAAGCCGCTGCCCTACGAGCCACTGCGCATCCTCGACGCCCAGGTCGAGCGGCTCGAGCGGGAGATCGATCGTCTCAACGAAGCGCTGTCGCCATTGCGCTCCTTCGTCCTGCCCGGCGGGTCGCCGGCGGCGGCGGCGCTGCACCTTGCCCGCACCGTGTGCCGGCGCGCCGAGCGCCTTGTCGTCGCGCTCGCCGAAAAGCCGGGCGAGGCGGTCTCGCCCGCCGCCATCAAGTACCTCAACCGCCTCTCGGACTTCCTGTTCGTCGCGTCGCGCTTCGTCAACGACCGCGGCGGCGGCGACGTGCTGTGGGTCCCGGGCAAGACCCGGAGCGAGAGCTGAGCGGTGTTCCTGCCGCTCTATGACGGCGTTCCGCTCGCCTATCTGAAGGCGCCGCTCGTGATCCGGGCCCTGATCGGCGCCTGCGCGGCCGCCTGGCTCCTGACCGGGCTCGGCTTCTCGCCGGTGAGCGAGCATCGGATCGTCGCCGGGCTCGGCGTCATTCCGGCGGTGCTGTTCGGGACTGCGGCCCTGCCTCAGGGCCTGCCGCTCGTCCCCGAGCCGATCACGCTGGTGACGAGCCTGTTCCTGCACGGCTCGTTCCTGCATCTTGCCGGCAACATGCTGTTCCTCTGGGTCTTCGGCGACAATGTCGAGGATGGCATGGGGCATGCCCGCTTCCTCGTCTTCTTCCTTCTCTGCGGGATCGCCGCCTGCCTGGCGCATTGCCTGATGAACCCGCTCTCGACGGCGCCGCTGATCGGCGCCTCCGGGGCGATCGCCGGCGTCGTCGCGGCGTATCTGATCCTCTATCCGAGGGTGAAGGTCTGGGCGCTGTACTTCGGCCGCCTGCCGCTCCAGGTGCCGGCCATGTACGCGATCGGGTTCTGGATCCTGCTGCAGGTCGGATCGGCGTTCCTGAGCGGCGACCAGGATGTCGGCTGGTTCGCCCATCTCGGCGGCCTCGCCGCCGGCGCCGCCCTCACGCCCATGCTGCGCCGCCGCTACGATCCGGTGCTGGCCCGGGCGGAGGTGAGCGAGACGCGAGGGTAGGGCGCATCGGCGCTTGCGCTTCCGTTGACATTTCCGAAGCGGCGTCGTTACGGTCCGGCCCTCGCATTCCGACGGGCCGGACGCTCCCGTGGCGGCCCGAAAGCCGCGCCGGCGCCGGCTTGCGGTCCGCTCTCGAGGACGAAGCATTCCGATGAAGATCCTGGTGCCGGTGAAGCGGGTGGTCGACTTCAACGTCAAGATCCGCGTCAAGGCGGACGGCTCGGGCGTCGAGCTTTCGAACATCAAGATGTCGATGAACCCCTTCGACGAGATCGCCGTCGAGGAGGCGATCCGGCTGAAGGAGCAGGGCAAGGCGACCGAGATCGTCGCGGTCTCGATCGGGCCGCAACAGGCCCAGGAGACGATCCGCACCGCGCTCGCCATGGGCGCCGACCGCGGCATCCTGGTCAAGACCGCCGAGACGGTCGAGCCGCTCGGCGTCGCCAAGATCCTGAAGAAGATCGTCGAGGAGGAGAGCCCGCAGCTCGTCATCCTCGGCAAGCAGGCGATCGACGACGATTCGAACCAGACCGGGCAGATGCTCGCCGCCCTCCTCGGCTGGCCGCAGGGCACCTTCGCCTCGAAGATCGTCGTGACGGACGGCGGGATCGACGTCACCCGCGAGGTCGACGGCGGCCTGCAGACCGTCGGGCTCAAGCTGCCGGCGATCGTGACGACCGACCTGCGCCTCAACGAGCCGCGCTACGCCTCGCTGCCGAACATCATGAAGGCGAAGAAGAAGCCGCTCGCCGAGACGACGCCGGAGACGCTCGGGGTCGATGTCGCGCCGCGCCTCAAGGTGCTGAAGACGGTCGAGCCGGGCGGGCGCAAGGCCGGCGTCAAGGTCGCATCGGTCGCCGATCTCGTGCAGAAGCTGAAAGTCGAAGCCGGCGTTCTCTAGCGCCGCAGCAAGGGTTCCTGGATGACCACGCTCCTCGTCGCCGAACACGACAATGCGCATCTGCGCGACGCGACCGCGAAGGCGCTCGCCGCGGCGACGGCGCTTGGCGCGCCCGTCCATGTCCTCGTCGCCGGCCTGAACGCCCGCCCGGCCGCGCAAGCGGCGGCGAAGCTCGACGGCGTCGAGAAGGTGCTCCTCGCCGAAGACCCCCAGTACGAGCACATGCTCGCCGAGCCGACGGCGGCGCTCGTCGCTTCGCTCGCCGGTCCCTACGACGCGATCGTCGCGGCCGCGACGACGACCGGCAAGAACGTCATGCCGCGCGTCGCCGCGCTCCTCGACGTGATGCAGGTGTCGGACATCATCAAGGTCGTCTCGGCCGACACCTTCGAGCGCCCGGTCTATGCCGGCAACGCCATCCAGACCGTGCAGGCAACCGACGCCAAGAAGGTGATCACCGTCCGTACCGCCGCCTTCCAGCCGGTGGGCGAGGGCGGCGGCGACGCCCCGATCGAGAGCGCCGCGGCCGCGGCCGACCCCGGCGTCTCGACCTTCAAGGGTGAGGAGATCGCCAAGAACGACCGCCCGGAGCTGACCTCGGCCCGGATCATCATCTCGGGCGGGCGCTCGCTCGGCTCCGCCGACGCCTTCAAGACGGTGATCGAGCCTGTCGCCGACAAGCTCGGTGCGGCGATCGGCGCCTCGCGCGCGGCGGTCGACGCCGGCTACGCGCCGAACGATTGGCAGGTCGGGCAGACCGGCAAGGTGGTGGCGCCCGACCTCTACATCGCGGTCGGCATTTCAGGCGCCATTCAGCATCTCGCCGGCATGAAGGATTCGAAGGTGATCGTCGCGATCAAAAAGGACGAGGAGGCGCCGATCTTCCAGGTCGCCGATTACGGCCTTGTCGGCGATCTCTTCCAGATCCTGCCGGAGCTCGAGAAGGAACTTGCGAAAGCGGGACGATAGCCGCCATGAATGGGCGGCGTGGGGCAGGCGATGGGCCAAGCGACAGGCACTGAGATCAAGACCGTCGGGGTGATCGGCGCCGGCCAGATGGGCAACGGCATCGCCCATGTCTGCGCGCTTGCCGGGCTCGACGTGCGCCTCAACGACATCTCCGAGGACCGCATCACCGCCGGGCTCGCGACGATCAACGGCAACATGTCGCGCCAGGTCTCGAAGGGCGCGATCACCGACGCCGAGCGCCAGGCCGCGCTCGGCCGCATCAGGCCGGCGGCGGCCTACCAGGATTTTTCCGAGTGCGACATCGTCATCGAGGCCGCGACCGAGAACGAGGCGCTGAAGAAGAAGATCTTCGACGCGCTCCACCCGGTGCTGCGCCCCGAGGTGATGATCGCCTCGAACACCTCGTCGATCTCGATCACCCGGCTTGCCGCCGCGACCGACCGTCCGGAGCAGTTCATCGGCATCCACTTCATGAACCCGGTGCCGGTGATGCAGCTCGTCGAGCTCATCCGCGGCATCGCCACCGGCGACCCGACCTTCGAGTCGGCAAAGCAGTTCATCGCCAGGCTCGG